>WNFZ01009854.1_pt1 | contig 12580 bp, 3 predicted proteins | sample 5400081 | NCBI WGS metagenome assembly WNFZ01 (sample SAMN13153365, study PRJNA577476) | soil metagenome | isolation source: 80 cm soil or saprolite under grassland replicate 1 | place: USA:California | collected 2016-06-15
GACGGCCGAGTTCGAGGCCCTGGCGAAGCGGGCGCTCCCGGGCAAGGCGCTCGCCCGGCTGGCGGAGGCGCGCGCGGCCTACGAGTCCGGGCAAGGACGCCTCCTCGCCATCCTGCGCGCGCTGGCGGCGGCGACACCGGAGGCCGGGGCTCCCCGCGCGGGCGAGGCCCGCGAGATCGTGGAACGCCTGGCCCAGGCCGCGCGGCAACAGCCCCTTTCCGGCGAGCTGAAGATGCACGCGCCCACGCTCCGGCCCCCCCCGCTGCCCGCGGCGGTGGCCGAGCCGCGCGGAGGGAGGTCGGCCGTGGGAGCGGCCGCGCCGGCCGAGGAGCTCGCGGCCGCGCGCACCGCCGAGGCCTCGGCCATCGGGGTGATCCCCGATCGGCTGGAGCAGGTCGCCGCCGGCTTCGACTCGCCGCTCCAGGTCTACGCGTGGGTGAGGAACAACGTGGCCCCGGAGCTCTACCACGGCTTCATGAAGGGGCCGCTCCAGACCTACCTCGACGGCAGCGGCAACGACGCCGACACCGCGAGCTTGCTCGTGGCCCTCCTGCGCGCCAAGGGGTTCCCCGCCCGCTATGCACGGGGCACGGTCACGGTCACCGCGAACCGCTTGAAGGCCCTGACCGGAGCGGCCACGGTCGAGTTGGCGGTCCGGGTCCTCGAGCGGGGCGGGATCCCCCACGAGGTGGCTCCGGGGGCGGGAGGGATCGCGGCGGTCCGTCTGGCCCGGGTCTGGGCGGAAGCCTACGTCCCCTACGTCAACTACCGCGGGGCCCCGCTCGACGCGCAGGGGAAGGCCTGGATCCCCCTCGACGCGGGCTTCAAGGAGCTGGCCCCCATCACCGGCCTCGATGTGGTCCAGGAGCTGGGCCTGGACCCCGAAGCGCTCCTCGACGAGTACCTCGCCGCCCCCCGGACGGCGACGCCCCTCGAGTTCGCGCGGCAGCGGGTGACCGACCTGCTGTCGGCGAGCGGAAAGACCTACGCCGAAGCCCTGAACTCGCGGGCTCCGCTCGTCGAGGACCTGGGCATCCTGCCCAACACGCTGCCCTACGCGGTGGAAGGCCGGGCCGAGGTCAGTTACCTGCCGCCCGACGACCTGCGCCACCAGGTGCGCTTCCGCGGCGAACGGGAGAGCGCGATCCTCCTGGACGTCACCCTTCCCCTGGCCGATCTGCTGGGACGGCGCCTGACTCTTTCGTACGTCCCCTTCGACGCGGACGATGCCAGCACGGTGGCAGCTTTCGGCGGCCTCGCCCGCACTCCTCCCTACCTCGTGGAGGTGAAGCCCGTCCTCAAGTCGGGCGGGATCACGATCGCGGCGGGAGAGGCGGCAGTGGGGCTCGGCGTCAAGTTCGACCTGAAGATCGAGCTCCTCCACCCCGGTGGCGTGGAGACGATCGAGAACCCCGTCCTGGCCGGCAACCTCACCGCCATCGGCCTGGGTGACCGTGTGGGCGCGGGGACGGAGCCGGATTCGAGCAACGCGGCCGCCATCCTCTCGCGCGTCGCCTGGAGCTACATCGACCGCTGGAACCGGTCCGACGCCGAGCTGGCCGACCTCTTCCGTGTGGCCCCGGTCCGGCCCACGGTCTCCGCCTGCATGGTCATGTCGGCCATCGAAGTGGATTACGCGGGGGGCGACCCGCTCTATCCCGTGAGCTTCGTCTGGAAGGGCGTGGCCATCGACGCCGACCTCCGCTCCAGCGCTCCGGTGGGCGTCGAGTCTTCGAAGGCCGAGAGGCCCTTCCTGCTCTTTTCCGGCCTGGAAGGCTCGGTGCTCGAGGGACGGGTCCTCACGGACGGCCTGGGGGTGGAGAGCGTCTCCACCGCCGCCGCGCTGCAGCTCGCCGCCGGCCAGGGCATCGAGGTCCTCGACCTCACGCGGGACGACGTCGAGTCGATCCTGCCCGGGCTGCCCTTCGATCCCGTGGTCAAGGAGGAGACCCGGGCGGGCGCCCTGCGCGGCCTGTCGGTGCGCGTGCACGCGGCGCCGGTGACGCGCCTGGCCTGGACCGGAGTGGGCTACCGCATCCTCGACCCCGAGACCGGCGAAGCCGCGTTCCAGCTCCAGGGCGGGCACTCCGGCGGGGTCACCGCGCCCTCCACCCTCGACTGGCCCTCCGGCCTGCGCGACACCCTCGTGGACCAGGGAGAGGCGCCGGCGCCCGCGAGGAGCGAGGTCACCTCCGTCACGAAGTTCCTGTCCACCGACTTCCAGGAAGCATACGTGAACGAGCCGCTCCGGAAGCCCCTGCGCGTCCTGGTCACGAACAAGGACGGCCTGCGGGTCGCGGGCGCGGCCGTCACTTTCGTGGTCCTGGGCGGCGGGGGGTCCCTGATCGATCCCGTCTCCGGCGCTCCCGCCGGGCCTTCCCTGACCGTGCTCTCGAACGGCCGCGGCGAGGCGGAGGCCACGCTGACGCTCGGGAAGAGCACGAGCGAGATCCCCCGCTTCGTCTGCCTCGGGTCCGCCGAGTGCTCGAACGAGACCGAGACCTACGCGACCCAGGTCGGCCTGAACCTGGTCTCCGCGACCTCCGGCGGGGCGGTCCTCGGCGACCCCTTCTACGCCTACGGCGTCCCGGACGAGCGGGACCCGACGCGTCCCGGCAAGCAGGCGGCCTACCTCCGGATCGCCAACGGGTTCGACGACGGGAGCCTGAGCACGCTGCGGGTGGCCGCCCTCCTCGCCATCGACGTCCGGGATCAGTTCGACAACCCCATCTCGAACTTCCCGCTCCGCTTCGCCTACCAGCCTCCTCCTGTCCTGGGCACGCCTCCGCCCGGATGGGTGTTGGCCCGTCCGGCCACCGCCACGCCAGGGAAGCTCCTCAAGGCACGGGACTACGCCCTCTGCCAGGAGAAGACCCCCGTCGTGCGCTGGGGAGAGTGCCCCGGCGAAGCCGAGATACAGGAGGTTCCCTCGTCGTCTCGGGGCGCTTTCGTCTACCCGATCGTCGGCGACAGCCCGTTCAGCAGCTACAAGTTCTGGATCGGCACCGACCTGGTGCCCGAGGCCGGCTGGATCCTCTACACGCTTTGGGGCTTCATCTGCACCCCCACCTGCGGTCAGGGCGGCCTGGAGCCACTCGTCTTCACCGAGGCTTTCGGCCGGCCGATCCTGGTCAGCGCCAACGGCGACCTGATCGAGGCCTATCCGCCGGGGAGCTCGTCCGACGTCGGCTTCGCCTCCGAGGCCCTCTACGAGGGCTACGTCCTCGAGCGGTTCGAGGACGACCAGGGGCAGCCGTTCTACCTCGCGCGCGGGGACAACACCTGGACCCGCGAGCCGCTCGACGATTCCACGTTCAGCCTCAGCGCGGTGACCCCGGGCACCGGCACTTCCGGCTCGGCGCCCCGCGTGGGCAAGGGCGCGTATCGGGGCTCCATGACCCTTGCCGGCCGGCCCCAGCTCAACACGATGGCCTACGACTTCAAGCTCGTCCCCTTCGAGATCCCCCACGACCCCGAGCATCCGGATCGCGTGGACAAGCGGTTCGTGGACGAGATCACGCTGCGGGTCACCAAGCAGAAGTACCCGGACCGGCCGTGGGTGGGGCGGGGGACGTTCAGCCTGTGGGGCGTGACCGCGGCCGTCCAGTCCGTCACGCCTTCGCCGATCCGCATCGACGGCAAGACCACGGCCGAGCGCTCGTTCGTCCAGACGTCCATCCTGCCCCCCGAATATCCGCCGCTCCTGCTGCCCAGCGACGTGCGGTTCGACCTCCGACGCAACGACGCGGACGTGCTCTCCGCCAACGGCACGGACGGCAAGCCCTTCGAGATCCCGAAGGGCCTTCCGTTCCCGCCCGGCGACTACACCGGCCACTTGACGGTCCGGGGGGTCTCCGCGGGCGGCAAGGACATCGTGTCGCTGCCCTTCCCGATCCAGGCCTGCAGTCACCTGGAGCTGCTCACTCCCGTCGTGACCCTGCCCCTGCGCGACCTGCCGAACCAGAACCCCTCCTGCAAGGCCGAAGACCGGATCCGGTTCCGCCTGTGCGAGGAGTCGCGGGTCTCCCTGAACGTGGCCGGTCAGCCGCTGGAGGCGAGCGTCGACGGGGGGCCGCCGGTCTCGATCGGTGGCCTCACGTTGGGACCGGGGGAGCACGCGGTCACGGTGCCGCGGGCGCTGGTGGCGGGACCGGGAGCGGACCCCCTGCCGTTCGCCCTCCTCGCGGTCACCAGCCAGCAGCCCGTAGTGGCGAGCCGGCAGGACGGGGCGATCGTGACCTCGCCCGACCTCGTGACGTTGAGGAAGGAGGTCGTCTCGGTCGACCTCATCCTGGACCCGGTGAACCAGACCCTCCTCGCCCCCGACCAGGAGGACATCGTCTTCGCCACCTGCGACGCGGCCAAGGTCACGCTCAAGCTCGAGGGCAAGGTCCTGACCGCCCCCCTGGATGGCGTGCCCCGGACCATCGCCGACGTGGCGCTGGAGCCGGGCTTGCACCAGGTCAGCCTGAACGTCGGGGAGCTGGCCGCGGCCCTGGACAAGGTCAAGCCGTTCGAGGTGGAAGCGGTGAGCCTGGCCGACCCCACGCTCCAGGACCAGAAGCCGGGCATCGTACAGGTCCACTTGACCAACCGCTCGGTGCTGCCGGTGGGCCACACGTTCGTCAAGGGGGTGGACGTCTTCGACGGGCACCTGGTGCAGCAGGAGACCGACCTCGAGCTGCCGGGTCGGCACCTGGGCCTGAAGACGACGCGGACGTACTCGAGCGCGGGGACGAGCTTCGAGGGCGAGCTGGGAGCGGGCTGGGACTGGAACTACGCGGCCTACCTGCTGCCGCACACGCTGACCGGTCTCGTCTCGGTGAAGACGGCGGACGGCAGCAGCCAGGTGTTCCGGTCGAGCGGGGGCGGCTTCACGCCGCAGAAGGGCTACCACGGGCGCCTGGCTCGGAGCGGCTCGGGCTACGACTACTTCGACAAGGCCAACAACCGGCACCACTTCGTTCTCGCGGGCCTGGGCGAGGGCACCGGCCGCTACCGGCTGGACTCCGTGGAGGAGCCGCACGGCGACCGGACCCAGCTCACCTACGACCTGCAAAGCCGGGTGGCGGAGGTGGCCGAGGTCCAGGCCGGAGTCCCGGTGCGGAGCCTGCGCGTGACCTGGGCGCGGGCGGGGGGCCTCGACCGGGTCAAGAGCGTGGAGGCCTTCGCCGGGGCCGCCTCGCTGGCGATGCGGGTGGACTACGAATACGACGAGCAGGGGAACCTGAAGAAGGCCACCCGCTCCGGCTCGAACATCGCCGGGCCCACCGCCGAGGACCGCGTCCAGCAGTACGAGTACACCGCGGCCGACCTCCGCGACCGGCACCAGATGGTGGAGGCCCGCGACCCCAACGGCCACATCGTCCGCTACGAGTACTACCGCAAGGCCGACGCCTTCCCCGGCGAGGACACGGGCTTCCTCGTGGCCATGAACAAAGAGGAGTTCGTGAAGCGGGTGATCGAGTTCCCCGGGGGGGCCTCGGCCCAGTCCACGCCGTTCGCGTACGATTTCGGGAACGCTCTCGCTACCGGGAAGTGGCAGACCACCGTCACTGATCCCCGAGCCACCCCCACTCGCTACGTCCTCAACGGCAACGGCTCGCCGCTCGAGATCCACGAGGCGGAGGGGACGCCGGACGCCCGCACTACCACGATGAAGTGGGCGGCGGCCGACGTCTTCAAGGAAGAGGAGACGGACGCGGAGGACCGGACCACCCGCTACGGGTACGACGGCAACGGGAACCTGACGAGCGAGACGGTGCTGACGGCCGACCTGGGAGAGGTGGTCACCCGCTATGCCTACCATCCGGTCTTCAACAAGCTGACGCTCAAGACCGACGCGGAAAGCCACACGACCCGCTACACCGTCGACGACGCCACCGGCGACCTGCTCCTGACCGAGGACGCCGAGGGGGACAAGACCGCCTACGAGTACGAGGCCGGAACCGGCCTGCTTCAGAGCATGACCGATCCCCGCGGCCACCCGACCGTCTACGCGGACCACGACTCCTTCGGCAACCCCCGGCGCATCACCGATCCCCTGGGGAACCAGACGCGACGGAGCTACGACCTGCGGGGGCGGCTCTTCCTGGAGGAGGACGACTGGGGCCGGCGCAAGCAGGTGACCTACGACGGCCTGGACCGGCCGCGGAGCGTCCTTCGGAAGGCGGGCGGTGACTCGAACGACGAGGCTACGCAGACCACGTACTACCCGGGCGGCCAGGTCGAGACCCAGACCAACGCGAACCAGGCAGTGACCCGCTTCGAGCTGGACGGCCTGAACCGGGTGGTGCGGAGCGATACCACCCTCGGCGCCCAGCACCTGGTGGCCGAGATGGGGTACGACGGGAACGGCAACAAGGTCCTGGAGACCGACCGGCGGGGGGTGCGGCGCCGGATGGAGTACGACACGGTCAACCGCCTGACCCGGGTGACGATCGAAGCCGGGCCGGCCGCCTCTCCCACCGGCGAGATCGCCCGCTACGGCTACGACAAGGTGGGGAACAAGCTCTTCGAGGTGGACATCGCCGGCCAGCGCACCGACTTCGAGTACGACGGCCTCTACCACCTGAAGCTCAAGAAGCTGCCCGAAGGGCCCTCTGCGGGCGCGCGCTATCAGGAGCTCTACCGACACGACAGGGTCGGCAACCGTGTGTCTTTCACCGACGCGAACGGCCACGCGACGACCTGGCGGTACGACGGCCTGAACCGGCTCGTGGAGACCGTGCGCGACCCCGGCGGGCTGAACCTGGTCGCGACCGTCACCTACGGCGACCCCGAAGGCTCAAAAGTGAACAAGGCCGAGGAATTCGACGGCCAGCGGGGCCTGCGGACGCTCTACGAGCACGACCACCTCAACCGGGAGAGCAGGCGCACGGTGCGGCTGGAAGGCGAGGACGGCGACCCGACGACCGGCGTCCTGTCCTACGTGACGGAGACCAGCTACACGGATCGGCAGCACCAGGTTGCGGTCAAGGACCCGCGCGGGTTCACCACGGTCACGCGCCTGGACGGCCTGGACCGGGTGGCCGAGCAGACCGTGGACTCGGGCGGCCTCGCTCTCGTGACCGCGATCACCTACGACGGCCTCGGCGACCGGAAGCGCGTGGTGGACCCGCGGAAGAACGACACGCTCTTCACCTACGACGGCCTGGGGCGCCTGGTCTTGATGGCGGACGCGGACCGGAAGACCGCCCGGTACGAGCACGACGGGGAGGGCCTGCGCACGGCGGAGGTAGACCGGCGTGACGTGCGCAAGGAGATGGCCTACGACAACCTGGGCCGGCTCCTCCGCACCGCGGTCCTGCCGTCCCGGGGAGGCCAGCTCTGGAGCCAGGAAACCGAGTACCGGGACCAGGACCTCCGACGCGTGGAGACGGACGCCCGCGGCTTCAAGACCACGTTCGAGCTGGACCGGATGGGCCGGGTGGTCGCGCTCGTCGATCCCGACGGCTTCCGCAAGACCACGGCCTGGGACGGGGTCAACAAGGTGGGGGAGAGCGACAAGCGGGGGAACCTCACGACCTTTGTCTACGACGCCGTCAACCGCCTGCGGCTGACCACGGACCCGGCGCCCTTCGACCAGCAGAAGGTCGAGCGGACCTACGACGACGCGAACAACCGGGTGACCGAGCGGGACCGCCGGGGCTTGGTCAAGGTGACGCAGCTCGACGCCCTGGGCCGCGTGCGATCGGTGGTCCGTTCGGGAGTCACCCTGGAGCGTCACGAGTACGACGGCAACGGCAACCGCACGCTGACCCGGGACGCCGAGGACCGCCTCACGCGGTTCGACTACGACCCCGCCAACCGCCTGAGCCGCAGGGTCGAGGGCCCAGGCACTCCCGTCGAGGGGGCGACCACCTTCAAGCACGACGAGAACGGCAACGTGCTGGAGGAGCGCGACGCCCGAGCGGCGGCACTGGGCGCTGCCTACTCGGTCAAGCGCACCTACGATCGGCTCAACCGGCTGGAGACGGAGACCGACGGCGAAGGCAACGAAACGAGCGACGCGTACGACCCCGAAGGCAACCGCGTCTCGCTTCGCGAGCCGATGGGCCAGGAGACGACCTACGACTACGACGAGCTGGGCAAGCTGAGCAAAGTCACGCCGCCGCCGCCGGCTTCCGGCCAGCCCCAGCCGGTGACCCGCCATGACTACGACGAGGCCCGGAACCGCATCCGGCAGACCGACGCCAACGGCCACGTGGTCGAGCTGACTTACGACAAGCTCAACCGCCTGGCCACCCTGACCCAGGACCCGGGGCGATCCCGTGCGGCCCTGGCGGCACACGACCCTCGTGACCTACGCCTACGACGAGAACAGCAACCTGCGCCGGACGGAGGACTCCGTGGCAAGCGGCAGCGATCCGCCCGGGTCTCCCCTCGTCACCACCCGCACCTGGGACACCCTCGACCGCCTCGAGACCGAGACCGCCACGCTACCGGAAGGCGGGACTCGCACGGTCGAGCATTCCTACTACGGCAACGGCCTCCGCAAGACGGTCAAGGACCCCGCGGGCCGCGTCACCCTCTACACCTACGACGAGCGCAACCGCCTCCAGACCGCCACCACCGGCTCGGGCAGCCCCGAGGCCGCGACCACCCGCTACACCTACTTGCCGGACTCCCTGCCCCTCGAGGTGACGTACCCGAATGGTGTCAAGGCCACGCACGCCTATGACCGCGCCGATCGCCTGACCCGCCTCACCAACCTCCGGGGCCCGGCCACGGTCTCGGCCTACGCCTACGGCTATGACAAGAACGGCAACCGGTTGAGCCAGGTCGAAACCAACGGCGGCGTCTCGGAAACCACGACCTACACCTACGACGGCCTCGACCGGCTCACGACCGTCACCTATCCGGTGGACGCCAGCTTCCCGGGCGGCCGAGTGGTAACCTACGGTTACGATTCCGTCGGCAACCGCATCCGGGAGACGGAGAAGACGACCGGCGGTGCCGTGCTTGCGGACAAGCAAGGGGTCTTTGACAACACGAACCGCCTGACGGCGCTGAACGACCTCGTCTCCCCGGCCAACAGCACGAGCTTCGGCTGGGATGCCAACGGGAATCAGAACGCCAAGACGGTGGGCACCGGCCCCGGGGCGGTCACGACCGAGTACCGCTACGACATCCGGGACAAGATGGTCGAGACGGTCCAGGGCGTATCCATCCTGGGCCGCTTCCAGTACGACTGCGAAGGCCGGCGCACCAAGAAGATCGGCGAGGAAGGGCTCCGGCAGTACGTCTACGACCAGACGTCGCTGCTGCTCGAGTACGACGACGCGGGCAACCAGGTCGCCAAGTACGACTACGGCTCCGATCGGCTGATCTCACTCTTCCGGCGAGACGAGCCGCGCCGGTACTTCAGCCTCGACGGCCTGAGGTCAGTCGTCAACCTCACCGACGACTCCGGCTCCGTCGCGGCCAGCTACCACCTGGATGCCTGGGGCAACTTCCGCTTCCCCGCAGAGCTCACCGCCTCCAAGAACCGCTTCGCCTTCACCGGCTACGTCTGGGACCCGGAGACGGGCCTCTTCAACGCCAAGGCCAGATACTTCGATCCTCAGATCGGAAGATTCACCAACCAGGACTCCTTCCTCGGCTCCATCGATGACCCACCCAGCCTCCATCGCTACTTCTACGGCAACGACAATCCGCTGCGGTATGTCGATCCGACCGGACACGAGAGCGAAGGTGCGAATCCGCCAGTCAACGAGAACCAGGAGCTGCTGCAGCAGGCGACGATGCCGAGCTCCGCGATGTCTCCCGAGCTTGCGAGGGCGCTGCAGGATTACCGGTCGGCGAACTCAACCCGGCCTACGGTGGTGCAAGAGCCAGGTTGGCTCGAAACAGCGTGGCAGAAGATCTCTGAAGGATATGAAGGTGTATGGGCTTGGGCTCAACGGTACATCGGAGACCAGGGAGAGGCCGCAGGAAAGTCGACGATCAGAAGGCGTCCGCCCAGCGAGGCGACCACCGCTAAGCAGCAAGCGGCCGAGGCGCTGGCCGATCGAGATCCCACTCTCTCAGGCGCCGCAAGCCGGGAGGCCGAGCGCGCCGACCTGGCTCGAGGCGCGCGGACGGTCTCGGGCGAGCTTGGCCGCGCCGGCGCTGAGACCACAGCCTCAGGTCTGCGCACTGCTGTGGAGACCGAGGGTGTCGGAAAGCTCATTGGGGGCGCCGCCGGCATACTCAAGAGTGTTGGACGACGTGCGGGTCGTACGTTGGCTGCCGAGTCGCGCGTCGCAAGAACCGCCGAGGAAACGATCGCCACTGAGGCACGTGGGAGTCGTCTCGCAGCAACAAAAGGCGAGGCCGTTGGTCGGGCTGGAGAGACTGGCGTCGCCGGCGGGACCTCGGTGGCGAAGAGTCCATTTGATGTGGTACCCGAGCGATATCGCGCCAGCATTGCACGAGCGTTTGAGGGCACGCCGGGGGTCGAGACGCTGAGAGAGGACCTGATCGTTTATCGTCGTTGGGGTGGTAAGGCGGTCGAAACTGGGTCTCCTTGGTTTGCTCAAAAGCCCTACGTTCGCCCCGGCGCCGCTCAGCGCTACTTGGCTCTTCCCTCAGGCAATACGGCAGAGAACATGACTGCTTTCCGGATTCTCGCGGGAACAACGATTTTGCGTGGCAACGCTGCTACGCAGGTCGGTGAAGTCGGATTTGGTTCGCGAGCAGTAGGTGGTGGTGTGCAGATTTACGTGCCCGACCCAAGCGTAGCCATACCGATCAGATGAGAGACAGAATCCTGGAGATACTGGAACAGGCTCGCAAGGCTAGTCAGCAGCCTGGTGCTTATGCGTTCCTGCCTGAGATCATCGAATCGCTTGAAGCTATGCTCTCGAACCTGGATTCACCTCGTGAGCGGCGGGAGCGGATGGCTGGTGCACTAGGTCGCCTCGTCACCGAGAATTACCTGTTCTCCGAGAGCCCGCTTGGAACTGCGATTTTGGCCCTAGCAAATTCCTTTGCAGAAACCGGATGATCGGTCTCGTGCGACTCGATTGCCAGCGGTGCGCGCCCTGTCACCGCTCGTGCAGCACGGCGCGGAACGGTGGCACGAGCGGCGCCACGGTCGCGGTCTTCAATTGACACATCCGGCTCCGGCGCCTCTGGCTGTTGAGGGCCGGCCATCTCTTTCGGTGGAGGTCTCGCGACTTCCGATAACGCGGAGCTTATGCAAAGCTGGTCGCCGCCGCGTCGTCAACAAGCTCCGAGGGTGCGGCGGCGCCCAGCTTCAAGCTCCGGGCGATGGTGGTGAGGCTCCGCGGCATTCAGCCGCTCCGCCTTGGCGGTGGCGCCCTCCGTACATAAGCCGCGCGTTAAAGTCGCCCGATGTCTTCGCTGCCAGTGGCCGGCCCTTGGCGATGCGTGGCGCCTCCGCCGGACGAACGGCCGCCCGCGCCTGCTCCGGGCGCCGTCACTGCGCGCGCAGCATCGGCGAACTGGTGAGCGCGCTCGTGCCGGCGCCCGACGCCGCGCCGAGGTTTCGGAGCCTTCGGCAGGATTGCATGGGTGCGTAGCATAGGAGGTGTGCTGCAAAGACTGGCTGGCGGCGCGGCGGCTTTTTTACGTGAGCAGGTACGGCGAGGAGGACGCGTTTGAGCGCGCAGTCAAAGAACACGAGGTACGTCCGGCGGCAGGTGGCGCAGGAGGTGCCAGGCGTATCCTGGGCGGTCTTCCCACGGTTAGCCCGCCCTGCACGGCGCCTGACGGCCCCGCGGCCGTCCTTTTGCGGGCGCGAGGGCTACGGGCCTTCGGCGCCGCCACCATTCTTGAAGCGGCGATCGTACTCGCGCGAGATGCGGGTCAGGATGGCACCGTAGTCGAGCTCGGTGGCCTTGAGGTCGATCCATTCGAAGTCGTAGGGCTTGGCATTGGTGGCGCGGTTCCGTAGAACCAGGAACTCATCGAAGCTGGGCTTGGCCTGAGCCACGAGCCGCGCCTCGGCCTCCGCGGCCTCTTGGTAGGGGTGTTTGTGTTTCTTGCCATCGGTGGTGAACTTCCGGTCGCCTTCGTATCCCGTGCAGACGAGGGCAATTGTTTATACCGACGACGCCGATGCAGATGGGCGTGCCGGCGCCGCGGCGGAAGTGAGCCACTTGCTTGATCAGGTCTCCGATGACGCGATCGATCTGCTTGATCATGGCCTTGGCGAGGATGTTCACTTCCACACCGATTTCGACGGTGGCGAGCTCGCCGCGGCCGACCTTGAAATCGGGCTCATCGACGGCGGGAGCGCCGGGTATGAGCTCACCGAAGGTGGCATCTCCTCGCCTCGCGGCGACCCCGCGACGGCGATTCTTGATATTAAGGACGCGTTCTTTTGCTTCGACGCGTCGGCTGTACGGGGCAGATCTGGCGACGGTGTAGAGGTCGTCGTAGAGATGGATGGCCACGAAATCGCCTCGGCTGGCATCGTGTCCGTGCTCACGCTCTTTGGCAGTGAGTTGCTCACATTCGATGTCAGCGTAGCCTCGCACCCTGCGAGGATAGCGGGCCAGCCGACAGCAGCAGCCCCGCGGTAGCAAGCGTACAGAGGCCGGAGCGAGCGGCGGATCGCGAAGCGAGCCGC
>WNFZ01014761.1_pt1 | contig 12572 bp, 9 predicted proteins | sample 5400081 | NCBI WGS metagenome assembly WNFZ01 (sample SAMN13153365, study PRJNA577476) | soil metagenome | isolation source: 80 cm soil or saprolite under grassland replicate 1 | place: USA:California | collected 2016-06-15
AATTTAAGACATCGTGTGAAGGCCAGTGTCAAGATTATTCTCTTAGGAACGCGAAATATTGAAATTTGATTCGTAACCAAAAAATCGCCCTGAGTTTCAGGGCGATTTTGATTCAATGATTCAACTATGGATTTTGCGTACCTTGTCCCCACATCATACCGGCACCACCGTTGCGCATCATGCCGGAACCAACTCCACGTCCATTGCCGAACGCTCCCTGTCCGTCGAGCATTGGACAGTTACCCATTCCAAACCCATTGCGGGTCTGCATGCGTTGTAGCATCCAGTCCGCCTGCTGTTGAGTCAGGACTCCGTTCTTAACTGCCCTGGCGAATGCATCTTTATGAACGTCGGTCATAAATGTTGCAAGGTCTTCCTGCTTGATGCCATTGTCGAGCGCAATCTGGTACAGGGTTTTACCACCGGCGAATTGCTCTTCCACCTGGGCGTCCGTAAGCTCCAGCTTTGCAGCGAGTGCTTGTTCAATATAATCATGCATCCAGCCGTAGCCATTCTGTGATGGAGGTTTTGTACCTTGGGCAAACACGACACCGACGCCGACGGCAGCCAATGCCAATAAAACGAGACTTGTAATTAGAATTGTTTTCTTCATTGTTTTATCTCCTGTGGTGATTATTATGCCCACAGGATACTCCCCCATTATGAAGATTTTGTAAAGAAATGCACAAGATCGAGGTAAGAATATCAAATAGTCAACACACGTTCCCCAGATCATGGACATAGCACCTATAAACCATTCTTCTGAAATGGTCTGTTAACTTCTGATATTTTCTGTCGCAATTCATCCTGCATTGCTTTCGCGAGGGATGGCTGCGCAGAATACAAATCCTTCAGTTCATCCGGGTCAGCGTCCAGATCATAGAACTCATATCGTTCATAATCGTATTCGGGATAACTATAGTAAGTCAAACGATGACGGTTTCTCATCAGCGACATTGAGTAATTTCGGAGCGGGGCGAACGCTGAATCAGATTTTGCATCCATAGAGAATACGCTGCGACCTTCATCCTCCTCACCGCCAAAATTTGGCAGAAGTTTTCCCTCCGCCCACGCTGGGATCGGATTTCCCGTCAACTGCGCGATGGTGGGCAGTAAGTCCACGCTACTGGTGCTCGCGTGAACATCATGGCGTGTGATTTGGTTGGGACTCCGAATAATTAATGGGACATGGATGATTGGGTTGTAGATCAATGATGTCCAATGTCCCAACTCACCGCGTTCAAACAACTGACCATGATCGGATGTGATGAGAATATAACTGTTCTCCACCAAGCCCGAATCGATTATGAATTTGAACAACCTGCCCACCTCATCATCCCAACTGGCAATGTATTCATCGTAAAAGCGCCGTTCATCCTTAAGTTTCGCTGGCTCATATTTCGTGCCAGAAAGATCATGGATAGGTTTGGCAGGAGGCTTTAATCCATCGTTCTCAAAGCGATTGAAGAAAGCCGCAGTTGGAGCGGACGGTTCATGAGGCGGAAAAAAATGGAGGTATGCGAGCGTCGGCTCTTGAATCCCCTGCAACAAATGGATCGCTCCATCAATAACATCTGGAAACGTAAAGAATTCACTCATCGCATCCGGCAAGCCGTGTGGATAATTAGCTCGATATTTCTTCCTGTTTTGCATCCGATCCCACAACATGTGGAGTCGATACAATGGACCAAAAAACAGGGAGGCATCATCCCCTATCCCTTTTTGTATGAGGTTATCTTCAAGACCGGCATATGCCATGCGAACATCTTTATCGAAAACAGCAGCGCCATACAGGCTTGCATATTCCCTGTTGAATGACCAGCTGTGTATGTGCCGGTCCAAATTTTCTTCAGCCTGATAGAGGATCTGGTCCGCGAATTTATTTTGGGCATATGCCAGGGTCGAATGCGTGGACGATAATGCGGCGAAAATTGTATGATCCACATGAGCCGGAGCGATGCCTCCACCCAATTGAAACGCGCGATGCGACCACGGATGCATCCCCGTTAGAATGCTAGATGTGCCGGGAACAGTAAAAGTCCCGGTCGAAAAGTGGTTGTGATAGACGGTCGCTTTTTCGGCGAACGCATCCAGATTAGGCGTGGTAGGGCGTGGGTATCCGTAGAGCGAAACATGCTGTTGTGACAAGGCATCGAAAACCAGGATAATAACACTTGCACCTGGCGCAAGTGCAGGTGTATTCTTGGCGTTGGGGTCTTTTGCCCGCTTTACAAGCTTCAACAGCGGACGCAAATATATTCCTAGTGGCATCAAGGAAATCAGTTTGAGGAATTCGTGTCGAGTCAAACGGTAAGGTTGTTCGTTCATGTAATGGATAAACGATATCCGGCTACAAACTGCTATGCTGAAATGGCTTGTCCACCTCCGATATTTTCTGTTGCAGCTCATCCTGCATCTCCTTGGCAAGGGATGGAGAGGATGGATATAGATCATTCATTTCCTCGAGATCTGCATCCAGATCATAAAATTCATAATTTTCATACTTGAGTCTCGGATAATGGTAATACACCAGGCGATGATGGTCGCGGGTGATGGAAGCGGAAAAATGAATTAGTGGGGTAAACGATGAATTCGTCCGCGCCTCCATGGAGAAAATGCTGCGCCGATCATCTTCCGCTCCTCCAAACATGGGTAAAAGCTTTCCTTCTATCCAATCAGGAATTGGGTTCCCCGTCAGGTTTGCCAGTGTAGGTAACAAGTCAATGCTGCTTGTAAAACTATGAACATCTTTTCTCTGCGTTTGCCCCGGAGACAGAATAATCAATGGGATATGTATGACCGGATCATAAAGCGTTCGCGTCCGGTGACCTAATTCGCCACGCTCAAACATTTCGCCGTGATCGGCCGTAACGATAATGTAGCTTGTTTCGGTCAGGCGCGATTCTTTCAGGAATTGGAACAATCGTGCAACCTCATCATCCCAATTCGCAATGTATTCATCATAGTATCTGCGCTGTACACGGAGTTTGTCGATGTTATTTTTCTCATCCGAAAGCGAGTGCACCTGCTTCTCGGGAGGATTCCAGCCATCTGAGAAGGTTCCAAAGAAATCTTTGCTCGGAGCATAAGGCTCGTGCGGTGTCCAAAAGTGAAGATACGTCAATGCAGGCTGCTGAATTCCTTTCAAGAGATCGATAGCTCCCTGCACCACATCGCTCAACAAATAGAATGAAGGGGTTCGGGGCAAGCCCAGCGGATAATCTCGTTTATATTGTCGCTTGATTTGGGTACGCTCTCGGGTCCTCCGAAGTCGATAGAGGGGACCAAAAAACATGGAAGAATCAAAGCCCGAGCCGAGTTGAACCAAATTATCATGAAGGCTGGCATACGCTATCCGATGATCTTTATCGAAAATGTGAGCACCATATAAATTCGGACGCTGCACGTCGAAGAGCCGGGCCGTTGCATGCTCATCCAAATCTGCTTCAAGTTGAAAAAGGATTTCATCCGCAAGTTCATTCTGAGTAAATGCGAGAGTGGAATGTGTGCGAGATAATGCCGCAAATATCGAATGCGAGGTGTGCGTGTGGGAGATTCCAGCGCTCAACTGGAAAGCACGATGCGACCATGGATACAATCCGGTCAAAAGAGAGGCTGTGCTGGGAACTGTAAAGACTCCCGGAGAATAATGACGATGGAAGATCGTCGCGTTTTCAGCAAACTTCTCAAGGTTGGGCATAGTTCGTCGGCGATAGCCATACAGGGAAACATTGTGCTGCGACCACGCGTCAAAGACGATGATGATAACGTTCGGAGTGTCAACGTTTGCGTTGCCTGCCAATTTCATGATTGGGCGGCTATAGATTGTTGCGGGAACCAATGAAATCAGCTTCAGAAAATCACGCCGTGTGAGACCTTCCAAGTGATGCATGCCAATCTCCACCAATAAAATTTCTATTCCATCAGCAACGAGACTACAAGATCCAACGGAAACCTGGCGAATTCAGGGGGTGCAAATGCTGCAGCGATTTTTTTGGACTAATCATTTATTCTCTAATCACTTCGTTGGAATGGCTTGTTAACCTCGGCAATCTTCTGCAATAATTCATCCTGCATCTCTTTAGCCAGTGAAGGAGAGGATGGATACAAATTATTGATTTCCTCCGGGTCAGTATCCAGATCGTAGAATTCATATTTCTGATAACTGTCTTTTGGATAACAGTAATATGCCAGGCGGTGATGATCGCGCGTAATAGACATGGAAAAATTAAGCATCGGCGTGAACGATGAATTCATCTTTGCGTCCATCGAGAAGAGACTGCGATGATCATCTTCCATACCACCAAATTTCGGAAGCAGCTTTCCTTCCACCCATTCGGGGATTGGGTTTCCTGTCAATTGGGCAATGGTCGGCAGGAGATCCACGTGACTCGTAAAGCCGTGAACATCCTCCCGTTGCGTCTGACCGGGACTCAAAATCATCAGGGGAACATGAACGACCGGATCATAGACTAATTTTGTCACATGTCCCAAATCGCCACGCTCGAATAATTCTCCATGATCAGCCATTACAAAGATATAACTATTTTCAGTCAGTCTTGAGTCCTTCAGATATTGGAATAACCTTGCCACTTCATGGTCCCAGCTCGCAATAAATTCATCATAGTATTGGCGTTGGACATGCATCTTCTCAGGTTTCGTTCTCTTCTCTGAGAGTTCATGGATCGGTTTATCGGCAGGGTACCATCCATCCGAAAACGATCCGAAAAACTCCTTCGTCGGGGCATAGGGTTCATGTGGCGGCAGGAAATGGATGTATGCCAGGGTCGGCTGTTGAATGCCTTTTAGCAAACCGATCGCGCCATCGATCACGTCCGGCAACAGGAAGAAGCCTGGAGATTGCGGCAGATGATTCGGATACTCTGCTCCATTTTTTTCCTTAACTTTCAATTGCTTATAAAGAGTGCGAAGACGATAGAGAGGACCAAAGAACAAAGATGAGTCGTAGCCAGTACCGTGCTGGACAATGTTGTCATCGAGACTAGCATATGCGATATGCAGGTCTTTTTTGAAGATTGGCAAAGTATAGAGATTGCCATTTTGTACATTGAAATTCCATGTGTGAGGATGTTGATCAAGGTCAGATTCCACCTGGTACAAGATTTGATCCGCCAGCTTATTTTGTGTGAATGCCAGGGTGGAGTGCGTGGGTGCAGCGACGGAAAACATCGTATGTGCTAGTTGAGAGCGTGATATACCAGCGCCCAACTGGAAAGCACGATGCGACCATGGATGGACACCGGTAAAGATCGTAGCGGTACTCGGAACGGTGAATGTCCCCGTGGAATAATGGTTATGGAAGATGGTTGCATTTTGAGCGAACGCTTCCAGATTCGGCATGTTATGACGTCGATAGCCATACAGCGAAGTATTGCGTTGTGACCAAGCATCGAAAACAAGGATAATGACGTTCTTCGCGTTTGGATCCTTCGCCATCTTTGCCATTTTCAAAAGCGGGCGGGAGTAAACTCCCACTGGCGCCAAAGAAACAAGTTTGAGAAACTCGCGCCGCGATAATCCATTAAATTTTGGCATACAGTACTATACCTATAAAAGATTTCGATACACAACCACCAGGAGCGAGAGAATGCCGATTGGTAGATAGAGAAACAATAATATGGAAAGTCGGTCGGCAATATTGAGCAGAAGATTCTGGACTCGTGGCATCGAACGAATCCCAAAGATCAGAATCGCGATCACTAATAATGGACCAATGGAGCTGGTCAACAACATGAGCGTCGAAGGAAAATCATCCCGCAGCGCGTGTTGAAACAGGATCGCCGTTACCGTCGCTACCACGGCAATAATAAACCCCTTGAAAGCAAAACCTTCCTTTAACCAATTGGGAGGGAGAAGCGCACTGATCAGCACAACAAGCCCGGTGAAAGCCATACTTTCCAACAGAGCAAATGCCATCATGTAGGCAAAGATCGCCAGGATTTCCCCAAGATTGAAGTAAAGGAGAAAAGAGGAAAGCTTGTTGATAAAACCGAGGATTGTCCAGCTGAAACATGCAAAAACGGCTGCACCAAGAACAGGGATGATTTCACTTCGATGAGGGAAACGTCTACTGATAAAATTCCGGTCCAAGATCTCCCTAACCTTTCTGCCGGATGTGGGTTCGACTCATCTTCCGCGAGGAGAGTTTTCAAGTCGTACATCTCATCACGTAAGGCTGCGGCTTTTTCAAACTCAAGATTCTTTGCCGCATCCCGCATTTGTTGTCCAAGGTCTTCGATGATCTTCTGCAATTCATTGCGCGGCAATCCACCCGCGCTCTTGACTCGATATTCCCCTTTTGCATCGCCAACCGCTTTGACTGACATCTCCTCGGTAAGATCATGGATCGCCTTGTGAATGCTGATCGGGATGATACCGTGCTCTTCATTATACTTCACCTGTTTTGCACGGCGACGATTGGTCTCGTCAATCGCGAACTTCATTGAGTCGGTCATACGATCGGCATACATAATCACACGTCCGCTCGAGTGCCGCGCGGCGCGGCCGATCGTCTGGATTAGCGCAGTACCTGAGCGCAGGAAGCCTTCTTTGTCGGCATCCAGGATCGCGACTAGTGATACTTCGGGCAGGTCGAGTCCTTCGCGCAAGAGGTTGATTCCTACTAACACATCAAAAACACCTAAACGCAAATCACGCAAAATTCCGATGCGCTCGAGTGTCTCCACTTCCGAATGCAGGTAATGGACTTTCATTCCAAGTTCCTGCAGATACTCTGAAAGATCTTCAGACATCCTTTTTGTGAGAGTGGTGACGAGGACACGTTCGCCTTTTTCGACCCGCTGCCTAATCTCGCCGACCAAATCGTCCACCTGTCCTTTGGTAGGTCGTACCTCCACCTCAGGATCAACCAATCCTGTCGGACGAATGATCTGCTCCACAACTTGATCTGCCTTGTTCATTTCATAGGGCCCCGGAGTTGCGGAAGTATAGATCGTGTCGCCCATCACCTGTTCAAACTCATCAAACTTCAATGGACGATTATCGACGGCGCTTGGCAACCGGAATCCATATTCAACGAGAGTTTCCTTGCGGGCGCGGTCGCCGTTATACATGCCTCGGATCTGCGGGATACTCATATGGCTCTCGTCAATCACCAACAGATAATCACTGGGTAAAAAGTCAATCATCGTCCAGGGATGTGTGCCGGGAGCGCGACGGTCAAAGTGACGCGAGTAGTTCTCAATCCCAGAACAATATCCAACTTCCTTTAACATCTCCAAGTCATAACGTGTGCGTTGTTCGAGACGTTGGGCTTCGAGGTACTTGCCAGTTTCTTTAAATTGCGCCAGGCGCTCTGTCAACTCGGTCTCAATATCAGCCATTGCCTCTTTAGTCTTTTCAGCATCTGAAAGAAATTGCTTGGCGGGATAGATCGCAACTTCATTCGGCTCATCGAATATTTCACCGGTAAGTGGACTAAACTGCATAATGCGTTCCACTTCGTCGCCGAAGAATGCAATGCGAAATCCCTTTTTGTCTTCGTAAGCGGGAATAATCTCGAGTGTATCGCCGCGCACACGGAAGGTGCCCGGGCGAAGCTCCATATCGTTGCGCTGGTACTGTGACTCGATCAACCGCCTGAGCAACGCATTGCGACGATACAATTCTCCGACCTTCAAGTTCACAGATCCTTTATTGAACTCCTCCGGATTTCCCAATCCATAAATACAGGAGACCGAGGCAACAATAATTACATCGCGCCGGGAAACCAGCGCAGTCGTTGCAGCGAGACGCATGCGTTCAATCTCTTCGTTGATCTCGGTCTCTTTTTCAATATAAAGATCATGCCGTGGCACGTAGGCTTCCGGCTGGTAATAGTCATAGTAACTGACGAAATACGAAACGGCGTTCTCAGGGAAGAATTCCTTGAATTCGGCATATAGTTGTGCGGCGAGTGTCTTGTTGTGCGCCATGATCAATGCTGGCTTCTGTAGTTCCTGGATCACAGACGCAATGGTAAAGGTCTTGCCTGTGCCGGTGGCACCGAGCAATACCTGATGTTTTTTGCCTGCACGCACGCCATTCACAAGTCCCTGAATGGCTTCGGGCTGATCGCCCATCGGTTGAAACGGGGCACGAAGTTTAAATGTCATTTTATTTTATTAGGGGTCTGAGTTGGTTTGTACGAACGAGTGTTCTATTTTATCACGCTTTCAAATATTCTTAACTGCTCGTTTCAAATCCGTTTCACTTAACGACTTCGTATTTAAAGAGTGACAGGAAAAGTCTACGGGCAGGCTACGTCTACTCAACGGAATTAATGGTCGGCTGGGCGAGAACGAAGTTCATTCTCCCGAAAACCAGCGAGTATAATCACGCAAATCTTGGAGGAGAGATTATGAAATTGCTCTTAAATATCGTAGGAGGGGTGATTTTTCTCGGGGGACTTGTTTTCTTCCTGCAGGGAATCAATGTGTTGCCCGGCAGTTTAATGACCGGTGATCCACAGTGGGCAATCAATGGCGGGATCATGACGGCAATCGCAGTTGGATTATTTTTATTCGCGAATTTGCGCAAATGGCGATAAGCGATCCTATTCGTGTGGGCGACCACGTCCAGGTTTATCTGGATTCCAAAACGTGGGGCAGCGAGGGCTGGTTTGATGGAACCGTTGTCCGCATCGACCCATATTCGGAACACCGCAGCTTTCACTGGGTGGAGTTGGACTCAGAATCTGCTGCCGCACTGGGCAGAGGAATCAAGCTCATCTCCGTGTTGAATCCAAGGAATCTTCGTAAGACTCAGTAAGGATGAATCCTGTAACTGAGTCTATGAAGTACGGGGAATATTATGCGCTGGACTTGTGTGCTTTATATTTAACAGAGGTAATGATATGAAAAGATATAAGGTTCTGCTGCCCACATTATTCATGGTGTTCAGTATCATGGTTTCCGCTTGTAGCGGCTTGATCCCTTTAAATGATGAACCGGTTGCAGGCGATTTTGGTCCTAATTATTCCCTGCAGGAGCATCAGACACGTACATTTGATGCATTGTGGAAAAATATTCAAGACTCTTACATATATTACAAGACGTCAGAAGTGGATTGGAACGCGTTGCATGATAAATACATCGATAAGATCAAGTCTGGGCTAACGGCGGAGGAGTTCAATTCCCTGCTCAAGGGCCTGGGGACCGACCTGCCAGAGGGAAGTGTCACATACCAGTCGCGCCCGGAACGGCTTCAACTCGATACAGCGGAAACCGCCACCTACGACGGAATCGGTGCTTTTGTTGGATTTCAAGAACAAGGTGTTCCCCACATCGTGATTCTCTCGGTCATTCAAGGATCCCCGGCTGAGGCGGCCGGTTTGAAAGCACATGACAGCATTTTTGAAATCGATGGGAATCCGGTGGATTTGCAGGAAGGCTTGAATGCGGTCAATCGCATTCGCGGACCCGCAGGAAGTTCTGTAACTCTTGATATTCAATCGCCGGGCGAACCCAAACGAACTGTGGATGTCAAGCGCGCTAGTTTAGCCAGCACAGGAAAATTGGAGGCAAGTGTGCTTACAGACACAGAATATGGCTACTTGCTCTTTCCTCCCATCGGCTACCAGGGATTGGATCAGGATGTAATCAATAGTCTAAAGACTCTGACGACCAATCGCCAACTCAAAGGATTGATCCTGGATCTTCGCGTCGCCAACTCTTCGCAGAACTGGCCAATCGAAGCGCTCGCCACCCTGTTTTCGAACGGTTCGATTGGGGATTTATATAACCGCAGCCAACAACAAACGATATCTGTGGAGGGACAGGATGTTGTTGGTTCGCAAACCATCCCGCTGGTCATTCTGGTTGGAAAAAATACCAACGGCTTTTCAGAGATCTTCGCGGCAAGTATGCAACTGAAAAAGCGCGCCGCGCTTATCGGCGAGCAAACGCCTGGGAAAGTAGAAACACAATCCGCGTTTTATCTGCCGGATGGCTCGCGAATTTTTGTCGAGACCACATCGTTCCGCTTGTCGAACGGCGCAGAGATTGGAACGACCGGCGTGATGCCGGATGTCAAGGTAGCTGCCAGCTGGGACCAGGTCCAGCCAGATAATGATCCGGTAATTGAACAAGCGGTTAAGGTCTTAGGTAGTACAAAATGAAAAAGATAATCACCTTGCTCGTTACGACACTATTTCTGGCATCTTGCCTGCCACAAAATATGCAGGTGCCACAGAGTCCGCTGCTGCCATTCCTGGAACGGAAATCTGGCTTGATTGGATACATCGGCTCAGATTGGAATATTTACACCATGGACCAGGCAGGAGGGCACAAGACCGCTTATACCAAGGATGCGGTTGTGCCGAAGACAGCTACGGATGCGTTTCATTACTATGTATATCCCGCCTTTTCGCCGGATGGAAATAGCCTGGGTTTCGTAGGCGTGAGCGGACAGGGAACAATAAATTCATCGGATGTGTATATTGCGTCTGTAGAAGGCAGCACGAAGAAGGTTTATTCCAGCAAAGCCGAACATCCATTTTTCCTATATTGGTCGCCAGATAATACAAATCTTGGCTTTCTCTCCTCTACTTCGGATGGGCAATCCATGATCCTGCAAAGCGTTTCCAGCGACAGCCAAGATCGCACCGTGATCGATACCGGTGCGCCTTACTATTGGTCATGGGCACCAGACGGAAAGACCATGATCGTTCACTCTGGATCATCGCAGAGCGCCGCGCCCGATCATTTGGCTTTTCTGAGAGTGGGATCTGATATCACCGAGGACAGTGTCGATTCTGTGCCGGCGGCGTTCCAATCCCCGGCCTGGTCGCCAGACGGAAGCCACATCTTGATGACGCGTCTCGATGCCAAGACCAAGAAAAATGAAATCATCGTTACAGATGCGCACGGTAAGTATCAAAAAACGATCGGCACGTTCAATCTAAATGCCGGTTTTGCCTGGTCGAATCAAGGCGACAAACTTGCTTACATCGAAGGGAAAAAGTCGATCGGCGCGGGCGTATTAGGAACGTTACACGTTCTCGACTTGAAGACATCCAAGGAACTATTCAAGGATACAGCAAATGATGCCTTTGGATTCTTCTGGTCGCCAAACGGCGAGAAGGTTGCTTATTTCATTCCAAAGCTTATCCAAAGCTCTTCGTCCTCCAGCAGTGGACAAACTGATTCAAGCGGGCAGGCACAACAGCAATTGGCACTGCAACTAAATGTGTTGGATGTGAAGTCTGGTCAAAGCAAGGATCTGTTTACCTTCCAGCCCACCGAGCAATTCGCGGCAATCCTGCCCTATTTCGATCAGTACAGCCAATCGGCGACGATCTGGTCACCGGATAATAACAACCTTGTTTTATCTTTTGTCGCCAGTGATGGAACACCGGGCATTGCAGTGGTCGCAGCATCTGGTCAGTTGGAGCCGCGCATCCTGACGCCCGGCTATCTCGCCTTTTGGTCGAAGCAATAAGAAACGCGTAGGGACGACCTGCCAGGATTTCAAATGTGTTATTCATTGTTGAGCCAACATTGGGAAATAAGTATAAATTAAATGGTTATTTTATAGGGTCGCCCCTCCAGGGACGAAAAAACGGGCTGGGAAATTTCCCAGCCCGTTTTTTATCTACGAACCATTTGCCTTCATGGTTTTTCGTTTGGGTCTTCGTTTCTTTTCCGGATTCTCATCCTCTGCAGAAGGTTTATTAGGCTGAATAATTGTCTCTTCGACCAAAGCCCTAAGCAGATGCTCGCTGTCAAAGGCCGGATTTCCTTGTGCAGCGGCGGATTGAATAATCTCAATACAACGCTTACCCGTCAAATCATTGTGCTCAAGGAGGGCGTTCGCGACTGCGTGGACTTCCGGCGCGTGTTGAGTCAGGATTTCAGTGGTCTGATCTTCCAGTTTTCGCCAGAATTTTTGAACAATTTCTGTCTTGTCTTTCTCGATGCTCATATTCTGTTGCAAATCGATTGGCGGACCAAAATATCCATAATGCCCAAGTTGCCACAGGCGGGCGCGAACTTGTTGAAAATCGCTTGTCGCACCAGTCCAATATTCCCCGAGGAAAATTTTTGTTGCTACATGTCCAGCCATGGAAACCATAATATCGGCTAGAAAACTTCGTAGAGGCAGAGCATAGATATCATAGTTAGGAACCGGCAAAACATACCCAAGCGCTTCAGATCGGCGAACAATACTCACGCGCACGATGCGTTGTTCAGGCCGGAGATAATATTGAATCACTGCATGACCGGCTTCGTGATAAGCCACTTGCCGGCGTTGGTCTTCTTCCATCTCCTCAATAGGATTCTCCAAGCCCATCGCTTGTTCCTGGAATGCCAACTCAATATCATGCTGTGCAATTTTTTCACGCCCATCGAACAACGCTAAACGAACGGCATCCTTTGTGATGGCGGACATGATTCTCGCGGGTGTTGCCCAGGATGTATCACTGACAATTGCTTCAATATCAACAGACTCATCGCAGCGAATTTTGTTCACATAATATTTCACCATTTCGCGGCGACCGGAGCGGTCCGGTTTGTTCACAACCACAGTTCGGTCAAAGCGACCAGGACGAG
>WNFZ01004727.1_pt1 | contig 12569 bp, 10 predicted proteins | sample 5400081 | NCBI WGS metagenome assembly WNFZ01 (sample SAMN13153365, study PRJNA577476) | soil metagenome | isolation source: 80 cm soil or saprolite under grassland replicate 1 | place: USA:California | collected 2016-06-15
AGAACTCCTCGTAGGTCGGGATCTCGCGCTTCATCACCTGTTCGTAGAGGACCTGGACGAGGACATGTCCGGTGATGTCCGCGGCGTAGGCGGTGCGCGGCTCGCCGGCGGCGCCGAACGGGCGCTGCGCGATCCGGCCGTCGCCCGTCCGCGAGAAGACGGCGCCCCAGTTCTCGAGCTGGTAGACGTCGTCCGGCGCCTCGTCGCAGAGGATCTGGATCGCGTCCTGGTCGCCTAGATAGTCGGAGCCCTTGACCGTGTCGTAGGCGTGGAGCTCGGGATTGTCCTCGGAGGCGTTGCCGAGCGCCGCGTTGATCCCGCCCTCGGCCGCGCCGGAGTGGCTGCGGACGGGGTGGATCTTGGAGAGAAGCGCGACGTCGGCGCCCGTTTCATGCGCCTCGATCGCGGCGCGCATGCCAGCGAGGCCGGCCCCGACGATCAGGACGTCGTGCTTGGCTTCCACCACTGAGGAAGCTACACAATGCCTTCCCGTCGGGCTGGGGTTTGCCGCGGCGAGGAGGGGCCGCCCGAGCCGGCCGCCCCTCCTAGTTGCGGGTGTTGCTACGCGCCAAGTCTCGCCTGCCACCCGTAGGGGGCAGCCGAGCAGTCGTAGTGCGTCCCCTGATAGTCGAACGAGAAGCGATTCAGGCTGAGCGTCCCGGTGCCGTTGCCCGCGGTATCCAGCTTCCCGCTGACGATGTAGCTCGTCGTGACGTTCGTCAGCGGAGAGCCCGCGCCGGTCTGCAGCGGCCCGTTGTACGTGAACGAGAAGCTGAGATCGGCCTGGATCGGCGTCGATGCTCCGAAGGACAGCCCAAGGTCACGAATTCCGACGTTGCCGCAATCGACATCGGAGGTCGTGTCGAAGTTGGCGACCTGTCTTCCGTCGGCCGTCACGTCGAAGCAGATGCTCTTTCCCTGGTTCGTGAAGCCGCAGTAGTGCCCTGGCCGCGCAGTCGGAGTCGGGGTCGGAGTCGGGGTTGGGGTCGGAGTCGGCGCAGGCGTCGGCGTCGTGCTCGTCAGCCCTTTGACCACCTCGCAGTCGCCGCCGACTTTGTCCGTGGCATCTGCGATCGCCGTGTCTCTGCCGAGGCCACAGCGAAGCCTGTCCTTCCCCGCACCGCCGACGAGCTTGTCGTTGCCCTTGCCACCGATGAGGACGTCGTTGCCGGCAAGACCCAAAAGCGCGTCGTTGCCTGCCCTGCCGTCGAGTGTGTCCGACCTCGGCGTCCCCTTGACCACGTCGTTCTTGGGCGTACCGATGATTGTCCGCAGCGGGCCCGCCCAGCCGCCGGCCACCACAGCGCCGGTCAGAACGAAAACGCCCGCGATGAGAGCGAGCCTACGCATGTTTTCTCCTTTGTCGAGTGCGTGGTGTTCCGCGCCTGGCCAAGATGGGGTACGCCGCCAACCAGCCTCTAATCCGGGACCTTGTCGGCCCTTAGCGAGCCGTCGAGAGCGGCGGGCACCCCTCCCCCAGCGCCCGCCGCTCGGCTTCGCCTATGGAACCGCAACACGGAGGGTGAATCGCATGGCCGCGCCGCCGCGAGTGACGCGTACTTTCACCGAGCGGGCGCCGCAGATCCGGTGCTCGACCGACTTCCCCCCCGAGCTATCCCAGGAGCCGGTTGCGAGCACGGTCCGCCCGTTGCTCGAAAGAAGCATCACCTCGTTCGCTCCGCCCCCCGGCACTGTCAACCGAAGGCGGAGATCCCCGTCGAGCGGCGTCGCGACCGTTGCGGTCCAGCTGCGGCTCCGGCGAAGGAACTTTCCTCGAATCGTCGTGGACGGCGGGCTCGCCCACGGATGTAGCACGTCTTCGCGAACCGCCGCGAGCGCTCGAGCATCCGGCCGGAAGCTTGGATCGATGATCCGCCAGTCGTAGCCGAGCGCGGAGCCGTTCGTCTCGGTGAGCACGCGGTAGGACTCTGCGAACCCCTCGCCGGGATTGAGCGAGTAGTTCATCCCCTCGTCACCGGGGAAAATCATTCCTGCCTGGGCCCGGGAGCAGATGCTCATGTAGCTGGCCCAGCGCTTCGTCCCCCAGTCGATTGCCGCCCACGGCGCATTGATGCGATTCGCGGCAATGTGGTGGCCGTACTCATGCGCGGCGACCGACGCCGGAATGTACCCCGCCGTGGAATCGCCGATGGTGATGAGCGTCTGGCCCCCATAACAACCAACCACGTAGTCGCTCCCGCACATTTCCTCGACCTCGTTCAGCGGCGCGACATAGGCCGTCAGCATCGGGAGCTCGGCGCCGTGGACGAGCCCGGCGAAGTACTCCGCCCATTGCCTACCGACCGCGTCTACTTCGGGGTAGGCGGCCGAGACATGGACGGTGACTTGTTCGCCGCCGGCGACGGTGTACGTTCCGCCCCACCAGGACGCTGCCGCCAGCCGGCGTGGAGCACCGCCGAGCGTCGTCGTCTTCGCCGCCGTGCCGTTTAGATCGAGGGCGGCAAGCGTCGGAGCCTCGAGCCGAGGAGACGCGTCCCCGGCGGAAGCGGTCGCCGGCATCGCAAATGCCGTCGCCACGATCGTCATCGCAATCCGATATGTCGTCTTTCGGCTCATCCCTCTCCAGTCGGATGGCGAAGCGTCCTCGCAAATGCGGGACGCTCCACCTCAGGTCAGGCGACCTTGAATGTCATTGGGACGCTCTTCGTCGCTCCCTGGTAGTTGACGGTCAGTACGACGGTCAGCCGCTTCCCACGAGCCTTCTTCTTGGGAATCGAGAACGCGCAACCGCCGGTCGCTCTCCCCACAAGCGTGCGTGCGCCGAGCTTTGCTGTGCACGAGTAGCTCTCGGGGGTCGGAGCGGCCGAACTCGTCCGGCCATCGGGCGGCAGCGGGATCCGTCCCAGCGCCCGAACCAGTAGCCCCCAAGGTCGACGCCGAACCAATAGTCGGTGCCATGGTCGGTGAGGTCGCCGGTGAGCGGGTTTGAGTCGCTGTCGATTGCCAGAAACAGTGGGTTCGTTTCTCCCGAAGCGAGATTGGTTCCCGAGATCCGAAAGACGACCTGGCCGCTTACCTTGTCGCCCATCACGGTGACGCCAGTCACGTCACCGGCCCCACCGCTGTCGCCGGCGGGGTCTGCATACGTTCCCGACGACGCGGTCGGTACGAGCACGAGCGCGACCGCCAGCGCCGCTGCAATCGGGCCGGCCCGCTCCAAGGCCGACGGCATCCGAGGCCGTCGGACTCGCACCTGAAACATGTTCATCTCTTCCTCCTCTGGATTGACGCGAGCGCCGGCAAGACGCACACGCCACGTTCCTCGGGAAACCACCGAGGCTCCCGGCCTTCGGCCCGGAATGCCTCGACCGCGACCAGATAGCGCCGCACCTCATCCATGAGGCCGTCGGTGTCGAGCTGCGCTGTGACCTGGTTGATCATTAGCGCCACTGTGCTGTCGGGCTCTAACCGGCCTCTAACCGCCCGGCGCGGCTATCGGGCCGTCCAAGACAGTGCTACAAACGGCACATGGAGTTCAGGATCCTCGGCCCCCTGGAGGTTGTCCAAGACGACCAGCCCGTCCGACTGGATCGCCAACGTCTCCGCGCCCTCCTCGCCTACCTCCTGTTACACGCGAATGAGCCCGTCTCGGCCGACACGCTGATCGACCAGGTCTGGGGTCCAGAGGCGCCGAAGACCGCGTCTGCTTCGCTCCAGAACTACATCTCGCGGCTCCGGAAGGCGCTCGGGCCGGAGCTCCTGCTCTCACGGCCGCCGGGCTACCTCCTGCGGGTCGATCCGGAACGCTTTGACCTCGCTCGCTTCGAGCGCTTGGCCGCAGAGGCTCGCGGTGCCGAGCCGCGCGAACGGGCGGCGAAGCTGCGGGCAGCCCTATCGCTCTGGCGGGGGCGGGCGCTCGAGGACCTCGCGTTCGAACCGTTCGCGCAGGAGGAGGCGAGACGGCTCGAGGAAGCGCGGCTCACGGTGCTCGAGGAGCGGATCGACGCCGAGCTCGAGCTCGGCCAAGCCCGCGAGCTCGTCGGCGAACTGGAGGAGCTCGTCGGACAGCATCCGCTCCGCGAGCGCCTGCACGCGTTACTGATGCACGCGCTCTATGGCGCCGGGCGCCAGGCGGACGCCCTCGCTGCGTATCAGCAGACAAGGCGTGTGCTGGTCGACGAGCTCGGGCTCGAGCCGAGCGACGAGCTGCGCGCGCTCGAGCAGGCGATTCTGCGCCAGGATCCGACTCTCGGTCGCGGGGGCGAGGCAGTGGTCGAGCGGCCCTCGGACCGCCGGACGGTCACCGTTCTCTTCTGCGACATCGTCGGCTCGACTGCGCTGGCCTCGCGGCTCGACCCCGAGGCATACCGCGTGCTGATGGAGCGCTACTTCACAACGGTTCGCGCGCCGATCGAGCGCCACGGGGGCACGGTCGAGAAGTTCATCGGCGACGCAGTCATGGCCCTCTTCGGCGTTCCGGAGCTGCACGAGGACGATGCACTCCGCGCGGTGCGGGCCGCCGTCGAGATTCGCGCGGCGCTGCACGAGCTCGACGAGCTGGCGGCAGCCGAGTGGGACGTTCGCCTCGCCGGGCGGATCGGCGTCAACAGCGGCGAGGTGCACGTGCTGTCCGGCCCCGGCCGGGACCTGCACGTCACAGGGGCAGCCGCAAGCATCGCGTCACGACTCGAGGAGCGCGCGCCCGCCGGGGAGATCCTGCTCGGCGAAGAAACGCACCGCCTCGTGCGTGACGCGGTGCGCGCCGAGCCGCTCCAGCTCGACCACGACCTTCGGGCCTGGCGGCTCGAGGAGGTGGTAGCCGGGGCGCCGGCCTACGCACGCCGCCTAGATGCGCCGCTCGTCGGCCGCAAGCAGGAACTCCGACGACTTCAAACCGCGTTCGACAACGCACGCCGGGAGAAGCACTGCCGCGTCGTCACGGTCGTCGGCGAGGCGGGGATCGGCAAGACGAAGCTCATGCGCGAGCTCTTAGCGCAAATCGGAGACCAGGCGCGCGTGCTCGTCGGGCGTTGCGTCTCATACGGCGAGGGCGCCACGTACCTGCCGATCGCGGAGATGGTCCGCCAGCTCGCGCACGAGCCTTTCGTGGCAGGAATTGCGGCGCTTCTTGCCGGCGAAGAGGACGCGGAGCAGGTTGCGCAGCGGGTCGCGGAACTCACTGGTCTCTCCGAGGGACCCTCGGCGCCAGGCGAAGCCTTCTGGGGAGTGCGCAGGTTGCTGGAGGCGATCGCGCGAGAACGACCAGTGGTGGTCGTCCTGGACGACATCCACTGGGCCGAGCCCACGCTGCTCGACCTCATCGAGTACCTCGGCGAGTGGGCGGACGCGCCGATCCTCGTCCTCTGCGCCGCGCGCCGTGAGCTGCTCGAGACACGAGCGGCGTGGGGCGGGCCGACCTCGACCGGGTTCCTCGTGGAGCTCGAACCCTTACCGGCCGACGACGTCTCCGCTTTTGTCACACGCCTAGCCGACAAGCCGCTCGACCCACAGGTCGAACAGCGGATCGTTGCGCACTCCGGAGGTAATCCGCTCTTCGCCGAGCAATTGCTTGCGCTCGTTGCGGAAGCGCCGGATCTCGCGCTCGACGATCCACCGTCGACGGTCGAGGCGCTGCTCGCAAGTCGGCTCGACCGCCTCGACCCGCGCGAGCTGGCTGTTCTGCGCCGCGCATCGGTGGTCGGGCGTCGCTTCTCGCCCCTAGAGCTCGACGACGTTACGCCGGCCGAGGAGGCGGAGCGGACGCAGTACCACTTGGCCGAGCTCACGCAGAGAGGACTCGTCCACCGGGGGGAGGGGGAGGAGTTCTTCGGGTTCCACCACGTACTGCTGCGGGACGTCGCGTATCGCGGAATCCCGAAATCAGACCGCGCGGAACTCCACGAGCTCGCCGCGCAAGGCCTCGACCGACGCGACGGCGCGGATGAGCTCGTCGGCTACCACTTCGAGCAGGCGTTCCGCTACCTGGCGGAACTCGCGCGCCCGAACGAGCACGCGCTGGAGATCGCGGCCACCGGCGGCGAGCGCCTCGGCCGTGCAGGTATCCGAGCGTGGAAACGAGCAGACGCGCCTGCAGCCGTCAACCTACTCAGCCGCGCGATAGATCTGCTGCCTGAAAGCGACGTCACGCGCCGGGAGCTCCTCTGTGAGTTAGCTATCGCTCTACGAGTTTGCGGGGAACGCGAGAATGCCGCCTATCGCCTCACCGAGGCTGTCGAGACTTCCGTAGCGCATCGAGATCGACGCGTCGAGCTGCGCGCTCGCATGGAGCTCGCCAACATTCGTTCGTTCGGTGACGCCACCGCAGTCGGAGAAATGCTTGAACTTGCCTCGAACGCGATCCCGACGTTCGAGAGATTCGCCGACGACAGATCACTTGGTCGTGCTTGGCTCTTGATCGGCTTCGCGCGAGGCAATTTCCAGTGCGACAATTCGGCGCTGGAGGAAGCTGCCGCGAAGGCAGCCGACTACTACCGTCGAGCGGGGTGGTCGCCTTCTACTAGTTTGAGCGCGCTCGCGTCTGCCCTCTACTACGGACCGCGGCCGGTCGAGGAGGCGATCACGCGTTGCGAGCAGCTCCTGAGAGATCACGCCGGAGATCGTGCCAGCGAGGCGAACGTCCTCGTTTGGCTCGGCGGTCTCAAAGGAATGCGTGGGTGCTTTAACGAGGGGCTTGCGCTCGTTGAGCGCGCGAAAACTGTGTATGAAGAGCTCGGGCAGACGCTTGCCGCCGGCGACACTTGCGGCCTCGTCCGGGCGGCCCTTCACGTCCTCGCGGATGAGCCGCAGGCGGCCGAAGACGCGTTGCGGGTGAGTTGCGAGACGTGCATCCGCCTGAACGAGTCGGCCTTTCTCGCATCGCGCGCCGCGGAACTCGCGGACGTCCTGCACCGCCAGTCTCGCTACGGGGAGGCTGAACGCTGGGTCGCCATCTCTCGCGAACGGGCTGGCGCCGAGGATCGCGACGCGCAATCCTCATGGCGCTCGATCGCAGCGCTGCTCGCCGCTCGCAGTGGAGACCTCACCGGCGCCGAACGCCTCGGGCGAGAGGCGGTCGAGATCGTTGAGAGGACGGACTCCGTCAATCACCACGCCAAGGTGCTGGTAGATCTCGCGGAGGTTCTGCGCGTCGCAGCTCGGCAGGACGAGGCGGTCGCGCTCGTGCAACGAGCCGTTGACCTCTATAAGCTGAAAGGCAACGTCGTGGCGGTGGAACGAGCGCGCTCGTTACTTAGCGCATCACCCGTCGCATAACCGAGACGAGCTCGTTGGAGGACTCGACACGCTTGCCCCTAGAAAGCACGAAGAGCCCCGGAATGGGACTCTTCGTCACGGGCAGGGTGGTGCTCCTAGACGGAGCATCCGCCGGTCGCGCCTCCCTGGCAGGCGAGGTGCACGCCCTCGCTATTGTCGCTCAGCGCGACGCTCGTGCTGGGGACCGCCGCGAGAGCCAGAATTGCCAGCGCCGCGGCGACCAGCTTCTTCGTCTTCGACATTTGAGTCACCTCCCTTCGCTCTGAGCCGTTGCGCATTCGGCTCGAGCGTCTGGGGGGTCACTCACGGCGAACTACCGCGGCGCCAACGGGCGACTAATGAGTTGTGCTCAGCGCGGGCGGGCTAGTCAGGGATGGGCGCTGATCTCGCTCGGTAGACTCCCCGAGTCCCGGCGAAGAGAGGAGCGATTACACGTGGCGAAGATGCTGTTCCGCCTCCCGCAGGCGAAACGGGTGATCGAGAACCCGAGCGCTGAGGAGGTCAAGGAGCTCGCCGCGAAGATGCTCACAGCGCGCCCGACGAGGTACGGGAACCTCAACGTGCAGACCCAGGTCCTCGCGCGCTCTAAACGCTCCACCTATCTCGTCACCGACGAGCCGGACGGGCAGAACCAGTCGATTACGACCGATGACGGCGCCAAGTGGGCAGAGCGCCAGGACGAGTACATCGCCGGGCAGGAAATGGTCCAGATCGACGGCTACATCGGAAACGATCCCGAGTTCCGCACCCCGACGCGGCTTTACGTGGAGGCGGCGAACGCCAACATCGCGGGGATGCAGCAACAGCTCTACTTCGGCCCGCCGGAGGACGACTTCGAGCCCGAGCTCACCGTCATCTACACCCCAAACCTGAAGGCCGAAGGCTTCCCCGAGGACCGGCTGATCATGGTCGACCTGGAGCAGGGCGTCACTCGCGTCTTCAACTCGGACTACTTCGGCGAGTCGAAGAAGGGCGGCCTCCGCATGTGGAACAAGCTCGTCTACGAGCGAGGGGGACTACCGCTCCATGCGGGCTGCAAGATCATCCCGACGGACGTGGGCGACAAGGTCTGCCTGACCGTCGGCCTCTCGGGCACCGGGAAGACGACCACGACCTTCACGCGGCAGAACGGCTCGCTGCCCGTTCAGGACGACTTCGTCGCGTGGATGCCAGACGGCGGCGTCTACGTGACGGAGAACGGTTGCTTCGCCAAGACGTATGGGCTCAATCCCGAGGACGAGCCGACCATCTACGGCGCCGTCACTCAGCCGGACTCGTACCTCGAGAACGTGTCCCAGCACGGCGACGAGGTCGACTTCTACGACGAGAGCTACACGCAGAACGGGCGCGCGACGTTCCCGTTCCGAGTGATCGAGTCGGCCGCCGAGCGCGAGATCGACGCTGCGCACTTCCTGCTCGTGCTGAACAAGAACGACAACGTCATTCCCGCCGTCGCAAAGCTCGAAGGGCCGCAGGCAGCGGCCTTCTTCATGCTCGGCGAAACGAAGGGGACGGCAGCCGGAGGCGCGGACGAGGCCGGCAAGTCGCTGCGAGTTCCCGGGACGAATCCCTTCTTCCCGATGCTGCACGATCTCCAGGGGAACCGGTTTCTCGAGCTGCTCGGCGAGCACCCGCTCGAGGTTTATCTCCTGAACACCGGGCGCGTCGGCGGGCCGGACGAGGACGATCGGTCGAAGAAGGTGCGGATCAAGCACTCCTCGGCGATCGTCAAAGGCATCGCGGAGGGCACGATCGAGTGGGAGCGGGATCTCGACTTCGGCTATCTCGTCGCAGCTTCGGTGCCAGGCATCGACGACGAGGAAGTGCTGCAGCCGCGGAAGCTGTACGAGCGCACGGGACGGATCGACGAGTACCGAAGACACGTGGAGCGGCTGAAGGCCGAGCGGGCTAAGTTCCTGAGCGACTTCGCCAGCCTCTCGGCGGAAATCGTCGCCGCCGTTCGGTAACGCTTCCCGGCGGCTAGACCTGCCAGGACGACCGGCGGAGTACCGGCACGCGCTCGCCGTCCTGCTTGATCCCGGTCACGTCGACGTCCGCCGCACCGACCATGAAGTCCACGTGGATCGAGGAGCGGTTGAGGCGCTCGAGGTCCTCCTCGCCGGCCGCCGTGTCGTAGGCAGAGCCAAGCGCGATATGGCTGGTGGCGTTCTCGTCGAGCAACGTGTCGTAGAAGACGGTCTCCAGCGGGCCGATCCGGCCCTCGCGATCGACGAGCGCCACCTCGCCGAGCCGAGCGCCGCCGGCGTCCTGCTCGATGAGCGCCCGTAGCGTCTCCGCGCCGGAGTCCGCGTCGATCTGGACCGCGCGACCTCCCTCGAACCGCACCGTCAGCCCGTCGATGATTCGACCTTGCGTGTAGAGCGGCTTGGTCGCGCGCACGGTCCCCTCGACGCGCTCGGGATCGGGAGAGCTGAAGACCTCCTCGGTCGGGAGGTTCGCCATGTGCGAGATGCCGTCGACCGTCACTTCGTCACCACCGATCCAGCAGGAGGACGGTAGGAGACCGATCGTCAGATCCGTGCCCGGACCTTCGAAGTGCAGAGCGTCGAAGTGCTGGGCGGTCAGCCGTTCGGCGGCGCCCTTCAGGACCTTGTTGCGCTCGTCCCAGGCAGCCTCGGGCTCTGACTCGTCGAGACGGCAGATGTGAAGGACCTGTTCCCAGAGCTTGTCGAGCGCTGCCGCGGGCTCGAGCTCGGGATAGACGAGGTTCGCCCATTTCATTGTCGGGCACGGCGCGATGCACCAGTTGACCGTCCGCTCGTTGACGACGGTGGTGTACTCCTTGACTCGTGGGAAGACGTCCCGCCCAAGACGGCCCGGATCGAGATCGTCGAAAAGGTGCGGTTCGGTCGGTCCGCTCAGCGAGATGGTCGCGCCCCGCTCCCGGCCAAGCTGGAGCGCGCGCTCTCCATACCACGGCGGAATGAATTCGAGCACGTCGTCCGAGGCGTTTTCGACGCGGGCCTTCTTCAGGTGCGGGTCCCAGTAGAGGACGTCGACGAACTTCGCACCGCGACGGTAAGCGCTGACCGTAATCGCACGTGTGAGCTCTTCCTTGCCGAGAGCAGAGGCGACATCGAGGATCTGGCCCTTCTGCACGTTTGCGCCGAAGTTGACGATCAGGTCGGCGAAGGCCTGCACGGGCGGCTCCATAGGCAGGCGATGCTAACTGCGCCGCGAAAGGCTTCGCGTGGACACGAGTCGTGCGATCGAGCGGTTCCTCGCGTCACCGGCGCTTGGCGAGGCGACCCGACGCGCCTATCGCGGCGACGTGGAGGAATTCGCGAGGTGGCTGACAGGCCGCGGAATCGGGCTCGGCGACGTCGATGTGCGGGCACTAAGCGAATACGTCACCGAACTGGGCCGAGCTCGTCCTCGCAAGCTCGCTTCGGCGACGATCGCGCGAAAGCTGGCGGCGGTGCGGAGCTTCCTTCGGTTCACGCTCGGACCGTCACAGGTGCCCGACGCCGCGCTCGGACCACGGCGTCGACGACGCCTGCCGGACAGTCCAAAGACCGCCGAGGTCGAGGCGGCGCTCGAAGGGCTGAAGGGCGACGGGCCGCTCGCGCTCCGGAATCGTGCTCTCGTCGAGCTGGTCTACTCGGCCGGGCTCCGCAGCTCGGAAGCCGTCGGCCTCGAGCTCGCGGACGTTGATTTCGACCGCGAGCAGCTTCATGTCCGCGGCAAAGGCGGAAAGGAACGGATCGTCCCGCTCGGCGAAGAGGCGGGCCACCTCCTCGCGCGGTATCTGCACGAAGCACGTCCGGAGCTCGCCCGCGGGGCGGAGAGGGCCGTGTTCCTGTCCACACGAGGTCGCCGCCTCGACACGTCGACCCTCCGCCGCGTCTTCGCTCATCCGCACCGCCTGAGGCATGCATTCGCAACCCATCTGCTCGAGGGTGGTGCCGACTTGCGCACGATCCAAGAGCTGCTCGGCCACAGCTCTCTCTCGACGACCCAGCTCTATAGCCACGTCGACGGCCGTCGCCTGCGCCGCGTGTACGACCGAGCCCATCCGCGCTCCTAAAACCAGGGTCTGACCCTGGGTTGGCGGAAAGGGGCGTGCCCGTCGTGTCAAATATGTGACATTTCGCCGACTGGGGAGGCGATGTGCGGCGCCCCGCGAAAGCTCTTGCCGTGGCGACTACACCTGCGGACCCCGAAGTGGAGGGCTTTCTCGCGCTCCTCGCGACGCGACGAGCTCCCAAGACGGTTGAGGCTTACCGGCACGATCTCGCCGCGGTTGCCGCTTGGCTCGACCGGCCCGTCGGCCGGATCAGCACGGAGCAGCTGGAGCACTACATCGCGGAACTGCGCGCGGCCGGACTATCACCCGCAACGATCGCGCGGCGAGTCGCCGCCGTCCGCTCGTTCTTCCGGCACCAGGTGCTGCTCGGCGAACGAGACGACAATCCAGCGGCGGAGCTCGACCTGCCCCGGCGCCGACGCACCCTCCCTCGGACGCTTTCGCCGGCGGAGGCTGAGCGGCTCGTGGAGGCGGCCATAGGAACGACACCGCGGGCGCTGCGCGACCGCGCACTCGTCGAACTGCTCTACGGAGCCGGCCTGCGGGTGAGCGAGGCTGTCGGGCTCTACAAAGCGAGCGTCGACCTCGAGGCTCGCCTCGTCCGCTGCGTTGGCAAGGGCTCGAAGGAGCGGGTGGTCCCGATCGGGCGCCAGGCTGCACAAGCGCTGCGCCGCTACCTCTCCAGGGGACGGCCCTACCTCGACGTGCGCCACCGGCCGGAGCTGTTCCTCAACGCGAAAGGCGGCGGGCTCACGCGAGCCGGCGCGTTCCTGATCCTCCGCCGTCTTGCCGCGAAGGCGGGTCTCGAGCCCGAGCGCGTGCATCCGCATCTTCTCCGCCACTCCTTCGCAACGCACCTGCTCGAAGGGGGAGCCGATCTCCGTTCGGTCCAGGAGATGCTCGGCCACGCGGATCTCGCCACGACGGAGCTCTACACCCACGTATCCGACCGTCGCCGCCGGGAGTCGTACTTCCAGGCGCACCCCCATGCGCGCAGGAAGACGAAATAGCTGCAGCGCTGCCGCGCCGAGTCAACGCTAGCCCTTCGGCCCGGCCTTCTTCTTTAGCTCGGCTGCAACAACCTTCGCCGTCCTGCGCAGCTCGGCATCCTGCTCGTCGTCCTCGGCGAGCCCATTGAGCAGGACGATCGTCTCCCGCTGAGGCGAGCCGTTCCGAAGGCACACGATTGCGAGGCGACGCACCGCCTCCTTACTGTCGGTGGAAGCGATCGTGTGCAGGATCGGCCGCATCGAGTTGACAAGGCCCGGCGAGTCCGTGGACAGCTGCT
>WNFZ01011890.1_pt1 | contig 12569 bp, 10 predicted proteins | sample 5400081 | NCBI WGS metagenome assembly WNFZ01 (sample SAMN13153365, study PRJNA577476) | soil metagenome | isolation source: 80 cm soil or saprolite under grassland replicate 1 | place: USA:California | collected 2016-06-15
AGGCCGCGTGTTGACGACCCGAGATTTGTCTCCGGGTAAAAGTTCGCATTCCCCTTCGGCGCTGAACCAGACATAGTAGCTCTCGGAGGGTTCATCTCCTCCTCCTTTTGCTTTTCTGCAGATCTTGGCTCCTCCATTCGAGGTGCTTCGGGGTATTCATCGTGCCTCCGTGTTAGTAGTCAGCAGCGCTTTGATCTTTTCCATGTCAGGATGAGTAATCCCCGCCGCTTGGAACTCTTTGAAGTCATCCAGCGCGGCTTGGCTAAAGGACCGTCCATCGTGGAGCTTGGCATTCTTGTTCTCCAAATAGATGGCCTTCGCCTTATCGAATTGGTTATCGAAGAGATAACCATGAGCGAGATTGCCCTTGATCATCACTGCATTGTCCGGCGACAACTCCAGAGCTTTGAGAGACGCTGCAATCGACTCACGAGGCTTGCTATTGAAGAGCTGATACCAACCGAGGGATCCGTAGTAGCCTCCGTTTTTCGGATCCAGGTGAATAGCTTTCTGTATATCGTCGATCGCGGCACTATACTGCTTCTTTTCAACCCAAACGTCACCGCGCTCCTTATAGAAATCGGCATCTTTCCCATCGAGTTCGATCGCGCGCGTGTAATCGGCAATTGCGCCGGCTGCGTCCTTCTTTTGCCGTCTGGCGTAGGCACGCTCATAATACGCGACTGCAGTCTTTGAGTCGAGCTTGATGGCCCGGTCAAGATCAGCAATTGCGCCATCCCAGTCGTCATACTGCACTTTGGCGTTGCCGCGATTGGCGTAGGCAGCGGCATATTTCGGATTGAGCTCGATCGCATGATTGAAATCCGCGATCGCCCCATGGAAGTCATACTTCCGCTGTCTGGCAACGCCGCGGTCGTTGTAAGCGACGGGATCTTTCGGGCTCAGTTCGATGGCGCGAGTATAGTCGGCGACGGCCCCGTCGATGTCGCCTTTGGTCTGCTTCGTGTAGGCGCGGTTGTAGTAGGCGTTAGCGTACTTCGGATTGAGTTCGATGCCGCGATCATAATCGGCAATAGCCCCTTCTAGGTCGCCCTTGTCATCCTTGGCGTTGCCGCGATTGAAGTAGCCAATGGCATATTTCGGATCGAGCTCGACGGTGCGATCGTAGTCGCTAATGGCTCCATCCAGATCGCCCTTTCTTCGCTTGGCCACGCCGCGGTCGCAATAAGCTTTTGCGAATTTAGGGTCGAGTTCGATTACGCGATTGTAGTCGGCGATCGCTCCGTCTAGATCGCTCTTCTGCTTTTTTGCGAGGCCACGGTCGTAGTAAGCGTACGCGTATTTCGGATCGAATCGGATGGCGCGATTGTAATCAAGGATAGCCCCATCCAAGTCACCCTTGTCACGCTTTGCGTTGCCGCGGTTGCTACAGGCGACAGCATCTTTCGGATTGAGTTGGATGGCACGATTGAAATCGACGATAGCGGCGTCCAGATCGCCCTTTTCTTGCTTGGCGAGGCCGCGGTTATTGTAAATCGCAGCATCCTTTGGATCGAGTTGAATGGCGCGATCGTAGTCCGCGATAGCCCCATCTAAGTCGCCCGCGGCCTTTTTGACTCCGGCGCGGTTGAAAAAATCTTCTACCGATGCTGCAGATTCCTTCTCCTTGCCTTTAGCGGTACTGCGATCGACTTGATCAGCGGGAGACTCTTCGTCTCGCAATCGCGGATCCAATTCTCCGGCGCGTTTCAAATCCTGCTTTGCTCCGGCGGCGTCGCCTTTCGCTTGTTTCGCTTCGCCGCGATTTTTGTAGGCGATCGCGAGCTTCTCGTTCAATTCGATGGCGCTGTTGAAATCGGCAATTGCGCCGTCCAGATCGCCTTTGGATTTTTTGATCATGCCGCGGTTGTTGAATGCGCCGGCGTTTTTTGGATCCAACCCAATCGCGCGATTGTAATCGGCAATCGCGCCGTCCGCGTCGCCATTAATATTCTTGGCCAGAGCCCGGTTGCGATACGCGATCGCATTTTTCGCGTCCAGCTCGATCGCGCGCGTAAAATCGACGATCGCGCCGTCGTTGTCGCGCTTATTCAGCTTGGCCAGGCCGCGATCGTTGTAATAATCAGCAGTGTTCGAGCTTAGCTCGATCGCGCGAGTCAAATCCGCGATCGCGCCGTCGTAGTCCCCTTTCTGCAACTTGAGTGCGCCGCGTTTGTAAACCGCGGGCTCAGATTTCGGGTCCAGCTCAATCGCGCGAGTGCAGTCCGCTATCGCGCCGTTCACATCGCCGTTGAAACGCCGCCCACTCGCGCGATTGAGAAAGGCTTCTGCGTCCTTCGGCTTCGGGCCGATGTCGAACTTGGATAGATCAATCGGCTTGTTCTCCAGCTCTTTTGGCGTTTCCAAGTTTTCCCACGCAGCCTCCGAAAGCTCGAAACCGCCCTGGGCAATCAAATAACCAAAACTAAACTTCACGCGCTCGCGAGTTTTGCCGCCGGTGTCGGGCAACGAGCCTTCGAAGCCGTGTAACAAAACGTTTGGATTCTTATCGTACAGCGGCGTCTCAAATTGCAGCCGAACAGGAGCGCCCGTTTCGTTTGCCCCCCGCGCTTCGAAGAGCCACTGCACCCGGTGGCCTGCTTCCGATTTGTTGATGAGCTTTACTTCGCTCGGGGCAAAATTGAATACCGCTTCAACGAGTTTGACCCAGGAATGCGCTCTGGGCCGTTATCGGGATAACGCTGGTAGCCGAACGAAGGCGCTGATTCTGCAATCGCCGAGAAGTGAACGCCGGAATAAAACTCGCGGCTGAATTCGAGATTATCAGCAACGATCTTCGCGTCCTGCGCCTGCAAGGCGGAGAGAACGAGGACTGAAATTGCAAGGATTCCAACAGATTTTCGTTTCATCAACTTTGACCTGCTCTTTCTAATCCGCTGCGCTGCGGATCGTAATGACAGCAGGATCCTTTCCTGGCCGGTACATCGATGCGCCATAGCAGATCGCGGCACTGTTTTTGCGCGCATAGCGCACTTCCGGGTCTCCTGCGCAAATCGGATCTCCGAAGTCGCGCCAGGATTCGTCCTCGAAAAATTCTGCCTTGATGCTCGCAGCCCAACGTTTCTCCAAACAATCTTCTTTGATATCCGCACCCCAGCGTTCGAGGTACGAACAAAGCGCAGTTTTCGTCGTGCCGGGAATCTGCACGTAACGATTTTCGGTGAGCGTGAGGAACGCGGCTTCCCCGGGAAGTGGAATCGGGGTTGCCCAGTTGGGTGATAATCGGACGAGCTTTCGTTTGTTGAAATCGAAAGCCACTACTGTGCTGCCCGATTGGCTGTCCAGATGTGTGCTGAAAAATACGAACCGCGCCGGACCGTCGAACAGAAACTGCCCACCTTTGCCTCGGCGAACTTGCAGCGGCTCGAAAGACGGGAATGCCGGCAGCCTGCCGATCTCAGTTTCCTTGCCCGACTTCAAATCGCGGAACCACATCACCCAGTTAAGCGGCTCCTCCGGGCCTTCACCTTCTTTGCCTTTGCGCCAGAATATTTCGCCCGATCCATCCGGCGCCTTGATGATCTGTGGCGGGCGATCTTCTGCGTCAGTGACGGCATCGAGCGCTGTCGCACTCTGGTGTTGTCCTTGTTCGACGGTTCCATCGGTCTCGGCAGGCGACGCCGGTTCCTGCTGCGGCGGTGTTGGAGACGACGCTGATGATTCCTCCTGTCCGGCATCCTTAGGAGCCGGCGAGCTTTTCATCGCGGAATACCAATCAGGCGCGGCGTCGAGCTTCTTCAGCTTCGTGCCGCGTGGATCGATGCTCCACAATTCGCGTGTATCATTCGGTTTCTCACGCGTGAAAACGATCGTTTCGCCATCGGGCGAGAACATCGGATCGCTGTCTTGCCCAGAATCGTCGTTGGTCAATTGTCGCAACAACTTTCTGTCTTCACGGTACAGATAAAGATGCGAATGACTCGTGCCCTTCGCCTGTAGATAGCGAATCGTAATCACAATCTCGGATTCGCCGCGCGACACCGTTGCCGTCAGCGTAAACATTCCGGCGAGGAGAAATATTCGAAGCATCGATTTCATCAGCACACAGCCATTTACTCTGACTCCTCATCAGGTGGGTCAGTTCTGGCGTTCACCATCTACTTCCGAAAATTTTGACCGGCGTTGCAAAAAAACATTCCGGCGAGAGGAAATATTCGGACCATCGATTGCATCTACACAACAGCTACTACTCCTTGGATGGAACTTTCTTCTTTGAGATGACGTGGAACTTTCCGCTTTCGTCAAAACGAACAGTGAATTGAATGGTCGAATCGCCTGCGCCTCCTCGAAAAATCGTGAACTGCTTGAGCAACAACGTACCGGGCTTTACCCATCGCATCGGCTCGATGTATTGGTTGCGAGGATCGCCCCCGGGATCAACGTTCATCTCTTCGGTACTCAGCATCACAAACTTGTCGCCTTGGAGGTGGTAAACATTTGTGTCGCCCACGCGCGTGCCCGACATGGAATAAAAGGCGCACCATTTTGAGTCGCTCGACCAAACAAGGTGGAAACCGTCATAGATGAGTTCAATCGCCAAAGTCCCAACGACTTCCTTTGCAGGCTGCGAGACGATCTCGACAGCCCTGACTGAAGTGGGATCTATGTTCTCAGGATCTTCCGGTTCGCTGTCGCACAACACGCGCACCGCGAATTTTTTGTCCGGCGAGATGTCGCGAATTTTCTCGAATTTCGCAGACTCTTGGGCATAACTCGGTCGGATTAAAATCAGGAAGCAAGCAAGCAGACCTGACAATCCGAGCGTTTTCAGGATGTCAGCGTAAGAAATTCGAGCGTGCATTGTCAATCCTTTCGTCGTTAAGATCGACCTATGCCAGAGCGCCGCATCGCAACTCTTACGATGTCGATCTTGGTAACGGCCTCGGTGTACGCGGCCAATCCATTTCTCAATGCATCGGACGATAAGCCGGTGTCCGCCAAATTTCGCGGCGCCGAGTGGAGCGACGAGATTCAGCAAGAAGAAATTCCGCTTAGTGCACGAGTGGTCACAACGCGGATCGCGAAAATGCCGTGGGGCGCAATTTTCAAAATCGAATTTGTCGATCTTAAATCGCATGCGCCGGCGCCGCGCAAGATTGAGCCCGAATATTTCATTGTCACCGACGACCAGATCGTTTTGCTAAACGAGGAAAACATGCCTGACGCGATCAAGCGGTTTTCGGTAGCGGAAAAGCCGCCGAAATTTGAACAGGGCGACATTTACGGTATCACTAGCGGCAAATTTGATCACGAAGATGGATTGTGGAAAACGACAATCGGACTGAAAGGCAATCTATGCGTTTACGAAGCGAGCCATCCCTCCGGCCATTTCAAAAAGGTCGTTTGGAAAAAAGGAATAGGATTAGTTGAGTATGCGAGCGGGTATGGGGCGAGAGCAGACGGTTTTCGTCTTAAGCGAGAAAAATAAGAGCGTCGCGAGTCTCGTCTATATTTGTTACGAGCGGCTCAAAAGCGAGATCGCTTGCGCTGTTTTGTTCCAGACGCCCTCATCCTCACCTTCTCCCCCAAGGAGAAGGAATCGCCTCTCCCTGGCAGGGAGAGGTCAGGTGAGGGTCGATCAAGTTATGAAACTACCTGTAAGATGAGTTTGAATCTCGGGCGCACGCTCAAACAGCACTTCGGGTATTCGGATTTTCGTCCGTTACAGGAGGCTATTATTCAGGATGCGCTTGCCGGGCGCGATGTGTTCGCGCTGATGCCAACCGGCGGCGGGAAGTCGCTTTGTTTCCAATTGCCAGCTTTGATGCGCGATGGACTGACGATTGTAGTCTCGCCGCTCATTTCGCTCATGAAAGACCAGGTCGATGCACTGCAAACAAGCGGGATTGCGGCGACGTTTTTGAATTCCACTTTGGATCGACATGAAGCGGTGGCGCGATTGCGCGGACTGCATCGCGGCGAGTACCGGATGCTTTACGTCGCGCCGGAACGCTTGATGCTTGATACGTTTTTGGAGCGCGCGCTGAATTGGAATATTGCCCAAATCGCCATCGATGAAGCGCATTGCATCAGCGAGTGGGGCCACGATTTCCGGCCGGAATATCGCGAGCTGAAAAAATTGCGCCGCCATTTGCCGGATGTGCCAATTATGGCACTCACTGCGACCGCAACCGAACGCGTGCGCGCAGACATCCTCAAGCAGCTCGCCCTCCGCGATCCACGCTGTTATGTCGCCAGCTTTAATCGGCCGAATCTTAGTTATCGCGTCGTTCCGAAATCAGCTCCGTACGAACAACTGCTCGCATTCATTCGGGGCCGGCCTAACGAAAGCGGTATCGTTTATTGCGCGAGTAGAAAAACGGCGGATTCGCTCGCAAGAAACCTGAGCGAGGACGGCATAAAGACGAAACCGTATCATGCGGGTCTCACGGCCAGGGAGCGGACCCAAAATCAAGAGCTGTTCCTGCGGGATGACGTCCGGGTGATCACGGCGACGATCGCCTTCGGGATGGGAATCAATAAACCGAACGTGCGGTTCGTTGTTCACCACGATCTGCCGAAGAATATCGAAAGCTATTATCAGGAGACGGGCCGCGCAGGGCGCGACGGCTTGCCGAGTGAATGCGTGCTGCTTTTTAGCGCGAGTGATGTCGTGAAGCAAACGCATTTCATCGAAGAGAAAAGCGAAAACGAGCAACGCATCGCTCGCGAGCAGCTCCGGCAAATGGTGCATTACGCCGAAACGCGCGAATGCCGGCGCGCGACGTTATTGAAATATTTCGGAGAGGAATGGCCCGCGAATTCTACAGCGACCGGCGGTAATAGACCACCGCTACAGCCCTCATGCGACGGCTGTGATAATTGCCTCACGCCGCGCGAAACATTCGACGGCACAATTCCCGCGCAAAAATTTCTATCGTGTGTTCACCGGATCTGCGCAAAAAGCGGATTCGGATTCGGGTTAAATCATGTGGTCGAGGTGCTGACTGGCGCGGACACTCAAGCGATCCGGCAGCGAGGACACAATCAGCTTTCGACCTACGGGATCGGGCGTGAATTGAGGCGTGACGCCTGGCAGGCGATCGGGCGCGAGTTGTTGCGGCTGGGACTGATCGAATGCGCCCCCGGCAAGTTCGCGACGTTGAAGCTCACCAAAAACGGTCTGGATACTTTGCGAGAGCGGGCACTCATCACGCTCACAAAGCAGATCGACATTTCGGAACAGCGCGCCAAAGGCAGCGCCGGCGAAATCGAATGTGATGAAGCATTGTTCGAACGCTTGCGCACCGTGCGCCGGAAGCTCGCCGACGAACGCGATGTGCCTGCATACGTAGTTTTCTCCGATGTATCGCTCCGCGAGATGGCGCGCTCTTATCCGACAACTGCGAGCGAGTTCCGGCGAATCCCAGGCGTCGGCGAGCAGAAGCTAAAAGATTTCGCTGAGCCATTTATCGCCGAAATCACGGAGTATCTTCGGACAAATTCGCGGCAAACATACCGCGGAGTTCTGGCGCCGATGCGGCGTCGCTCGACATTAAACGACAGTGAAGCGGAAACGCTCCGCCGATTTCACCGCGGCGACTCGGTCGATGAAATCGCGCGCGCCCGGGGCTTTGTGCCCAGCACAATTTACGGACACCTCGTTACGGCAATTGAGTGTGGCAAAATCGTGCCGCAATCGCGGGATCGATTCTTTACGTCTGCGCAGGAGAAGGAGATCGCGGCGGCGTTTCGCCAGACATCTGATGGAAAACTTGTCGATGTCAGCGCGTTACTCAGCAACGAATACGATATCGGGCAACTGCGGATCTTCCGCGCGTTTGCCGCGCGCCAGGCGCTGTAGCCCCGAAAGCATCTGGGGTTATCCCGGCTTGAGACAGATTGTTGGTGTAGTCCCCGACGGGTCGGGATGCCAAGGCGCTCGCAGCCGCCCGCCGGGATCAGCGATCCCGGCTACAGTAGAATTAGTTCTTTTCTCTCGACAATTCATGGAAATTTTGGCGAGAACCTAGGAAGTTCCATGCAGTTCCTGCTTAATTGGCCGGCCTGGCTTTCCTTCTTCGTTGTATCGGCGGTGACCACGTTGACGGCGGTAGGGGGACTTCAGCTTGTCCGGAAAAGATATTCAGCGGAAGCGTTGAAGGAGAACCATGAAGTCGCCGCCATAATTTTCAACGCCTTCGGACTGTTTTACGGGGTGATGGTGGCGTTTGTTGTGTTTGTTACTTGGACCGGATACAGCGAGGCCACAAAAAATCTGCAGATGGAAGCGAACGAGGTCGATGATATTTTTCACATTACACAAGCACTCCCCGACCCGGCGCGTAAAGTGATACGGCAAGGACTAATCGATTACATCGCTTCGGTTTATAATGATGAACTGACAAGAATGTCACAAGGCGAGATAAGCCTCCATTCCAACCCGGCAATGGCAAGGCTGATAACAGTAGTCTATCAGATGGATGAGAAATCGATTCCCAACAGAGAGCTCTACGCCGAAACGGTAAAGCGGTTAAACAATCTCGCTCAGTACCGCCGACTTAGAATATTTGCGGGTAACGACACTGTGCCATCAGTTGTTTGGTTAGTCCTACTTGTTGGCGGTGTATTCACGATTTCGTACACCTGGTTGTTCGGAATGAAGAACCTCAGAGCGCAATATATGATTGCCACCACGCTGACGGTAACGATCACGTTGATTTTATTTTTGATTTATGTTCTTGACCATCCCTTTACAGGCACGAGCAAGGTGAGCGCGGAACCGTTGAAAGAAGTGATGGAGATAATACAGAAAGAATAAGAATCTCCGTGCCTAAGTAACCCCTTTTATCCAGGAGAACTCTCCCGCCTTTAACGACGGTTGCTCTACCAATAACTGATAATTAGCAACTGCTCGGTGGCATGAACGGGCTTTACGATGACCAGCGACTATCGCGCGAAGCTTTATCGCGTCGTATTCAGCCTGGCAGCCATCTACAACGTTGCGTTTGGTCTTTGGGCATGCGCCTGGCCGCGGTCGTTCTTCGATGCAGTGGAGATCGCACCGCCAAATTATCCGGCGCTGTGGAGTTGCCTTGGTATGGTCGTAGGTCTCTACGGTGTTCTTTACGCTTATGCGGCCTATCGGATCGACTGCGCGGCACCAATTATTTCGGTTGGCCTGGCGGGAAAAATACTCGGGCCGACCGGCTGGCTCATGGTGGTTAACTCCGGCGAGTGGCCGGTGCGGAGCTTCACTCTGATCGTATTTAACGACTTAATATGGTGGCTGCCATTCGGACTGTTCCTCTTAGACGAGACGCGCACAGGTGGATGGTTGCGACGCATCACACCGTGGGCGTGTGCTGCCGCCAATGCGCTCGCTGCGCTCGTGATGCTATTCGCATTACGCGGCGGCACTGAAGCCGCATCGAGCTTTGCAGAACGGGCAACTTACATCGCGGAACACGCGGTGTTATGGCGGACCAGTTGGGCGATATGGATGGCGGCGGCAGTGAGCCTGGTAGCATTTTTCGCCTGGTGGGGCGCGTGGATTCGCTCGACCCGCTGGGGCATCGTGGCATGTGTGGTCGCGACCTTGGGTCTGGCCTGCGATTTGCTCGCAGAATCGCTTTTCATCGGCTGGTTGCCCGCTCGAATCGAAACTCTCGCACCGCTTGGCTCGCTGCTTACTGGCGGTGCAGCGAACGGTCTCTACACGATCGCTGGCGTCATTCTTACTCTCGGCACGCCTTCACTCCGCGGGCTGCTGCGCAGTTGGGCATGGGCCATCTGGACGAGCGGAATCGCGTTGACGGTTTGCACCATGATCGGCACGGTTGGAAATTACAGCACGACTGTCACCAGGCAGCCGCAAACTCCTCTGCGTGTAAACCCGGGGCGGGGATCACCGCTACTAATTGAAAAGTACAGCGCCGATCAGTGCTTCGATCCTGGAGGGATACAAAAAGATTTCGCGTCTCAAATACGAAATGGATTTGTTCGAGCGGCGGCGAGTTTTCGCCACAAAAAGTAAACCGGCACGCCGGTCAGCACGATCAAAATTCCAATTCCAGACGTGGCCGGTGCAAGCCAGGCAAGATCGAGAATCAACAATCCGGCGAGCAGAATCGAGACGAGCGGGACGACAGGATAACCCCATGTGCGATAGGGACGGTCGGCGGCCGGAGATTTTTTTCGCAGAAGGATGACCGCCGCGACGAGTAGTAAATAGAAGAGCAGATCGGCGGAAACGATGTACTCGAGCAACTGCGTATAAACATTTCCGTAGCTGATAGTGCCGGTGACAGGCTGCGTCGTCATGGTGCGCGGAAGCGTTAAGCACGCGGTCCAGATTCCCTGCGCGACGAGCGCTGCGGCGGGCACGTGCTGCGCATTCGTCGTTCCGACGCGGTGGAAAAACAAACGATCACGCGCCATTGCGTAATAAACGCGCGCACCCGCCAGGATGAGACCATTGTTACAGCCGAACGTTGAAATCATGATCGCCGCCGCCATGCACATTGCGCCGGGATGCCCGAAGAGAGCATTCATGGCTGCGACTGCGACGCGACTATGCGGCGCGCGCTCGATTCCCGAGAATGGCAAAACAGCGATGTAAGCGAGATTAGCGAACAGATACAAAACCACCACGATCCCGCAGCCGGCAAGCAATGCGCGCACGAGGTTGCGCCCCGGGTCGCGCACTTCGCTGCCGATAAACGTGACGTTGGTCCAGGCCGTTTGCGCAAAAAGCGGGCCGACCATTGCTTTGCCAAAAAGAAAGGCAAGCGCAAGCCCGCCAACGACGCCCAAACCAGGCTGCGCGATTTGGGGACTCCACCCGTTTGCCCACGAATCCCACCATGCGGATGAACGTGCGGCGCTGTTTGCGCTCCAGCCCAGCGACAAGCCGATCACTACGACTCCCGCGAGCGCTGCCGTCTTCGCGAACGTGAATGTATTCTGCACGAGCTTGCCGATCTCGAGGCCGCGCGTGTTGGTCCAGCTCAGCAATGCGATCAAAGCGATCGCGATCAGTTGCTCGGTCGATAAACTGATCGCGTAGTGATCGCCTAACGGAATCGGTCTCACCAGGTAATTCTCCGGCCCGACTGCCGGAACAAAGACACCGAAAAATTTCGCAAAGGCGATTGCAACTGCGGCGATTGTTCCCGTCTGAATGACAAGAAACAACGTCCAACCAAATAAGAAGCCGATGGCCGGCCCGTAAGCTTCGCGCAGGAAAACATAAACGCCGCCCGCGCGCGGCATCATAGTAGCCAGTTCCGAACAGCAAAGCGCTCCGGTGATTGTCATCAATCCGGCCACTGCCCAGGCGAGCAGCAACCAGCCGGGAGCGCCGATCAACCGAGCCGATTCAGCCGAGGTGATGAAAATCCCCGACCCGATCATCGACCCCATCACGATCATGGTCGCGTCGATCGGACCGAGCGCGCGAATGAGACCGGCCTGTTGTCGATCCTCCATCTTGTTCTTCATCCAGGATGACGCTCTCTGTAGCGCCGGTCGCGCTGTGCGCAACCCAAATCAAATTCGCGACCAATTCTGAAAATAGCCCAGCGTTTTAACGCTGGGTCTTCGCTCACGTACAACATTAAGTCCCGCTCAGGGACGACAGAAATGGTCGCGAGGAAGGAACCGTTCTTCCGTCCCTCACGGGACTCAATTCTTACAATAACATTTACCCAGCGTTGAAACACTGGGCAATTATCCAGCAGCGCGCTCACCGAGCTCCAACTGCGCTGTGATTCATAAGCCACTTTTCGGCGCGCTGATTTTCACGCCTTGAGATTCGAGTTGTGATCGCAATTCACGCACGAACTCAACGGCACCGGGTGTGTCGCCATGAACGCAAATTGTTTCGGCGCGCACATCGACATCATCGCCTTCGACACTGCGCACTTTGCCTTCGCGCAGCATTCGCAAGACGCGCACCGCGGCTTCTTCGGGATCATTCAGCAACGCGTCCGCTCTCGAGCGCGGAACGAGCGAGCCATCAGCCAGATAATTTCGGTCCGCGAAAACTTCGTGCGCGATTTGCAAACCGTGCGATTCGCCGGCACGCGCGAGGGCGCTGTTGTCGGGCGCAAACAAAATCAATTTGGCATCGACCGATTTCGCGGCGCGCGCAATCGCGTCCGCAATCTTCTGGTCCCGCCCAGCCATGTTGTAGAGTGCGCCATGCGGCTTGATGTGATTCGACCGCATGCCGGCGGCTGCGGCGATCGCTTGGAAAACGCCGAGTTGAAAAGCTACCGCATCGAAAACTTCGTCGGCGGTCACTCTCAGTTCCTTGCGCCCGAAATTTTCACGATCGAAAAGGCTCGGATGCGCTCCAACCGCGACTCCGCAGGCCTTCGCTGCCAGAACCGCAGCATGCATCGTATCAGCATCGCCCGCGTGAAAACCGGTCGCGATGTTCGCAGAGCTGATGAGTTCGAATAGTTCGGTATCATGGCCTGCGCCTTCGCCGAGATCGGCGTTTAGATCGACAGACAAATTCATGAGCCGTGCAAGCTGAGGCCGATGCGAAAGCGCTCAAGTTCGCGCTCGCGCTGGAGCAGCAGCCGGTGCGCCTCGGCCAG
>WNFZ01005885.1_pt1 | contig 12567 bp, 11 predicted proteins | sample 5400081 | NCBI WGS metagenome assembly WNFZ01 (sample SAMN13153365, study PRJNA577476) | soil metagenome | isolation source: 80 cm soil or saprolite under grassland replicate 1 | place: USA:California | collected 2016-06-15
TACATAGGCTTTGAAGAATATAGCGAGCATGTGCCTGCCACTATTCCTTCGGCGGTCCAGCAGGCAACGAATCGTTTTGTGAATGGCCGCGCCGCGCGTGTGGCAGAGCTTCCTCAATGGGAAGAGCTGCGCCAAATCGGATCGGACATCCGTTTGCACACCATTGAAAATATGGATTTGTATCTCCTTCGGCTGGAGGAAAAAGTCGAAGCGGCAGGTGGACATGTTCATTGGGCGGAGACAGCCGCAGATGCTAATCAAATCGTGATTCAAATCGCCAAGGAACATAATGTCAAAACGGCTGTGAAATCCAAGTCGATGGCAACGGAAGAGATTGGATTGAATCATGCACTCCAGCAGGCGGGCATTCAGGCAATTGAAACCGACCTCGGTGAGTATATTATTCAACTAGCTGGCACGGGACCATCGCACATTATCGTCCCTGCGGTACATCTAAAAAAAGAGGAGATCGCGGCGCTGTTCAGTGAAAAACTCCATATTGATGCACCTGCAGATCCGGTTGAGCTGGCGCGCATTGCACGTGAGGTGTTGCGCGAAAAATTCCTCAATGCCGAAATGGGAATCTCTGGTGCAAATTTCCTGGTCGCTGAAACAGGCACACTTGTCATCGTCACAAATGAGGGCAATGGTCGCATGTGTTCCACCATGCCTGATCTACATGTTGCAGTCGTCGGTATCGATAAGGTGATTCCAGATTGGGAATCACTTACCGTCTTTCTCAAATTGCTGGCTCGTTCTGCCACCGGGCAAAAACTTTCCACCTACACCCAGTTCATCACTGGTCCGCGCCGCGAAGAGGGGGAGTTTGGTCCTAAGGAGTTTCATCTTATACTTCTTGATAACGGTCGCTCCAAAGTTCTCAAAGATCCGATTGGGCGCGAAGTTTTCAAGTGCATTCGTTGCGGTGCATGTGCCAATGTTTGCCCAGTATATAAGAATGTTGGCGGCTTCGCCTATGGCTGGTTTATCTCCGGTCCCATTGGCGCCATTTTTTCACCTCAAATGCTTGGCACACAAGCAGCGCGCGAACTTCCATATGCTTCAACTTTGTGTGGCGCATGTGCGGATGTGTGTCCAGTCAAAATTCCTATTCCTGCCATTCTTCGTCATCTACGCCGCCGCGTTGCACAAGGCGACGAATTTTCAGAAGCGACTCTGCCCATGCCGGTCCGCGCGACCGCGGGACTTGCCTCCTTTGCCCTCGCCCAAAATTGGCTGTATCGATTTGGCACGCGCCTCCTCCCGACTATCATGTCCATCTTCAAGCGCGGGAGTTGGATTCCCTCTGCTCCTTATCCTCTCAGTCGTTGGACGAAGGCGCGTCCGTTGTCACCATTCACTGCCAGCTTTAGAAGTTGGTGGAAAAATGTGCGCTCTGTTCGAGGAAAGGATTCCACGCGATGACCAATTCCGTCATTGAAAGCATTCGCCGTTCTCTGGGGCGCACCGCTCGGACTCCCCTCAGCCCGCGTCCCGCTATTTACGAATCTCGTCCCCCCGAATCCGTTGACTCTGAAATCACACGTTTTCTCGATGAAATCAAGAAGCTCTCTGGCGTTGAACAAAAGCTTTCTCCTGCTGATCTTGCCTCGGCATTGAAGACTCTTGTCGAAGAACAAAACATCCGAAAAGCAACAGTTTGGGAAACTCGTGCGCTTAAGCAATTGGAAGTTACGGTAATACTCAACTCCCTCGGTGTGGAATTGGTCTCACCGAACGCAGAGAAACACGAGATGGCTCTTTGCGATCTCGGCATTACGGAAGCCAACTACCTCCTCCCTGAAACAGGAACACTTGTCCTGCATTCGTCTGCTGCACAACCGCGGGCGGTTTCATTACTCCCACGTATTCACCTAGCAATTGTGCATCCGGAAATGTTGCGTGCTGATCTGCACCAGGTCTTTGCAGAAGCAAAGGATCAACGTTATCTAGTTTTTATCACTGGTCCCAGCCGCACCGCGGATATTGAATTAACCGTTACATTAGGAGTTCATGGACCTAAGAATTTATATGTATGGATGATTGAAAAATAAATCGGAAGATGCAATGCTGTGGCGCGAAGTAGCAGTGCCATCTTCAAGGTGGCACTCGGTCAAGTCGCATAAAGCTAAGGCTGAATCAGCACTTCTTCAACTGGTCGCCGCAAAGAACGGGGCATAGGATCAGCATAACCATAGCGAACTAGCAACTGTGGAAAAGCACCTGCGAGTCCTATGGCACTCTGGAATTGCCTGCGAACAGCTGCTACTTCGATTGGCTGGTTCAAGAAAGCTGATTTGATATTGAGTGAAGTCAGCGTGAGTGCCATGCGCTCATATACCTGTCCTGTGCGCACCCATGACGTCTTGCTGTCTGCCTCCGAAGCCACGACCACTGTCCCTGAAGAAGTACGCAATTTCTTAGAGTCTGCATCGATCTGTTGCTGAGGCTTTATGCCAGTCACAAACATCTTTCCCAGCCAACGGGGCACTTCTGGGTTTCCTGAACAGCGCGAATATAAGCCATCCAGCGAAGCGAATGCTTCCTTTTTATTAAATCGTAGCCAGTATATTAGTTCATTCAAAAACGCTTGATCGGCATATTGACTCAAATTCCCCTGATTGACATACTCCAGAATCGTTTCCAACTCGCTCTTACTTGTGACAAAACGTAACACCACACCTGGTTCCAGAGGTAAAGCTTGCACCTGATCGAACTCAGTAGTCTTAATAGCCTGCCCGCTATATTCTGAGCGCGTATTCTGGCGCAGTGGGATCGCGTCGAATAGCGGATTAACCTGTGGGGTATCTGCTGCCAAATGAATATCGATAAAATCTGCTATATCAGGATAAGTTACTTCTGGTGCAAATCCTGCGGCGCGAGCGGCAACTAATAAGTTCTCCAGCGCACAGCCCAGACTGATCCATAATTCACGGTCATTGGGATCGACGACAGTCAAGCGGCGTGTATTGTCCGGGCGGATCTCGATGGCATTTTCTTTAATGACAAATTTCCATGGTTGCGTGTTATGTCCACTCGCCGCAAGCGTAGCATAACGAACAAGTTCTCGCATTTGTGCTGACAGAGTCGAATCCTTGTTGAGGGATCTGCGGGTATAGTTAGCCTGTTGGTCGTAATCCAGCCATGGAGCATATTCATACAGAACATACCCGCCTGTTGCGGCTACCCCGGCAGCCGCAAAAAGTTTTAGAAATTCACGGCGACTCAAGATTTGACGATTCGGTATTTTGTTCATTGCTTGTCCTCTGGTGAGCTGATGCCGTTTGTTCCCCTAGAATATTTTACGATGGAAGAGTAGACGCACTTTTGTTCTATCATGTCATCTTCAATTCCTTCCGAAAGAAAGAATCAAGGCGCATCTCCGTCACATCTATGAGTCGAACCAGGTATGAATCATTCAGCCGTTTCAAGATGGATCGTGATTGCGCAATCATTTCTTTGCTGCAAGCATACGTATCATGTATGTGTTTCTTATCTGCTCGAAGAAGTTGTGCAATCTTCTTTGGGTCATTGTGTTGGTAGATGTTTTCAAACCCCAGGGTCACATAAGAATAATGCCCAGCGACTAGGTCCTTCTCTAGATCATTCCAATCATCGATCATTTGAATTGCAGCCCCGAATAACAGGAATACTTCCCAATAGTCATCAATGAGTGATGCTTTGCCCAATCGCTCCAAACTTAGCATAAACGGTATCACAGCATTGGCACCTTTGGCGCCCAGATCTTTTGGATTCTCAAGACGATAAGGGCTGGCCTTGTGGCGCATGTATTTTTCCTTGATCTCCGCTCGCAAAAATAATGTGCGCATTCGCTGCAAAATATCCAGGTTCACTTTGGAAACACCAAAGAGATGCAGCGCCAAGGTTTCATATTCAGCAATTAAGGCTTGAGCAGTCAAAATTTCCACTGGCGAGGGAGTATCACTGTCTACATTCTCATCTAAAATCCCATAACCAGCCACAGCGAACACACCTGCCGCAAGATGTCCCCAAAATGCTCTAACAGGTCTACTAACCCTTCTTCATCCAACCAAACCGCCAGAAATGCGAACACTGGATAGGCATCCTTGAAGTACTGAAGACGGTTGCTTTTCCATTTTGTCATATCGAGACCAAGAGGGGCGCTGAAATCTTTCAATATTTGTTGGGCATCATCGTCGAGCCCTTTGAATGCAGCAAGAAGTCCAACATCCACTTTGAGATGACCCAACCATGTGAAAAGCGAAATATTGTTCGCCAAGAAGGGAGCCATAATGGCTGCCCAAAAAGCTTCCTTGTCGTGGTGATATACCTGAAGGATAGCTGGTGCAAATTGTTCAAAAGCTTTCCCTTTTTCCATCGTTTCCAACCTTACTTGGTCATAGCTTTAAGCTTGACAGTGAGCATCATCTGAATGTGCGTTTTAGATCTCATAGCTATCTTCGTCGATAACGATTCTCATCGGCATTAATCGAAATCGCAAACAATCCAAATTTGAACCTGTGCTGTTCATAATTCTGCTATTTGTGTTCGTGTATTGTTGAAAGCAACCATGCCAGCAACCCAAGTAAAAGCACAGTAAGTGTGCCAATAGGTGCGACCACGCCCCAGGCGGCTGGCGTGCCGCGCGCTGTTTGCACGACAGGCGTAATAAGAATTGGTATTCCGGTTAGTATGAGGAAAACAATAAACGCAGGGGCCACGGTATATGCAAGTGACTTTTGTTTGAGGAGCAAAACCCCAGTGATGATTACTGCTGGCAGGAAGAATGCTAAATCGAGGATGTGAACAGGGTTTGTTGGCAGAGCCATATCGATTACGCTCTGGGGCGTGTTGCCGGAAAGCAGGGCAGGCACGTCTTCGGAGAGCCAGAGCAGACTGAAGAGGACGGCTACAACCAGTAGAAACCATGCAACAAGCATGATAACGCGTCGGTTTGTGAAGGAAGACTTAACGGACTCGTGATTTACTACAGCAATGCCCCCAATCAACGCATACAGACTAAGCCCCAGCACCGCGACCCACAGCAAGAAAAGCAGTCCGAACGGCACTGAGAACGTATATATCACGTAGTTGTAAACGGTGAATGTCAACACACCTAGCCACAAAAGGTACGCGCGCAATGAACCGCGTAATGCAAATGCGGCGAAGATTAACCATGCTGGCGAAACAAGCGCCAAACTGGCAATATCTTGCGCGATTGCCTGGGGAAAGAAAACAGGTGTGAGGCGTGCATAGATGCCAGGGACTGACAAGGCTATTATGTTACCCGCTATAGCCAATAAAGCTGCAATAATCGAAAGCCACAACCAGACAACTGCAACGCGGGGAACAGACCTCGTATCCGTCGCATTTGTAATTTTATTGATCATCATTACTGTTCTCCATTGGAACGAATTGCTCTTCGAGAGCTATCATCTACAGGGTGCCGCATGATTATTTAAACTTAAGATTTGAATTTCAACCTGCAAAAGCGTTCAAAAAGTTTAGTTACACATGTGGCACATGCGTGAGACAAGCGGTAAATTCAGCTTGTTATGCGGAACAAAATCAATTACAAGTTTCTAGTTCCGTCTGGACATAATATGTCAAAATCTCTGTTCATTTCAGTGTCATTTGTCATAAAAAGTGTTAGCAAGCTGCAATCTAAATAAGCTTTGATGAGCAGAGTATAGACGGCGTAACATAAAAGACTCCCTACCAATCGGAGAGTCTTTTACTGGTCAAGTGGACAGGTGTCGTCATTAACTATGAGCGAAACAACCAACAGATGCAGATCGCCCTACAGCAGCGATATCTATAGCAGCACTCATTGTTAAATGTGTTTCTTCTTTGCGATGTGCGAAGATACTTACTTGAGACTTCCAGAAAGCTGTGTCTTTACATCGAAGATCCCAACGGGTATTTGTTTCTTGGAGGAGATTCGACCTTGTTATCCACCTGTGACCTTGGCTGTTGCCCCGGAACGCGTGTGCACATTTAATTTTTCGAAGATTGCTTTCAAGTGTCTCTTTACTGTATTGGTGGTAATGACTAATTTCTCTGCAATTTCCTTGTTCGTTAAACCTTGTGCCAATAAATTCAGGACTTCTCGTTCACGTTCTGTCAACGCGCCTAACTCGCTTTGGGATTGGTGTGTCCGTTTTGTCTCTTCAATAACACGGCGGAAGGTGGCACGGTCAAATGCACGCTTCTCGATAAAGGCGGAAACAGAAAACTCTGAGTAAACTCGTTGAATTTCATCCGTCTCTGTGATGCCGCTGACTACGATCGTTGGGATGGTATCTTCCTGTGTAGCCGCAAGCAATTGATATCCTTCCAGATTGAGATCCGTTGGATCGGTGATGCCCGTGACGCTGCCCTGCAAGGACAAGTCGATCACTGCCAGCGAAAATTTTGGCGAAGTCCTGCGAAGATAACCCAATGCATCTCCAAAACTTGCACACGTGCGTACGTTAAACCCGGCATCAATTAGCAGTTCCTCGAGAATACTCCTCCAGCCGGCGTCATCCTCCACGACCAGAGCCTTTTCATTCGAATGTTTTAACGGGGCAGGCAATCCCAGTTTCGGAGTGGAAGAGACTGTTGAAGCGGAGGCAGCAACCGGCGTAGCGAGAACCGGAGGACTTACCAAAATCCGATAGACGACATCACGAAACTGGCTGCGGTGGAAACTTTCCTTGCGAAGAAATGTGAACGCGCCATAATCTGTAAGTGCGGTGACCGCCAATTCGACTGTTGCAAATCCGGTCAAAAGAATCGCGCGGCAATTGGGATCCAGGCGACGGACAGAATCGAGGACGCGCAAGCCATCGTAATTGTTGTGATCGTTCGGTGAAAGGGATAAGTCGACGACTGCGACTCGATGCGGTTTGGATTTGAGCGCGAGAACAGCATCGTCGAGATCCGTGGCGAGATCCACTTCCAATCCACATTCAGAGAGAATTTCGCTAATGATTTGTTGCCAGGAATGGTCATCCTCGATCACTAGTGCGCGCAACACCTGTGTCATTAGGAACGCTCCATAGTGGGCAGGCGCAATCGAAATGTTGTGCCGTGATTGCCGTCACTTTCCACTATAACAGAACCCCCCAAACGAGTCATGAACGTTTTCACCCACCATAGACCAAATCCTAATTTTCCCTGATGTGGTGCTGTGCGCGAATAATTCAATTCAAAAATTTTGTTATGAAGCTCCGGCGCAATGCCGGGACCATTATCTGTCACCGTAACTTCAACCCATTTGGGCAGTGCAGCACCGCGAATGAGAATCGAGCCATTGCCCTTCATTGCAGAAATGGCATTTTCAATTAGATTTCGAAATACAAATGTGAGACTTTGCCCTCCAGCAATGACTGCCGGTAAATCTTCGAGTCCACTGGTTTCGATCTGAATGCCTTTCGGTATCTGGACGACGCGAATCGCGTCAGACACACGAGTAGCAATCTGAACATTTTCCATGCGAATGGGGCGCAGGTGGGAAAGATTTTCCTGTACGATCTTCATCGCATCCGTGGCACTGCGCTCAATCTCTTTCAGATTATTTGCAAGGTATGAATCTGTTTCGAGGACCGATTGATATTTATCCTGGATGGCTTCAACACGCACGGGAATGGTGCCAACCTTATTGTTCATGTTATGCAAGAGGTTTGCCGAAATATCGCCAACCGCGGCAAACGTTTCAGCGGTCCAGTGTTTCTCCTGCGATGTTCGCAACGCCTGTTGATGGGATTCATTCTGGACTGCCAGCGCAGCATAATTGGCAAGACAAGCCAGTACCTTTTTATCCCATTCGGATTTGGCGATTCTGCCTTCGTTTGATCCTGAATTGAAGACCCCAAACATTCCCATTGCCCTTGCTTCTTCGCTGCCCGGAAGAGGGATCATCAAAACGTTAGGCTGATCCATCTCTTTCGAAAATTTTTCTGTAGATTGGACAAGCCCATCAGAGGAGGTGAGTTGATACTCGCCAGATTCATTCTTTAACCAAATCGCGCTGGAGGATGTGTTGAGCAGGTCATTTGCCATCACGCAAAGACGATCCAAAACCCTTTGCGTAGATTGTGAGATCAACAGCTGCGCGGCTTCCTGCAAAGCATCCAACAAGCGAACTTCCTGGATCGCGGTCACTGCATAGGTCGCCAGCGATTGCAGCATGTGATTATCATCTTCTGTAAAACCACCCAGTTGCGGGCTTTCCAGATTTAACACGCCTTCCAGTCGTCCACTGGCGTTGATCAGAGGCACAGCCAATTCGGAACGCATTTGCAGTTTTGAATCGAGTGGATAGTAGATCTTCGACCAGGGTTCCTGTCGCAGGTCTGAAACGAGTAAAGGTTGGCGCGTGCGTGCAACGAGCGCCATGATACTGTTTCCATCTAGAGGCAGTCTTTCCACTAATGGGCGCTCCAGATGAATTCCATGCACGGCGCTGGTGACAAGAAATTCTCCATTTTTATCCAGGAGTCGAAAAATCCCATACTGCGCATTGGTGATTTCCAGAGCCAGTTGCAGAATCGAATCCAGGGTTTCTTCCAGGCGTAAACGTGAGGAGATGAGCAATCCTGCCCGGCGTAGTTGATTTAGTTCTTCTTCCTTGCGAATTAAGTCGTGTTTGACACCGGCAAGTCGGCGCGCATGATAAATTGCCATGGCTGCCTGATTCACAAAATTATTGAGCATCAATTGCTCGAGCTGCGTGAACTGGCGTTCTTCATGCAGATAAATATACAAAATACCCACGGCTTGTTCTGCAACGATCAAAGGAAAACAGGCTACCGCTTTTACGCCGAGAGCCGCATGATACGGGTGAACGTCCAAATCCGGTTCTTCGTACGAGAGACTTCTTTGATGGCGTTGAAGCGTTCGCATGCCGATTCCATTGGGGCGGGGCGCGTCATCTGGTTGCTCTATCAGGGAAGGATGCTTTCGTCCATTTGGTTCCGCCGAAACGCGCGATTCACGGTCGAACGTACCCTGGGACTGATCATAGGTATAAATCACAGCCGATGAACCCGGAACCACACGAATCGCGCTATCTACGATCAACTGCAGACTGAAATCGTTTTGGCTTGCATCGTCCGAGCCGATATGATTGATCGCGTTGCTGATCTGGTTCAGAATCCGTAACGCTTCCAGCAAACGCGGATCCGTTTCGTTCGGAGAAGATGGGAAAGGTTGAGTCGTCATTTCAAATAATACTAGTTCAAGAGTTGACGATGATTTTCCCATTGGTTGGTCATCCATGCAAGTATTGGTCATTGCAGATTCTGAATAAGATTTAAGCCAAGTTGCAATGCAAAAAATCCCAACGCGATTCCACAGGCGAAGTTTACCCAGCGGAAAAAGGTCGGTGTGACAAACTTTCGTCCCCAGGCAACGAGCGCAGCCATGACAAAGCACCACAGAATCGCTCCCCCTAGAAATCCGGCAAAGAAGACGGCGAAATCAATAGGCTGAGGTCTTCCCGAAATGGACGCAAACACGGTGGTGCCGAGTCCCGTCCAGAAGACGATGTTCATCGGATTGCCTAGTGAAAGGAATGCACCATTTGTAAAATCCCCGCGCTGAGAATTGGATGCTATGAACTCGAATTCCTTTCCATGACGCGCATCCTGAATGGCGCCCCAAGCAAGTTTGAGCATAAGTAAGATGCCTATCAAGCTGAGGACAATTTTCGCAATGTTGTTTTGAACAATAAAAGCCAAACCAGTCAACGCGATGATTGCCCAGGTGGTATCTCCCACAAGCGATCCTAACTGCACGAACAGCGCTGGGATAAATCCACGGGCAGCGCCGCGGCGAACTGTCTCAGCGGTAATCACGCCAGGTGGTGCACAGAAAGCAAGTGCGAGTATGAAAGACGATAAGAATAATGACATTGGTATTTAGAAGACAGACCGAGTAACACCTCGGTCTGTCTTTTCCTTTTAATATTCTGTCATTGCGAGGGCGACAGCCCGAAGCAATCTCATACTTAGTTAGGACGCTTCGCGGCTTCGCGCAACCAGCGCTCCTCGCAATGACGATCATTACTTAGCAATCAAAATACAACACATATTCATGCGGAGTCGGTCGCATGCGAACAGCATCTACTTCATGGACGCGCTTGTACTTGATGTATTCTTCGAGAAGGTCAGGAGTGAATACACCACCTTCGAGCAGGAATTGATGATCTGCTTCCAGTGCATCCAATACTTCCGTGAGGGAACTGGGTACCTGCTTGATCTTCTTTTTCTCTTCCGCGGGCAGTTCATACAGATCCACGTCGCGAGCTTCACCCGGATCGATCTCATTGCATACGCCATCCAAGCCTGCCATGAGGATCGCTGAAAATGCCAGGTAGGGATTACAGGTTGGGTCTGGTGCACGGAATTCCACACGCTTGGCTTTGGAACTCAGCGTGGCTGGAATTCGACAGATCGCAGAGCGATTGCGTTGTGAATAGGCGATGTTGACCGGTGCTTCATAGCCAGGTACCAGGCGACGATATGAGTTGGTGGTTGGTGATGTCAATGCGAGCAGAGCAGCGGCATGTTTGAGGATCCCGCCGATGTAATACTTGGCTGTCTGGGAAAGACCAGCGTAACCGCCTTCATCATAGAACACATTAGTATCACCCTTCCACAGAGATGAATGGACATGCATTCCTGAACCGTTATCACCAAACAACGGCTTGGGCATGAACGTGACCGTCTTGCCGTTCTGACGGGCAACATTCTTGATAATGTATTTGTAAAGCAGGAGATTATCTGCCATGCGTGTGAGCGTGGTGAACGTCATGCTCATTTCGCTCTGACCGGCGGTGGCAACTTCGTGATGATGCAAGTCCATCGTGACGCCAGCTTTTTCCATCGCCAGCATAAACTTCGAGCGGAGAGTATGTAACGTGTCAGTGGGCGGCACGGGGAAATAGCCGCGCTTCGCTGAGATTTGTCCGCCGTAATTTGGGCGATCGGAGCGTCCGCTTTCCCACCAGGCTTCTTCACTGTCGATGGAATAGAACGATTCATTTGTCCCAGATGAATAACGGACTCCATCAAAGACGAAGAACTCTGCTTCAGGCGCGAAGTAGGCTGTATCCGCGATCCCTGTGCTTTTGAGATAATCCTCCGCTTTGAGCGCTACATAACGCGGATCGCGGCTATAGGCTTCGAAGGTGAGTGGTGGGCATGGTGAAATGCTGCCAGGTTCCAGGCAGGTCGATGAAACGGATATCTACCAGTTCGGTGCCCTTCGCCATTTCCAGAACTTGTTGAATTGTTTTTGCCATTTGTTACACTCCTGCACATGAATTAGTTTTTGGATTGATTATTGAATGGATTATAGGGGTGAGGCAAAAGCCAAGTCTATTACCCAAATGGGTACATTATGGCGAGAGAATATGGTTTTAGATTTCTGGAGGGTTGGGACTGCTCCAACCACTATGAACTTCTCTCGTGCCTACGGAGACAACAAACAAGAGGGAATCTTAAGCGGTTGACAACTCACTTCTAAAACTGAATAATTTCCTAATAATTTGACAAATACTTTTCAAGTTCCCAGTTAGTTACTTCGAGGCGATAATCCTCCCATTCGAGGCGTTTGGCGCTGATGAAGACTTCGTGAGTATGAGCTCCTAGTGCATTGCGGACGACTTCATCCTCTTCCATTGCCTTGAGCGCTTGATTTAGGGATGTCGGTAGCAATAGCACATCCTTTGATAAATTGGTAGCACTGTCGAGTAAATAGATGTTTTCTTCTGTAGCCTCTGGAACGGGCAGCTCACGGCGGATACCATCTAAACCGGCAGCCAGCATCACTGCAAATGCGAGGTATGGGTTGCAGCTTGGATCAGGACAGCGTAACTCCAGCCGCGTGGAATCGCTCTCCGAAGCGCGTGGCACACGGATGAGAGCCGAGCGGTTGATCCGCGCCCAACTGAGATAGACTGGCGCTTCGTAACCGGCGACTAGTCTCTTGTAGGAGTTGACAAGCGGGGCTAAGATGGCGCACATTCCGCGCGCGTGAACCAATTGGCCCGCAATAAAATGTTTGGCGATCTTCGAAAGCCCATGAGGGTCTCCCGGATCGGAAAAGGCGTTCTTTCCATTGGCGCTATATGTCAGACTCTGATGAACGTGCATGCCACTACCGTTGATTCCACGAATAGGCTTGGGCAGGAAAGTGCAATACAAACCGTTCTGCTGGGCGATAACTTTGAGTGCTACGCGTAACGTGACAGCGCTATCCGCAGTGGTCAGGGCATCAGAATAACGGAAATCGATCTCTTGCTGGCCATGAGCCCCTTCATGATGCATAGCCTCGATCTGCAGGCCAAGGGCTTCCAGCGTGGTTGCCATTTGACGGCGCAGGCCGGCAGCCATATCAGATGGCGCGTCGAAGTAGCTGGCGCTATCATGCGAGACAAGGGGGATTAAACTCCCGTCGGGATGCGGCTTGAGGAGAAAGAATTCAAGCTCAGGTCCAGTGTTATAACAGAAGCCCATCTGTGCGGCCTCGTCGATCACACGACGCAGAATCGAACGCGGATCTCCCGGGAATGGCTGGCCATCAGGAGTAAAAACA
>WNFZ01005285.1_pt1 | contig 12564 bp, 8 predicted proteins | sample 5400081 | NCBI WGS metagenome assembly WNFZ01 (sample SAMN13153365, study PRJNA577476) | soil metagenome | isolation source: 80 cm soil or saprolite under grassland replicate 1 | place: USA:California | collected 2016-06-15
AACCAGGAGAGCGCGTCGCGGTCTCTTGTCCAAAATCAAGAAGGGTATCTCAGGGAGGTTGTTGGGGCGAACCAGCGGCGGGCCCAGGGGCTGACGGCCGCGGAGATCGCCGGCGCGAACCGGGCCGTCGCCGGCGCTAACAGCGGCGCGGCAGTCGCCAAAGGCGGCGTCAATCAAGGCTATCGCCTCGATCTGCAGGCAAATAAGATCACCCGCGACGGTGCCGTCACGGCCGCCACGCAAGTTCGCGACGTGTCCTTCGAGGCTGCCAGACTGCGCGCACTCTCGTCTGTTGTCAGCGCCGTAGGTCACAATCTTGCGCGAGATATGGAACAAGGGATCGCGCTGCGATACTGATCAGGAGAAGGCGGATTGCTCACGCCTCACGACCGTAACAAAAATATGGATTAACTTGTGGAGCATAGAATCGAGTGAATCAATGGCCTCAAAGCCCCAAAACATCAATTCGGGAGCGGAAGTATCAGAACTGCTTACAGCCAAGGAACTGGAGGCGCTCTTGAAGATAGATCAGAAGACCATCTACCGATATGTAGCTTGCGGGTTGATTCCTTACGTTCGCATTCAATCCAACATCAGATTCATCAAGTGGCAAATCGAAAAATGGATTGATGGGCAAACATTTCTGCCTAAATCATTCGATAAGCCCTAGAATAAACGCAGCGCTTAAGCCCTTAGATCTATGGACATCGCTTCGGCCTTGCATTTTCTTTCATCGCGCGGGCAGGGAGGGCATCGGCCTCGCGATAGTAACCATTCAGAGGATGTAGAGGAGATTTAGCCGAAGGCCAGCGCTGGCAATAGGCAGAGTGTGTGATCCTGCACCAGCGCGTTTTGGCAACCGGCCGTGAGAAACTCCAACATGTCGTGCCCATGCTGTCGCAGCATGGTGATCACCGTCAGAATGCGCTCGACGAATCGGCTGCCCATTTCATTTCGCTCTGGGCGCTGAACAAGCACTTGCGCCACCGAGCGATACGGCGTAGCACCTCATCCCTCGTAGGCAGCGGACATCTCAAAGCCTGTCCAGTCATCGTGAGGCAGCCAAAAGAATAGTTCATTGGCGTCCAAGTCCTTGACTACCAGGGTCGGTCGTCCCCACTGATAGCGCTGAGTCTGAATGCCAGTTGCCAGAATATGTTTGCGCAACGGCTCGCCTTGGTCGTCTTCAAGGCCAATAAAGACTCGACCATGGCCAGCCCGGGTTCGGGTGCGTTCGCCAATCTGGTTGAGGATCAACTCGAAACCGAACAGGCTGACCTGACACACAGTTGTCCGCCCCTCTTCTTGAACGTTCCAATCCTCCGAGAAGCCGAGTTGCTCTATGTAGAAGCGCGATGAGCGCTCAGCATCTTGGACGAAAAAGACGCTTCTGGCATATAGATTATCCATATTCTCTGCGCTCCTATTGCAGACTGATGGGACGTCTCAGCCCCGCCGATCATGTTTACCAGCAACGACCGTCCGACGCTGATTCCGAGTTACTCCAGCCTGCGTAGAGATTAGGCAGATCGGGGGAAACTGTCTACCTCAAAGTACACCTCTGAACGGTTACTCTCGCGAGATAACCGCTCAGGTTGGTGATTGTGAAGACTCTTCCTTAATATGGCCGCCGTCAAACAGTCACCCTATCTCCAAGGTAGCTATACCCTCGGTAGAACGGAATATGAACGGGTACCGCAGGCTTGAGCTAACACTTTCCAAAATGGCCTAGCTCTGGCGACTTTCCGGGCGCTGTCTAATTTCCGGAAAGCGGCCAGATGGTAAAATCCCGCATTGCCATCCGCACAATCTTCCCACTCATCCGATGCAGCGCCTCGTTCAGCTCGAGCAATTCTCCGCGGCCCAACTCCAACGCATGTTCATCCGGCTGATAGACCGTCCCAATTTTATAATCCAGGTAAGGCGTGCGACTGTTTTCGATGTGATTTCCCAAGATATGCGTCACGATCTTATTCTGAGTGAAATCCACTAGCCGCTGTATGCTCTGGACGAACTGGACGGGGTCCTTCACATAGAGTCTTCCAGGATACAGAGTGTCACCTGTAAATAATACCGCCGTCTGACGGTCATAGATCGCGACACTCGTCGCTTCATGACCCGGAATAGGTATCACGTCAATGATGCGATCACCCAAATCATACTGAATGACCTGTTCGGGCCAGTTTTTGATACCAAAGAATGATTGAACCGCGTCCGAATTGGGTGACACTACGGTAGTACGCGGCAGGCTCTTAAACTGCTCATCCCCGCCGGTATGGTCGCGATGGGCATGTGTGTGGGCGACTATGAGTTGTATGGGCTCGCGCTTGGTTCTGGCAAGCCACTTGTCGATTATCTGATTCACCACCTGAGCAACACTGGTTTTACCTGCGCCAGTGTCAAGGAGCAAGGCTTTATCCTTGCCGAAAAGGAGGTACAGAAACGGCTTCTCATAATTGGAGCACCCGGACTGCCTAATAATATAGAAGTCCTCGTTATATTCGTGAACCTGGAATTCTGGGATCTCCACGCACTTCGGCCCTCCGAGCAGCCACGATTTTGGCAGCGCTCCAGGCCGGATTCCGGCGCCATCTGGCTGCGGCGCTTGTGATCGGGTCACGTCAGGTAAGAACAGAAGCAGAGCTACGGTAATTATGATCTCTCTGAAGTTTTGCATTTAGCCAGTTCCCATTTCCAATATTCACCGCACGATGCCGATGGACGGATATTCAACTGGGGGCAACTTCTCCGGTATGAAGTGTTCACAATTGTAGATTTGGTGCCATCGATCAAAGTGGGAATGGTATTGTCCCAAACTGCGCCAAGATCGAGCAAGAGTTCTAGACACCTGACTGCGTCCGATCTGGAGTGCGGCCCCCGCCTGAACGGTTCCTCGCGAGATTTTTCTTGACTTGCGTCTGATAACCGAAACGCAAGAAATTTAAGACCAACAGATATTGCCGGGGCAAACACGAACGATTGATGGCGGCCAGCGAGAATTGGGATCGCAAAAATGCTCATCACTGCCCGCCGTTTAAGGAAAGGCGATCAGCGGCTTTGCGCTTTAGATCATCGTTAGGACTCAGATATTGCATTGTAGTTTCTATGTCACTATGTCCCATCAAATGCTGCACCGTTACTATGTCGCAGCCGCTTTCAAGCAGCCGAGTCGCGTAGGTATGGCGGAACTTGTGGAGCGTAGCGTCAGGGACGCTGGCGCGATCTGCTATGGACTTGAGGCGTCGGAGCAGATGACTGATTCGGCCGCCGTTAGCGTTGCAGAAGACCCACTGAGACTTTCGCGGCAGCTTTTTCAATAGCCCTACCAAATCTGCTGGTGCCGGGATGATTCGTTCCTCATAGTCTTTGGGAGAAAACCCTTCTTTGTTATCACCCGTGACTCTCAGAACGCCGCGATCCAGGTCGAGGTCAGGCCAGGATAAAAAGTACAATTCACGCTTACGAAGACCCGTGAGACAGGGTGGCGAAGATGGTTTTTTCAACTTCGCTGCACTGGGCGAAAATACTGTCGATCTGTTCCTGTGAATAGACCGGGGGCTTACTTTTAGCTTTTTTCTTCTGGTCCTTGAGATGTTTAAATTTGGCGCACGGGTTCTTCAGATTGATTCCTCTTTCGTTTTCAAGGTAGTAGAAGAAGGTGCGCAAGGTGCTTACCTCGAAGTTGATCGTGCGGGGCGTGATCTGGCGGTCATGGCGGAGGCTCTTCTCCGCGCTGCGCTTGATTTTATAAGTGTCTATGTCGCTGCGGCCAATCGCCTCCACGTATTTCTTATTTCCGAGTATGCGCTCGAAATGGTTGAGAACTTGTTCGTAGCGCCGGACGGTCTCTGGTTTATCGGGGGAATGCGCCCTGACGTGGTCCAAAAACATCTCCCTGGCTCTGGCTATCGTCAAAAGAGAGTCGTTCTCGGCGGCGGGAGCGGTTTTTCCCTGAGAGATCATCGCGCCAAGTAGTTCATTTCGCTTGCGGCGCAGCGCTTCAGTGGCCTCAGCTGGAGTGCCGCCCGCATACTCGCGTTTACGTTTACGCCCTTCTCTCCAGTCGAGAAAATAATGGCCATGGCGATCGTCCCATACATATCTGGATCCTGCCCTTTGTAGAGAAATGAACCGCCAGACTCCGGAGGCTTCACGAATTTTCTTGATGATTCGCACCTGTTTCTTCGCTATCTTCATAGGGATCTCCTTGATGAAGTCCGGATTACAAATCCGGCGCCAAATAGGGAAGAAATTGGCGTTCGGGCCAGGACAGTCTTCGGGACGAGAGAAATGGAAAACGCTTGGTGTCCACTTTTTGAATTTTGCGGACACCAAGCGTTTTTTTTATTTTGTAAATGGTTGGAAAGAAAGAAGAAAGAAAAAAGAGAGCTGGGAGGCAGGGATTCGAACCCCGATAGGCGGATCCAGAGTCCGCAGTCTTACCGTTAGACGACCTCCCAGAAGGCCCGGCAATATTATGAACCGAGGCGCTGTGTGTCAAGCGGTTGATCTAATGCGCGCGGAAGATCTCAGGAAAGTTTGACTGAGATCAGCTTCGATACGCCAGGGTCTTCCATCGTTACGCCGTAGAGCGTGCGCGCCGCCTCCATAGTGCGCTTGCTGTGCGTGATGATCATAAACTGCGTCTCGGCGCTCATCTCGATGACCTTGTCGGCGAAGCGTCCGATGTTCACGTCGTCGAGCGGCGCGTCGACCTCGTCGAGCAGGCAGAACGGGCTTGGCCGGTATTTGAATATCGCCAGGACCAGAGACATCGCGGCCATGGCCTTCTCGCCGCCCGAGAGCAGCAACACGTTCTGAAGCCTCTTGCCCGGAGGCTGCGCGATAATCTCGATTCCGCTTTCGAGGACGTCGGTCTCGTCGATCAGCTTCATCTCGCCGTGGCCGCCGCCGAACAACTCGATAAACATCTTCTTGAAATTTTCGTTGATGACGGCGAACGCCTCGACGAACTTCTCGCGCGACCGGCGCTTGATTTCGGCGATCGCCGATTGAGTGTCTGAAATCGCCTTCTCGATATCCATCTTTTGATTGACCAGGAAATCGAACCTGTCTTCGACCTCAGACAACTCCTCCAGCGCCATCATATTGACCGGGCCTAGCGCGTCGATCTTCTTGCGAAGATCCTCAAGCTGCGCCTTCGCGGCGTTCAAGTCGAAATCATCGGGGACTTGCCAGAAGCTGATTTCAATTTCGCGGTCAGCCTCTTCGTCATCTTCATTCCCTTGGTCGCTGCCGGCGTCTGAAAACGGAATATGAGATTCCAGGTCACGATCGATTTGGGGCAGGGAAGTTTCTGACGTGGGAGTGTCGTCGTTGTGTTCGAGAACGGTCTTATTGTGTTCGAGGCGCTCGCATACCTCCGCGATATTTTCGTCCAATTCGGCGTGGCAGGTCTGGATCAGGTGATCGAGATCGCTGGAGAGGCGGGCTTTTTCAATCTCTTTCTGCGCTCTTTTCTCTCGGGCCTGAGTAGACGCCTCGCGCAGGGACCGCAGCTCGAGGTCGAGCGCTTCGAGGCGCGCGCGCGCGTCGGTCAAGGCAGAGACTCGTCGCTCCAGATCCGCAGCGCGCAACCGCTTTTGAGCGGTCAATTGTTGGAGTTGTTCTGTCGCGCCCGCCAGCGTGACGCGCATACTGGCCGCCTGTTCGTCGGCCTCAATCGCCTCCATGCGGATTCGGCTCAAGCGGCTCTCCAGATCGGCTGCTTCGGTTTCGAGCCGCCGGATGTCGTTTTGCAATCCACGGCGCCGCTCGGTCTTGGTCGCGAAGTCGGCGCGCCGACGGGACAACTCCTGAAGCCGCGCCTCGGCGCTCAGGCGCAATTCGGCCATCTCCGATTGAGCGGCGGTGACTGAGGCTTCAGCCTCTCTGTGGGTCTGTTCGGCTTCATCGGTTTGTCCGGAGGCGTGCCCCAATTTCGCCTCGACCTCCTTTAGCTCGTCTTCGGCCTGCGCCGTCTCCTGATCGACGACGCGAATGTGAGTCGCCGTCCTCTCACGCTCGCGCTGGCATTGTTGCAACTGCTCTCGCAGCGCGACCGATTGATTCTCGAGCTGGCGAAGCTCGCCGTCAAAACGCTTCTGCTCCTCCTCGGACTGAGCTATTTGAAACTTGATCTCATCCATCGCCGCTTCGGTAAGCCTCACTTCGGCGGCGAGCGACTCAAGCCTCTCGTGCAATTCGCCGATCTCGCGCTTGAGCGCGAGCACCCCCGCGCCTTTTTCAGACGCGCTCCCTCCCGTCACCAACCGCCCGGCGATGGCGCGCTCGCCCGTGCGGGCCAGTGAGACGTAAGGCCCCGAACCGTTGCTCGAACCCGACGCCTTAATAGCCTGCGACGCATCCTCGACCACACTGGCTTTGGCCAGCCCCGGCAAGGCGAGCTTGAACGCCTCGTCCAGATCGGGTTTGAGGCTGAGCATTGAGTCAAGCGTCTGATAACGGAATTGGGAATGGCGATTCGATGAATGATCGGAAGTGAGGTCGCCGTTACCGTCCGGGGCGCCGGAGGAGTCTATGTCTATGTTATGGAGGTAGGGAAATGGATCGACCACCGGCGCGTCATGTTGCCCGATGACGAGGAAAGTAGCGCGGCCCGCGCCTTCGGATTTCAGGTAGTCGATTGCACGCAGCGCGTCATCGAAGCTGGGCACGACGACGTATTGCAATTCGTCGCGCAGCGTGGTTTCGATCATCGCTTCGTGCTCCGGCTCGACCTTGACGTAATCCGCGAGGGCGCCGAGGATGGTGAACCCGTTCGACGAGGCGGCGTTTTGCAGCGAGTGCCTCATCAACGCTTGAACGGCCTCCGAAAAGTAGGTCCGGCGCTCGTCGACTTCGACCAGGGATTTCAACCTCTGCTCGGCGCCGGTCATTTCATGCTGCAGCGCCGTCAGCCGCGTCTGGCGCTCCTCGCGAGTTCTTCGCATCTCCGCCAGCCGGTCAGAAACCTCCGACAGGGAATCGGCGAATTCTTGCTGCCTGATTGAAATTATATCGGCCTCTTCGGTCAGCTTCGCGTATTGCTCCTGCGCGGCCTGCGCCTGCGTCCGGGCGCGTTCGTATTCGGCGACGAGTCCGTTTATCCTGGCCCGGCAACGGTCCACCGATTCCGTGAATTGGCGTTTCAACTGCCGCCAGCGCTCGAGATTCGTCCCGCAGTCATAGACGATTTTACGCGACTCTTCGAGCTTCCGCTCCGATTGGGCGTCGCTCTGGGCCTGTTCGCGATGGCGGTTCTCTTCGTCGGCGAGAGTCCTGCTTTCGGAGTTTATCTCCTGTTCGATGCCCCGCAGTTCCTCGCGCAGCCGGGAGGTCTCTTGCGATATGAACTGACCGCGCTCCGTAATCGCGGCCTGGTCGCTTACGAACTGCGCCGACCTCACGCCGAGCGATTGAATCTGCTCGGTCAGGTAGGCCTGCTGTTGGCGCGACGCCGCCGTGTCGAGTTCCAGCCCCGACACGACTTCGCGCGTCTCGTTAAGCTCCTCTTCGGCGGAGCGGGCGGAGCGGGCGGCCTCGTCCTGCGTGGCCTCGCGTTCCGCCGTCGTCGCGGCGAGATGCGATTCGCGCGCGGAAACTTCATTCAACGCCGTCTCTATCTCGCCGAGGGTTTTGCCGATCGTGCGGTAATCGACCACGTAGACGGCGCGCATCAGGTCGCGCATCTCCTGGCGCAGCCGTTTGTATCGGCGGGCGCGCGACGCCTGGCGTTTCAAACTGTTCTGCTGGCGCTCTATTTCGGCGATGATGTCGGTGATGCGGGCGAGGTTCAGTTTGGAGGCTTCGAGCTTCAACTCGGCCGCATGCTGCCGCATCTTGAATTTCGATATGCCGGCGGCCTCTTCGATCATTGAGCGGCGGTCTAAAGGTTTGGCCGACAGCGCCTGGCCGATGCGGCCCTGTTCGATGATCGCGTAGTGCGCCGCGCCCAGCCCTGTGCCCGCGAAAAGGTCCTGAACGTCGCGCAGGCGGCAGGCGCGGCCATTCATCTCGTATTCGCTCTCGCCTGTGCGATAAAGGCGGCGCCCGACGGTGACCCGCTCGCCGGCTTGAAAGACTCGCGGCGCGCCTTTCGCTTGAACCTTTCTGAAGGGTGGGCGGCGCGGTTGCTTCCGCTGTGCCGCCTGTTGCGCTTCGGAGTCTTGAGCGGGTTCCGATTCTCCTGACTCGGCTTGATCAGATTGAGCGCCGATCGATTCGGTTTCGACGATGGAATCGCCTTCGGCTTCGGGAGAGGCTAGGGCCTCGTCGATAGCGCCCAGGGCGGCTTCGGCCTGCGTCAATGATTCTTCGGCCTGTTTGAGAGCCTCCGATTCGGGCTGAGCCTCTCCGCGGACTTCGAAGGTTTCCTGAACGACGAGGGTCAAAATCACCTCGGCCATTCCGGACGGCGGACGGCTGCGAGTGCCCTGAAAGATCACGTCTTCCATCTTGCCGCCACGCAGCGCCTTCGCGCGCTGTTCGCCGATAACCCAACTGATCGCGTCCGCGACATTGCTGTTATGTACGATAATATTGCCCGCGACGAAATTGTGTGTGTCGGCGACGCTCAGATCGTAGACCCACTCATCTCTCGGTTCGACTCGATCGATGCTTATGATCTCGTCCCAGCAAATGTTAGAGGTCGTTCCGCCGGGATCAACGCCATACCTCTGTTTGATACCAGAGTCTGATAACGGAATTCGGGATTTAGATCGACGAGCTGGCACACCGACAAGCTCTATTTGTTCCAGCGATCCTATCGGCGCTGTCGGTCCTATCGGTCCTATCGATCTTAGTGGCGCTGCCACTCGCAGCCCGACCCGCAATTCATCCGCTTTAAGGGCTCGAATCCGACCATTCTCAAGTGTGAAGAGAGGGTGATAAGGAGTGGCGGTAACCTCACGCCCACTGCGTGTGCAAACGCGCAGGAGGTATGGCGTCGTTGTCCGCTTGACAAAAGCGAAAACAGGTCGCGGCTCTAACCGCAGAGTCGCAGGGTTGAGGGTCAGAATCTCAACGCCTTGCGGATTTGCGCGAGTCAGAAATCCATCATCGAGATTGTCGACTAAGTCGGCTGCTTGTAAGGCCGATTCGACCAGATCGCGGATCGTCACGCCGCGTCCATCGGCCAGCGTGACGAGCGTGTCGCCGTCAACGCATTTTCCACAACCATTAGGCCCGACTACAGCGGTGATACCTTCATCATCGAAGACGACCTCAGTCGTGTCGCAGAACGATTTAAAACCCTGGAGAGTTAATTTTTCGAACCTGAGCATTTACGCTACCAATATGGGAATCGGCGCCGAAATACTACAATTTATTGTAGTTCCCGGAAATTAAGCGCGCACTATAGCCGCAGCCGCGCGGTGATGTCAAACCGCGGTTAGAATCGCGAAGTGGGACAGACTTTAGTCTGTCCGTAGCATGAATTGAGGCCGGACAGACTAAAGTCTGTCCCACTCGGAGGGGGAGAGGCTATTTCTTCTGATGTTTTTCGATGTAGTTTTTCGCGAAACTGACCAGGTGTGGGGCGTTGACCAGTCCTATCTTCACCGCCTCTTCTTCCGCCTTCTCTCCCGAAAGGGAAGAGAACAAAGGAGTTATCAGGATACTATGCATAACGACAATCACAGCGGACTGGTTAATCTATCAAATTTCTTCTCAGATTTCATCCGCGAACGCGAAATGCTGTACGGTGCGAAACCTGCCACGATTCGTTTCTACCACAAAGGCTGGCTAGCGTTCGAGAGACAAGGCTTGCCTACGACCTTGGAAACGATCAGAAACGCCATCGTAGCGATGAGAGAATCTGGCTTGGGTGTCGGGGGAGCGAACAACTACATCCGCGCGTGGCAGGTCTTCTGCAACTGGCTTGCGGATCGGGGGCACATTGACCGATTCTGCATTCCGCTCATCCCACAGCAGAAGACCAGGAAGCCAGTGTTTGACCAGGGGCAAGCGATAGCGGTAATCCGCTGCAAGCCCAAGCCCCCCTCAGTCAGGCGCGCACAAGCGATGTTCGCGCTGATGCTCGACACCGCGATCAGGTTTGGCGAGTGCGTCAGCATTTTCCGGAGCGACATTGACGCGCGCTCCGGATTGATCACAGTGCGAGGCAAGACCGGAGAACGAAGCGTACCGATTAGCATCGAGGGATTGCGGGTGCTGCAACGCCATCTCAGTAGCCACACCCACGAACGGGTGTTCTGCACCGACTCCGGAGGGTTGCTTGATCACTCGAACACGCTACGCGATCTTCGTAAGCTGTTCACTCTGGCCAAAGCGCCTGTCGAGCTTGCAGAGTGGCACAACGTGCGACGCTTCGCGCTCCGTTCGTATCTCGCCAGCGGAGCGGGCATCCGTGGCGCACAGTTGCTCGCTGGTCATCAGTCTCAATCCACAACTGAAATCTATCTCAGTTCCGATGAGGAGCGCGCTCGCTTACCGCATAACCAACTGAGTCCGCTCGCTCGACTCTCCGGTCAAAGGCGGTAACTCAACCGCGAAAAATCCCGTGCCACAATACGCGTAACATCGCTGATGTAACGGTAACATTGAGGGGCTAACATCGCTGCTTATGTTAACCCTCTTTGTTATTCCCTCAGCCAGAAATTGGCACCCCGTGGTTTTAACCAAGGCAGGGCCGGGTCAGCGAGCGAATGCCATCCCACGCGCGATTTATGCCATTTTTGCGGATTGCGGGTCAGGGGGGAGTGGTCTTGTTCGTGGCTGCGGTTGTCTCAAAATAACCGATTCTGCTCGCTCTTCGACTAGGAAATCCGTATAATCCCGCCCTGTTTAAGTGGGCACTGTAACAAAGCACATGACGAGGGGACATCTAACAATATGAAACCGGTGATAAAAGAAAACGGTGTGATCAGCGCGTTTTGTCCTGATTGCGGAGTGCTGTCAAACTTTACACCCGTCACTACGCCACAAGTTTCCAAAAACCACGATTTCAACGGTAAGACCTGCTCCTTTATTTTATACCCGTTCCTTCAATGTGTTGGGTGTTTGAGAGGCGGTATAGCTAAAGTTCATTCTGGGGGAGATAATTGGACTACGACAGGGATTTTGGAATGGTTCTTTCCTTTTTATCGTAACGTTGCCCCACTTCCACCAAGTGTCCCAGATGACGTAGTAGCCGAGTTTCGAGAGGCTGAGTTATGCGCATCCTTTGGGGCAAATCGGGCAGCATCCGCGCTCTTTCGTTCGGTTCTTGAAAAAACCCTCAAGGCAAATGGATATGTAAGACAAGGCCAAAATCTTCGAGACCTACAATCAAAAATTGACGAAGCTGCAAAAGATGGGATCATAACTGAAGCCAGACGTAAACGCGCTCACGATGAAATCCGCGTTTTGGGGAATGACGTTTTACACGATGATTGGCGCATAGTCACAGATGATGAAGTCGAGGCAGCACATCATTACACTCAGCGCATCCTCGAAGATTTTTACGATGAGAGAACAGAAGTTGAGAAAATATTGATTGCCAATAAGCGCATTCAAGCTCAACAATCATCGCCACAAGTAACCACATCTCAGACGAGTCCGACCCCTATTACATAAGCCCAGCACGGACAAAAAAAATAGCGGGGTGCGATCGCACCCCGCTTCGAGTTTTTCAGGAGTAATCAACAACAGGAGACACTAAATCGGGGCAACCAAGATTGGTACACTCGATTTGCTACCCAAAAGTAGCTCTGGTCCGTAATACATCCACTTCCAGATCCACTTCTGGAGTGTAGTAGATCTCTGACAACCTGTACTCCCACGGGCCGTTTTCCGCCAGATGTTCTTCCACGTCCCCGACCAGGGTTCGCAGACGCCTCCGAGTATGGTTGCGTAAATCTTGCGATAGCGTTTCCTGAAGTTCTGCTGAAGATGATCCAGCAGCTTGCGGAAGAGGACGTTGTTTTTCTTCGGTCCCAGGACGTAGTAGTTTTGCCCGGTCGCCGGATTGAGCGCTGCAGCCAGATAGTGTTTCTGGTTTTTGCCCGGGGTTCGGATTTCAAGTTGCGTTCCTTTGAGCATCCACTGGTAGCCGACCTTGGGGAGTAGATCAATGTCCAGTTCGTCGGCGAACAGAATCAGCTCGTCTGGCCGCTGGTTTTCGAACAGCAGACGAATCCGCGCCAGGCGCCGCGCACGTTCCGGGTCGTCATCACGGCCTTTGAGCTTAGCGCGTTTCCAGACGTAGCCGGCGGCTTTCAACTCAAGCCGAACGGTCTCGCGCGAGACGTTAATTTGCGCCAGCACGGCGAGCGTCACAGACAGAGCGGCGCAACTCCAGCGCACTCGACACCAGCCCAAGACTCGGGGCGAAAGTTTGATCAACGAGCGAAGCATCTTCTGCCAGCGACTTAGGCGTGGCGATGATTGGTCATCTCGTTGCCAATCCAATCGGGCGGCGCGATAGGCCTTAACAGAGCGATAGACGCTTGAGCGCGAGCAGAAGAGGAAATCGGCGATTTCAGTCGGGCTCTTCCCGGCAGCGTATAAGAGCAAAATGTGAATCGCGAGTAGATGCCCATAACGGGCTTGGCGCAATTCACG
>WNFZ01013369.1_pt1 | contig 12563 bp, 12 predicted proteins | sample 5400081 | NCBI WGS metagenome assembly WNFZ01 (sample SAMN13153365, study PRJNA577476) | soil metagenome | isolation source: 80 cm soil or saprolite under grassland replicate 1 | place: USA:California | collected 2016-06-15
GACGCCGTACGCCGAGTGGCCCGATCCCGCGTCGCGCGCGGTCGCGCTGCACCTGACGCCGGGCGCCCCCGCGCGCGGCGGCCTGACACTCGCACCCGCGGATCCGGACGCCCCAACGGAGACGCTGACCGACGACGCGTCGATCGCTGGCATCACGTCAGCGAACACCGCCTCCTCGAACGTGCGGCTGATCTACCAGACGCCGGTGCTCACGCAGCCGGTCCGCATCAGCGGCACGGCGACAGTCTCGCTGGAGATGGCGTTCACCAAGTCGAAGGCGAACCTCACCGCCGCGCTCGTGAGCTACCCGCCGAACGGCGCCGGCACGATCCTCACGCGCGGCTGGAGCGATCCGGCCAACCGCGACTCCGACTGGACCGACACCCCGGTCCGACCGGGCACCTTCTACCGGATCCACTTCGACATACAGCCGAAGGACACCGTCATCCCAGCCGGGAACCGGCTCGCGGTGATGGTCCTCTCCAGCGACCGCGACTTCACGATCCGGCCGCCGGCCGGCACGCGGCTGACGCTCGACCTGGCGCGCAGCTCACTTGCAATACCGGTGGTCGGCGGCTCGACGGCGCTCGCCAACGCCGTCGGGTGAGACGGCGAGACTGTCGCTACGGGCGCCGGCCGGCGGAGGCGCCCGCGCGGTCACGCGCCCGGGGGCTTAGCCACGTCGGCGTAGCAGCCCGCGCTCGATCGCGGTGGTCACCGCGGCGGTCCGGTCGCTGACGCCAAGCTTCTCGAACACGTGCAGCAGGTGGGTCTTCACCGTCGCCTCGCTGATGAACAGCTTGGCGCCCGCCTCCCGGTTGGTGGCGCCGCGGGCGACCAGCTCGAGCACCTCCAGCTCCCGGGCGCTGAGCGCCCCCGCCGGGGCCGGCGCGCGCATCTGGCCAAGGAGCTTGGTCGCCACCGCCGGGGCGAGGACCGCCTCGCCCCGCGCGGCGGCGCGGATTGCGCGGACCAGCTCCTCTCGAGGCGTGTCCTTGAGCAGGTAGCCGGTCGCGCCCGCCTCGATCGCCCGCACGACGTCGGTGTCGGTGTCGAAGGTGGTGAGCACCAGGATCCGCGCGTCGGGGAAGCTTGTGCGCAGCTTGCGGATCGCGTCGACGCCGTCCATTCCCGGCATGCGCAGGTCCATCAGGACCACGTCGGGGCGCAGGCGCGGGGCGAGGGCGACCGCCTCGGCCCCGTCGGCCGCCTCGCCGACCACCTCCAGGTCGGGCTGCCCGGCGAGCATTCCGCGGAGCCCGTCGCGGACCACCGGATGGTCGTCGGCGACGAGCAGGCGGATCGGGCCGGTCACGGCTGGCCTCCTGCCGGGATGAGGGGGATGCTGACCGCAAGCGTCGTGCCCGCGCCGGGGGCGCTTTCCAGATCGAGGGTGCCGGCAAGCCGGGCGAGCCGCTCACGCATTGCGGTCAGGCCATAGCCGCCCGGCGATCCGTTGCTGCGGAGAACTGTGGGGTCGAAGCCGGCGCCGTCGTCGTGGACGTCGAGCGACACCAGGTCCTCCATGTAGGAGAGGGTGAGCGACACCGCCGATGGGCGGGCGTGCCGGGCGGCGTTCGTAAGCGCCTCCTGCGCGGCACGCAGGAGGGTCACCTCGACCTCGGGATGCAGTGGCCGCGGCGCGCCGGTGGTGGTCGCGGTGGCGGCGATGCCGGTGTCATGGGCCCAGCGGGCGGCCACCTGGGCGACGGCCTCCGGGAGCTGCACCGCCTCCAGCGGCTGGGGGCGGAGCGCCTGCACCGAGCGGCGCGCCTCGGCCAGGCTCTCCCGGGCCAACCGCCGCGCCGTGTCCAGATGCCGCCGCACGCCGGCGCTCTGGTCGTCAAGCGCCTGCTCGGCCGCCTCGAGCTGAGTGACGATCCCGGTCAGGCCCTGAGCGAGCGTATCGTGGATTTCGCCGGCCATCCGCTGGCGCTCCTGCAGCACCGCCGACTGCCGTGCCTCGGCCAACAGCCGGGTGTTCTCGGCCCGGGCGTTCTCCAGCTCGACGATGATCCGGCGGCGCTCCTCGCTTTGGCGGGCGAGGGCGTTGATGAACAGCCCGACCGCGCTGGCCAAGGCGAGGTTGCCGACGAGCTGCGTCAGCCTGCCCGGGTCGGTCAACACGCCCACGCCCCAATGGGCTGTCGACGCCACTACGAACACCCCGGCCGCGGCCACGTACGCCCACCGGCCCGGGAGCAGCATGAACGCCTGCGGGATCAGGCCGTAGACCAGGAAGAAGTAGATGTCGGCCCGCCGGATCAGCACGACAAACAGCGCCAGTGCGCCAGCCCAGTAGACCAGCATGGGCAGCGGCCGCTCCCACCATCGCAGGTGCGCCATGACCAGGCCCGCATACCAGGCGCCGAACGCGGCGGCGATCCCACCCGTGGCCAGCCGCCAACCCAGGGGCCGTCCGCCGTCGAGCAGGGTCAGCACGGTCGGCAGGACAAGCGTCATCGCAAACAGCCAGTGCCACAGCCGCCTCCAGCGGCGCTCCCACGCCGAGGTGGTGGGATCGGCCGCCGCCGCCGACCCCACCAGCTGCGGGCGCTGTTGCGATCCCACGCTCACTCCCATCGAAAGACCCGCGCGGCCAGAACGGTCGCGATGACGATGATCGCGCCAAGCACCGCCAACGCCAAGGCCGGCGTGCCCGCCCCGGCCCAGCTGTCCCGTAGCCCATCAACGACATAGGTGAGCGGCAGGATCTCGGCGACACGGCGCATCCCGCCAGGGACCATCTCGCGGGGGACCGCCGCGCCCGACAGGAAGATCATCGGGAAGTAGACGACGAACCCGACCGTGTTGGCAGCGCGCACGTTCGGCAACAGGCTCGCAGGCAGGATCACCGCCGCCATGCTCTCCCCTCCTTCGATCACCTGTGCGCTCGTCGGTGGCAGCATGCGGTCGGCCTGGCCCGGCCCGCGTCGCCCAGCCGACGGGAAGCGCCGTCCACCGGAGGCGGGAACCTGGACATCCCCCATCTGGCCGCCCGGATCAACCGATTGGTCGAGGCAGCAGTCGCACCGGGTCCATAGGACCCCGCTCGACGTGTACCCCGACGCTGTTACCGAGCGCGGCTGCGGACGGTCCTGGTCCGCGACCGTCGGCATGCGGCCGGTGGGTCGCCAGCACGACACGCCACGGAGCCGAGCCCGAGCGATTGGTCAGCCATTCGGCCTGCGCGCACGGGGCCTGGCACGCCGTGTCGCCGCTTTGTCGATGCTATCCGTCAGCACTCGTAGCTCCTCCTCCAGGTAGGCCACGAGCCTGTCGACGTCGGGCACCAGCTCCCGGCACGCGATGACCCCGAAGAACAGGGTGTCCCGGTAGCTCATCGCCGTGATGTTCAGGCCTTGGCCGTCGGTGATCGCGGACAGCGGGTAGTACGCGAGCAGCTCGGCGCCGGCGTAGTACAACGGCACGTTGGGGCCGGGGACGTTGGAGATGATCAGGTTGAACAGGCTGGCCCGTTCGACCAGCCGCAGGCGCGCGGCCATCCGGGCGGCCTGCCCGGCGAGCGCCGGCATGGCGAACTGGGTGACGTCGGCGAGCAGGTTCGCGGGCAGCGCGTCGTGCTGCTCCTTGGCGGCGCGCATGGCCTCGTGGACCACCCGCAGGCGCTCGCGTGGATCGGCGAGCTGTGTCGGCAGGACGGCGAGCATGGTGGAGACGCGGTTGCCGAGGGTGCCCTCCTGCTCCTCGGTGCGGACCGAGACCGGTACCGCGGCGATCAGTGGGCCATCGGGCAGCGCATCATGGTCGGCCAGCCAGCGGCGCAGCGCCCCCGCGCACAGCGCCATGACGACGTCGTTGACCGTGATCCCGTGCGCGTTCTTCACGCGCTTGACCTCCGACAGCGACAGGCCGCAGAAACCCCATCGCCGGTGCTGGGTGATCGATCGGTTGAACGGCGTCCGCGGCGCCCGCAGCCCGGGCCGCGACAGGACGGCGTCCCCATCCCGTCCCAGCAACTGCTCGACCAGCGGCAACCTCGCCAACGCCGGGCTGGCCACCAGCGAAGGCGCTGATCGGAGCAGGCCGACCGACAGCCGTACCGCGCGGAGCGGGTGACGGGTCAGCGACACGGCGCTGCGTGCCAGCAGCTCGACCGCGCCCGGTTGCCGCTCCGTCCTGCCAGGCGGCGGGTCGGCCAGCTTGCGGCCCTCGGGTGACAGGTCGAGCAGTGCGGCCAGGATGTCATTGCCGGACACGCCGTCGATGGCTGCATGGTGCACCTTGCTGTAGATGGCCGCCCGTCCGCCCTCCAGCCCGAAGATCAGGTAGATCTCCCACAGCGGCCGGCTGCGGTCCAACGGCCGAGCGTGCAGACGGGCGGCCTGCTCGGCGAGCTGCCGATCGCTGCCGGGGGAGGGCAGGGCAAGCTCCCGGACGTGGAACTCGATGTCGAAGTCCGGATCCTCGATCCAGTACGGCTGGTCAAGGCCCAATGGCACGTCGACCAGACGGCGGCGCAGGGGCGGGACCAACGGCAGACGGGACTCGACCACCCGGGTGAACCGCTCCAGCGTGAAGGGCTCCGGCGCGGTCGACGGGTCGACGATGCACACGCTTCCCACATGGCCGAACACCGTGCGGGTCTCCATGGCCAGGAACGCCGCATCCAGTCCGGTCAGCTGCTGCACGTGGTCACCTCCCGGTGGCGCGACACACTTGAGCTGCTGTTCGAGCATCTCGCCGGTCGCGCTCCAGTGTCGCGAGCGCGGCGGCCGAGGTGCGCAGTGACGTGTCCAGCACCCGGATGCGGCGCCTCGGGTCCATGAGGTTTGCGCCGATAGCGGTGAGGTCCTCCGGCCCAGGGGTCAGCACGGTGACCCGGATGCCCCGCGCCTTGACCTTGCGCGCCTCGCGCTGGAGCCCGATGGTGATCAGCCGCCGGAGCTGCCGTTCCAGGCGGGCGTAGGGGTTACGCGGACTGTCCAGGATGTAGCTGGCCATTGGCGCCAGCACGTAGATCTCGTCGAGGTCGACATCGGCCAGAAGGTCCAGCGACGTGGTCGAGTGCACACCGCCATCGACGTAGCGCCGTCCCGCGATCAGTGTCGGCCGGTACCAGCCAGGGATGGAACAGGATGCGACCACCGCTTCGGGCAGCGTCGCGAGTGGCGCTCCAGCTCGGCCGAACGCGACCCGCCGCCCGGAGTCGTAGTCGACGGCCATGACCCAGGTCTCTCCGCCCGGCGCCCAGCCGTCTCCGGTGGTCCGCGCTGTGACGGGCCGCGGCTGTGGCTCGGCCTGGGCGAGCAGTCCGCGCACCAGGCCCTGCAACGAGGTGTGCCGGGCGCGTCCCTGCGGCACCAACGCGCTGGCGGCCACCCAGGGGTGGACCCGGTGCGGGGCCAGCGCCGTATTGAGCAGCAGCCGAGGCGAGCCGACCCGCATCTGTGGCAGCGGCGGCAGCGGACCGCCGGCGTCGCGGTCGATCTCACTGAGGTCGGGCAGGAGCGCCAGCGCTGTCCCGCGCTGGTGTTCCACGATGTCGTCGACGGCGACTCCACAGCGCAGCGCGGCGGCCAGCGCGCTGCCGGCGCTGGTGCCCACGATGAGGTCCACCGTGCCGACCGCGTACGGCAGCTGGCGCTGCAGCGCGGCCAGGGCTCCGGCCATCCAGGCGGCGCCGAGCACGCCGCCGGCACCGAGCACCAGGCCGGTCCGGGGGCGACGCGGCACGGGAGCTATGGCCCCATCTCCGGACGCCATCGCCGCCTCCAAGGTCAGGCCACCCTGACGTCACGCCGGGCGCCATCGGCCGAGCATGGCACGCAGCGTGGCATCGCGCTCACCAAGCGGCCCTGTCCCGCTCGGCGTCGACCATGGCGGTCAGGGTCTCGTGAGCGGTGTGCGCCGGCGCCCAGCCGAGCTCGCGGCGGGCCTTCGTCGTGTCCATGAGCATCGGGTGCCGCGCGCAAACTCGCCCATCGTGATCTCGCCGTCCCCGGCGAGGTTGTAGGCGCCCGGCGGCCCGGTGCCGACGACCGCCGCGCAGACCGCGGTCGCGACGTCGTCGTGGTGGATCAACTGGAAGCGCACACCAGGGTCGGGAAGCACAGGGAGGCCGGGTACGCGGCCGAGCACCCGCCGTGCCGTATCGGGCAGGCGCTCGGCGGCCCGGCGCCACGGCAGGCTCCGGACCAGCAGCGTTGCCTCTGGCCCGGCCACGATGCACGGCCGCAGGACGTACACCTCCAGGTCGGCGCCGGCAGTGACCTCGGCCAGCAGTGCCTCGCAGGCGGCCTTCTGCGCGGAGTAGTAGTGCTCGGGCGAGCCGCGGGCGGGGACGTCCTCGGTGAGCGGCACCGGGTTGTCGACGTGGTAGCCGTAGGCCGCCAGGGACGAGGTGTACACCAGCCGGTGCGGTCGATCAGCCGAAACGGTAGCCTCGAACACGTTGCGGGTGCCGGCGAGATTGATCCGCTGGCTCTCCTCACGCGAGCCCACGATGACGTACGCGAGATGCACGACCACGTCGGCCTCGGCCACCAACCCCGCGACCGCGGCCCGGTCCAGGACATCGCCTTGCCGATACTCGGTCGTGCGCCAGCCTCGCGACGCCGGGTCGAACGGCCGGCGGGCCATGCCCAGGACGCGGTCCACCCGGCGCTCCTGTTCCAGCGCGCGGAGCACCGACGTGCCGATCTCCCCGGTCGGCCCGGTGACGGCGACGGTGAGCCCCATGGTCAGCTCCCCCTACGGTCGCTGACCATCATGAACGCGGTCATACCGGCAGTCCAACATATCCTTGAGGCCTGCACCTGGCCGATACCGCAGTGATGTTCGAGGAGGTCCCATGAACGTTCTCTACACCGCGGAGGCAACAGCGCACGGAGGACGAGAAGGCCGCGTTCGATCCTCCGACGGCTCCCTCGTGCTGGACCTCGCCATCCCGAAGGAGCTGGGCGGGCCAGGCGGCCCAGCCACCAACCCGGAGCAGCTGTTTGCCGCCGGGTACGCCGCGTGCTTCGAGAACGCGATACGTCTTACTGCACGCAGGATGAAGCTTCCGGCCAACGGCGCCTCCGTCACCGCCCGGGTTGGCATCGGCCCGGACGGGTCGGGCGGGTACGGGCTCACCGTCGAGCTCCGCGCCCGCCTGCCAGAACTCGATCGCGACCAGGCTGAGCAGGTCGTAGCCAAGGCACACACGGTGTGTCCCTATTCGAACGCGGTCCGTGGCAATGTCGAGGTCACGGTCGTCGTCGACCCGGCTCCCGACGTCATCTAGCAACCTTGACACGGCGCCCTTGGCAGCTTCACGGTGTGGACAGCTGGGAGACCGCATGGAGACCCTCGCAGACCTTCCCTTCCTCGGCGCCGAACGGTTTGGCGAACGTCCCGCGCAGCGCCTCAAGCGTGACGGCGTCTGGCAGGATCTGACCTACGCCGAGCTGCGCGACATCGCCCGCGAGGTGGGCTTGGGGCTCGTCGCCTTCGGCGTCCGCCCCGGCGACCGGGTGTGTGTCCTCTCCGAGACGCGGCCGGAGTGGGTGCAGGCGGAGCTCGGCATTGCGGCCGCCGGTGCCGTGGTTGTCCCGATCTACCCGTCCAGCTCGCCAGAGGAATGCGAGTGGGTCCCCTCCACCGGGTCCCTGGCCGCTCACCGGGCGGCCGTCCCGCCTGGACCTTGCGGCGCGCCGGTCGGCCCGGTCCCGGTACGGCTGCCCGCGGCAGGCTTGGCCGCCCGCCGGGCCGCGGTGGCGCCCTCGGTGCCGAGCCAGTCCAGGATGAGGCCGGCGACCGCGTCCGGCACCTCGAGCTGCGGCACGTGCCCGACGTCGGAGAGGACCTCGAAGCGCCAGTCCGGATTGCGAGCCGCCGCCTCGTACGCCGATTGAACCGACACCAGCCGATCCTTCTCCCCGTGCAGCAGCAGCACGGGCGACCCGACCGCCCGCATCGCCCTCCAGTACCGCCCCCGTCTCGCGCTCACCCGTAGCAGCGACCTGGCGGCGCTCAAGAAGGCAGCGTCCAGCCCGCCCACTGCCACGCGCTCCTCGGCCAGCGCCACCGACGCCGCGACCAACTCCTGCGGGACGCGCGCCGGATCGACACAGCAGACGTCCAGGACCTGTCGGACGAGCTCGCCTGGTGCCACCGCGGCCCGGCGCCGGGCCAGATACCGCTCGCCGATACCAGGGACGGCGTACAGCAGGAACATGGTCGCCACCAGCCGGTCCGGCCGCACGCCACGAACGAGCGGCAGCGCCGGGTCGATCAGGACCAAGCCGGCCACCGCGTCCGGGTTGGCCACCGCCTCCATGATCGAGGCCATCCCTCCCATGGAGTTGCCGACCAGGATCGCCGGCGCGCCGGCGACCTCGCGCACGAAGCGGTCGAGCATGACGGCGGCGCTCTGAACCGTGGCGGCGCGCCCCTCGGGGTGGGTCAGCCCGAAGCCGACCAGGTCGACCGCCAGGAGCCGCGCCTTGGCGACCAGCCTGGGAGCCAGCAGGCACCAGTTCAGGTGCGACCCGCCCAGGCCGTGCACCAGCACGACCCGCGGCGCCGCAGCCGGACCGCCGAAGTCCACGTAGTGGACCGGGCCGCCCAGGTCAGCCGTGCGGCTGACCCCACCCCAGGCGATCAGCTGCGACGACGCCTCGTTCCGCCTCGCGAACCGTCCCATCCCATCGGCCTCCGCGTGGTGGCTCCTTTGTGTCGGGCGGTCCAAACGTAGCATCTCGGAGCCGGCAGGGCCGTGCGCCATCGCGGTCGCCGACGTAGACCAGCAACGCCGTCACCGCCAGCCGGCCGTGCTGCTCGCGTCGCCCTCGGCTCACTGCCGCTGGTCTTCATCACCGAGGTCGGGTTCGCGGTGGCTTCGGCGTCCTCCTGCTGAGAAGCGCCAGAATGGGGCTGCGCCGGACCCGGGCTTCGAGGGAGGGCAATGTGATCGATCGTGACCGCCTGGCCAAGCTGCTGGAGCGCGAGCGCGCCACCTTCCGCGAACGTCATCCGCGCAGCCGCGCCGCCTACCAGGCCGGGGGCGCGAGCCTGTTCGGCGGCGTGCCGATGACCTGGATGAACAAGGCGCCCGGCGGCTTCCCGGTCTATCTGGCCCAGGCCCGGGGCGCCTGGGTCACCGACCTGGACGGGCACCGCTACGTCGACTTCTGTCTTGGTGACACCGCTGCCATGGCCGGTCACTCGCCCGAGCCGGTGGTGCGGGCCGTGCAGCAGCGCTTGGGCGAGGCGGGCGGCGCGACCGCGATGCTGCCGACCGAAGATGCCGCCTGGGTCGGCGCCGAGCTGGCCCGCCGCTTCGGGGTGCCGCTGTGGAGCTTCAGCCTCACCGCCACCGACGCCAACCGCTGGGCGATCCGGCTGGCGCGGCTGGTGACCGGTCGGCCCAGGATCCTGGTGTGCAACTGGTGCTACCACGGCAGCGTGGACGAGACGCTGGTCACCCTCGGGGACCGCGGACCGGTCTCCCGGGACGGCAACGTCGGCGCGCCGGTCGACCCGACTCTCACCACCCGGGTGGTGGAGTTCAACGACCTGGACGGGCTGGACCGCGAGCTGGCCCACGGCGACGTCGCCTGCGTGCTGATGGAGCCGGCGCTGACCAACATCGGCATCGTGCTGCCGCGTTCGGGCTATCTGGAGGGCGTGCGGGCGCTGACCCGCCGCCACGGCGTGCTGCTGGTCAACGACGAGACCCACACGCTGTCGGCGGGGCCAGGCGGCGCCACCGCGGCCTGGGGCCTGCAGCCCGACGTGGTGACCGTCGGCAAGGCGATCGCCGGCGGCGTTGCAGCGGGCGCCTACGGCCTCACCGGCGAGTTGGCCGAGCGGGTGCAGGCACGACGCGATGCTGACCTGGTCGACACCGGCGGGGTCGGCGGGACCCTGGCCGGCAACGCGCTGTCGACCGCCGCGGCCAGGGCCACGCTGGAGCACGTGCTGACCGCCGAGGCGTTCGGGCGCATGATCGCCCTGGCCAGCCGCCTCAGCGAGGGCCTGCGGGGCGTGCTGGGCGCGCGCGGCCTGCCCTGGTCGGTGGTGCAGCTCGGCGCGCGGGCCGAGCTCCGCTTCACGGCCCCGCCGCCGGTCAACGGTGCCCAGTCGGCCGCGGCCGGCGACCCGGAGCTCGACGACTACCTGCACCTGTACCTGCACAACCGCGGCGTCCTGCTGACCCCGTTCCACAACATGGCGCTCACCTGCCCAGCCACCACCCACGCCGACATCGACCTGCACATCGAGGTATTCGCCGCCTGCCTCGACGAGCTGACGGGGACGTGACCCCCCGCCCGTTCGACCTGACTGGGCAGGTCGCGCTGGTGACGGGCGCGGGCAGCGCCGAGGGGATCGGCTTGGCCTGCGCGCGGCTGCTCGGCCGGCTCGGCGCGCGGCTGCTGATCACCTCCACCACGCCCCGGGTCGAGCAGCGAGCGGGCGAGCTGGCCGCCGGGGGTGTCCAGGCGCGCGCCGCGATCGCCGACCTCACCGACCGGGGCCAGGCCGCTGGACTGGTGGCGCTCGCGCTGGAGCGTTACGGCCGGCTGGACGTGCTGGTCAACAACGCGGGCATGACCTCGGTCTCGGCACCGGCGGAGGGAGCGCCCTTGGTCGACCTGACCGACGAGCAGTGGCGCGACGCGCTGGACCGCAACCTGTCGAGCGCCTTCCTGGTCACCCGTGCCGCGCTGCGGCCGATGCTGGAGGCCGGATACGGGCGGATCGTCAACGTCGCCTCGGTCTCCGGCCCGCTGGTCGCCTATCCGGGGGACGCCGCTTACCACACGGCCAAGGCCGGGCTGGTAGGGCTCACGCGCGCGCTGGCGGTCGAGGTGGCCGCACGGGGCATCACCGTGAACGCGGTCGCTCCAGGATGGATCGCCACCTCCTCATCATCCGAGCGGGAGCTGGCCATGGGCCGGGCCAGTCCGGTGGGCAGGCCCGGCAGGCCGGACGAGGTGGCCGCGCTGGTCGCCTTTCTCGCCGCGCCGGAGGCGTCCTACGTCACCGGGCAGGTCCTGGTTGTGGACGGCGGGAACTCGACGCAGGAGGAAAAGGCCGCCGGATGAGGCGGCCCTGCCCGCTACCTCACCGCCGTCGCAATGGTCCGTCAGGACGTGGCAGGAACGAACTCGGCGAGCAGGGCCTGGACGCGGCGGTCGATGTCGTCGCGGATGGCGCGGACCTGCTCGACCGGCTTGCCCTCGGGGTCGTCCAGCTCCCAGTCCAGGTAGCGCTTGCCCGGATAGATCGGGCAGGCGTCCCCGCAGCCCATGGTGACGACCGCGTCGGCGGCCTGGACGACCTCGTCGGTCAGTGGCTTGGGGAACTCGCGTCCAAGGTCGATGCCCCACTCGGCCATCGCCGCGATGACCGCCGGGTTGATCTGGTCCGCGGGGTCGCTGCCCGCCGACCGCACGTGCACCTTTCCCTTGGCACGGTGATCGAGCAGCGCGGCGGCCATCTGGGAGCGGCCGGCGTTGTGGACGCAGACGAACAGCACCTCTGGACGGTCCTTCACGATGCTCCCTTTGACCTGTGCCAGCGCCAACAGGCGCTCTCTGGAGAAGCGGTGCACGAAGAGCGGGATGAAGTCGACCACCCGCGCGCCGGACAGCCGGTCGATGGACTCGTCGACGTAGCGTTCGATGGTCTCGATCGAGAAGACGCCGCGGAACTCGTCGGCGAGCGACTCGATGGCGGCCGCAAAGGCCTGGCGGCTGATCGGGTCGAGCTGGTGATGCCTTGCCATCTGGATCCCTCCTGCAGCGTGCGGCTGCCGGTCGGCGGCCGCCTGGGTGTCGGGTGGGCGGCGGCAGGCGAGCCCGCTGGGCGCCGTCATGGCGAGACCGCGAAGGTGGGCGGCCAGGACCAGGAGGGCGTCGGGACGCAGCCGGTAGTAGGTCCAGTAGCGGTAGCGATCGGTGGCGACCAACCCGGCTTCGCGCAGCACCTTGAGGTGGTGGCTGACCAGCGGCTGGGGCGCCTGCAGCTCGACCGCCAGGTGGTTGACGCACAACTGCTCGGTGGCCAGCAGCTCCACGATCCGCAGCCGCAGCGGGTCTGCCAGCGCCCGAGCCGTTACCAACCCCGTTGCTGCCCGGTCGGCGGCGGGGGTTGGCGGAATCATGGAAGAGGTAGTCATCCAAATTCAGGATGGTTGATCTAGATAATGATTGCAAGCGGAGAGGGAGCGCAGGCCGGGCGGCGGTCCGTGGTGGCTGTTCTCATGGATGTCTAATGAGTCCTTTATGAGACGTCCATCCTTTTTTGCCGGGACGTTAACCTGGTGGTCATCTTCGGGTCAGGGCTGGGCCACGACTGCTTCGTAGCGTCGCAACGCTGAGAGACGTCAAGCACGAGGAGCAGCAATGGTCCGCAGGTGGCTCATAGGAGCCAGCATTCTCTTGTCCGTGGCGCTGGTCGCCGCGGGGTGTGGGAGTACGAACAACACCGGCAATTCCGGTGGGAACGCGGGGCCGGTGCAGGGCGCAGCCGGGCAGATCTGTGGCAACGGTGGTGGGGACAAGCCCGGCTACACCAACGACATCCCCAAGATCTCCGGCGAGGCCAGCACC
>WNFZ01008094.1_pt1 | contig 12561 bp, 10 predicted proteins | sample 5400081 | NCBI WGS metagenome assembly WNFZ01 (sample SAMN13153365, study PRJNA577476) | soil metagenome | isolation source: 80 cm soil or saprolite under grassland replicate 1 | place: USA:California | collected 2016-06-15
CTGTTGGTTAAACCGTTTATTAACCTAGATGTAGTGGCCTGTGAGGGCACTAGCCCCATAAAACCGCAGGCAAAACAGCGATCGACGCCGCTGCACTTGCCGGTAATGCAGGTTAAGAATTCATTTAACCAACAGAGTCTTCGCTTGGTTTACCCCTACTAGATAATTGCGGCTTTGCACCTCGTTTCGATCTGTTTTGGACACCATGGGGAGTGCCGGATAGAATATAATCTCCTTACCGCTAGGCCGTATCAGAGGCATCGTTTCAACTGATAGGCGGTAGCTGAAACACACGTTCAAGCGTGGTGGCCTGAACCACACACATTGAGGTGACGTTGAAGCATCTGATCGCGATCATGCTCCCGTTTGCTGCCGAGCAACCGCTTAACGCGATTAACCGTGGTGTGTCGGCCGTGATCGAACAGCCGCATAAACCGATTGGCATGGCGCTGGAGGATTGCGCATTCTTCGTCAGCACCGAAGACCACCGCAAACAGCGCCCCGCCGAGCCGGCAGACGCCTGGCAGCGGATCGCGCAACGCGCGCATCAACGGCGGCAGCAGCGCGCAGTGTAGGACACACGAGGTTTGTCTCTGCGTCGGCTTCCTATCTCGCGGCTTGCCGGCCCATCGGATCGCATTCGCAGTCAAGGAACACGGCCATGAGGATGTCCATCCGCCACAAACTGCTCGCCGCGTTCACGCTCAACCTGCTCCTGCTGATTATGCTGGCCGGCTTTGCGGTCAGCCAGATGGGCAGCATCAGCACCCAGGCCATCTCAGCGGCGAGCACCTCGATTACCTCGCTCAGCACTGTCGACCAGATCGACCTGGCGATCGCCGAGTATCGCGGACTGCAGGGCGAACATATGGCCCACATCGAGGCTGCGGAGATGGCGCGGGTCGAACAAGAGATGCACAACGACGAAGATCAGCTCGACCGCGACCTCCAGCAGTATGCCGACCTGGCAGAAACCGAGACCGAAAAGACTGAGCTGCAAAAGACTCGACAGCTGTGGGCCCAATTTGTGGCCCGCACGCACCAGGAACTCGTTCCTGCCAGCCGCACCAATCAAGTTGCCACGATGTTCCCCGTCTTTAATGAGCTTGAGCGCAGCTACCACGACCTCCAAGCCGCCACGGATAGACTAGCCGAGCTCGAGCGGGCCGAGGCTCAGAATGTCAGCGCGGACATTCAGGATAGCGATACACTCTCCAGGAACGTGATTCTCGGCATCACCCTCGCCGCGCTGCTGATCGCCGCCGCGCTTAGCCTGGTCTTGTCCACGTCGATCGTGCGCAACCTAAAGCGGCTGACGGCGGCCACGGCCGCGGTCGCCAGCGGCGACTTCGAGCGCACGGTCGAAGTGCGCAGTGGCGACGAACTGGAGACACTGGCGGCAGCATTCAACCAGATGGTCGGCGAACTGCGCGATCAGCGGGCTGCGCTTACGCAGCGCAACACCGAACTGCAGATGAGTTTGACCGAACTGAGACAGGCCCAGGCGACATTGCAGCAGGCCAAGCAAGCCGCCGACGCCGCGAACCGGGCGAAGTCGGAGTTTCTGGCCACGATGAGCCATGAGATCCGCACACCGATGAATGGTGTGATCGGGATGACCGGGCTACTCCTGGATACCGCACTGACGCCTGAACAGCACGAGTTTGTCGAGACGATCCGCAGCAGCGGCGATGCGTTGCTCACGATCATTAACGACATCCTGGACTTCTCGAAGATCGAGGCCGGTAAGCTTGACCTGGATCACCATCCCTTCGATCTGCGCGATTGTGTCGAATCCGCGCTCGATGTGCTGGCGTCGCGGGCTGCCGAGCGCTCTCTCGACCTAGCCTACGAGATCGAGGAGAACGTGCCCGCGACGCTGGAGGGCGACGTGACCAGGGTGCGTCAGATCCTGGTCAATTTGCTCAGCAACGCCGTGAAGTTCACGGAGGTCGGCGAAGTCGTGGTGACGGTGGTGGCTGAGCCATGTGCGGACCAACGCCACACGATCCATGTTGCCGTCAGGGATACCGGTATCGGCATTCCCGCCGACCGGATGGACCGGCTCTTCCGCGCGTTCAGTCAGGTGGACGCATCGACGACACGTCAGTACGGCGGTACCGGCCTGGGGTTAGCGATCAGCAAGCGCCTGTGCGAGCTGATGGGCGGCACCATGTGGGTTGAGAGCGTGCCGGGTCAGGGGAGTACCTTCCACTTCACGTTCATGGCCGCGGCCGCCGCTCTGCCGCCGCGCATCGATCTGCGCCGCGCGATACCCTACCTGAGCGGCAAGTGCCTGTTGGTTGTCGATGATAACGCGACGAACCGGCGCATCCTGACACTGCAAGCCAAATCGTGGGGAATGGAGGTGCAGGCGGCTGAGAGCGGCGCTGAAGCGCTCGGCTTGATTCGCCGGGGCGATCCCTTCGATATTGCCGTGCTGGACATGCAGATGCCGGGCATGGATGGGGTGCAGCTAGCTGATGCAATCCACGCGCATCGGCCAACCCAGAACCTGCCGTGCGTCCTGTTGACCTCGATCGGTAGGCGGACTGCCGATCTGGACTTGGGCAGGTTTGCCGCATCGCTGAGCAAGCCAATCAAGGCATCACAGCTCTACGATGCATTGATTAGCATCGCCGATGTCTCGGTTACGCATACAACCCGCGAACCGGTGCGACCGAAGATCGATTCGCGCATGGCCGAGCGCTTGCCGTTGCGATTGCTGTTGGCTGAGGATAACGTCGTCAATCAGAAAGTTGCTCTGCTCATGCTGGAGCGTTTAGGATATCGAGCCGATATGGTCAGCAATGGCCTGGAGGTGCTCGACGCGCTGGAGCGGCAACCCTACGACGTGATCCTGATGGATGTGCAAATGCCAGAATTGGATGGGCTGGAAACTACACGACGCATCTGCCGGACCTGGCCTCCTACCCGGCGCCCGCGTATCATTGCGATGACCGCCAATGCGATCCAAGGCGACCGCGACGTCTGCTTGGAGGCTGGGATGGATGACTACATCAGCAAGCCGGTACGGGCCGAAGAGTTAATCAAAGCACTGGAGCGCTCGGCTCCCAATCTCCCGACCGCCGCCAAAACATCGCCAGCGCCCGCGGCGGAGCCGGCTGCAATCGTGCTCGATCGCGAGATGCTAGCGTGCTTGCAAGCCGACCTAGGTGGCGGTGACCCCACGATTGTAGTCGAGTTAATCGATATGTTCCTCTCAGACGCGCCGCAGCTCCTGACAGAGATGCGCATGGCCAGTGCAGAGGGTAGCGCAGAGAAGTTGCAGCGCGCGGCCCACACGCTCAAATCTAGCAGTTCCACCCTCGGTGCACAACTGCTCGCAACCCGCTGTGGCGCGCTCGAAATGCTGGCACGTGAGGGGCGGCTTGACGAAGCCAGCGATCGCGTGCGGCAAATCCAGGCTGCCTACGAACAGACCAAACCGACCTTGCAAGAGATACGGGCGGAGGTTGCACCGCAGTCGGCCTGAGCACGCGCGTATTCCTTCAGCACGTGCGCGAACAGGCGCCACACACGCCTGTGTTGACAGATCCAGGTCATGATGATGTGCATCGCAATCGTCGCCTTGGGATGATTGGCCGCCAGGTAGTGGCCGATCAAGCCACCCATCGATACACCCCTGACGCTAGCCAGCTGTGTCGAAGCGGCCGTGGGAGTCGATATGGGTGGTGAGCTGACTGATGTCCGCAGCCGGGTAGTGGCTCATCCTAAACTGAAGCGAGAGAGCCAAAGCGTTCGAGTTGCTGGTTGTAGTGATCGATGAAGAGGCGAATACGGGCTTGATGCAGCGCTTGGTCTTTGCTGAAGGACAAGGTTTTCCGTACCAGATTGGCACAGCGTTGGCGTAAGGTATTGTTGAATCGCTCGACATGGGCGGTTTCACCGGTCTCCTTGCCGACCGCGCGATGACGTTGATCTGGCAACACCACGCCATAACTGTCCACAAATCCGAGTAGCAGACCGCCCGCTTGCGATAGTCCGCTGGCAAGGAGTGCGCGGCTACAACACTCCCTGGAGAAGCGATTCGTGAAAGATAGAGCATTTATCGCCCTTGGTATCATCCTGCTGGGACTGGCGGCGCTCTGGCCATTCGGGTTGAGCGCACGCTGGACCCAACGCATCCAACCGGGATGGAGTTGGAACTCGAGCTTTATCGGGGTTGCAACGTTCCCAGATCCCACGACCGGAACCTTCCCTGCAAAGGATGCGATGAGCACGACCGAACGCCGCATCGCGGTTGTTTCAGTGGACCAAGCAGCGGGCGCTGTCATGCTCGAAGATCGTTATATTGTCAAGGATCCGCTCACGGGTCAGACGACGTGGGAGTACGTCTATCGCGCGCCAGTCGATCCACAAAATGGCGCCCACCTGGATGAAAAGTATCGTGGCGACTATTTCGTCTTCCCCCGCGAGGTTGAAAAAAAGACCTACCGACTGCGTTACTCGTACCTTAAAAGCGTACCGGTGGCGTTTCAGCGCGAAGAGCAGATTGAAGGTATCACAACCTACCTCTTTTCCTATCGGGGGCGTGGCGAGTACACCGAGGCGTATGGCGGAACGGCGGACTATCCGGGGACCAAAGTCCAGCCCGGCCAAGAGATCAAATGCGCGGATGATCAATTTGTGTTCAACGTCTGGGTGGAACCGCTCACCGGCGAGATGCTCAAAGTGGACGAGAGCTGCACCTCCGGCGATTACGTGTTCGACATCGCGACGGGCAAACCGCTTACCGCGATTGAGCGCTGGAGTGGTGTGACCATTGGGGATGACATCATTCGCCGTGCGGAGCAGATCCGCAGCGAGCGTACGACCTATCTATGGGCGAGTCGCTATCTTCCCGTGGGCTTGCTCATCGCTGGCCTGGTTTCGTTTGGGCTCGGCGCGCTGCGAAACAGGAAAAGGAAGATCCGCTATGTGGAACCTGCGTAGATCTGTTGCCGTGAAATGGCTGGTCGCGCAAGCGATCGGCTTCAGCCTGATTTTGGGTGTTGTCCTCGCGTTTCAGTATCGTAATATCCAGAACGGTATTTATGGCGAAGTTGAGCATGCCGGCAAAAGCGCCTTAGCGGTCATCATCGAGGTGGTGAACGACAATCCCCAATTGTTGACCCCAGCGCGCATTGACCCAATAATCGATGGGTTCGCGCGCCGAGTTCCCGGTATACAGCGCGTCAGTGTGATTGATCACTCGCTGCGGATCATCGCCGATACCGATGACCGAATGCAGGGAACATATACCGATCAGAGCACCCTGATCGCGTTACTCCAAGATCCGCACGAGGACACGTTTTACTACCAACACGACGGCCGCACCTACTTTCGCCTGAGCCAGCCCATCCAGGGTCGCTATGATCCGCTCCGAAAAAGCGATCTGATCGGCGCAATCTCGATCGATATGCAGCTCTCCGACGCCGATCAGACGATTCGTGAGACCTTCACACAAACGTCGTTGATGCTGGTCGGCCTGTTCCTCGTGTTCTTATCGGTTCAATATGCGCTCATGCGCTTTGCTTTTCTCAACCCCTTGCGTCGTTTAGCTCACGCGACCGAGCGTTTTGGGAACGGAGATTTTTCAGCACGAACGATCGTCACAGCCAACGATGAAATCGGGCAAGTGTCTGACGCGTTTAATCAAATGGCCGGTGCGATCGGGAAAGCCAACGAAGAACTGCTGGCCGAGATCGCTGAACGCAAGCGCGCGGAAGACGCACTGATCAGCGCGAAGGCCGCCGCCGAGGCCGCCAACCGCGCCAAGTCCGCCTTCCTGGCGAACATGAGCCACGAGATTCGCACTCCGCTGAACGGCGTGCTCGGCATGACCGGACTGCTGCTCGACACCTCGCTGACGCCGCAACAGTATCAGTTCGCCGATACCGCGCGCTACTCCGCCGAAAGCTTACTCACCGTCATCAACGATATCCTCGATTTCTCGAAGATCGAGGCCGGCAAGCTGGAACTCGAAGTTGCCGACTTCGATCTGCGTTTCGTGATGGACGGTGTGGCGACCATGCTGGCCGAGCGCGCGGATCAGAAAGGGCTAGAGCTGATCAGTTTCGTCGAACCCAATGTACCACCAGTGTTGCGTGGCGATCCCTCCCGTCTGAACCAGATTGTCGTCAACCTGGTGAGCAACGCGATCAAGTTCACCGAGCACGGCGAGGTCGCACTGCGCGTCACGATGACCGAGCAGTCTCAGAACGGTGTACTCCTACGCTTCGAAGTTCGGGACACCGGTATCGGCATCACGCCTGAGCAGCAGGCGCACCTGTTCCAATTGTTCGCCCAGGCCGATGCCTCGACCACGCGCAAGTATGGTGGTACTGGCTTGGGACTCGCGATCTGCAAACGCCTGGTCGAGATGATGGGCGGTGCGATTGGCGTGGACAGCATGCCGGGCGAGGGCAGCACGTTCTGGTTCACAATACGCCTGGAGCTGGGATCGGTCGCGGCACTGGAACGCGCTGTGCCGCGTGGCGACCTGCGCGGGCTGCGCGTTCTGATTGTCGACGACAACGCCACCAATCGTGCGATCCTCCATCAGCAGGTGATCGCCTGGGGCATGCGTAACGGGAGCGCCGCAGACGGCACTAGCGCGCTGGAGCTACTCCACGCCGCCGCCGCGCAGGGCGACGCCTACGACGTGGCGATTTTGGATATGCAGATGCCAGGGATGAACGGACTGGAATTGGCCCGCGCGATCAAATCCGCCCCCACGCTTGCGGGCACGCAGCTCCTCCTCCTGACCTCGATCGGGCGACCGTGCGGCAGTGTGGGCTTTCAGGAAGTCGGCATCGCCGCCTGCATGACCAAGCCGGTGCGCCAATCTGATCTGTACGACTGTCTAGCGACGGTGATCGGAACGCCCGACATCGATCGCAGCCAGACGACTCGGCCGAACGACCGCGTACAGGGTGACGCCGTGAGCCACTCCACCGCGACGCTCCTGGTGGCCGAAGACAATACCGTGAACCAGCAGGTCGCGCGCTCTATGCTGGAAGCGCAGGGCTACCGTGTCGATGTCGTCGCGAATGGCCGCGAAGCCGTCGCGGCCCTCGAACGTCGTGCCTATGCCGCGGTCTTGATGGACATCCAGATGCCCGAGATGGATGGGTTCGCGGCGACCGCTGCGATTCGTAGAATCGAGGGCAGCGAGCATCATACCCCGATCATCGCCTTGACCGCCCATGCCCTGCGCGGCGAGCGCGAGAAGTGCCTCGAGGCTGGCATGGACGACTATCTTGCCAAACCAATTATGCCGCAGGCGCTTGACGCGGCGCTGCGGCGCTGGGTTATGCGCGATGCCCAGGCGCTGGAGCCGGGGGACATGGCCGTTCCGGAAGCTGCCACGGATGCGGCGCTCGACTGGACCGTGCTGGAGAACTTGCGAAAGCTAGAGGTCGCCACTAGAAAAACGATCCTGCCACAATTGCTTGCATCGTTCACAGCGGCGACACCGCGACGGCTCACCGCACTACACGAAGCTATCGCCGCGGGAGATACTGATGCGCTGAATCGGGAAGCGCACACCCTCAAAGGCAGCAGCGCAAATATGGGTGCCTGGCGGATGGCCCAGCTGTGTGGGGATCTGGAAACGCTCAGCCAAACCAACGACCTATCCCAAGCGGCGAGCATACTCACCAGCATCGAAGCGGAATATGAGCGCGTTCGCGTCGCGCTCGAACAAGTGTCAACGAAGGTTTAAGTCATGCAAATCTTAATTGCCGAAGACGACGCCGTATCGCGGATCATTTTGCACACGGTGGTCGAGCAGTTCGGACACACCTGCCTGGTAGCCGAAAATGGCGCGCAAGCCTGGGAACTGTTCCAAAACAGCGCTGTGGAAGTGGTCATTAGCGACCGGAGCATGCCGGGGATGGACGGCATCGAGCTCTGCCGGCGCGTCCGCCAGACGCCGCGCCGTGGCTATACCTACTTCATTTTCCTGACGGCGCTAGACGAGCAGCAACAGCTGCTCGCTGGCATCGAGATGGGCGCCGACGATTACCTCACCAAGCCGCTCAACCATGCCGATCTGCAACTGCGGCTGCTTGTGGCGGCACGGGTCACCGCGCTGCATCACCAATTAGCGGAGCAGCAGGACGAGCTGGAGCGCCTGAATGCACAGCTCTTCGCCCAAGCGCGCCGTGATCCGCTCACACAACTAGGCAATCGCCTGCGGCTGCGCGAAGACCTGGACGTGCTGGCTGGGCAGGTGGCGCGCTATGGCCACTGCTACTGCGCCGTGATGTGTGATGTCGATCACTTCAAGGCGTATAACGACCATTACGGCCACCTCGCCGGGGATGCGGTGCTGCGGGCCATCGCAAACACGATCGCCCAGAGCTGCCGGGCTGGCGATCTGGTCTATCGCTACGGCGGCGAAGAATTTTTAGTCATTCTGCCCGAGCAATCGCTGGCATCCGCCACAACTGCCGCCGAGCGCACACGGCTGGCGGTCGAGCAACTGGGATTAGCGCATGCTGCGAAAACGCCCGCAGGGGTCGTGACGATCAGCGCCGGTATTGCCATGCTGGAGCCGAACACCGGCATGACCATCGATGATTGGCTACGTGATGCAGATACCGCGTTGTATCGCGCCAAGGCCGCCGGTCGAAACTGTGTTGTGCCCTTTGAAGTTGCATGCGAGCCACCAGAATAGAGTCAGAGATGGGTCAATTGCCCATGATGCTGATCATAGATCACAGCCAGACTGTAGCCCAAGCGTAAATCAGCGCATCTGTCAGCTCCGCACCGGTTTCCCGACTTCTATGTGACGATTGAAGATCAACTCGCCGAAGGGGACCACGTTGCGACATGGGGCTACCTGACCGGCACCCACACCGGCCTATGGCGGGGCCACCAACGGGCAAAAGGTCACTATCTGGTTCATAAAGAGCTCACGGATCGCAAGCGGCGTGATTCTGAAAAGCTGGGGTCTGTCGGATCAGGTCGGCTTGCTCCAGTAGCTGGGCTTTTCTTGCGCGTCATCCCGCATACTGGTTTGGAGATAGACACTGTGGCAAACGATAAAGACACTGAACTCGAAGCAGCGAACGAGTTCATCCGGCTGGGCTCAGAGATAACTGGAAACATAGCCAGAGCAGTCGCCGGTTTTCTTGTCGCTGGTCCTCCGGGTGCAGGTGCCGCTCAAGCCACACGAGGCACAGGCTATCGTCAAACAAATCTGTGATCGGAAAATCGATCATGTGGTCCTCCCACGTACGCACGTGTGCAGTCGGAGGCAGTATACCTTGCCTGCACGGCTACTGGACATGATCGGGCACAGTACAAGGGATTGGGTTCTAGGAAAGAGCACTATACCTCTGTTAGAACTAACGAAATTCCGCGATTTAATCAAGGCTACACAGGAGCTATACAGTGCCCTAAGCTTCACTACAGATCGGCGGCTTCTGCCTGTTTCGTATGACCCAGCTGTAACGCATCCGCGTGGAACTGACACCCGCCCGGATATTGAGAAGTACCTTGACTCTCTAGCCAAAGACAGCTATATCCTGATTATGCCAGAAGATGAACGATTTCCGGGGGAGTGGGCAGAGCAGCGCAAGAGGCTAACGCCTGAGCAGATCGATCAGATTAACTATTATCGAAAAAAGTTCAATATGCCGGAAGTTTAGCGGATGCGTGAGGATAGATGATGGATGTTGACCAGCTAATCCAAATGGGGCTGGATATACTCAGGTATTGGGGGTGCTTCATCGCCTGCCTCGCACCTGCTGACTGTCCTGCCGCTTTTCCTCTCTCAGCTCTCCCTTATCTCTCCCTCACCGAAGAGTCACTTTTTGTTCATAGTATAGCCTCATTCACTGTAGAAGGTATTGTCAACTTAATCTTCGCAGCGAACACATGTGCTGGTGAAATAGGAGGAAAGCCACCGGTGCTGGCTGATCACCCAATCAGCACGCGGCTTATGCGGTCAACTGCACTCCCGTTACCGTGTTCCAGACTGCGAACCGCTCCTGTCTGATGGTCCGATAGTGTTCTGCTGAGAGGCGATGGCGGCGGGGACAGAAATGGTCCCGAATGGGCCCCTGTGTGGCAAGAAATCGTTGGGCATGTCCAGGGGATTTGAAGCGGCGCATCGTTCGCTCTCGCTGGCGTGTTGGTTGGTGCGAGTTCTCCGCCCGATTGTTGAGGCGCTTGTGCTGGCGGTGCTCCACGCTGGGCAGTACATCCTTTTTAGCTGCTGCATAGCTGCCGAGCTTATCGGTGATCAGCACGCGCGGGACATACTGACACCCTTTCAGCAGCTTTCTCCAGTCACTTCTTGGCGGCAGCTTTGTTCCGCCGGCTCTGTACCAGGATATCTAGCACATTCCCATGCTGATCAACCGCGCGCCAAAGATAGTGGTGTTTCCCATTGATGGTGAGGAACACCTCGTCGAGATGCCACTTGTCGCCGGTCTGTGCCCGTCGCCGGCGCAACTGATTGGCATACTGCTGGCCGAACTTCCGACACCACTGGCGTATCGTTTCATAGCTCAGTACGATGCCGCGAGCGGCCATAAGTTCTTCCACATCGCGATAACTAAGCGAGAATCGAAAGTACAGCCATACAGCATGGCTGATAATCTCGACGGGAAAGCGATGGCGCTTATAGGAGGGGGGAGACAGTGTATTCATGCGCCGATAATACCACACCTCCAGGTGCCTGAGCCGGCTGTCTGGTTAACCTGACAATACCGATAATCCCATCGGGATGGTCGAGGGCGGTTTCCGCCATCCGGCGCAAGATGCCCATTTTGTTGGCGACACGGGTAATTTCATCGACCAATTCTTTGGTGGCCCGCTGCTCCGCCTTGAAGCCGACGTGATGAATCATGTCCATGAGCAGGTCAACCAGCGTATCGGTCACCTCACGGGTGCGTAGCCAGCAAAAGGCCGCAAGCAAGGTCATACCCAGCGCATCGGCATGGCGGCGCAATTCGTGCGGGTCTTGGGCGGCGACCCGCTGCTTATAGTCGCGCAACACGCGTGGCGGAATGCCAGCAAACAGATCTGGCGGCAACTGGATCGCCCGTAACCGCTGGAGCTTGGCCACTTCCTCCGTCGCGGTTTCAAGCCGCATGGGGCCTGCGTCGGCCTTCAGCCACTGCAAAGGTGTCCGGCAAGACGATTCTGGATCGTCCGCGTCGCCCGCCTGGCGCGCTGGTGGGGGAACGACGAGCAACGCGTCCAACTGGGCGATGGTGTCTAGCGACAATTGTTCGAGGATACGCGCATGGAAGCGATCGTTGTAGGTCGCAAGGGCCGTTCGCGTCAGCCGCTCGACCCTATCCGGGGTCGGAGGTTCGATTTGGAGGACGCGGCAACGCGCATACGTCGTGGCTTTGAGGCGTTCCAGGCTCCGGTCATGGGTCGTGAGGAGCTGACTACACAGCCAGGTCACAAGTTCTTCGCCATCCTGGGTTGTGGCTTCACGGAAGTGAAGCAGGTCGCGAATCTGCCGCCGCTGCTCGGAAGCTGTGCGACCTCGCCACTCGAATTGCAGATAACTGCTGGACGGAATGTCCAATTGTGTGGCCAGATGCGCCACGACCTCCCGTGGGACATCGTGACGCGCATACGGGAAGCGTCCCTCCAAGAGAAAGCATTTCAACAAGACCGCGAACCCAAGCCGATTATGCGCGGTACGGGCTTCGCGGATCAGCTGCACTTCGTGAGGCAGCAGCGTAAAATGGTCAACCAATTCATCCAATTCCCAATGGCGCTGCATGGAGCCTCCGTGATGGTCGCAACAGCGGATACAGTGGGGCGACAATGTGCCCGATAAGCGCGATTATAATCAATGCTGCCGATCCACACCAGCTAGGCCCAGAGTCACGGAAGCTGTTAGGAAGGGCAAAGTAGCACATCCAAAGTTCCGACTTCCCCATGAGACTCGGAACTGGATGTCCTACCGAGCCGATCTCGTATGGAGATGAGCACTTCAGCAGTGATTCAGGCGGGACACAGTTCCGTCTCTGTACCTTTTCGAAACTTCCAATGCCTAATCCCTCGACGGAAGTTGCAACCCATTTTGCTACTCCCTAAAGCTCAGGAATTTACTTTGCCCCTGGTAGCACGTTCCAGACTCTACCCCTGGTTGGGACTTGCGCACGGGCGCACATGAGTGTATACTTGCCCTATAGTCAGTCCTGACTTTGTGCGGGGAGAGCAGTGCATAAAACCTTATTGATTCTCGGACTCCTCCTGCGCGGGCCGTTGCATGGCTACGAGATCCATCGCATCGTGCGCGCCCACGGCGCGCTCTACACCGATTTGAAAAAGGCCAATCTGTATTACTTGCTCGACCGGCTCCGACAGGACGGCGCCCTCACGGTTCGCTCGGAGCCTGGCGCGCGGGGGGCGCGCGGCGAACGCCTGATCTACGCGCTGACCGACCGGGGCCGCGCGCAGTTCTTCGACCTGCTGCGGGCGATCATACGCAGCTTCGACCCCGTGCATACCGGGGTCGATGTGGCGGTCGTGTTCCTGGCCCAGCTCCCACCCACCGAGGCGGTGGCCTTGCTCCAG
>WNFZ01012613.1_pt1 | contig 12559 bp, 6 predicted proteins | sample 5400081 | NCBI WGS metagenome assembly WNFZ01 (sample SAMN13153365, study PRJNA577476) | soil metagenome | isolation source: 80 cm soil or saprolite under grassland replicate 1 | place: USA:California | collected 2016-06-15
CAGTCGAGTACGGGTTAGGGAATGCAGAAACAGCTCCCGTGGAGCCCGCGTTAGCAACATAGTCGGGGGCTCCCGCAACTAGAACCGGACAGGTTGCCGTGGGGCCTACCGTCACTTGTACTTGAGCGGGGGTTGCGGTCGCTCCGCAACCGTTGTTAACAGTGAGTGTGTATGTCGTTGTTTCCTGTGGCTGGACGATGTCTACGAAGCCCGTGCTTGTGGGCCAGGTACCAATACCTGCGATTGTTACAGAGACTCCTGTGCCGGATGCATCGGTTACGGACCAAGCCAGGCGTACGGTCTGGCTACCGCCTATTGTCACTGTGCTGGGGGTGGCTGTAAACGATGTGATTCCGGGAGCCGGGCAGGCGTTTGCGGTTACTTGAGTTTGCGCGGACGACGATGAGCCGCAGCCGCTTGTTACCGATAGTGTGTAAACCGTTGTGGACTGTGGTTGTGTGATGTCAACGAAGCTATTGGGATTTGTGAACATGCCTGCGCCTGGAATGGTAATAGTAACGCCGGTGCCGGAGGTGTCGTTGATGGACCACGCGAGGCGCACCATGCTATTGCCGCCAATAAGTACTGCGTTCGGCGTTGCTGTGAAGGACATGATCTGCGGAGTGGGGCACGCGGCAACGTTGACAGTAATGAACTGGTCGGCGTCACACGATCCGTTGTCACTCACGGCTGAAAGCCGATAAGTAGTAGTTACGTTCGGAGATACCACTCGACTTCCTGTGGTGGATACGGGGGTGCCGTCGAGGAGTACTTGTGCCGCATTGCTAATGCCCCACTGGAGAGTCGAACTTGCACCTCGAATGATATTTGATGGTGTTGCGCTAAAAGGAGAAGTAATTGCAGGGCACGCGCCAACAGGTACGGTTAGTGCCTGGCTGGCCGTTTGCGCTGAACAGTCATTGCTTGTGACGGTGACTGTGTATGTGGAAGTCGAAGAAGGCCGGACGTCCAGGAAACGTTGGCCAGGAGGAACGTTGTAAGTATTGGTGTCTCCGCCCGAGCTTGTGATTCGTACAGTCGACAGATTACCGGACTCGTTCCAAGAGAGTCGAGCTGTTTGTCCTGCGTCAATCACTGAGGGGGAAGCGATAAAGCTGTTAACAGATGGTGGTTGGCTGATTCGTATATTGACTGCGGCGGTTGTTGGGTATGCCGGCGAGGCTGGGGTGCATGAACCTGTTCGGGTAGCGGTCAGTGTATAGGTTGAATCGCCCGTTGGCGTGACGGTCATGGAGCCCGTGCCGATGGGGCTACTGGAGAAGGTTTGGTTGACGCCTGGTCCTGTGATGGTAACAAAGTCAGAGTCGGCGACGTTCCATCTGAGAGTTGAATTTCCGCCGAACGACGGTGGTTTTGGTAATAGTTTGGGGCGCGCAGCTATTGTTGGTGACGGTGAGAGTATAAGTGTAACCAGGGCTTTGATTGATTGCCGTGGGAATAATGGTTAACGATCCGGAGGCGCTGACCGTCTGTGGTCCTGACATTCCGGAGCCGGCTACCGGTGACGGAGTAATCGTTACTGTCGATGCGTTTGTTGAAGTCCACTGTAAAGTTGTGGCGTTGCCCAGTTCCATGTCGGACGGATTGGCGCCGAAGGTCGCAGTTGGGACGGGCGTGGTGTTCACCGTCAATTGCCTGGTAAGGGTTTCAACGCCAGAACAGCCGGTGCGAGAAATACTCAGGGTAAAGGTTGTAGTTGAGTTGACAGTGAAATTGCGCGTCCCGCTTGATGGCGTAACGCCCACGGTTGCACCTGTGGTGCTGTCCGTGATCGTAGCAGTCTCTGCGTTTGTATTGGCCCACGTTAGATTGACTGGACTTCCTGGGGTGACGCAGTACGAATCGGAAATAAATTGGTCGATGCTGAATGGTTGCTTGACGGTTACGGAGGTGGTCCCTGTTGCACTACCGCCCCGGCCGGTTGCAGTGATTGTATAAGTCGTATCGGTCGTTGGAGAGACGACGAGGCTTCCGGAGGTTATCGTGGCTCCGGTGTTGCCAGGGAATGTCTGATTTACGCCGCCTCCGGTGATTGTAATGCTGGACGCGTATCTAACCTGGAAGTTCAGCGTTGTTGACTGGCCTTGATTGATACAGGCGGGTGTCGCGTCGAATTGAATGATTTCTGGCGGAGGATAGTTGACTATGATGGTGACTTCGGCTGAGACGGCACGGCAGCCGGACCCTTCGGCTTGAGCGCGATAAGAGGTGTTGTCGATTGGAGAGACGGTGAACGTTAAGGTTTGTGAGCTGTTGGTTTCTGTAAGTCCGGTGGTGTCTGTGCCTGGAACGATTGCGCCTGTCTGATCTGTTAGCCAGACGTGGCTGGCGTTCGTGTAGGTAACTGTTAGGGTGGAGGAGCTGCCGACCACGATGTCGGTGGGATTAGCGGAAAGGGACACAATGGTGTTACAACCAGGCTGTGCTGGTCCAAGCATGATTGTGCCGGAAGGTCGCACACGCCCGCGGGCATTCCCTTGTTCCCCGACGGCGGAATCGATTTGATATTCAAGAAGATAAGCGGGCTCTGCATTGCTTGGGCCGCCGACGAGTTGTTGGCGAAGTGATTCCTGGAACACCGCTACCTTTGTCTTGTCTGATCCGTAGCCTCTTTGACTTGCGTAGTTTTCCGCAATGACACTCTTTCGTTGTGCCCAGGCGTTCAGGTTCCCTAGCAAGCTTGTGCATTGGCTGGCGTTGTTATTGCTGATTGAGCCGTCAGGGTTCAAGACTGGACGGCTGTAATTTAGCGTGATTTGCGGAGGGTCAAAAGCGGGAAGGGGATAGCCTCCAACAGCGGTTTGGGCCCTAAGCATTTCAGCGTCGAAAATTGACGGTACATCTGTAATCAGAGAGGCTTCTACCGTAGCAGCTCCGGAACGTGCTTCCCAATATTGCACAGCTTGGGCGTTCTTATCCTCAATATCTCGCGCACTAGCCACGCGGATTTTTGTAGCGGCGAAGGTAATGGCGAAAAGTGCAACCATGCACATGAGCGCGACGACCAGCGCTGAGCCACGTTCGCCGGGTCTTTGCTTTGCGAGAGTTTCTGTATTTGAGATTGAGTTGTTGCTGCTGTTTTCCATTTTCTTCCCTCAAACTAGTTTGTTTGTCGACTAATCAATCGAGTGGCGGCGCGCTGTTAAGCGAAGATCTTACTTCGATCGTTGCGGCCGTTATTTTGTGTCGCCGCCGGCACGTGAATATGTTCCGTGGTTTTCAAGTGGCCGATCTTGTCCTTTAGGTCAGTTGTGTCGTTGGAGCGCAAGCAAGCAGCTTCGAAAGTGACGGTCCCTTGTGCAACCAGGCTGGCTAATGATTGGTTGAGCACCTGCATGCCATGTTGTTCCTGGCCCGAGGACATTACGTTTTGGATCTGATGGATCTTGTCTTCGCGAATAAGGTTCTTGATCGCAGGGTTCGGCAGCATTAACTCTACGGCCATGACACGACCTGTGCCGTCGGCCTTTGGTAGAAGCTGCTGGCACATCACGCCGGCAAGAACGTTGCTCAGTTGAGTGCGGATCTGCGGCTGTTGATTCGCGGGAAACACGTCGATGATTCGTGTGATTGTTGACGAGGCAGTATTGGTATGAAGCGTTGCGAAGGTGAGATGTCCTGTCTCGGCTATGCGAAGTGCTGATTCGATGGTTTCGAGATCGCGGAGTTCACCGATGAGCACGATGTCAGGGTCTTGTCGTAATGCTGTGCGCAGAGCGTCAGGGAAGCTGGCGGTGTTAGGCCCAATTTCTCGTTGGTTGACGCATCCTCTTTTGTGTCCGTGGATAAATTCGATTGGGTCTTCGATTGTGAGAATGTGAACCGGCCGTTCTCGATTGATTTTGTCGAGCAGAGAGGCAAGGGTTGTTGATTTGCCGGAGCCCGTTGGGCCGGTAACGAGAACAAGACCGTTGGGCTTATCGCAGAGTTCAATAATTGGTGGAGGAAGTTTAAGTCTATCGAGTGGGACGACTTCAAATGGGATAGCGCGAAAGACGACGCCGATTCCGTTTCGCTGGTCGAACACGTTGACGCGGAAGCGTGAGAGTCCCTGGATACCGAAGGAGAGGTCGAGCTCATGTCTGTCTTCGAAAACAGAGATCTGTTTTTCGCTCATTACACTGTAGGCGTAAGGTTTTGTTTCCGCGGCGGTAAGTATCGGGTAATCAGGAAGTGGCTCAAGGTCCCCGTTGATGCGCATCCTTGGCTGGGTGTTCGTTGTGATATGAAGATCGGAGCCGTTGAGTTTTATCAACTTCTCAAGAAGCTCGGTAAGCTTTGGCGTGGGTTCGCGGTAGTCGGCTTCGGATATTGTCTGGTTGGTTGATTGCATGAGTGATTGTTTTCGTCCTTGTCGCTGAATGTGTTTTAGCAGGCAGTCGCTTGTTGCTCTTTAACAGACTCTGAGGGGCACTGGCTTCGAAGTGCTTCCCATTCGCCGGGGTCGATGCGAGCGAAGGCTTCGACGACATGGGGATCGAATTGAGTTCCGCTGAATTCAAGAAGTTCTTCGAGTGCGTCCTGATACGGCCGGCCACGGCGATAGACTCGATCGGAGGTAATAGCGTCGAAGGTGTCCGCTACGGAGAAGACGCGCGCGCTGAGAGATATCTCTTCCTGTTGGAGTCCGAGTGGGTATCCGCCGCCGTCCCACCGTTCGTGGTGTTGTCCCACAACCAGCGCTGAGGCCTCGGGGAGTCCCATGTTTCGGACCATCTCTTGGCCTTTTGCTGGATGGACGCGCATCTTCTGCCATTCTCTTGGTGTTAACCTCGCGGGCTTTTTGAGGACATGATCGGGTACGGCGATTTTGCCGATGTCGTGGAGGCGGGCGCCGAGCTCGATGCAGATTAGGTCGTGCTTGGAGAGGCCCATTTCCTGTCCAAGGCGGACGCTGTAAGCAACGACGCGCTCGGCGTGCCCTTCGGTCTCTTTGTCACGTGCATCGAGGGAGAGTGCAAAAGCGCGTGCGGCGGTTTGCCAGCTGGCGGTTTCGGTTTCGGCGCGTAAGCGCTCGTTCGTGGTTGTTTTTCTGGCGAGGGTACGTGTGACGCAGTTTAGGAGTTCGTCGTAATCGAAGGGCTTGATTAAATAGTCGGCCGAGCCCGCGCGGAGCGCTTGGACTGGGGTTTCTACTTCAGAGGTTCCGCTCATGATTATGACTGGTAAATCTGGTAGGAGTTCAACTGCTTCTTTCATGAGATCGATGCCGTTCATGCCGCTCATCAGCACGTCGCTGATCATCAGGTCGAATATGTAATTCGGGTCTTGCAGTGTGACCAATGCTTGTTTGGCCGAGCGGGCTGTGAGGCAGCGGTAGCCGGCGGGGGTAAGAGCATCGATTGCTACGCTAAGTATGGAGGGGTCGTCGTCCACGACGAGTACGAAGTGGGGCTTTTCAAAAGCAGGAGTTGAAGTCGCCAGGTTTTGTGGTTCGAAGTTGTTTTGCGCGGAGTCGGTTGTCGTCATAGCACGGACCTTTTTCGAGTTTTGGAGGTTTTGGTTGACCGAATGTCTGAGGTGCAATTCGTTTCGGAAACGCCTTCTTACTGGCGCTGGACTACGTCTGTTTGTCTCAGGGCAAGGGGTTCGATTGGGTCTGTTGCGGCTTTGTTAGCTTCTGCAGGAAGAATTACTAGAGTGATTCGACGTAGTCCTTTTGAGCCATCGAGAGTTGCGACTCTCCAGGCTCTGTAATAGACAATTGTTGAGCCGGTAGGGGTTGGTTGATTCCAGCCCAGGATTATGTAATTAGATCCAGTGCCGCCTGACTGGGGAGATTTGGTGAGCTGATCGCAGTTGGCCTGGGCCAGACAAATGTTGCTATCGAGAGAGATTTGTTCGCCATCGGCGATTGAGTCATTAGCGCCCTTGCCTGCGAATGGATTGCCGTCTGGAAGTGCGGAGAGGTTATAGGCCGCGAGTGTATTCATCGTAGCGTTGGCCTGAACGTCAGCGCGGCGGGCACGTTCAACGAGTGAAAGATGTTCGACGTGGACGCGAAAGAGCTGGGCGCCGGCAAGCAGTACAATAGTGAGCACGAGAAGCCCAATGATCGCTTCGACAAGGCTAACGCCGCGCTCGTTGTGTCGAGTTCGCGGTGTAGTTGCAGTATCTGGAAGTAGTTTCTTCACCCTCATTTTCCTTTAGCATGCTGACAAGTGCGTGTGCTCAATAGGATTTCGTAACCGAAAATCAATTCCTTCGACTTCTTCTTCTTCAATCTCAAAAATTCATTTCTTGTTCGCCAAGTCGCCGACGAGAGAAAAAAGTGGCCAGTACGCAGCGACCACGATGAGTCCTATGACCAGGCCCGCGACAACGAGTGTTAGCGGTTCTACTGTTTTCGCTAGCTTGGCTGTTGAGTTTTGTACGCGACGGTCCAGGAGACGGGCGTAGTTGCCCAGCTGTGTGGCTAAGCGTCCTGTCTGTTCTCCGGTTGCGACTGCGGCTGGAAACTCATCGCCGAAAAGACGTGCATATGGAGCTACAGCGGTTTGAAGGTCAAGCGCTCCGCTGCGAAAAGATTCGCGAACGGCGTCGAGTGTTTCGCGATAGACCACGTTGAGCGATGCGGCGGAGGCTTCTTTGAGGAATTCTGCTGGTGTAACTACAGGCGCGAGAATGCTCATTAGATCGATGACATGCGCGGCATTGAATTCTCGGATGAGGTTGCCTATGAGTGGCCAGTTAAGGCTCTTGCGTTGAAACCAGTCTTTGCCGGCATCGGTGCGTAGCCAGCGAACGAGCATGACTATTCCGAGTACGGCTGCGGCCATCGTAACGATGCCGTACCAGCTCACGAGAAAGCCGCTAAAGGACAAGAGGCCGCGGGTGAGCCACGGAAGTTTCGCGCCTGTGCTGGGGTCGAGCAGGGCCGTGTACATTTCTTCCATCTTCGGAAGAATGAAATAGCAAAGGATAAAAACGATTACGGCGGCCAAGGAAAGAACCACAGCGGGGTAGATAAGAGCGCCTTTTACCTTTGCCATGTTCTCGGCTGTCAGTAATTGGCGTTCGCCGTACTTGGAAAGCATGTCGGATGGATCACCCTTGGTAGTGCCGACGCGAATGATGTGGCGGAAAGCATCAGGGAAGACGTCGGGGCGAACGTTGAACGCCTGATCGAGATTGACGGATTCTTTCTTTACTTCGTTCCAGACGTCGAGCAGTGCTTCGCGTAGCAGCGGGTTGTTGCTCGAGCGGGCGATATCCTGAATCGCTTTAGGTATTGGATCGGAAGCTCTGGTACGTTCGGCTAATTGAATGGCGAAGGTGCCAAGTTCTTCGCGAGTGAGGCGTTTCTTGCGGCGTCTTAGCCCTTCTCTTCGCGGAGCGATTGTTTGTACTTCAATCTTCGCGCGAGTAAGAACGGCTTCTGCCTGCTCCTCAGTGGCGGCATAGATGTACTGCTTTGTTGGTTCACCTCCCAGGATATCGGTGCCCTGGTACTTGAAACAGGTTTGTTCGGCGTCGAGCGTGTGCGCTGAATCGGTTTGAATATTTTGGGCTAAGGCGGACATGGGTCTGGTTTCCTTGTTTTTGTTTCGGTTACTGATCGCTTGGTGTACAGGCTGCTTTGGTCCATGGGCCAGTGCCAGCGCAACGGCGCAGCGTCTGGTCCTCCGAGATATAAAAACTGTAGGTTGCCGGGTTGCCGGTGGCGGGAATGACTTTGGCGCCGAAAGCTGTTGCGGAGGCAGAGCCTTCGTCTGAGAAGGACCAGCCAGTTACGGTAGTGTCATTGGCGGTAACAAGGGGTGAACCGCCGGCGGTGGCTGCTTGCAGTTCGGCGATGGAACCGTAACGACGTTTACCGAGCAGAGTTTTGAAAGCTGTTTGTTGCTGGCCGATGGCGGCGAGCTTTTGCTTGGCGGTGGATTCGTAGCCGGCGCGACGAGAAGCAATGAGACTGGGGATCGCGATGGCCGCGACGACTGCGAGTATGCCAACGACAATCATCAGCTCGATCATGGAGAAGCCGGCTGTAGAAGCATTTTGTGAAGTATCAGTTTGTGTTGTTGTTGGCCTGGGAGCAGCTGTGTATTCAACATCTATGAAGTCTCCGATTACAGCTTCGGGTTCATCCGGAACGTTGTCCGTTTGCTGATCCGGTTCGGCTGCGGTTTGTGCCGTGTCTTGATCGTAGGAGGTTTGCCACGCGTGAGTTTCAGCCTCTGGGGCGGCCTGGTGCGTTGACATCAAAAGGTGCTGGATGTGGTCGTAGGAGATGAGGCCGCGACAAAGTTTACGAGTCGCCGTCGGCGTTTTTGCGAAGCATTCGGCTGATGTCTGGGGAGATATGGAGAAGTTCCGCAATACAGGTTCGTCCTTTTACGCCGAGATTGTGGCAAGCGGGACATCCTTCTGCGTGGAAGAAGGGTGTCATGCCCTGAGCTTTGGTAATAGCTGCTCTAAGGTCCGGGCGATTTGGAAAAACTATCTGGATGAGACGCTCGGCAATTTCACGGCCTCGGGGATCCGGTTTTCGGCAGTGCGGGCAAAGGAGGGGCACCAGTTCCTGCGAGGCGACGAGCCGTATCAGATCCCCTTGTTTGTCCCGGCCGATCTTTAGAAAGTCCAAACGTGAAAAGGTCTGAGCGACGTTATTGGTATGCAGGGTCGTTAGCGTGAGGTGACCCGTGGCGGCGCCTTGGAAAACTATCTGCGCTTCTTCGGCGTCGCGAAATTCACCGGGGCTGAAAATGTCCGGGTCCATACGCATGGCGTCTTTTAGTGCTTCTCCCCATGAGTCGTCGCCGTCGACGGGAAGTTGCATGCGATCGTCATTAGGAAACTCGATCGGGTTGCCGATCTGGATGATGTTTTTGTGGCACTGGTGTAGCTGGTCAAGCTTTCGAATCATCGCTTCGAGCGTATTCGATTTGCCTGATCCGGTGGCGCCGGTCACGAGGATCACGCCGTGCCGGTAGTCGAGCGCGCGGTGGAGTTCTTCCTCCTGGCTTGGTTCCAGTCCGATCTGGCCGAAGTTGCGGAAGACGGCGCGGTTTATTCGAATGACGATCGCTCGGCCGTAGTAGCTGCGCTTACCGTGGAAGCGCAGCGTCATTCTTTCTTTCTGGCCGGTGGCTGTTCTTACAGTGATGTTGATTTCTGCGCCTTTGCCTCGTTGCATGAGTTCGTAACCGTTAACGCCTGCCATGTCTGAGAAGGCGTTGGCGAGATTTTCCATGCGCGCCGAAGGGATGTCGCGAATCATGGTGTAGACGATTCCGTCGGTGCGCATGCGGACCTTGCCGGCTCCGGCTCCGGGGATCACATGAATGTCGCTTGCTCTGAGTTTGATAGCTTCGAGGATGATTTTTTCGGCGCTAGCGCGTAGACCCGTGCCTAGTCCGATTTCGATCTCGGGTTCGGCTAGCTCTTGTTGCTCGGTAGCCGCGGCTGCTGCTGAGTCCAGTGTTGTCCAGTCAATGGTTTGCCTGGTCGAGTCTCTCTTTTGGAGATCTGCAAACTCTTCGTGCGATTTGATGAGTGCATCATCCCGGTCTTCATAAGCGGTCTGTTGCAGCATTGCCAGGCGCGGTGGGGCAACAAACCGGGGCATCAATTTGTGAGACTGTATTTTGAGTGCGCGAACGATGTTGCGTACGTTGACGGCATTCAAGGGGTCGGACATGCCGACGACGAAGGTTCCTTCGGGACTCCACTCAAGTAGTACCGCTTGGTTTTCGATAGAGATATGCCGCGGCAGTTTCTTGGCGAGGGCCTGTAGTACATCGGGTTCGTGAACATCGCGAACTGGGACGAGGGCCTCGAATGCTTTGTCGAGGTCCCCTTCTATTTCCATTGCTCCAGAGTTCGCGAAGGGAGTGTCTGTGCTGTGGTCAACTGTTTGTTGCATGATGCCGAATTCTCCTGGCCGTGAATTTTCCTGGCTTGATTAACTTTGTTACTGGGGCTTCCTGTAGGGCGTGGGTCGTTGTGCGCGGGGTGGTGGTGGCGGCGTTGTGATGGCGTCCGCAGGTGCCTGGAAGTTAGGCATAGGGGAATCCTGGGGAATCACTTCGACAGTGATGGCAAAGTAGAGCCGGTCACGGTTTTCCTGATTGGTTTTGTGCTTGAACAGATTGCCAAACAAGGGAAGGTCGCCAAGGCCGGGAACTTTACTCATGGAGTTGGCTACCTGGTCGGCGGCGAGACCGCCGATAACTACCGTTTCCCCGTTTCTGAGTCTTAATACGGTTTGGAGACTTTGGCGATTAACGCCCGGCACGCCGTTGAAGGTTCCCAGCGAAGTGTCAACGCTATTGTTTTCGAGTTGAATGTTGAGGGTGACGTAGTTGGGGTTCCCCCGTTCATCTTCGGCAACCTGGGGAGTGATGCGGGCTATACGGGACGCTTCGATGAATTGCACTTGTCCGGACTGGAAAGGGGCGCCGCCAGCGATCGTGGTGGTGACTACGGGAATTTGAGTGCCGGCCACAAGATCAAATGTATCGCCGTCGGAAACGATTCCGAATGGTCGGGACTGAATGTTGACGATGCCTTTCTGTTGAGCCAGCGTTAATTGATAGGCAAATTGCGCGGTGCCGAAAAGGCTGGTAACGCCGAAAGTCGCGAGTGGATTTGCGGCGCCGAGGGCGTTGGTTGGCGCGCGCATTCCGGTAGCAAGTCCGGGAATCCCGCCCGGGTTAATTCCTGAGGCTGGCTGTCCGCTGGCGCTGCCTGTACCCGTGCCGGTGCCGCTAGTTGTCGTGCTTGTACTTGGTAAGGTGGTCCCGCCTCCGAGATTGGTTCCCTGGGTGTTACCGACGACGATTGAGAGTTGAGAGCCGATGTCGCGTAGTCGGTTTTCGTTTGCGGTATAGACTAGCGCGGAGATTTTGACCTGATAACCTGGGCGGTCGACGCGGGAGATTAGATCCCGGATATCTTCCATCTGCTCGTGGGTGGCGGCGACGAGGAGTTGATTGCGGCCGGGTACGCGGCGAGCTTCGCCGCGGGGGTCTCCGCCGGCTTTGAGAATGTCGCGAATGGCATCTTCAAGTGATTGGATCGTGGCGCCGTTGCTTGCTTGTGTTTGTTCCTGAACGTCGTAGTCAAGAATGATATTTGCGCCGTAGGCCTCGTTGAGGCGGTTAACCAGGTTTAAGAGGGAAAGCGGTCTGTTGGACTCGTTAGTGATGGTGATGGTTTCGCCTCGATAAGCGGGATCGCAGAGCGTGTTGTGTTGTGATCCCGGCGCAGGCGTTGCCGTTGGTGCTGCCTTGGCTGGTGGAGGCAGTGAAGTTGGGGTTGCGAGTTGATCCTTTTGCTGCGTTTGGGTTTCCAGTATTGGCGCGTCAGTCTGCGGAGATGAGTCTTCGCTTAACGCGCCAGGGTCGTTGCCAGTTTGTTCCGCGTCGGCAACAGACGTTTCAGTGGGCGGAGGGGATGTTACTGCGACTGGTTCGGGATCAAACGAACGGGGATCGTCAAGGTTGAAGGTGTCATTGTGAAGCGCGCGTAACGAGACGGCGCTCTCTATGGCGCGCGCAGGGTAATTACCGTAGACGACGTGCGCGTAGTTAAGTTTATTGCCGCGTAGTGTTCCGGTGGAGAAGGAGTTTGTTTCGGGTTGTGCTGGTACGGGAGTCGTAGGTTTAGTTGGTTCAGCTTTAGAGGTTGGAGTTATAACCAGGTTATCGGATTGTGCGGGCGAAGCTGCGACCTCGGTAGCTTGAACAGCTGTTGATGCCGCGCGATAGCGGTCGCGCACGGCGACCTGGAGATCGGAGTAGTCTACCCGCGTTGCTCTTGGTTGCGTTGATGTACTGGCAGCGATCGCTGGGGTCGGCGTGTTGCTGGAGGACGATGATTGAAGTTCAGGTTGAGTTAGTGAACTATTTTGAGAGACGGGTTTGTATTGCTGTGGCTGTAGTTGCGGTTTCGCCTGCTCACCTCTACCGGCTGTGGGCGGGACGGCAGGCGTAGTGTTGGTGAAATCTTCCTGGCGGTCCCAGTGGAGCATTCTCGTTTGGCCCGTCGATGTGCGGAAGACGACACCCCCGGTACTGACATCAGGGTCTATTGAAACGAGAACACCATCGTAGAATTTGGCGCCGATGTTGGCTGGGATCTGACGTTTTTCGGCGTCGATGTACAGCCACGCGCCTTGTGAGCCCTTCATGGTGACGCGCCCAGTGGGGCTGACTTCCGAGATTAGATATGCGGTGGTGATTGAGGGTGGAACCAGTCCGCCAGCGTTAGCGGCTCGTACTGATTGCTGCCACTGTGTAAGGCGCGAAAGCTTTTCCGGCACAGGCGGTGTAAGTGGTAGCGTGGCTGTCATTAAAGCTGGGACCAGGCGTGCTGCGCTTGGCTGGCTTGTCTGATCGATGCCCGCCCGATCAACCAGTGGGTCGGAAAAGGCGGGAGTGATAGGAGCAAGCTGCGGATAGAGTGCAGCGGCGAGTTTATCTTCGGTGTCTTTTGGTAGCTGCGGTATCGCGGCGACTGCGTCGGCACGGGCTTGTAGGAGTTCGGCCTGTGTAGGCTGCGCGTCAAGACTGCGGCCGAGGGCGCGGCGTCCGCC
>WNFZ01004738.1_pt1 | contig 12553 bp, 7 predicted proteins | sample 5400081 | NCBI WGS metagenome assembly WNFZ01 (sample SAMN13153365, study PRJNA577476) | soil metagenome | isolation source: 80 cm soil or saprolite under grassland replicate 1 | place: USA:California | collected 2016-06-15
CGCCGACCGGATGCTACGGAGCGTGACCGAAGCTGCGAGCCGTCGACCCACGCGACTCTGCCGAGATCAGTACACCAGTCATGGATGCGTTCTCTGAACGTGCGCTCGCGTCGCACCCGAGCCACAGCCGTCAGGGCTCGCGCTGGAGTTCGTGGTAAGTACGAAAGTCGAAGAACCGTAGACCATCAATCACGGCGTCGGATTGGATTTCCTGCCAGGTCCACGGATGGGAGGAGTAGTCGTCAATCGCCACGCCTCCTCGCTCAAGCAGCAGTGCGAGCAGTTGGTGGACCTCTACGGTGCCGTCGATTCGGCCGGAGATGTCGATCTGGACTGCCCATGTAGGGTGATGTCCAATGGTTGCTTCGAGGGCCGCCACGTCGTCGGGGTCCCAATCCGCGAAGAGGTGGCCGGTCTGCTCTTCAACGATGTTGATATAGAGGCTACTGGCCAGGACCCATGGATCGCGCTGCTGCGGCAAGTGCGCATCAAGTGAGGCGACGGCGGACGAATGCAACGAGCTCCGTTACACGCCGGTGACGCCGTCTGCCATCTCGCGCAGGTCATCGAGGTGGCCGTTGTGGCGCGCGGTCTCCTCGATGAGGTGTAGGAGTACAAAGCGCAGGGTCACGGTCTGCCCGTTGCTCATCGTCTGCTGTGAGCGACTGTCCAGGTCCAGGCCCGCGACGAGCTGGCGGTAGCGGACGGACTGGGCGTCGTACTCGTCGAGGAGTCGGGCCAGCGGCGCGTCGAGCGCGATGCGCATCTCCCGGTCCGGGTCCTCCTCGGTCCATGGCCCCTGGTCCTCGTGACCGAGAAACACGACCTCGAACCAGGAGTACTCGACCCATCGAACGTGGCTTACCAGACCGGAAACCGTCATCAGCGGCGACGTCGCTAGCGGCGCCTGCCGCGCCTTCTCGTCGGACAGGCCCTCGCACTTCGCCCGGACCGTGGCCCGGGCGTAGTCAAGCATCGCGTTCAGCGTGCTTCGCTCGTCCCACGCTGGCGGCACGTCCGTCCGGGTCATCCGGCAATCCTGTCGAACTCCGCGCGAGTTGTCGCCTGATTAGCGTTCGGGTCGGGCCATCGGTGCTACTGGTTGACCTTCAACTGGACCCGGGCCGCTGTTTGCGCCGTCTGCGGTGCGGCGGCGAGGTAGACCGAACCAGACACCGTCGGCACGTCAAAGAACCACACGAGCACACCGATCTGCCGCCGACCGCGCCTCACCGTGCGTCACCGGTCCCGTTGATCGGGTCGTCCTGTCGTGCCGAATTGAGAATGCTTCCGACCCTCTTTGTACGTCGAGCGTCATGTGCCGTGGCGTGACCCGGTCACACAAGGTCAGCGTGGAGGATCCGCCCCCCGATGGGGGGAGAACTCTCCACGATCAACGCATGCCTGGCAGCGCGGCCGACGGCCATTCCACACTCGTGATCGATCTTGACTCTTGAGCGGGTCCCTTGGGCCCCAATCCCGGGGTCGATCGGCCCTACCTCCGCTCCTCCAACAGGGGGAACGGTCGGGGTTAAGGATGGCGGGCCGTCGAGGCTCGGAGGAGGCCAACATGTCGACCACAATCGGACGGGAACAGGAGCTACCGCAGGCTGGTGTCCGAGCCGAGGGATGGTCAGGGATGCTGCGAAGGGTACTGCTCGGCGCAGGGATCGGCGCTTCCCTGTTCTACGTCGTCGCCCTCGTGCTGGGACCTATGCGGTGGGAGGGCTACAGCTCCACAAACCAAACGATCAGCGAGCTGTTCGCCGTCGACGCTCCCTCTCGACCGCTCGTCGTTTCGCTCCTGTTTGTCAGCGGTGTACTTGCGCTCGCCTTCGGGCTCGGAGTCTTGTGGTTAGCCGGTCGGAATCGCGCTCTGCGAGTCACCGGCTGGGCGCTGGTCATAGTCGGAGTCGTGGATCAGGCCGGCCCCTTCTTCCCAATGCACATGCGTGAGGTCCTCGCCCAGGGCGGTGGCACGTTCAGCGACACGATGCACATAACCCTCACCATCGTGATCTCGCTGCTTTCCCTACTGGCCATGGCCTTCGGCGCCGTAGCGTTCGGGAAGCGGTTCCGCGTCTACTCCGTCGCTACGATCCTGACGCTGGTCGCGTTCGGCGCAACGGCCTCGATGCAGGCTGGCGCCCTCGCTACGAACGAGCCCACGCCCTGGCAGGGAGTGTATGAGCGCATCAACGTCGCGGCTTACCTGCTGTGGATGGTAGTGCTTGCCATCATCCTCTTGCGCGCCCGAACGATTGCGTCGATCGGGGGGGTGCTCGCCACACCGGGAGTTCGAGAAGGGTGAACGCCGGCCATCGCCCGAGTTCGCACGGACGTTGGACGGGGCAGTGGAAGCTTGCGGTTCGGGGCGGTCATCCACGGTCATCCACGTGACCGTCGGTGGCCGACATCAAGCTCGTCGCGAAAGCTAAAACGCACTCACATCAGCGTAAGGCGGTTTGTGTGAAGCCTTTGGTCGGTGCCTCGTCCGTCGTCTGGCCCTGCATAGCGGTGATGGGGTTGTTCCCGTCAGCGTGTAATCGGGTTGGTGAGACGACGGGCGGCGCTGCCCATGGTGTGCGTCGAGGTGACCGTGGTTCCTCAATGCCGCGGAGGGCTCGCCCCGACCGTGCGCTTGCGGTGCCGAGCCGGAGTTCAGGCGGCGATAGGCACCTGCCGGCGGTGTGCGCTGCCGTGGGTGGCGATGTGGGGATCCCAGGTTCTGGCGACGATCTTGTGGAGCCTGGGCGTGTTCGCTGGATGTCCTATGTGGACTCTGGTAGCTGAGTCCGGTGCTATCTCGATCTTCTTCTCCCGCACCTGAGGAACGTGGTCCTTGAACACGTAGGACGGGATCCCGGCGGCGTTGTGATCGCGGCCAGCGCTGCCGCCTCCACAGCTGAGTGTCCTGGCTGCGGCACGGCAGCGTCGCGGGTGCATGGCCGCTACCAGCGGCTGCTGCGTGATGGCCCGCTGGCGGGGATGCCGGTGACGATCAGGCTGACGGTGCGGCGGTTCGTCTGTGACGCGGCGGGGTGCCAGCGCCGGACGTTCGTGGAGCAGGTGCCTGGGTTGACCACGCCACATGTCCGGTACAGCCCGCCGCCGCGCTCGGCGTTGACCGCGATCGCGGTGGCGCTGGCTGGGCGAGCAGGCGCCCGGCTGGCGGGGGCGCTGGGCATGACGGTGGGTCGGGACACGCTGTTGAACCTGCTGCGCGCTGTGCCCGAGCCGCAGCCGGGCAGGGTGGAGATCCTCGGTATCGACGACTTCGCGCTGCGCCGCGGGCACGTGTACGGCACCGTGCTGTTGGACATGCACACCCGTCGACCGGTGGACGTGCTGCCGGGACGCGACGCCGACCCGGTGGCCGAGTGGTTGCGCGCTCATCCCGGCGTGCGCATCGTGTGCCGGGGCCGGCGCCTACGCCGACGGCGTCCGCGCCGGGGCGCCGGAGGCGACCCAGGTAGCCGATCGCTGGCATGTCTGGCACAACCTGGGCGAGGCGGTCGACACGACCGTTGCCGCGCACCACGCCTGCCTGCGCGCCGCAGCCGCGGCGCAGGCACCAGCTCCACCACCCGAGCCCGAGCCGGCGTCCCCGCCGGAGCCGGCCGCCGACGAGCCGAACGCGAAACCGGAGGGCATCCGGGATATGTGCGGGCGGGAGCGCCGCCTGGTGGTACGCACCCAAGAGCGCAACGCCGCGGTCCACCACCTGCTCGCCGAGGGGCGTTCGCTGAACCGGATCTGCCAGCAGCTAGGGCTTGACCGCGGCACGGTACGCCGCTTCGCCCGCGCCAATAGTGTCGAGGAGCTGCTGGTCAAGGCGACCAACCGCACGGGAAAGCTGGACGGGTACACCGAACACCTGCGCGCCCGTGTCCACGAGGGCATTACCGAGGCCGTCACCCTGCACGCCAAACTACGCGCGTTGGGGTTCACCGGCAGCGTGCAGACGGTACGCCGCTTTCTGCATCCGCTGCGCGGCACCGCGTCCCGCCCGGTCCAACCTCGCCCCGAGGTGCCCAAGCCCCGCCACCTCACCCGCTGGATCATGACCGATCCCCTGCATCTGCACTGCGAGGAGGCCGATCAACTCGCCAAGGCGCTGGCCGCCTGCCCCGAGCTACGCGCGACCGCTGAGCGCGTTCGCGAGTTCGCCGACCTGATGAACAAGCAGCGCGGCGACCGCCTGCCCGACTGGATGCGCCGCGTCCAAGCCGACCCGCTGCCTGCGCTGCACTCGCTGATCACTGGGCTGCGCCGCGACCTGGACGCTGTCGTCGCCGGCCTGACCATGCAATGGAACTCCGGCCCGGTGGAAGGCAACGTCAACCGCATCAAGACCATCAAACGGCAGATGTATGGCCGGGCCAGCTTTTCCTTGCTACGCAAGAGAATCCTGCTCAACGCGTGAACCATACCGCGACGCCGGTCCACAAGATCGTCGCCAGAACCCAGATCCGTGAGCGAGCACGTCCAGGTAGAGACGTCGACGACCTTCATCGCGGCATCTGCTACCCGGCGGTGGGTGGGTCTACTCGCGCGCTGCTCTGCGGCGGCTCTCAGGCCTCCGGGATCTCGCGACCGAAGGCATCGAGGGTGATGGCGTCCGGCTCGGGGCCGCCGTGACGGCCGGTGTCCAGGCCGTCGATCGCGGTCATCTCGTCCGCGGACAGCTCGAAGTCGAACACGTTGATGTTCTCCGCGATACGGTTGGGCTTGGTGGACTTCGGAATCACCGAGCGTCCGTGCTGCAGGCCCCAGCGCAGCATCACCTGGGCGGGGGTCTTGCCGTGGGCCCTGGCGATGTCTCCGATGACCGGGTCGTCGAGGGTGCTGCCGTGGCTACCGTCGCGGTAGAAGGTGATGCCGCCGATCGGTGACCAGGCCTGTGTGAGGATGCCGTGTTCGGCGCCGAAGTCCTGCACCTCTCGCTGCGCGAAGTAGGGGTGGACCTCGATCTGGTTGACCGCCGGCATCACCGTCGCGCGGTCGAGCAGCTTTGTGAGGTGCTCGACCATGAAGTTGCTGACCCCGATCGCGCGGACCTTGCCGTCAGCGAGCAGCGTCTCCAGGGCCCGGTAGGCCTCCAGGGTCCGGTCGAACGCCGACGGCAGCGCCTGGTGCAGGATCAGCAGGTCGATCTGGTCGACGCCGAGCTTGCGGGCGCTCTTCTCGAAGCCGTGCAGCGTCTCGTCGTATCCGTAGTCGCTGATCCAGATCTTGGTTTCCAGGAAGACCTCCGACCGGTCCAGATCGGAGTCGTGCACCGCCTCGCCGACCTGGCGCTCGTTGCCGTAGGCCGCCGCGGTGTCGATGTGGCGGTACCCGGCGTCGAGTGCCGCGCGGACGGCGTCGCGGGTCTCGTCCGGGGGCGTCTGGAAGACTCCGAGACCGAGCGCGGGCATCTCGACGCCGTTGTTGAGGGTGATGGTTTCCATGTTGTGCCCCTTCTGTCGTGGTTGGTGGCGAAGCTGGGGTCGGGCGCCATCAGGCTTAGGCGAAACCGGTACGGCCGAGCCACTCGTCGACGGATCTGCCGCTCATGCACTCCGTTCGCTGCCAATAGCGGGCACGGCATGTCCCCAGACACGACGCTGTGTCGGACGGGCTTTTCGGTTCGGCGCTGTAGACGACGGCGCGGAGTCCGGGCTCGGTGCGATCGAGTCCGTCGGCTGTCCAGGCGCTCACCGGTGGGTCTCCTTCGGGCTGCGGCGGTGCGGCCAGACAATCAGCGCGACGACCAGAGCGAGGGCCAGGGCGAGCATGCCGGTGCCGACGGTCAGCGCGACGGCCACCCGGTGGGCGAACAGGTGCGCCGCGTCGAGGGCGGTCGCGCTGGCGGCGGCGAAGATGGCGACCAGGATGCCCAGCCCGAGGGAGCCGCCGAGCTGGTGGGCGACGTTGACCAGGCCGGAGGCGGCGCCCGCGTCGCGTGGCTGGACACCGGTGATGCCGGCGGCCGTCAACGGGCCGAGGGTGGCGCCCTGCCCGGCGCCGATGAGGATCATCGGCAGCGCCACGCCGGTCAGGTAGGTGGTGTCTGCGGTGAGCCGGCTGAGCCAGAACATTCCGACCGTCGTGGTGGCCAGTCCGGCGGCGAGCAGCAGGCTGTTGCCGAACCGGCGGGTCAGCCGCGGGATGGCCACGACGACGACGAAGTTGACCACGGTCATCGGGAAGAAGGCGATGCCGGCGGCGAGGGGGCTGTAGCCCTTGACGGTCTGCAGGTACTGGGTGATGAAGAACCAGAAGCCCATCATGGCGCCGAGGAACGGGATCCGTCCGGCGTAGGCGCCGACCCGCTCACGGCTGGCGAACAGCCGCAGCGGCATGATGGGCTGCCGGGCGCGCCACTCGTTGACCACGAACCCGGCCAGCAGCACTATCCCGGCCACCAGCGCGGTGACGGTGAGCGGGTCCCGCCCGGCGATGACGGGATCGAGGCCCTGCTCGGCCAATCCCCAGCACGACTTCGACTCAATGTCCGATGGCAGCCCGGTCACAAACGCCGCCGGTGCCCGCCGCGGCTCCACCCGAGCGAACCGGCCCGCGAACGAGGCAAGCCCGTCAACAACCAGCCGCCACCGGCCAGGGCCTACGCTGTGATCAGCGGCCACCGCAAGATCTGACGTCACGTCCACAATAGACAGACGATCACGCGGCGGTCGCGCCTCGCTTACCGGACCCGGCCGTGATCACCAACGGCGGCTGTCATATTCAGCGTCCAGGGCAGTCGATTTGTTACACCCCCGGCGGACGGCGTGCAGAGTTCGCAAAACTTGGGGTGTGGGCCTTGTGCGCGGCGCTGGGACGAAAGATTCTTGACATCGTTTCAAACTGCGTCGATCAATCGGCGCAGTTTGACTGTGATGACTGACCCATCGGCACGGGGGCCTTGGGTGGACGGACCTCGCGCGTGGTGGGCCGATTCGGGTGCTACGCACCCGTCCTTGGGGAGGGTCCGTCTTGAAGAAGCGGGGTTTTGCCTGGCTGGCCGCTGTGCTGGCGGTCGTCCTGGTGATGGGGTTGCGTGGGTCGCAGTTTGTCCCGCCGGTGGCGTCGTCCACGCAGGCCGGGGGTGGTTTCTGGGAGGCCGTACGCGGGTTGGTCGGCGGTAGCGGTGGCGGTAAGCAGTCCAGGCCGGCGCCGCCGAAGTCGGTGGATCTGCGTCTGAACGGGGTTCCGCGCCACGATCTGGCGGCTGCGGGTAAGGCGTGGCCGGCGCCGAAGCGGGTGTCGGAGCTGACCGGCCGGCGCACGCAGTACACGAAGTTCTTCCAGCTGTCGGATGGCCGGGTGCAGGCGGAGATCTCCCAGGTGCCGATGCATTTCCGTGACGAGCGCGGCGGCTGGCGGCCGATTGACACCACGGTCAAGGCGTCCACCCGTTCCGGGTTCGTGCTGGCGAACACGACGAACGCGTTCGCGTCGTGGTTCGGCGGTCGGTCCGACCGGGTGGTGCGGTTCGAGGCTGACGGGCGGTACGTCGAGATGGGCCTGGCCGGTACGCCGGTGCCGTTGTCGCCGAAGGTGGACGGTTCGAGGGTGACGTTCCCGGGTGTGGCGGGCGGCGCGGACCTGGTCTATGACGTCACGACGAGCGCGTTGAAGGAAAGCCTGGTGCTGGCCAAGGCGCCGATGGGCGGGTTCAGCATGACGTTCACGTTGCAGACCGGCGGGCTGAGCGCGGTGCAGCGGCAGGACGGTTCGATCGCGTTCGTGGGCAACGACGGGAGCCGGGCGTACTTCGTGATGCCGGCGCCGTACATGTTCGACTCGCACGATGACGCCGCTTCGCCGGTGGGCAAGATGCTGTCGGACAAGGTGACCCAGACGGTGTCGCAGCAGGGGTCGACGGCCACGATCACGCTGCGCGCGGACGCGGCCTGGTTGGCCGACCCGGCCAGGGTGTACCCGGTGACGTTCGACCCGACGGTCAAGGTGCAGCCGGTGCCGTCGGATGGCCAGGACGTGCAGATCTACTCCGGAAGCACGACGACCAACTACAACGACACCTACCAGCTCAAGGTGGGCACGGACGCGACGCAAACATGGCGGACGCTGGTGCGGTTCCCGCTGACCGGGGTGCCGGCGGGCACCCAGCTGGATGACGCGCAGCTGCAGTTGTACTACGACCAGACGCACACCGCCTGGCAGTACGACGTGGCGCTGGAGGCTCGACGGGTCACCGCACCATGGACCGAGTCGACGGCGACCTGGGCGAACATGAGCGCCAACCTGGCGGCGCAGCCGGCCGGGAACATGGTGACCGTCGACGACGGCGACCCGGGCACGACGGTGTCGGGCGCCTGGCCGTACTCGACGAACGCCACGCTGACCCCGAAGGCCATCAACGGCGACTACCGGTACAACAACGATGCCACCGCCGGCGACACCCATACCTGGGTGCCGACGATCACCGAGCCCGGCGACTACCAGGTGGAGGTGCATTACACCTCGGAGTCCGACCGGGCGACCAACGCGCCGTACACGGTGTTCTACGCGGGCGGTTCGAAGACCTACACGGTGGACCAGACCGGCGCCCCGGACGGGGTGTGGAAGACCCTGGGTGTGCACCCGTTCGTGGCGGGCACCACCGGCAGGGTGGTCCTCGGTGACGTGGCGGGCAAGTCGGTGATCGCCGACGCGGTGCGGTTCACCAAATGGGGAGCGGCCACCAAGAAAAGCGGCGTGTCCAGCGTTTGGAGCTCGTTCGCGGTGCGCAACGTGGTGCAGGACTGGGTCAACGGCACCCAGCCGAACTACGGGTTCATGGTCAAGGCGGTCGACGAGGGCGTCAAGGGCCGCGGCGGGCCGGTGTACGAGGCCTCGGAGTACGCCTACGAGAACAGCCGGCGCGACTACAACCTGCCCAAGCTGGTGCTGACCTGGGGCCGGCCCGGCGTCGCCGTGGACCCGCCGACGACGATCACCGCCACCGGCGCCGCGCTGACCTGGCCGTCCTATGTGGACCCGACCGGCCCGAACGGCGCCGGGGACGACATCGTCGAGTACCAGGTGCACCGCAGCGTCTACCAGACGTACACCCCGTCGGCGGCGACGCTGGTCGCGCCGGTGGCATCGGGCTCACTGTCCTATCAGGACACCACAGCGGTGCCCACGCCGACCGATGAGACCGATCCACTCAAGCGGCATTTCTACTACTACATGGTCGCGGTGAGGACCGCCGACGGGCAGGTCGTCGCCGGACCGACGCAGGGGGTGCTGCTGCCCAAGGCCGGCCAGATCACCAAGATCTTCCGGGAGACCGCGACCAACCAGGTGCCCGACACCACCCTGTCGCAGCTGCGGCCGGACAGCAACGTCAACGTCTACGACGGCGACCCGTATGTTGCCGTCGGCAACAACTCCAGCTTCTACGGCGACACCCGCGGGGTCGTGCGCTTCGGCAACCTGGCCGGCATCCCGGCCGCGGCTCAGGTCGTCGACGCCCAGCTGCGGATGTGGAACACCTACCTGTACCCGGGCACGGTCACCACCGGCAAGGTCGACGTACACCGGCTGACCCGCGCCTTCGACGAGACCACCGCGACCTGGAACAAGGCAAACGCCACCACCGGATGGACCACCCCGGGTGGGGACTTCGACCCGGTCGCCGAGTCGTACTTCGACGGATTCACCAACGACCCGGAGTGGGAGTCGTGGACGGCGACCAACACCGTCAGGTCGTGGCTGGCCAACCCGGCGTCGAACTACGGGTTCCTGCTGAAGATGCGCGACGAGTCGGTGGCCACGCAGCGGGCGATGCTGCTGTCCGCCGAGGCTGCCGAGCCGATGCTGCGCCCGACGCTGCAGGTGACCTACCTGGAACCCACCTCGACATCGACGTACTTCGCGCCGTACACGGCGGCCCGGATGATCCCCGGCGACGTCTACCCGGCGACGGTGACGGTGTCGAACCCGACCTCGTCGAGCTGGGGGGCGGCGGACTGGGAGCTGTCCTACCACTGGACGCTGCCCGACGGCACGGACGTGACCACCGCCGGCAACCAGGTCCCCACCGCGCTGCCCAAGGACATCGCGCCCGGTGCGACGGTCGACATCGCCGCAACGGTGAAGACACCGATCCAGTCCGACGCCGGCAACAAGCGTCGCGACCACGTGCTGAGGTGGGAGCTCCACAACAAGACCACCGGACAGTGGCTGTCGGCCACCAGCGGTATCGCCTCGCTCGACCAGAGCGTGGCAGTCGAGGAGCCCACCTCCGACCAGCTCGGCGTGGAGAAGTTCTACCCCTACTCGGGTATGAGCACCGGCGCCGGCAGCCTGGTGATGAACAACTTGTTCGCGGGGAACACCGTCTGGTCCTACAACGCGTTCGCCAACCCGTCCCGCGGCCTGTCGACCTTTGTGCGGATGGCCTACAACTCGCAGGACACCTCCGACACGGTGGCCGGGTACGGCTGGTCGCTACAGGCCTCGTCGCTGATGCGGCTGGGCACCCCGCTGGACTTCCACCCCAACCCGGACCCGACCACGGTCAAGCTGACCGATGGCGACGGCACCACCCACACGTTCTCCTGGAACGCCAGCGTCAACGAGTGGCAGTCGCCGGCCGGCGTACACCTGTTCCTGCAACGCCTGGTCGTCTGCAACCGGCAGACCGAGGAGTCACGGGCGTGGAGCCTGACCCGGCCGGACCGGGCCCAGTTCTTCTACGACTGCGACGGCTACCTGTCCTCCATCGAGGACAACAACGGCAACACCATGACCTTCACCTACGAGGTGCGCCGGTCACAGAACAAGCCGACCAAGTTCCTGCGCTACATCACCGACCCGGTCGGCCGGCAGACGCTGACCATCCAGTACTGGGCCAAGGGCGACACCTACGACTACATCGACGACACCACCTGGGCCAAGGTAACCGGGCAGACCAACCTCACCAACCCAAAGATCATCGACCACGTGCGGTCGATCACCGACATCTCCGGCCGCAAGCTGACCTTCACCTATACCGACAAGGGCCTGCTCGGCGAGCTCATCGACGGCGTCGGCTCCGCCCAGCCGAAGGTGTTCGGCTTCCAGTACGACATGACCCAGGGCAACAAGAACGTCAAGCTGGTCAAGGTCACCGACCCGCGCGGACACGCCACCAACCTGGCCTACTACAGCAGGCCCGAGGATGACCCGAAGTTCAAGTGGAACACCAAGAGCTACACCGACCGGCTCGGGAACCCGAAGTCCTTCGCGTACACCGATCCGGACGGGACCGCCGGCTCGACAATCTCCACCACCGTCCTCGACGCCAAGTCCCACGCCACGACCTACCTGACGGACGGCCACGGTCGCCCCACCCAACTGACCAACGCCAAGAATGAGGTCACCAAGCTGGGTTGGGACGCCGACAACAACGTCGTCCGCCTCGAGGAGGCCAACGGCGCCGTCACGACGTACGCCTACGACCAGAAGACGGGCTACCCGACAGAGATCAAGGACGCCGAAGCGGTCCGCAACGGCTCGCCCGGCATCACCCTCGCGTACCAGACCGGCCTGAACGGACACCTGGCCGACCTGATCGCGAAGCAGTCGCCCGAGGGCCGGCGCTGGACGTTCGGCTACGACACCGAAGGCGACCTGACATCGGTGACGGACCCGGTCGGCAACACGACCCCGGCCGCCGGCGACTACACCACCACCTACACGTACGACACGTGGGGCCAGTTGCTGACGGCCAGGGACGCCAACGGCAACCTCACTACCAATGCCAACTTCGACCCCAACGGCTACCCGCAAACGATCACCGACGCGGTCAACAACGCGACCACCTTCGTCTACGACGTGCGTGGCCAGGTCACCAAGGTCACCGATGCGCTGGGGAAGAACATCACGCAGACCTACGACACGTTCGGCCGCCCCCTCGTCTCCGTCGTGCCCAAGGACCAGGCCAACGGGGTGCTCATCACCACCGCCGCGCCCACCTACGACGCCAACGACAACGTCACCGCCAGCATCGCGCCCAACGGCGCGGTTACCAGCAACGTCTACGACGACGACGATGGGCTGATCTCGGTCACCGCGCCGAAGCACAACACGACCGACCCGGCGCGGGTCACCTCGATGACCTACGACCAGGTCGGCAACCTGACCAGCCGGGTCGAGCCGCTGGGCAACCTGACGCCCAACGACCCAGCTGACTACCGCACCACCTACGGCTACGACGAGGTCAACCAGCTGACATCGATCACGGATGCCCGCGGCGGCACCCAGACCTTCGTGCTGGACAACGTCGGAAACCTCGTGAAGTTCGTGGACGCCCGCAAGAGCGCCACCGCCGACCCCGCCGACAACGCCGGCACGTTCGGCTACGACCTGGTGCATCGCCGCACCACCGTCACCGACGCTCTGGGCAATACCAGCACCCGCGTGTACGACCGGGACGGGTTCGTCGTGGCCCAGATCGACCGGGCCGGACGGCGTTCGGAGATCACGCTCGACCCACGCGGAGCGGTCGTCGAGACCAGAGTGCCCCGGCGCACCGTCGACGGCACCACCGAGTACGCGGTGACCCGCTACGAGT
>WNFZ01004739.1_pt1 | contig 12550 bp, 10 predicted proteins | sample 5400081 | NCBI WGS metagenome assembly WNFZ01 (sample SAMN13153365, study PRJNA577476) | soil metagenome | isolation source: 80 cm soil or saprolite under grassland replicate 1 | place: USA:California | collected 2016-06-15
CGCGCTCGGCCAGCCGCAAGGCCAGCGCCATCAGCCGCTGCTGGCCGCGCGAGCCGAAGCTCCGGAGGTCGCGCGCATCGAGCTCGATCACGAGGTCGTCGCGGTGCGGCCCCACCAGCGTCATCCCCCGGCGCGCCTCCTCGCCGAACCGGCGCTCGAGGGCGCGGCGGAATCCGTCCTCGGTCGAGTCGTCGCCAAGCGCGCACCGGTACGTGAGCCCCACCTCGCCCCGGCCCGCCAGCTCCGGATACAGCCGCTCCAGCTCCCTCGTCAACGCCCCGACCGCCAGGCGCCGCCGGCCGAGCAGCTCGCCGCCCACCCGCACCAGTTGCTCGTTCCACGGCTCGAGCCGCGTGCGCAGCTCCGCCGGGTCGAGCCCCCCTTGAAGGAGGTGATTACGCCGACCCAGGACCTGCCGGTACCGGCGCCACGCCGTCAGGTGGGCCGGGTAGAGCTTCCCCGCGAAGCCGTCGATGAAGTCACGCCGCGCCTGGGGCGCGCCATGAAGGATCGCCATGTCCGGCCAGCCGAAAGGAATGACGCGAGCCCACGGACAGCCTTCCCCGGCGACCGCCCAGCCCCCGTCCTCGCGCTGCTGGATCACGCGCCGCAGACCTCTCGCGCCCTCCCCGCGCCACAGCTCGCCCGTCAGCACCGCGGGCTGGGTCGCGTCCCAGCGGGGCAGCTCGGCCGCCCTCGCCCCGCGAAAGGAACGCCCGATCAGCAGGACAGCAAGCCCCTCCAGGAGGTTGGTCTTCCCCTGGGCATTGGGGCCCGTCAGGATATTGAGGCTCGACGCCGGCGTGAAGGAGAGAGTGGGGAAATTCCGAAAATCGGAAACCTCTACGCCCGCAATATGCACCCGATTTCCGCCCCCATGAGAACTCAGATCCTCATAGGCATGATAACACAGAGCGAACCGTCGTCCTCGAAGCTTTTGACCACGCCCGGGCTCAATCCGTCCTTCACTTCGAGCACCACCTGCTCGCTCGCCTGCGCGCCGAGCGCATCCAGCACGTACCGTGAATTGAACCCGATCGTCATCTCCTCGCCCGCGTACTCGACGTCGACCTGCTCTTCCGCCTCGCCGAAGTCCGGACTGTAGGCGCTGAGCTTCAGCACGCCGGGCGCGAGGAGGAACTTCGCCGGCTTCGTCCGCTCCTCGGACAGCACCGACACGCGGCGCAAGGCCGCCGTCAGCCCGCTTCGCGACAGGAGCAGGCGATAGGGGTGCGCCTTCGGCACCACCTGCTCGTAGTTCGGGAAGGCGCCCTCGATCAGCCGCGCGATCAGCAGCACGTTGGGCATTCTCAGCATGAACTGATTGTCGCCGATGGCGACCTCGACGTCCTCCCCCGACCCGACGATCCGGGCGATCTCCTGGACGGCCTTGCGCGGCACGATGCCCGACACGGACGCTCCTCCGGTGACGAGCGGGCGGACCGCCAGCGCCAGCCGGTGTCCGTCGGTGGCGACGAGACGGATCTCCCGATCGTGCAGGGCGAACAGCACCCCGTTGAGCGCGTATCGGCTCTCGTCATGCGAGATGGCGAACGTGGTCTGGGCCAGCATGTCACGCAGGAGCTTGCCGTCCACCGTGATCCACGACGCCGCCGCGCCCTCTCCCACCGCCGGGAAGTCCTCGGGGCCGAGGCCCACGAGCTTGTAGGAGGCGCCTCCACAGCGCAGCCCGACCCAGGCATTTTCCTGGACCTTGAGCGACAGGGGAGCCGCCGGCAGCTCCTTGACGATCTCCAGGAGCTTCCTGGCCGAGATCGTGACCGCACCGGCATCGATCGTCTTGGCCGGCACCGACACCCGCGCGCCGACCTCGAGGTCGGTGGCCGTCAGGCGGAGCGCTTCCTCGCGGGCCTCGAGCAGGACGTTGGCCAGGATGGGCAGGGTCTGTCGAGGCTCCACGATGTTGGACACCATCTGGAGACCCCGGAGAAACCCGTCTCGATCCACATGCACTTCCATAAGGAATTTCTCCATGTTTTAGAAAGAGAAGAATCCAGAACCCGTCGTAGGAGGGGGAGGCGGGCGTGTGGGTAAACGGGATGACGCGCAACCGACGGACGCCGCGGGGTTTCTCGGTCTCGCGCGCGGTGGACAGCGCGGTGGAGGCGCGGTGAGGAGCGGGGGATCACAGGGTGATGCTCTGGGTGAGCGAGTCGAGCGTCTTCTTGAATTTGGGATCGTCCTGCGAGAGCGACTGGATCTTCTCGACGGCGTGGAGCACGGTGGTGTGGTCCTTGCCGCCGAAGGCGCGGCCGACCTCGGCGAGGGAGGCGTGGGTGAGCTGGCGGGCGAGGTACATGGCGATCTGGCGCGGGAAGGCGACGGCCTTCGTGCGGTTCTTGGCGCGCATGTCCGACAGCTTGACGGAGAAGAAGTCGGCCGTCTTCCGCTGGATGTGTTCGATGGTGATGACCTTCTCTTCCTCGCCCCAGAGCTCGGCGAGGACATCCTGCGCGAGGTCGACGCTCATCTCGCGGCCGCTGAGAGAGCAGAAGGCGATCATCCGGGTGAGGGAGCCCTCGATCTCGCGGATGTTGGCCTTGATGCGGCTGGCGATCAGGTAGGCGGCTTCGTCGGGGAGCCGGACGCGCTCGAGTTCGGCCTTCTTCTTGAGGATGGCGACCCGCGTCTCGAAGTCGGGCGGCTGGATATCGGCGATCAGCCCCCATTCGAAGCGCGAGCGGAGCCGCTCCTCGATATCGGGGATCTCCTTGGGCGCCGAGTCGGAGGACACGACGATCTGCTTGCGGGCCTCGTAGAGGTCGTTGAACGTGTGGAAGAACTCCTCCTGGGTCCGCTCCTTGCCCGAGATGAACGGGATGTCGTCGATCAGGAGGAGATCGATGTTGCGGTACTTGGCGCGGAACTCGGCGGTCCGGTCGTAGCGGATGGCGTTGATCAGCTCGTTGGTGAAGCGCTCGGTGGACAGATAGAGCAAGCGGAGGGCCGGGTAGAGGCGGGCGACCTGGTGGCCGACCGCGTGCAGGAGGTGGGTCTTGCCGAGGCCGGCGCCCCCGTAGATGAACAGGGGGTTGTAGGCCTTGGACGGCAGCTCGGCGACCGCCTGGCACGCCGCCTGGGCGAACTGGTTGGAGTTCCCGACGACGAAGGTGTCGAAGGTGTAGCGCGCCGAGAGACCGGTCGGCGGCGCGAGGGCGGGGGTGTCGCGCGCCGCGCGGTGGGCGGGCGGGGAGAGCCCGGCCTCGCGCTCGATGTCGATGGAGACACGGGGGTTGCCGCCGAGGAGGTCGCGGGCGGCGGCCTCGAGAGCCTCGGTGTGATTCTGGGCGAGCCAGTCCCGGGTGTACTTGTTGGGAGCGGCGAGGCGCAGGTGATCGCTGTCCACGTCTACCAGACGGCAGGTCCTCAGCCAGGGCCCGAGGGCCGCGCCCGCACCGCCGCCCTCCAGGGTGGCCAGGAGACGATCCCACAAAGAGTCAGGCATTCCAGCACCTTGATGATCAAGCGAGGGGGGAGTTACACACAAGGTTATCCACACGTGTGGATAACAGGGGATGGATTGCAGGGCCCGGCTCCTTCCGGGCGGAACCGCGGTCTGCCACGTAGCAACCACGCATCGATTCGACCAGCGCGACGAACTGGGAAAACGCCTTGCCTGCGGCACGAACACCGGCCAGTCCGGGTCCGGTTGCCACGACGCCCGAAGGACCGCACGTTAGCACAGGCGGTAATGTCCCCGCAAGAGGGAGGATCGAGTTCGAGTCGAGGCGAGGCCAGCAGTGGGTTCAATTCGGACTCTCTGTACGTTGAGCGTCGCTGCCGACTGAGTAACGCGGCATGGCGAAGCAAATTGACCCAGTACCGCGAAACCGAGACACCACCCGAGGCGCAACGAAGGCGCAACTGCCTTGACTTGGGCCAGGGTGGTCAGTAGACTACGGAGGTTCTACGGGCGAGGGGGGAGCCCAGCATGAAGAGGACGTTCCAGCCGAATCGACGCCGCCGGAAGAAGACGCACGGGTTCCGTCAGCGGATGAAGACGCAGGGAGGCCGGAAGGTGCTGAAGCGGCGGCGGGCGAAGGGGCGCAAGCGACTCACCGTGTAGCGCAGGGCGTGGAGCGCCATCGTCCTGGCAGACTCTCTCTTCGGCGGAGCGCGCGGCTCCGGCGGGCCTCGGAAATCCAGACGCTCTTCCAGCAGGGCAATCGAGACGAGCGGCCGAGTTTCGTCGCGCTCTGGCGGCCGCGGGAGCGAGGGCGCCGGGTGGGCTTCGCGGTGAGCCGCCGCACAGGGGGCGCCGTCGTCCGCAACCGCGCCCGGCGCCGCCTCCGGGAGGCCTATCGCCGCCAGCAGCATGCGCTGCGGGCGCACATCGATGTGGTGTTCATCAGCCGGCCCGTCGTGTTGACGCGACGGTTCACCGATCTGCTCGAGGAGATGAGGCGAACGCTGGAGGGTCTGAGTCGGGCTGCACGGGGGGGAGGGCCCGCCGGCGCGTGAGGCTCACGGGGCGAATTCTCCTGACGCTGGCACGCGGGTATCAGGTGCTGCTACGCCCGCTCCTTCCGCCGGCCTGCCGCTTCGTCCCGAGTTGTTCCGAGTACTATTGCCAGGTGCTGAGGAGCCACGGAGCGGTCCGGGCAACGGGGCTGGCCATCCGGCGGCTGGGCCGGTGCCATCCCTGGCACGAGGGCGGCTATGACCCGCCGCCGCTCCCCGACAGGCCTCACCGTGACGAGGCGGGCGCGTGATGGAAAAGCGCGCGATCCTGGCCGCGCTGCTGATGGCCGGCCTGCTGATGGTCTACCAGATCCTGTTCGTCAAGCCGCAGGAGCCCCAGCCGCAGGCGCCGGCCCAGCAGAAGAGCGCCCCGGTGGCCAGTGCCCCCATGGCGGCGGCGCCAGCGGCGCCGAGCAGCGCCGCCCCTGTCCCACCCAAGGAAGCCCCGGTGTTGCCGGAGCGCAAGGCCCAGGTCGAGACACCGCTCTACCGGGCGATCCTGAGCAGCCAGGGCGGCCGTTTCGCGGCCTGGGAGCTCAAGTACCGAGGGCAGAAGCCGATGATCGTCGATGGGGAACTGGGGCCCCGGGGGCTCTCGGTCGTGCGCGGTGGAGGTCCGCCTCAGCGCATCGCATTCACCGTCTCGCCGGACTCGCTCACGTTGACCAAGGCGGCCGCCCAGGGAGAGATGAAGCTGGTCGGGGAAGATGGGTTCGGGCTCCGCATCACCGAGACTTTGCGCTTCCGGGCCGACAGCTACGTGGTCGAGCACGACATCAAGGTCGAGAACCTGCACAGCGTGGCGCAGAGCGCGGAGCTCGGCCTGGAATGGATCGCCCAGCTGGAGTGGCCCAAGGATCAGGCCGAGAAGTTCCAGGGCCAGCACCCGACTCGCAGCGTGCGGCTCGCGGGAGGGGCGGCGCGGCGAGAGGAGCTGGCCAAGCTGGCCAATCACCGGGGTGGGGCCGATTGGGTGGGGCTGGAGAGTGAGTGGTACCTGGCCGCGCTCGTCCCCAAGAGCGGGAACTTCGAGGTCATCGAGGCGAAGCAGGCCGATACCACGGGGGGCGCCGCCAAGCCCGTCGAGGTCGCCGAGGTCGGGCTCAGGACCACCCTGCCCTCCCTCAATCCGGGACAGGCGTGGGAAGGCCGGGTGCTGACCTACATCGGTCCGAAGGAATACGACCGGCTCAAGGCGATCGGGGTAGGGCTAGAGAAGTCCATATATTTCGGTGGGTTCCCGCTACCTCAGGCCTATGGCGGCCTGCCGATGGAATGGCTCGCGGTACCCATCATGTGGCTGATGCGTCTCTTCTACACGTACACGGGAAACTATGGCGTTGCCATCATCCTGCTGACGGTGATCACCAAGGTGCTCTTCTTCCCGCTCACGATCAAGAGCATGACCTCCATGCGGGCCATGCAGGCGCTGCAGCCCCAGATCAACGCCATTCGGTCGAAGTACAAGAACGACGCTCAGCGGATGCAGCAGGAGACGATGGCGCTCTATCGCGAGCACAAGGTCAACCCGCTGGGCGGGTGCCTGCCCATGGTCGTCCAGATCCCAATCTTCTACGCCCTTTACGTCTCGCTCTCCGTGTCGGTGGAATTGCAGAGCCAGCCGTTCATCTGCTTCGGCCGTCTCTTCGGGGTCGATCTGTGGATCTGCGACCTGGCCGCCCACGATCCGACCTATGTGCTGCCGCTGCTCATGGGGGGCTCGATGTTCATCCAGCAGAAGATCACGCCGGTGATGGGCGACCCGCGCCAGGCCAAGATGATGCTGTTCATGCCCGTGGTCTTCACCTTCATGTTCCTCAACCTGCCCTCCGGGCTCGTCCTGTACTGGACCCTTTCCAACGTGCTCCAGATCGCCCAGCAGAAGTACATGGAGCGCAGCACCAAGAAGCTGGAGAAGGGTCCGCGCGCCCCCAAGAAGGCGGCGTGACGTCGAACGCCGGGCCGCACCCCGCCGATACCATCGTCGCCATCGCCACCCCGCCGGGCGCTGGGGCAATCGGTGTAATCCGCGTCAGCGGCGCCCGCGCCGTGCCGGTCGTGTCCACGCTGGTCCGCCTGAGCACTCCTGGCGGGCTGGAGGCGTCCCAGCCGCGGGTCCTGCATCGCGCCGTCCTCATGGATCCGCTGACCGACGCCGAGCTCGACGTTGCCCTGGTGGCCAGGATGCCGGGACCCGCATCCTACACCGGTGAGGATGTCGTGGAGCTTTCCTGCCACGGCAATCCCGTGCTGCTCGGCGAGGTCGTGCGCCTCCTGGTGGCGAGCGGCGCGCGACTCGCCGAGCCCGGCGAATTCACACGGCGGGCGTACCTCAACGGCCGGCTGGACCTGGTCCAGGTCGAGGCGGTCGCCGAGTTGATCGGCGCGCGGACGGAGCGGGCCGTCCGTCTGGCCGCCCGGCAGTTGCGGGGCGCCCTCTCGGGCGAGGTCACCACCGTCCGCGATCGCCTGATCGACCTCGTGGCCGGGCTGGAGGTGGCCCTGGACTTCGCCGAGGAGGAGATCGGCATGTCCCGCCCCGAGGCGCTCAAGGGCGCGCGCGACCTGATGGCGAGCCTGGCGCGGCTGGTCTCGGATGCCCGGCACGGTCGAGCCGTCCAGGACGGGCTCTCGGTGATGCTGGCCGGAGCGCCCAATGTGGGGAAATCGAGCCTGCTGAACGCGCTTCTCGGCACGGAGCGCGCCATCGTCTCCCCGACTCCCGGCACCACGCGAGACCTGGTGGACGGCGCGCTGGTGATGCGCGGCGTGCCGGTACGCGTGATCGATGGCGCGGGGCTCGGCACTCCCCGCGACGCCATCGATGCCGAGGGAATGCGACGGGCGCGCCAGGCCCTGGCCGAGAGCGATCTGGTCCTCGTCGTGCTGGACATGAGCCGGAGGATCTCGCCCGCAGACGACGAGATCCTGGCGCTCACCGCGAGGAGCCAGCGATTGGTCGTCGCGAACAAGAGCGATCTCCCCTCCCCCTGGGATCACGGGGTGGCGGCCGACTGTGTGTGCTCGGCGTTGACCGGAGCGGGCATGGCCGAGGTGGCGGAGCGCCTGAACCGGTGGGTCGACACGCGAACGACCGTCGACGGGGACGAGGGGGGCATCGTCGCCAGCCTTCGAGTCCTGGAGCGACTGACTGCCGGAAGGGCGGCGATGGACCGTGCCGCGGATGGGCTCGAGAGCGGTATGCCGATCGAGGCTGTCCTGGTGGATCTGCGCGAGGCCCTCCTGGAACTCGAGCGCGTGCTGGGCATCGACGCCGACGATGCGGTTCTGGACCGGATCTTCGCGACCTTCTGTGTCGGGAAGTAGATGCGGCCGCGGGCGCCAAGGGCCGCGCGTGACCCCGTGGCCAGCCTGGCCCCCGCCATAGAGGCCCTCACCGGAGGTCCTCATAACGCGGCTCAACTGCAGCGATTCCAGCGGTATCTCGAACTGCTCCTGGCCTGGAACCGCACCCACCGGCTGACGGGGATCCGGGCCCCCGAGGCCATCGCTCGCGAGCTGTTTCAGGACTCGCTCCTGTACCTTGCGCGGCTTCCTCCGGGGCCGCTGAGGATGGTGGATATCGGCGCGGGCGCCGGCATCCCCGGGGTGCCACTTCACATCGTCCGCCCCGAGATTTCGCTGACACTGATCGACTCGAGGCGGAAGCCCGTGTCGTTCCTGGCGTCGCTGAAGAGGGAGCTCGCCCTTACCGGCGTCGAGATCCTCGAAGGGCGGGCCGAGGATCTGGTTGGCCATCGTCCAGGTCTGAGCGAAGCCTTTGATGTGGCGACTGCGCGATTGGTGGGGCTCCACCTGCTGCCCACGGCGATGCGATACCTGAAGCCTGGCGGGCTCTTCATCGCCTCGGGTCCGCCAGCTGACAAAGCGAGAACGCCACCTCGAGGAGGGATCCCAGCCCGCTGGGAGACCGTCCCCTTTCCTGCGCTGGGGATAACCCGGACCTTCCTGCTTCGCCACAAGCCGACTTGAAATCACACCGGAAAGTGAAGTAATGTTCCACGTGGAACAGGCGACAGAATGTTCCACGTGGAACACGGAGGGGTGACTGGCTCGAACGATCGCGGTAGTCAACCAGAAGGGTGGGGTCGGGAAGACAACGACGGCCGTGAGCCTGGCGGCCGGGCTTTCCCTGGCCGAAAGGCAGACGCTCCTGATCGACCTCGATCCACAGGGAAACGCGACGACCGGGCTCGGCATCAACAAGAGCGACCTGCCTCGCACGATCTACCAGGTCCTCCTCGAAGGGGCTCCGATCCGGGACGCGACCCTGCCCACCGAGCTTCCGTTCCTGACCGCGGTCCCCTCCAACATCGACCTGGTCGGGGCGGAGATCGAGCTCGTGACCCTGGCAGAGCGTGAGCGCCGCCTGAAGGAGGCTCTGGACACGATTCAGGCGGAATATCGGTACATCATCATCGACTGTCCTCCCTCCCTCGGTCTCCTCACCCTGAATGCCCTCGCCGCGGCAGACGCGGCGCTTGTCCCTCTTCAATGCGAGTACTACGCCATGGAAGGGCTGGCCCACATTCTCAAGACCATCGGGCTCGTCCGGGAGCGACTGAATCCCGGTCTCCGGGTCGAGGGCATTGTTCTGACGATGTTCGATGGCCGGACCAGCCTGGCCACCCAGGTCAAGACCGAAGTGCAGAAGCACCTCGGGAGTCAGATCCTGACGACGATCATCCCGCGAAATATCCGCCTCACCGAAGCGCCGAGCTACGGCAAGCCGATCATGCTCTACGATCTACGCTCGCCAGGAGCAACCGCCTATCTCGAGCTCACAAAGGAGGTACTTGCCCATGACTAGCCGGCATGGATTGGGTCGAGGGTTAGGAGCGCTGCTTCCCCCTACCCCGGACTCGGCGATAACCGCCACAGAACTTCCCATCGACGCCATCATGCCGAATCCGCAACAGCCAAGAAAAGACTTTAATGACAATAGTTTACGTGATCTCGCGGCATCTCTCGGGCAGACGGGTGTTCTGCAGCCCGTGGTCGTCAGGCGCGTCGGGCAGGGCTACCAGCTCATCGTCGGCGAGCGGCGCTGGCGCGCTGCCAAGCTGGCCGGCCTGACCCGCATTCCCGCCGTTATCCGGGAAGCGACCGACGCCCAGAGCCTGGAACTGGCGCTGGTCGAAAACCTGCTCCGCGAAGATCTGAATCCGATGGAAGAGGCCGAGGCCTACCAGCGGCTGCTCGCGGAGTTCGGGTGGACCCAGGAGGAGCTTGCCCAGCGCGTCGGGCGCGATCGGAGCAGCATCGCCAACTGCCTGCGGATGCTCAAGCTCCCTGCCCTGATCCAGGCCGACCTGCGCGCGGGGCGGCTCACGATGGGGCATGCGCGGGCGCTGCTCTCCCTGGACTCACCCGCCGAGCAGCTCAAGCTGAGAGAGCAGATCCTCGCCCACTCGTGGTCGGTCCGCGCAACCGAACAGGACGTCCAGCAAAAGCGCGTCAAGCCGCCCCGGCGTCTGCTGCGGCGATCCGCCGACCTGGCCGCCGTGGAGAACGCGCTCCGCTCGGCGCTCGCCGCGCGGGTGCGGCTGGTCGGGACCGAGCGCGCGGGCCGGATCGAGATCGCCTACACCTCGCGCGAAGAGCTGGACCGCCTGGCCGAGCTCATCGCCGGCGCGCGCAGCTAGGGGCCTGTCGGAGTAACCGGGCACGACGCCCTTGACCAATCGCCGACCGCTCGGTGTTCCGCTTCGAGCGCGGGCTTGGCCCGCGCAGCTTCCGGATTGCTCGCCTCGGACGGCGGGGCCCCAGCCCCGCGACGTCCTGCGGCTCGTACTGCGTCCTGGGGGGAGGCTTCGGAAGGGGGGCGAAGCCCCCCTCCGAGTTCCCTAGCCCTGGTAGACTCCGGACATGGCGGAGCGTGTCGTCGTCGGAATGAGCGGCGGGGTGGATTCCTCCGTCGCCGCGGCCCTGCTCGTCGAGCAGGGCCACGAGGTGGTGGGCATCACGCTGCGGGTGTGGCCGTGGCGCGAGCCCGAGGACGGCGCCGCGCGGTTCGGGAGCTGCTGCTCGCCCGAGACGGTGGACGATGCGCGCCAGGTCGCGCGCCGGCTGGGCATCCCGTACTACCTGCTCAACAGCGAGCGCGAGTTCGACGGGACCGTCATCGAGAACTTCGCCCGCGAGTATGCGGCGGGCCGGACGCCGGTGCCGTGCGTGGTCTGCAATCAGGAGGTGAAGTTCGGCTCGCTACTGCGGCGCGCGCGCGCATGGGGCGCGAGCGCGGTGGCGACCGGCCATTACGCGCGAATCACGCGGGACGAGAGCTCGGGCCGGTATTTGCTCTGGCGCGGACGCGATCGCCACAAGGATCAGTCGGACTTCCTGTGGCCCCTGGCGCAGGCTCAGCTCGAGGCGGCGCGGTTTCCGGTGGGTGAGCTCACGAAGGATGCGGTGAGGGCCAAGGCCCGCGCGCTCGGCCTGGTCACCGCGGACAAGCCCGAGAGCCAGGAGATCTGTTTCATTCCCGACGACGACTACCGCCGGTTTCTCCGGGGGCGAGTGCCGCACGCCTTTCGTCCGGGGCCGATCGTGGACCGCCAGGGGACGGTCCTCGGGGAGCACCAGGGGATCGCCGGCTACACCGTCGGCCAGCGCCGCGGGCTGGGTCTCTCGGGCGGCCGCGCCCTCTACGTGACCGCGCTCGACCCGGAACGAAACGCGGTCGTCGTCGGCGCCGGTGCGGAAGTCGAGGTGGATCGTCTCTGGGCCGAGCGGGTGAACCTGATCTCACCGGCGAGCCTCGAGGGGCCGGTCGCGGTCACCGCCAAGATCCGGCACGGTCATTCGCCGGCCGCGGCCACGATCCGGGCGGCCGCGGGCGCCGGCGCAGGACCCGCGCGGGTCGAGGTGCGCTTCGAGACGCCGCAGCGTGGCGTGGCCCCGGGCCAGTCCGTCGTCTTCTACCAGGGCGACCTCGTCGTGGGCGGGGGCGTGATCATGCGCGGGCGCCCCGAAGGCCCTTGACAGTTTTCGAGGGCGCGTGATACTTCTGTAGCGGTTGTTCTTTCTTTCACAAAATAGGGTTTTCGCCGGAGATTTCACCATGAGCCGGGTTCTTGCCATCGCTCTCCTCCTGCTCGTTGCGGTCCCGTGCGCGGCCTTCGCGCGCGAAGGCGAGGCGGGCTTCATCAACCTCGACTGGACGCTGGGCCTCCAAATCCTCAACTTCGCCCTGCTGCTCGGTGTGCTCTGGCGGTTCCTCTACCGGCCGCTGCTCGCCAAGATGGAGGAGCGCTCCCAGGCCATCCGCAAGTCCCTCGAGGAAGCCCAGGCCGCGCGGGCCGAGGCGCAGCGCGAGCGGGAGGAGCATGCGGCCAGGATCCGGGCGGCGCACGCCGAGGCGCAGGCCATCCGGGCGGCGGCGCTCACGGAGGCCGCCGAGGAGCAGCGCCGACTGGTGGAAGCCGCGCGCGCGGAAGCGGCCCGGCTGGTGGAGTCGGCCAAGGCCGAGCTGGAGCAGGACGTGCGGCGGGCGAGGCAGCAATTGCGCCGGGAGGTGAGCGATCTCGCGATCGGCGTGGCCGAGCGGCTGATCAAGAAGAGTCTGCGCGACGAGGATCACCGGCGCATCGTCGAGGACGCCATCGCGCACGTGCAGAATGTGAACTGAGATGCGCGCCCGCGAGGTCACGGCCAGACGCTATGCCAAGGCCCTCTTCGCGGCGGCGCGGGAGGCGGGGCCGGCGGCCGCGGCGGGCGCGGAGCTGGAGGCGTTCCAGCAGGCCCTCGCCGCGCATCCGGAGGCGCGCGACGTGCTCTCGCGGCCCTGGATCAAGGCGGCCGACCGCCGCGCCATCGCCGCGTCGATCGCGGAGACGAGCGGCGCGGGCCGGCTGGTCCGGGACTTCGCCGCGCTCGTGGCCGAGCGCGGCCGCATGGACCATCTCCCGGAGATCGTCGCCGCGTACCGGGGGCTCGTCGACGAGGATCTCGGCCAGGCGCGCGCCCGGGTGCGCACGGCGGTGGCGCTGCTGCCCGAGGACACGCGGCGGCTCGCCAGCCGGCTCGAGCAGATCCTGGGCAAGCG
>WNFZ01009685.1_pt1 | contig 12548 bp, 12 predicted proteins | sample 5400081 | NCBI WGS metagenome assembly WNFZ01 (sample SAMN13153365, study PRJNA577476) | soil metagenome | isolation source: 80 cm soil or saprolite under grassland replicate 1 | place: USA:California | collected 2016-06-15
GAAGTTGTTTTCCATCATCGTCAGATTGCGGCGAATATCCAGGATGTCGCGCATCGGTTCATTGCCCACGGGACAAATATCCACGCACTGCCCGCAAGCGGTACATGCCCAAACTGCCTCCGCAGGAATCAAATCCAGCATCGGCACATCGGTTGTCCCGCCTTTATTGAGATGATAGCGCTTATTGATTTCGAGCGCTGCTGGCGAAAGGATTTTACCTGTTGCATAAGCAGGACAAAGTTCCTGGCAGCGGAAACACATGATGCAGGCGTACGCATCCATGATCTGTTCCCACGGCAGGTCTTTCATCGTTGCCGCGCCGAATTGTTCAATGGATTGATCATCGAGGTTGATGTAATTCAACTAGCCAATGGATTTTCGCTCAGGCTTAAGTGCAAAATTGATCGGCGCAAAGAACAAGTGAATATGCTTCGAAATAGGGAAGTAGGGCAGGAATGCCACCACCGCACCGATGGAGACCCAGAACATCAGCCGTTCCCCGATCAACAATGTATGCGGATTCATCCCAAACCACAAGCCTGCCACTGTGGAAATGATCGGCTGCCAGTGATCACGAACTCCCGCGCCTGCTACGTGAAATGATTCTTCAAACAATCGCGCCGCGTTGTGAATAAAGATAAAACTGGCGACAATCGCCGAGTCGCGAAGGATGCCTGTACGCGCAATGGGGAGGAGATGAGTCGATTGATATGGGTCCAGATTCTTCGGTCGAAGGATGAATCGGCGGATCGCCATCCCAAGAATTCCAATGAGGATTGCGACGCCGGCTACATCCCCAACCAAGCGATAGAAATTTCCAAACCAGCCTGTGCTTTCGAGCAGTTTGAATCCAGTGTAGGCGTAAATTAGATCTGCAAGATTGATTAATAAGAATGTGAGGAAACCCCAACCGATCAGTCCATGCAAAATGCTTGGTCCCAGACGAAGACGGAAGACAGGTTGGAACAGTCCCACCTTCACAATAAGATCGCCAAGCCTCTTCCAGATCAGACTCCAATTCGGCTTGCCCTGTCCGCTCGAGATGTGACCGATGATGCGCATCACACCCCGATATGTGAAATACAACGAGACGAGGACAGCAACTGCAAACAGAATTTTTTCAATGGGTGAGAGCATGAAGCCTCCAACAGTTTCCCCTCTCCCTTTGGGGAGAGGGGTTAGGGGTGAGGGTGTCTTTAGTTTAGCACAAAATAAAAGCGGAGGTTCAACCTCCGCCTGACCTTGGTATGAGAATGACAGTCACTTACAAAGTGACTGTCACCTATGGTTATTGACTTATTTGATTGACGTAGTCCACTGCACCCTGGCAGGCAGGCTCAAGATGTGATGAAACATTTTCCCAGGTTAGATCTTCACTGGCGCCTTCCGTAAAGTCCAGCGCGTTTCCCAGGCAGCCTGGTCCCGCATTGTAATTGACCAATGTAAATTTCCATAGATCTTCATAGCTTGCGGAACTTCCCGCGGTACTGCCGGTCACGTTTTCCACCAACTGACCGGTTTGTTCACAGTTGGCGAGCATCGTATGAGCAAAAACACCGATACTGAAATTGGCTCGATCCAGGTCGATCCCTAATGGACAGTTTTCACAAGTCGCATTGACAGCATCGATCAAAGCCAGCCGCACGTATTCTTGTTGTTTATCATCGAGATGCAAATATCCCTTGCTGCATTCTTTTGTATCCATAATCAACGGACAGAATTGATAAAAGAACGGCGGGTTCCAAAGGAGTGTTGTATCTGCACCGTGCTCTGTGAGTTGACCGAGTCCAATATCACTTTTGGGACGTGCACCGGGCCAGAATTGGCTTTCCTTGGCAAATAGATTTTTCAGCAAGTGCGCAGGAACGCCTGTGTCTTTGGCAATATTGATGATGATGTTATCGAATTGATTCTGCCAATCCCTCACCGCGTCGCGTGCCACACTCATTCCGCAGTTGGTCGCGCTTCCATCCGGGGCGATACCTCCATCCAGGCAGGAACTTGCATCGACAACGCGCTGACGAATCAATTGAGCTGCCAAATAGTTGTAGGGAACATCTGAGTTAAGCTCCTGGCTGTTGGGTGGTGTGCTCAACCATTTCGGCGGACCTCCCACAGGCGGTAACGTTTTCCATGCCTGTACGCAGCTTGCCACTGGCACGCCAACCCATTGACTGCTCAGCACATCCACATACCAGTAGATATGATCCGGATCGCCAGCATTGGACTGGGCTACTCGAACCTGCGCCTCGAACACCTCACTGCTGTCGCCGTAGGTTGAATTTGCCCAGAACTGCAAGGTCACGCCCTGTTCGCCTGTGATTGGCAATTGCAAACGACAGACTGATCCCTCACATGTAAAGGATTGTCCCTCGTAAGTGCCTTCAATGCTGAGGATCTGATATTCGGGCAGAGGCTCTGTGGCTGTCAGAACTAAGATCGGTTGGAACGCGCAAATGCTGGTGGAAGAGGAATAGACGGGGTCGCAGTTTTCGAGCGTCACTTCGACAAGTGGGGGAGGTAATTGGTTGGACACTTCTTTTTGTGCCGGTTCACTCCCCATGAGAACAAGGAAAAACCCTTTACAAAGACTTGTATCGGCTTCCAGGCACGGCTTTTGCTTGATCCACTTGTCATAAAGATCCTGACCACAATCGACATAAATATCCCCAGGCGTCGGCAAGCCCTCGTGATCCACATCGATTTCGCACTCGTGGTCATTCTCTCCATAACGAATGAGCCACCAAAAGTATTTTGTGTAGTTTACTGTTGTGACAGAGAATCTGTCGGGACCGGGCGGTTCGTAGGATCGAGCGGCGTCTACTCGTGAGGCGGATGCGAACCCGATTCCCGCGCACACCAAAAGCAGGCTCAGCACTACAAGCCATTTCCGCCACTGATAGGTAGTCCCGTGATCTGCCCGCATAAAAAGAAGAGTCCGCTATCACATTATAGCGGACTCTTATCTATTTAGCCTAATTTTGGTATGACTTTTTGGTTACACTTTTGATGTTTTCTGACTCATAGGCTTTTCAGCGCTCTTTTTTTGAACGGGAGCAGAGGCAGCCTTGTCCATCTCCTCAAGCATGGACATATCCTGTTTTAGATTGCGGCTGCGCACATACATACTGGCAACATAGAGTGCCATAACCACGAACGCGACCACATAGCCGGCGATCATGTAACCGGAAGTATCGGGGGTAGCTTCTTGAAAAAACATGTTGAACTCCATTTACATCGTAACTTTTAGTTTTAATTCTTCAACTTTGTTCTGGAGGTCACCGAGGCGAACGCGGTTCCAGAACAGGTCAATGAAAATGATGGTGAAGGCAAACAACCCAAAGAAGAATGCGACCTCCATCCTGGGTGTCATGTTGAAACTACCCTGTGCCGCAGGGTTTCCACCGGCGATAACGACCGGGTGAATCGTCCGGAACAAGCGGATGGCAAAGAACGTGATCGGGGCGCTGATGCCACCGATAAGCGCGTACACGGCTCCAAAGCGAGCGCGTCGATCGGGATCGTCAATTCCCTGGCGCAGCATGAAATAGGCGATGTAGATCAGCTCTGTAACCGCAGCCGTGGTGAGACGCGGATCCCACGTCCACCAGGTATTCCAGGCAGGACGCGCCCAGATCGAGCCGAGCACGATCGTAATCAAGAAGAACACCAGGCTGACTTCGACTGCTGCAACCTGATAGCGATCCCATTTCAAGTCTTTATTGATCAGAAACACAACGCTAAATAGTGCAGCGAGGATGAAACCAAGTAATGCTGTCCACGCTGTGCCGATGTGGAAGTAAAACACGCGCTGGACATTGCCCATCACAAGCTCTTTGGGCGCGTAGAAGAGTGCCAGATAGGCGGCGACAATCAGCAGGATCACCGATATACCATCCAGGATTTTAAGTGTAAGGGGTTTGGATTCCATGAATGCTCCTTTAAAATTTCTATTCTTCAACCACACTATCAAACACCATGAACGCGATCGAGATGAAGATAATATCGTAGGCGATCAAAAGTGCAAGTGGAAACATGTTCTCCGATAATGCCGTTCCGGTGAGAAATCCGTTGCTGGCGATAATTGCCGGAAGCAGGACCGGGAGGATAACCGGGAAAAGCAGGATCGAAAGCAAAATGTCGCGCGTCCGCGTTTGCACAGACATGGTCGCCAGCAATGTTCCCACGCCGACATAACCGATGGACCCAAGAAAGATCACCAATAATAATCCCGGCTGGAAAAGGTTGATTCCATACAATATGCTATAGACCGGCAATACAACAGCTTCTACAACCAGCATAAACGCGAAATTGCTAATTGCCTTTCCAAAATAAATGGCGGACCGATCAACGGGTGCAAGCAACAAACCATCGAGGCAACCGCGATCTTTTTCTATTGCCATCGAACGATTGAGTCCAAGCGTCCCCGCAAAGGCGAATGTTGTCCACAAGACACCGGCTGTGATCGTCTGGCGCAACTTGATATCAAGGTTGAGAGCGAAGTTAAAGATGATGATGACCAACAACGAAAATACGAGCATCGCCGAGACTAATTCGAGAGAGCGATATTCTGCCTGAATATCCTTCCATACGATGGCAAAAACTGCGCGTGCAAAGGAAGGCTTTGCTATTAAAGCTTTCTCTGCTGTTTTGAGAGTTGAAATTGCATCGCTCATATCATGCCGCTAATGCTTCTTTGTAGAATGTCAGCAAATTACTGTTCGTCAATTCTTTGCGTGTCGCTGTAGCGGCGATCATACCGCGTGAAAGGATATCGAATCTCGTTGCGAGGTCTTCGGCGCGGGCGAGATCGTGGGATGTCATTACCACGGTGCGTCCTTGTGCGGCAACAGTTTTCAATACTTCATCTAACATTGTTGAGGCGTCCTGATCCAAACCGGTGTAAGGTTCATCGAAAAGAATTACATCCGGATCATGTAAGACTGCACGCCCAATGGCCAGACGTTGCTGCATCCCGCGCGAGAAGGTGCGCACTAAATCTTTGCGTCGCGCCACAAGACCGACCATTTCCAGAACTTCCGTAATGCGCAATTCGTAATTCGTAATTCCATACATTCGCGCATAAAAGCGAAGATTTTCTTCTGCACTCAGATCGCCATACAACAACGGAAGATGTGATACGACACCGAGCCGCGCACGCACCGCGGCAGCCTCCTTTGGCAGTTGAAAACCAGCCACACTCACGAGCCCTAGTGATGGCCGCGACAACGAAGCAAGGATTCGCAGGAAGGTCGTTTTCCCCGCGCCATTCGGACCGAGCAGCGCGACGAACTCTCCCGGCTGCACCTCGAAATCCAACCCGCGCAGGACAGTCTTCAAGCCAAATCGTTTGACGAGTTTTTTGACGGTGATCATGGCATTGTCTTGGTAGGGACGACCCACTAAGGTTCTATTGCTACGATGGGTGATCAATCGTAACGGGTCATCCTTACGAAATCACATCATTCCCTTCAAAATATCTTTCAGTTCCGCGCGGCGTTTTTGATATGCCTCATCGGAAATCTTCTTGGCGAGATGCAGATCATCGAGCGCTACGATTGCATCTACTACCTCATCAGAGGATTCAAATTCATTCTCTTCCTCTTCGGTCTCTTCTTGCGTACGATTGCGGTCGCGGAAGTAAAGCCATGCGCCTGCCGCAATAAAGGCAACACCTAAAGCGCCTGCGCCTAACAGGATTCCCTTGTTGTTGCTTGTGGATGCATCTGTGGTAGTCGCCGAGCCACTCTTCGGTTCTCCAGAGACTGTGAACTTGATTGCTCCACCGGCAGGAACATTCAGTGCTGTATACACCTGGAAGTTCATGTTCTGGATATTCTGTACGCCTTCGTCGCTGAGCGAGGTGCTTTCTGCTTTCATGCCTTCCGGGAGGAAAACGGTCAGGCTGGTGACCGGCAGGACGAAGGGTTGGGAAATATCGATCTTCGCCGATTTTGGCACAGTGGTGAATGAGATCAACCCATAGGCTTTATCGCTTGGAGGAATTGCCAACCCCTTATCGGTGCTGGTGAACGGTTGACTATCTTGTAAAGCTTCATAACCCTGGCTGGTTGTCCCTTCAGGTGTCTTAATGAAGGAAACCTCAGAGCCGTTTTTCATATCAATCAGAATGGTCTTGTCACTTGGGTTGTGGAATGAATAGACACCAAAGTATTGGACAGCGTTGCTGCCACTGTAATCTAGGAACACTCGAACCTCATCCATAACGAGGGCGGACGGATCTGTGCTCATTCCATAAATGGTGAGTACTGGTAGAGTAATAGATGTATCTCCAGCTTTTACAACACCATATCCCGATTGCAGCTTGATGCCTTCCACCTGCACTTCGGCGATGAAGATTCGATTTTCAGGCATTTCCACGTTATTGAATGTGTACGTGCCATCTGAGTTCACGACGCTATCTTGTGTGAAGAGTTCGGTAGGACCTGTACTCGGATCTGTGCCATGCTCATAAGCATGCAAAGTCACTTTTAGATTAGCTGGAAGATCTTTGCCTGATTTATTCTCGACCGTGCCGCTGATCGTTCCAAATCCCTGTCCTGCGACAGTGGTCGGCGCGTTCGTCGCCGCGGCTTGTTCGGTGCCGGCAGGCGTCGTCTCAGCGAGAGGCGTTCCCGCTGCGGCCGTGACAGGACTTTCGGTAGCGGCAGCAACTTCCGCTGTTGGAGTGGAAGCGGACGCTTGTGCTTGAGCGGCAGTCGCCTCAAAAGAGAACGTGTGCAAGTAGGCGGCAACTGCCCACAAATCATCCTCATTTAGTTTTGCACCGAATGCGGGAATAGAATCGTTTCCTTGTTTTGCAATGCGCGCAAGATCCGCCTCACTAAGGGCGGACATTTTCTTCTGATCCTTGAAGAAATCTGTCGAACAGTTCGCGCAGTTCTTGTCAAAGATTTGCTTACCTTTGGCAAGCAGGTCAGCATTCGCATGCAGGCTCATCGCGTATGCTACGACATCCCAGCGCTGTTGATCGTTGAGGCTGGCGAACGGAGGCATCAGGCGTTCCATGTTGCCGCGAGTAACTGTGGTGTACCAATCTGCCAGAGTTGATGGGCGCGCAATTTCGGGCAGCCCAAATGCTGGGACGGTCACGCCGAGTTGAATCCCTTGAGGACCATCTCCCATACCAGTTGCCCCATGACAACCCGCGCACTTCTCGGCGAAGATTGCTTTGCCGTTTTCGATGTTTGGTGTTTGCAGAGGGACCAAGACAAGTGTAGGTGCCGGAGTAGGAGGAACATACCCTGGAGGCGGTGTGACATCCTCAGCCAGCGTGAAGTTACAGGCGCTGGCAAGGACTGTGATCAATGTGAATAAAATGATATGGCGTAATTTCATGAGAGATTCCGTAGGGTAATGTGCATCGCCGTTTCTTATAAAGATTTTCCACAGGCAGGACAAAACCGGTCTGAGACCATTACTGGCTTTCCGCACTTCGGGCAGAAGCCCGATGATTTTTCCTTGGACGATTTACGACGAGCTGAGATCATCGATTCCACATCCTCGTCGCTGACCTCTGGCTTTGCCACTGATGCGTCGGCGCGGCGGGAAGCGATCGCTTTTTCGATACGCGCATCTACATCTTGTGTTGAGGTCGGTTGGGGAGCAATAGCGTCGATCTGTCGCAGAATATCGGCACCTTTTTGCAAAAGGCTGGCGCGCTGAGTCGGATACTCCTCATCGGGAACTTTACCAAGTTTGAAATCGAAATCAAGTTCCTGTAACGAGTTAATGACGCGGTCGCGTTCTGCCATAAGCGCAGAGAGTTCATGTTCTTCCGGCGTCACGCGGCGGGCGCGTCGCTCCAGGAAGGGCGCGTAAAGATAGATGGCAACAAGGATCAGGATAGCTAGTGTGAAGAAGATTGCGGTGATTTGCATGAAGCCCTCTATTGATCATTCAGCAGTGGGTCGATCTGGGCACGAATTTCGTCCACCGATGTGAACGGACCGATCTGAACGTATTTCAACACGCCATTCTGATCGATGAAATAGGTTTCGGGTACCCCTTTGATTCGGAAATACTGCGACATCCGCGTAGCGAGATCAGGACCGTTGGCATAGGTAATGCCAAATTTTTTCAGATAAACACGCGCTTCGGGCTCTGTGTCTACATAATCCGCGCCGAGGAAGACAACCTTACCTGTCGGCTCATACTGTGTCCAAGCTTGCTGCATTTCAGCCGCTTCCTGTTCGCAAGGCTTGCACCAGGATGCCCAAAAATTGACAACGACCACTTTACCGCGTAACTCTTCCAGTGTGATCTCACTCTGTCCATTAATCTGATAACCAGTATATAACGGCAATATGAAGTTGTTGAGTTTTTGTCCGGTTTCGGTCATTTAATTTTCCCTTATTCGTTCCTCGTAGGGGCCGATCGTCGAAGATACTCGCAGAGTGCGATCGGCCCCTACTGATTTATTTCTGTTTCTTCAATTCTTCTTCCAGCCTTGCGATATAGGGATCGGATGGTAACTCCGGTTCTCCGTCAGGCACAGCCGCATTAGCTTCCGCTGCAGATGGCTTCAGCCACATCTGGAAGCCGCGTACCAGCAGCAAGGCTCCCAACAGGATGATAATGCCAGGGACGAGATACGAGACTAGTCGGTTCGGTGGTTCACCGAGGACGCGCGCCCCGTAGTGATCCACAAAATATTGTTTGATCTCCGCTTCGCTTTTTCCCTCGGCCAGCTGCGTACGGATCAATTCGCGCCACTGACGGCACGCTTCGGTAGGACAAACATCCAGCGGCGTATTCTCGCACACTGGGCAATATAACTGTCTGGCGACGCGATTCACATCATCGTCGGAAGGAGTGGGGACCTGCGCAGATACGATGATCGCAAAATTAATCGTCAATATTAAGGCAAGCATGATTGCCAGAGGTAATTTGTAAGTAGTAATTCTCTTACTATAAGTAGCTCTCATATTCCTCTCGATAGTTACCATTTACCAAGTACCAACTAATCCGCGGCACTCGGTTGCTGAGCGTTTGACTTTGATCTCACTTTAACCGGAACAAATTCCGTCTCTTTTTCAGGCCAGGCGGCAATGATCACACCGCCAAGGAATACGAAAGCTCCCAGCCACAACCAGTTGACCAATGGATTGACAAAGATCTTGAACGTGGCTCCGGTCGTGGAGGCGGGTTCCCAGTCGATGAGCAGAACATATAAGTCATCCTTCAGCGTTGCGCGCTCGCCAGGGATGGTCATCGTTTGCTGCGAATCGTAGTAGTAATCTTTCCGCGGATGCAATTGACCGATATAAATTCCATTGCTATAGACATCAACGATCGCACGTGTAAAATTCACACCTTTCGGCTGGTCATCCCAGGAGGCCAGTTCTTTGTACTTGATCGTGTAATTGGCAAGATTTAGCGATTGCCCAACGCCAATTCTCCCTTGCGTGGATGTCTGGAAACTTTCAATGCCAAGGATACCAATTGCCATCAACATCATGCTGATGTGAATGATATATCCACCATAGCGGCGGCGATTGCGACCCGTCAAATGCCACAATGAGGTAAAGATATTCTCGCCTTGGGTACGCTGACGTGCATATCCACCGCGCCAGTATTCATAAAGAGTTACTAAGATCACAAGAGCGATGAGGAAGAAACCGATCAACGCCAAAATCTTTTGAGTGTATGTAAAGTACAGCACAACGGTTACGATCATGGCTACCAACGCTGGCTTCCAGATCGCGCGACCGAGTGTCTTCGGTGTTGAGTTGCCCCAGGCAGAGAGTGGAGCGATGCCCATCAATAACAGCAATGATGCGAATAGTGGTGCGGTCGCACGCTCATAAAACGGAGGACCAACCGTTACTTTTCCACCGGTGAAGAGCTCCGAGATGAGCGGATAAATCACGCCCCAGAAGCAGACAACCAGGATGCTCATGAACAAAAGATTGTTGAGCAGGAATAGTGCTTCCCGCGAGAGCATGGAGGTCATTTGCGTTTCGGATCTCAAATCAGCCCAGCGGTAGATGATCAATGCTACTGAGCTGATCAACGTCAGACCAATGAACGCGAAGAAGAACGGACCGATCGCGCTTTGTGCAAATGCATGAACAGAAGATAGTACGCCTGAACGAGTCAGGAACGTTCCGAAGATAACGAGATCATAGGTCAGGATGACGAGCAGCATGTTCCAATGTTTCAACATACCGCGCTTCTCTTGAATCATGACGGAATGCAAGAATGCGGTTCCTGTGAGCCATGGCATGAACGCCGCGATCTCAACCGGGTCCCAGCCCCAGAAACCTCCCCAGCCCAACACGTCATATGCCCAGCGGCTCCCGAGCACGAGTCCGCAGGAGAGGAATAACCAAGCCCACAATGCCCAACGACGCGTCAGACGAATCCAACGATCGTCGGTGCGACCGGTGATCAACGCTGCGATGGCGAAGGCGTACGGAATGACAAAAGAGACGAAGCCAAGATAAAGCATGGGGGGATGGATGACCATGCCCGGGTGGCGAAGGAGCGGATTCAATCCACGCCCATCCTCAGGAGTGAAAAGAATGCTGTTGGCAGGTTGGAATGTATGAGCACTGACCCCATCGAAGGTCTGAAAGAGTTGTGCAAATGGATTCTCGAAGAAGACAGTCATACCGATAAAGAACGCAAGGGTGATACAAGCTACAACTATCACCCACGGCAGGAACTCGCGGTCGCGATCCCACTTGCGCAGGGTGACTAGCGATGCGAACGCAGACATCAACCAAGACCAGAACAGAAGTGAACCCGATTGTCCGCCCCACCAGGCCGTGACTTTCAAATAGGTGGGCATACTGCGGCTCGTCACTTGATAAACGAACTGGACTTCGTAATGATTATTGGTGAGTAGATAAATCAAAATTCCTGCTGCGAGGGTGATAAGAGGCCACGTTAATAACATTGCGCGACGAGCACTTTCCACCATGGCCGGGTTCTTTGTGCGTTCCCCATAAATAGCAGCAAAGACACTATACAGTGTAACGAGAAATGTAACGATTAAGACACCGAACCCAAAGTTAGCAATCATGTAAATCTCCTTCGATTACACAGCGCCGCTTAGACAACCATGATTTTTTCTTTATAAAGACGTCGACAGACATAATTGGCTGCCATAAAAGCGGCAAAAACCCTAAAGGTAAAACTGCCTTTAGGGTTTTCTTTCCTTAGCCAGCCTGCTTCGGCACAGCTTCTTCATACCGAGTTGGGCATTTAAGCAGAAGTTCCTCGGCATAGAACACACCATCCTTGCCAAGGTGACCGGTCATGATCGCTTCGGCTTCGTTGCGAAGGAGATCAGGCTTCGGTCCAACATACACAACCTTCATGCGAGATCGAGAGGGATCCATGACGGCTAGATGCAACGCCTCTGCAAGTCCGCCTTGCTTTTCAAGGACAGCGTTGTCGCCGGGAACATGCGCTACGTCAAAGGACAGCGTCAGCGAATTCACATCGTATTGGATCGAATCGCCAACTACGGCTCCCGACACGCGCAAGTTTTTATCGACAATCGATGATCCTTTGGCATTGAGTTCATCTATTGTCAGGAAGTATTCCTGGGTTGCCGCGGTGGAGCTCCAAATTAAAAAGACGACAGCCCCAAGTATCAGAATGCCGCCAAAGACGAACTTATTGAAATGCATGTCTTCCTCCGGAACAAGATGGCAAAAAGTATAAAGACTTACAGAGTGCCGCATAATTATCTACACTCAAAATCATTTGGAAAGTTTAGTTGCGCATGTAGAATATGCGTGAGATAAGCGGTAGTTGCTAACTTATTGTACATGTAGAGATTAATGGTCAGTGAGAACGGTGTTAGATGAATGTCATGTAAATTTCCCAAATTTGTCCTTTTTGCCGAGAAACGAATTTGAGGCACAAATTTGAAAATAATCTTGTGAATTCTACATTATAAAAAAGAATAAAAAAGACTTCGGAAGGTTTCTGGGATAACTTCCGAAGTCTTGCATCAGCGTTGGATTACGCTATGGCGAACTGGCATCGCCCAGCGATTTCAGATATTCGACCAGATCAGATTTCTCTGCATCCGTCAATCCCAAGCCAAAATGGGTATTGTAGTGATTGACAACATCCATGAGAGTGGCGAATCTGCCATCGTGATAGAAACCGCCTTGCGTATGTGTCCACAGTCCTTTGAGCGGAGATGTGCGATAGCGGAGATCCGGTGCCCGATCGGCTTGGAAGGAGTCGATTCCAATTTCCTCGGGAGTGTGGAGATTCCAGCCTGGCTCGGTAAAGAGTGGTGGCACATGGCAAGTAGCACATTGAGCTTTTCCAGTGAATAAGGCTTGTCCACGGGTCGCGGCGGCAAGGTCAAAACTGCCCGATGGAGGCATGGGAGCTAACAACGATAGTTGATAGGCGTGCAGAGCCGCCAACTTTGGCGTGATCAAATCTGGAGAACTGCGGATATTTCCAAATCCATTTGCAGCGGCAATCGGGAATTGAGTCGGATTATTGAGGCGAGGATCATAGAATGTCCCTTTGCCATGCATTTCAATATTTGC
>WNFZ01004741.1_pt1 | contig 12547 bp, 14 predicted proteins | sample 5400081 | NCBI WGS metagenome assembly WNFZ01 (sample SAMN13153365, study PRJNA577476) | soil metagenome | isolation source: 80 cm soil or saprolite under grassland replicate 1 | place: USA:California | collected 2016-06-15
CTCGTTAAAGCCTCAGCGGGCGGTGGTGGCACAGGCATGCGGATCGTCAACGTGGCAAATGAATTACACGATGCGATTGATTCTGCGCGAGGCGAAGCATTGAATGCCTTTGGCGACGACCGCTTGTTGATCGAGAAATATGTATCCAACGCGCATCACGTGGAATTTCAAGTCTTCGGTGACCAGCATGGAAATCTCGTCCATCTCTTTGAGCGCGAATGTTCTGTGCAGCGACGTCATCAAAAGATCATCGAAGAGACGCCCTCGCCATTGTTGACTTCTGAACTACGCGAAGAGATGGGGAAAGCCGCAATCGCCGCGGCAAAGGCTGTTAATTATTACAACGCGGGGACAATTGAATTCATCGTTGATCCTGATACTTCTACTTTCTTCTTTCTAGAAATGAATACCCGCCTGCAAGTGGAACATCCTGTAACGGAATTGGTCACTGGTCTTGACCTCGTCCACTGGCAAATCCGCGTCGCAAGCGGAGAACGATTCCCATTTACACAATCCCACTTCAGCCAGCGCGGACATGCCATCGAGTGCCGCGTCTACGCTGAGGACCCTGCGGACGGATTTTTGCCAAGCACAGGAAAACTTCTGCAATTCATCGAACCGCGCGGACCAGGTATCCGCGTTGATTCAGGTTTCGCCGCTGGCAGTGAGGTGACCCATTTCTATGATCCGCTGCTGGCAAAGTTGATCGTCCATGCCGAGGATCGCCCAACTGCGATTCAAAGAATGCAAGCAGCGCTCAAAGAATTTGTGGTTCATGGCGTTGTCACCAATATTGATTTCTTGCAAGCTGTCTTATTGCACCCCGATTTCGTCAATGGACAAGTCACCACACGTTGGGTAGAACAAAATTTGGAGTCCGACAGCTTGCTGTCGAAATTCCAGAAGCAAGCTTCTGGACTCCATATCCTCGCTGCCGCGCTTGCAGATTTAACAATCAAAAATCATCAATCAAAAATCGTCAATCAAAATGAACCTGATCCTTATAGCCCATGGAAAATGGCGAGTGGATTTAGAAATTAACACTAACCGATGGTTGAGTAGCCTTGAGCGTACTTCGCGAAAGGCGTATCGAAACCATGGCGTGGCAAATATACTTCTGTTACATAGTGGTCTCGACTGCTTGCGTCTCGAACAACGGATTTTAGATGAAACTAATTTTTGACTTCAACTCCCAACCCTTCCCCATTGACCTGACTCCATCAGGTAAAGGCTATATTGCAAAGCTTGAAGATAAGACCGTTGATATTGAAATCATCCAATCGAAAGACGGCAAATTGGATTTGCTGATCGATGGCAAGCGCGCCACTGCTTATGTCTCTTCTGACAATGCCAAACGCTGGGTAACCGTAAATGGTCAAACGTTTGTGTTGACCAAATCATCGGGCGCGAAGCGAAGAAACGCGGGGCACGATCACGCCTCAGAATTAGCCGCGCCCATGCCCGGCTTGGTAAGAGCTGTCAATGTCAGCGAAGGGGATGCAGTGACCAAAGGTCAAACGCTGTTATTGCTCGAAGCGATGAAAATGGAAATCCGCGTGCAAGCACCATTTGATGGCAAAGTTTCATCAATATTGGTTAAGGCAGGTCAAACAGTTGAGAGAGAGCAAATTTTGGTAATTATGGAACATGGTTAATGGAGGATGACAGATTGCGTGACTCACCATTCACCATGATCCATTAACTATCAACCATTAACCATCCAAGGAGAACATTATGGCTGAAATCGAATTGCGTGAGATCCCACTCTTCAGCGAAATGGATGAGCAGGAAGTGGCTGGCATCCGCTCCATTATGGATGAAAAGAAGTTCAAGCCCGGTCAGATCATCATACGCGAAGGCGATGTTGGCGATTTATTTTATGTGATCACCGAAGGACAGGCTGAGATCATCATTCGCGATGCAAATGGTTCCGATGTGGTTCTGCATGAGGCGGGACCTGGCGATTTCTTCGGAGAGCTCTCGATGCTCACGAATGAACCACGTTCCGCACGCGTCCGTGCTGTGGAGTCCTTGACTACGCTGGTGTTGGAACGCGATGAGTTTTTCAATTTTCTTCGCACGCACACCCACGCCGCGATCGATGTCATGGTGGAATTGGGCGGGCGTCTGCACGAAAATGATGCCATCTTGCGACGCATGGCAAGCCGTAATGTCAATGAAGTGGATGAGGAACGGATGACGCTCGGTCAGCGTGTCGCGGACAGAGTGGCGGATACGATCGGTTCGTGGCCCTTTATCATCATCCAAACCTGTATCCTGATAATTTGGATCATCCTCAATTGGATCGGCTGGATCAAACACTGGGACCCGTACCCGTTCATTTTGCTAAACCTGATGCTTTCCTTCCAAGCTGCATATTCGGGACCTGTGATCATGATGAGTCAGAACCGGCAGTCTGCAAAAGATCGTATCGCGGCGGAGGTAGATCATCAGGTCAACACCAAAGCTGAATTGGAAATCAATAATCTGATACGACGCCTCGATGAACTGGAGATCAGCGTCGAAGATAATCATTCCGAGTTGAAGAAATTACTCGGTGTTCAACCGAAAAAGAGAATACCAACGGCGAAGACGAAACGAAAAACAACGGCTGTAACAAAGCAGAAAGTAACGAAGTGATTTTTACAATCAGCACCGTTGACACGTTGGAAGATTGAAACGTTCCAACGTGTCAACGTCTGAACATTCAAACGGAGCCCTTATGCCTGGAAAATATTTTGACGAACTCGAAGTTGGGATGAAATTCAAGCACGCACTGGGACGGACAGTCACCGAGATGGATAACGTCCTCTTTTCCGCGCTGACCATGAACACGCAGCCGTTACACGTCAACGAGGATTTCGCCTCGAAAACGGAGTTCGGTCAGCGGCTGGTGAATGGACTCTACACCCTCGGACTCGTCGTTGGCTTGACAGTCTCAGAGCTCACAGAAGGCACGATCATCGCCAATCTCGGCTATGACAAGGTTGTGCATCCGAATCCCGTTTTTCACGGCGACACGATCTATGCGGAAAGCGAAATTATTGAGAAGCGTGAGTCCAAGTCAAGACCGAATGTTGGAATTGTGAAAATCAAATGCTGGGGCAGGAAACCAGACGGTACAATTGTGGTTGAGTTTGAAAGAACGGCGATGTTCCTTAAACGTTCGCAAGTTGACACGTTGAAAGGTTAGAACGTTTAACCTTCCAACGTTCAAACGTTCCAACTTTTAAACGGAGATTTATGCACTCACGACGCGCGTTACTTTATATGCCCGGCGATGATCGCCGCAAAATTGAAAAATCCACGACCCTTGGCGTGGACTGCATTTGCATGGACATGGAGGATGGGGTGGCAATGGCGCGCAAAGCCGATGCGCGGGCGGTTATTGCGCAGGCGATGAAAGAACTGATCTTCGGCGAGTCTGAGCGCTGTATTCGGATTAACAGCATTGGGTCTGGATTTGAATCATTTGATCTCGCGGCGGCGCTGTCAGCAGAGCCAGATACGATTGTGGTGCCAAAAGTCGAATCTGCGGAGCAGGTGAAGTGGGTAAGTGAGCATATCGAAACGTATGAAGTATCGAGCAGTCATGACGTGGGCAGTGTCCGGTTGTTGGTCGGTGTGGAAACAGCAAAAGGAATCTTGAACCTCAGGGAGATTGCCGAGGCGGATCCGCGCCTCGAAGCGATCATCTTCGGCGCGGAGGATTACGCCGCCTCGATCGGGGCAAAGCGCACGAAAGAGGCGACGGAAGTGTTGTATGCTCGGCAGGCAGTTGTCACCGCTTGTGCCGCGAATGATTTGCAGGCGATTGACATGGTCCATATTGACTTCCATGATGAAGCGGGGTTGCGCATCGAAGCCGAACAGGGAGCGGGTTTCGGCTTCAGTGGCAAACAGATCATTCACCCGAATCAAGTGGCTGTGGTGCAGGAGGCGTTCACTCCCTCTGATGAAGCGATCAAGTATGCAGTCAGGGTAATTGAGACGTTTGATGCCAGTCAACAGCAGGGGAAGGGCGCTTATGCGCTCGATGGAAAAATGATCGATATGCCGTTATTGAAGAACGCCCAAAAAGTATTAGATCGAGCCCGCGCCGCAGGGAAAATATAATAGGAAATAAATCATCTATGGCTTTCTTCGCAATTGGTGGAACAAGCATCAAAACATATAAATATTTCAAAAATAAGATGGGGGAATGTCAGCTTATAATAGCATACATATGAGATGAATGTCACTCTGAGACGCCTGTGCGGCAACGAGTGACATTTTTATAACCTCAATCCAAAAGGATATCCACTTGCTCCCCATTTTCTTCGGCTTTCTCTCCGCCCTCTCATGGGGTGCAGGAGACTTTGCAGGTGGACTTGCCAGCCGCAAACTTGGCGCTTATCGTGCCGTTCTCTATGCGGATTTCTTTGGTCTGTTTCTGATCGGCATTGCGTTGAGTTTTTATAAAGAATCGATTCCCTCACTATTTGTATTGATCAACTCAATCATCGGAGGCGCGCTTGGCTCGCTGGGCTTGTTAATTTTGTATTACAGCCTCACGAAGGGACAAATGAGTATCGCCGCACCGGTCTCCGCTTTATTTGCGGCTGTGCTTCCGGTCATCGTCGGAGCGATCACAGAGGGTTTCCCAAAGCCGCTTCAACTCCTTGGATTTGCGATTGCCTTGGCGGCGGTCTGGCTGATCTCACGCGGAAATCAGACCGAGAGTTTCCGCCTCCAGCATCTAGCAGATTTGCGCCTGCCAATTCTCGCCGGAGTCGGATTTGGCTGCTATTTCATTTTCATCCACAAAGCCACACAGGGGAGTGATTCAGTTCTCTGGACGATGATTGTCTCACGCGTGGCAGGAACATTGCTTTTATTATTAGTTGTGCTGATCAGGCGTGAACCTATTGCCATACCACGCAGCGTCTGGAACGTGGTCTTCTTCAACGCGACCTTGGACGTAGCCGGCAACTTCTTTTATATTTTGGCAAGCCAGATTGGGCGACTCGATATCGCTGCGGTGTTAAGCTCGTTATATCCTGGATCGACTGTCTTACTAGCATGGTTTTTACTGAAAGAACGCATTGCGTTCAAGCAATGGCTCGGTATTGCCGCGGCCTTGATTGCCATCCTTCTTTTTACACTGTAAGATCAGTTATACAAAAAGAAATCCGTTGAGGTTATCTGTTGTTTTGAATTCTGCTGTTGGCAAGTTCCAAATATTCCCCGCTGATTTCATACCCAATAAAGTGCCTGCCTGCCTTTAAGGCAGCGATGGCAGTTTGCCCTGACCCCATAAATGGATCGAGGACGATCTCGTTTGAAAATGTATAGAGTTGCATCAAGCGATAGGGCATCTCCACAGGAAACGGTGCTGGATGTCCCACCTTCCTCGCCGATTCGGAAGGGAATTCCCAAACCGATTTCGTAAATTCAAGGAATTCATTCTTGGAGATGGTACTGACGCGACCATCCATCTTGTCGCGGCGAAAACTCCCTTTGGAAAAAACAAGAATATATTCGTGTGTGTCGCGCAGGGTTGGATTGGTAGCAGATTGCCAGCTCCCCCACGCCGTGGATGTGCTGGCAGAAGAGGCTTTATCCCAAATGATCTCGCCGCGCATCAAAAAGCCGAGATCGGTCATCTCCTTTGCAATCAAGCCGTTGAGCGGGATATACGGCTTGCGTCCCAGATTGGCAATGTTCACGCAGGCGCGTCCGCCGGGAACAAGCACACGATAAACCTCCATCCAAACGTTCCTGAGAAAAGAGAGGTATTCCTCAAGAGACAGATCCTCGTCATAATCCTTCCCCACATTATAGGGTGGAGACGTGACCATCAGATGGACCGAGCAGTCGGGCAACTCGTCCATGGCTTCAGACGAACGATTGAAGATCACATCTACTCCAGCAGGTGAATTCTCAACATACATTTCAGATTCAGCCTGCGGCTGGTCGGCGTAGAGACGCGTCTTATAGAACGCCGAGGAGTCGTGTCCCTCGCGACCGGGCGATCCGAACGATGACGTAGATGTACTCTTCAGTAATTTACGTTTTGACATGGGAGTGATCAGGTGAAGCTTGCTCCAATTTTACCCCACAGACAATCAACTCTTGCATATTAAATATAAAAGCGTAATGCACCGGCATCACGCTTTTATGACTTTACTTAGAAATGATTCGCAGAAATTAGGCAGGCTCTGCTTCGTATTCCGGCGCTTCCTCTTCGACGGTCATGACGGGCTCGTCATTAGGCTTGCGGTCAAGCATTTGCATACTCAGCGCGACTACTTTGGTGAAAAATTTGTTCTCACCCTTATCTTCATATTTGTCGGTCTTCAAACGACCTTCGATGAAAACAAGGCTGCCCTTCTTCAGGTATTCCTGACAGACCTCGCCGAGTCGACCCCAAACTTCAACATTCACCCACTCGGTATATTCCTTCGTTTCACCTTCCTTGCTCTTCCAGCGGTTGCTGACGGCTACTGAAAAATGAGCGACCTTTTTCCCTGTTGGCGTGAATTTACCTTCAGGGTCCTTCCCTAAACGACCGATCAATTGGACACGATTTAATGCTGGCATTCTGAAATTTCCTTTTCTGCAGTGAAGTGGTATTGTAGATATAGTTTATTCATAAAGGAAAATTAGTCAACTAGTGTACCTTTTCACTTTTGTCAGAATGAAATTACCCTGTCAATTTTGAAAACAGATCACAACTTTAGGCATCGCTTGGAAAAGATTCTTAAACCAAATGGGCTGCAAGCAATTGCTTGCAGCCCACGGTTTAAATTTTATTTATTAGATAGATCCGCCCAGTTCACACTACGCTATCAAAACGGGAACTCAGCCGAATCAAGATCCTCTTCTTCAGGGGACCTGAGTTGTTCAACCAGAGCCTCGCCTGCCCGGTTATCAGACAGGAACTGGACCATTTGGGCAACGACCTTTGTAAAGTATTTGGTCTCACCTTTGTCCTCATACTTGTCCGTCTTCAAACGTCCTTCGACGTAGACCAGGCTTCCTTTTTTGAGATATTCCTGGCTCACCTCTCCCAGCCGTTCCCAGGCTTCCACATTGATCCATTCGGTGTATTCCTTGGTCTCGCCTTCCCTGGTTTTCCAGCGATTGCTAACGGCTACGCTAAAATGGGCAACTTTCTTTCCCGTAGGGGTGAGCTTACTTTCGGGATCCTTGCCTAAACGTCCAATCAATTGGACTCGATTTAATGCCGGCATGTCTCCCCCGCTTTCTTTTGTTCAGGACCTTTAGATGCTGTGTAACGTGTCATAATTAGTCTCCTTTTTATCTAAAAGAACAATATTCAGTTGTCGAACAGAGTTATACTTTCTCTACTTGAATGGAATCGCCTAGGACGAAGATTGGGCTTCAGACTTCTTGAGGACAGGCAAGCCAGTCTTCATCTCAGCGACGGTGTAACCCTGGGGCACGGCATCCAGCGCATCGGCTTCTTTTACTTCCTTGGAGAAGTAGAAGAGTGTCCGTTCCTTGCCCGTTGAGGTCATGGACTTCTTGGTGTGCAGGTAATAGGTAGTTCCTTTGGAATTTGTGAACGAGTAAGCCATCATTTTCTCCTTTTCTGAATAAGTGTAGAGTAAGTGTAGCACAGATTTTCTACCCATGTCAACAAGGAAAATTTCGTATATGCGTACCGTAACTCCCCTATCCGACTTGCGTTCTACTCGACTCTCTCTCGACGGGACGGTTGGTCTCGTGCCGACCATGGGCTATTTACACGAGGGACATCTCTCCCTTATCCGCCGTGCACGGGAAGAATGTGACCAGGTCCTCGTATCCATCTTCGTGAACCCGACTCAGTTCGGACCGAAGGAGGATCTTGCCAAATACCCGCGTGATCTGGAGCGGGACTCCAAACTGATCGAACCCTACACCGACCTGTTGTGGACGCCCACAACCGAGATGATGTACCCACCAGGGTATCAGACGTGGGTGGAGGTCGAGGCGATGACGCAGCCACTAGAAGGAGCCATGAGACCCGGTCATTTCCGCGGCGTGACAACAGTCGTTGCCAAGTTGTTCAATGCAATCCAGCCGCACAAAGCATATTTTGGTCAAAAGGATGCGCAGCAGGCGGCGGTCATCCGCCAAATGGTGCGGGACTTGAACTTCCCGATCGAGGTCATAGTCTGCCCAATCGTTCGCGAGCCTGACGGGCTGGCGATGTCCAGCCGTAATGTGTACCTTGATTCCGAACAGCGCAAAGCCGCGACAGTGCTGTATCGTTCGTTGAGCGCGGCAAAAGAAGCCTACGAAAACGGGGAAAACAACGCCGATCAATTGCGCCAGGTCATGAAGGATATACTTGCCTCCGAGCCTCTGGCGCAGATGCAATACGTTTCCTGTGCGGACTATGAAACTCTTGAAGAGTTGGAAGTTGTAAACAGAAAAGCCTTGCTTTCCATGGCGGTATATTTCGGTAAAACAAGGCTAATTGACAATTTCGTTCTAGAATAATTATTTCGGAGCGATCCATGAAGCAAATTCACAGGGGTTGGCAATACTGGATAAGGCTTGTCTTTGTAACTATTCTTTTGCTAATTGCCGCATTGGGAACAAGCACCGTATGGCTCAGTTATCGGCAAACGGATAGTTACCTGCACCCAACACGGAATATTGCGTCCGGCGAATTGTTGCGGGCAAACGGGATTGAATTTCAGGATATCGAACTGATTACGCAAGATGGGATCAAGCTTTCCGCCTGGTACACCCCTCCGAAAAACGGTGCAGTGATCTTGGTTGCACATGGATACGGGGATAAACGCTCTGAAGATTTTTATACGCTTTTCGCCAGTCATGGCTATGGGGTGATTGCGTGGGATTTCCGGGCACATGGAAAGAGCGGCGGAGATTTCACGTCACTCGGTTATTATGAGACGCTCGATGCAAAGGCTGCATTGGATTTTGTGTTGGCGCAGCGAGGTGTTAAGCATGTCGGTGCCTGGGGCGGCTCCATGGGAGCAGTGACCATGATCCGTGCCACGGCACAATACCCGCAGATCGAAGCTCTCGTCGCGGATAGTCCGTTTGTGACGTTGAAAGAGGAGATGGACTTGCGTGTTCCTTTTCCGATGATGCGTTCCTTGATTCAATTATTTGCAGGATGGGAAACAGGTGTAAATCCAAATGAGGTGCGCCCCGTGGATGATATTGCCTTGATCAGCCCACGCCCCGTCTTTATTATTCAGGGCATGGCTGATGGAATGGTTCCGCTGGATTCCGCGCAACGCTTGTATGATGCTGCGAAAGAGCCGCGTCAGTTATGGGTGGAAGAGGATGTTCCCCATTTGAACATGTATGCTTATTACAAAACAAGATATATCAAACGAGCCATCAAATTCTTTGATGAATATTTGTTAGGGAAATAATCTCGTAGGGGACGGCACCCTCATCAGGGTGCTTCGCGAGCTGCCGTCCCCTACATTTTTTACGGTCCCCATTTCATTTGCATGGCATACTCAGCCAGTTGAACCTCCGGTCTGCCATCCAGGTAAATAATGGCAGGTACACCACCTTGATAAACATCCTGAACGGGCGCATCTGCCTCAATGACGAAACTGGCGTCGGGTGCCCATAACGCCTCATTCATCATTTGGAAGGTCGTATCCTTCAGAACTGTACGACCTGTTACGCCGTCCAAACCCGAGCGGACCAGTTGCAGTGGCGTACGACCCGCGGGAATATCCTTCAAAGCAGAGTAGAAATAATAAAGCTGACCGTCCGGTCCCACAATTGGAGCGTCGGCAAAGCTATACATGCCATCGGGTGTCTGGTCGGAAATCAACATGGTCACTTTACCATCCGAGGCGTTGATATGCCAAAGTCCCAAGCTGATGATTCCGACGGTGGGATTGGCAACATATAAACCTGTACTGTCAGGCGCCCAGATAAAATCGCAACAGGGCTGTCCAACACCCGGATCCAAGATAAGGCGCACCAACGCGTTCGAATCGGGATAATAGATCGCTACGGTACCGCCTTCATAAAAGCCAATATTGATCAGCAATTTCTTTCCATCTGGAGAGTATGAATTCGGCGAATAAATTTCGCTGGCGAGCTTCAAACCGGAGACCTCAGAAAATTTATTTTCAAGGATCAGAGTCGATGCTCCCGTATCGAGTGAGTAAAAGCTCAATCCATGATGAGAATAAGCAATCGTACGTCCATCCAGGGACCATACGGGTCTCGTCACAGCCTCCACAATCGGATTATTTGGATCTATAGCGCCGCCATCTACGAGAACCGTTCTCACGGAACCATCCGAGTTGATAACAATCAGTTGATTGTTGGCAACATATGCTACTCGCCCATCCACCGGGGAAACATCATAAGCGCCAACATCAGTAGTCTCAGAAGTGACTTGATGAACAGTCTTGCCATCTTTTTCCATTCGGAAGACTTGCATCTTTCCACCGCTTCCATTGGAAAGATAATACAAGCTATGCGGCAGAAGACTATTAACTACTGGTTCAGATGTTACTGTTGCGGCATCGCCGATGGGTGTCAGAGCTTGCATGGTCAACGCCACAACCGTTGCAACCTCATCCTGTGAAGACGATGGGGTTCCATTTCCACCGAAGGGCAATGCGGCGCAAGCCATGGTAACGATTGTCAAAACTAAAAAGGCAGCGAAAGGATAAAGTCGTCTATTCATTGTTTCCTCTTTAATTTGTAAGGGCGACCCTTCTCTATCGTATTAAATTACAAATTGCAGAAGGCCGCAATCGAAAGAACGAATTTGTGCATTGATGGGTCGCCCCTACAGTCTCTTATAAAAACACAGAGACACAGAGAGTACATCTCAGTGTCTCTATCTCAGGTGCTATTAACTTTCTTAATAGCGATTTTGTTCCAACTAGACCTGTTCGAAGCGCTCTACCGGGACAACAAACAGGGTAGCACGTCGCTCGCCTGAAGGCAGCGGCGTTAATTTACTTCGGATGAGTTCAAGCGCGGCGTTTAGGCGTTCATCGCGCACACCGAGCAGGAGCGTTACTACACCACTACGCAGGAATCCGCCCGTGGAAGCGATGCGGGTCACGCGATATTGCGCGGATGTAAGCGCCTGTGTGATTGCGTCTGCATCGTTGTCTTTGACGATCAGGATAATCATTTTCATGAGGCACACTCCTGGCTAGCACCGCACCAACCTGAAATTGTAGGGTTGCACTGAATTTTACCTACTGAAATGTAACGAAGGTTCATATTGTTCAACATGATTGCGGCACTAGAGTTCTTCGAACTGTTCAACAGGTAACGCGAAAACGGTTGCGCCACCCACCGTAACGGGAACCGGTGTTGGCATCGGAAGAGGGGAGCCTTCCAATGGAAGAGTCAAATATTCAATGCGCTGACGGCAAGAGTCCTCCAGTGATTTGAGGGCAACCTCTTCCTTTCCGGCGCGTAAGCCGATCAAGAGCGTAGCATTGCGTCGCCCCAAAAACCCTCCCGCGCTCGCCAGGTAGACAACCGGCAAATCGAGTTGTTCAAGCGCGCGCGTGGCAGTATCCATATCCTGTTCCTGAACCACGGCAAGCATTAAGAGATGTATTGATTTATCCATAACGCCTCGTTTCACTCTTCATCTTATCAGAAGTTTTTACAGGATTCAACTGGAACAATTATTCATTCTCTGGAATTTGGGGCCATGATAAATTTTCCTCCATGAGTGCAGCATCCACTTCTGCTACGAGGATCGAATAACTATCTTCTGAAATAACCCCATCGCGCAGAAGCCCACGCAATGCATTCCGTTGGGCGCGCAACGCTTCGCGGCGCGCCGTATCGAGTTCCTCAGCTTCCACGGCGGGATCGGATTTCATCACCTCCCGAACGCTATCCACCAACCTATCGTTTTGTTCTTGAACTAACGGAGAAAGTGTCTGCCAGGTATGTTCGGATATTAATCCCTGCTGGGTAATACGCCGCAAATAATCATGGGCGGCGCGTCCGGCTACATAGCGGGCGTGACGCAATTCATATTCATTCTGTGCATCTGAACGCTGCACCAGTTTGAGTCGCCTCACCAGCCAATCTGTAGAAACACCCTGCACAAGCAAAGTGAACAACACAATACCAAATGCCATGGCCTGTAACGTACTGCGCGCTCCCGCAAGTGGAGTGTCTTCAGGAAGGCTTAACGCAAGTGCCAACGTAATAGCGCCGCGCAGTCCACCCCAAAACAGGATGTGTTTCCATCTGGGTGATATATCTTTGCTAAAAATCGAAAACCCATAGATGCTGACCGCCCGCGCCACTAATGCAGCCAGGATCGCCCACAAAATCGCTTGCCAATTTATCAGCATGATCCGTAAGTCAATCGTAAGACCGATCAATAGGAATACGAATGAGTTTGCGATAAATGCCGCATACTCCCAAAAATTGAATACGACCACGCGCGTCGTCGCGGACATTTCGGTGGGTCCCGCGTTGCCATTCACGATCCCCGCTGCAACAACTGCCAGCACACCGCTCACATGAAAGTATTCTGCTAGGAGATAGGAGCCGAATG
>WNFZ01012842.1_pt1 | contig 12546 bp, 11 predicted proteins | sample 5400081 | NCBI WGS metagenome assembly WNFZ01 (sample SAMN13153365, study PRJNA577476) | soil metagenome | isolation source: 80 cm soil or saprolite under grassland replicate 1 | place: USA:California | collected 2016-06-15
TGCTCCGGGACGCCGACCCGCCGACCGTCGCCCGGGTCAGCGAGGCCGTGCAGGCGGCGCTCGAGCCCTACGTCACGCCCGACGGCGTGCAGCTGGGATCCCGCGCATGGCTCGTTACCGCCCACAGGCGCGGACGAGCGGCAGCGAGCACGGCATGGCAATGAAGCGGGCCGTGATCGCGGCCATTGTTGCCCAGTTCGGTCACCCCCGGGGCATGGCTGGGAGTATTGCCGGCTGGGTGATGGCGCAGCGCCCCTCCAACCGCCAGCGCAACAGCTGGATCGTCTCGTTGCTCGATGTGCGACCCACGGACCGGGTCCTCGAGATCGGCTTCGGTCCCGGCCTCGCCATCGCCGAGCTGAGCCGCCGAGTCGGCGCCTCAGGGCATGTCTACGGCATCGACCACTCCGAAGTGATGCTCCGCCAGGCGACCAGGCGCAACGCCGCTGCCATTCGGGCCGGACGGGTCACGCTGACCCGGGCCTCGGTCGATCAGCTTCCGCCCGCCCTCGGTGGTCCCTTCGACGCCATCCTCGCCGTCAACTCCCTCGGGTTCTGGCCGGCACCGACCGAGCGACTCCAAGAGCTACGCCGACGACTCACACCCGGCGGGCGCATCGCGGTCGCATCCCAGCCCCGCTGCCCAGGGCCACGACGAGCACCTCGCTCAACGCTGCCCGCGAGATCGAAGACCTGCTCCGGGGCGCCGGCTTCACACAGACGAGGACCGAAACCCTTGACCTCGACCCGCCCGTGGTCTGCGTCCTCGCCGTCAACCGGGACTTCGCTCACGGCCAGCTGCCCGGAGACTGATGGCGGGCCTCAACTGACATCTGTGTCGTTGCTGCCGACGTTTGGCTGCGTTCACCTTGAGTGGTCCCACCCGGTGATCCCCGACGGCTCGGACCGTGCATCTCAGGTGGCCCCACGCAGAAGCCTGCCCACGTTCACAACGCTTGAGGTCCACGTGGTCAAACCTCGAGGCGCTCGATGCTGGGGGTGGTGCCGGGCGCCCAAAGCGCCACAAGGGCGTCGACAGGTGACGCGTTGCGGGTGCGCTCCGCCTCCATGTGCTTGTCGAGCAGCTCCTGGCTGGCCCAGCGCTCCAACAGCACCACCTTGTCCGGGTCGTCCAGACTTTGGAATAGCTCGTATTGCTCGCAGCCGTCTTCCTGCTGCGCGATCGCCTGGAGGGCCTTGAAGGCACTGGCAAAATCGGCTGCCTTGCCAGGGGCAACCTGGATCGTGACGACGTGACGAATGGCCATGAGTCCTCCCTTGCAGCTGCTCGTTACGGTACGGCGAAAGCGAGGCGTTCCGGAACAGCCGCCGGTCAGCGGGCGGTACCTGATCTGCTCGAACAGCTCCACTCTCGACCGCGCCACCTTCCACCCTCCACGCACGGCACTTGCACTGTGGGCTGGACGGTGCCGAGGGTGGGGCCGCCCGTGGTGCACACCCAGTTCGGCCGGGGAGCGGTGGGACCATCGCTTGCGCACAGGTGGAGCCAGCTATCGCGAACAGAGCCAGACGTTTTCGTGTCGCTGCACACGCGGCGGACTACGTGCTGCGCGCAGCACCTCGAACGCTACTGGTCAGCTCGGCTTGGCGAGCCTTCTAGAGGATCAGGCCGGCCAACGCGATCGTATTCGACCAGGTACTGACCGTGTCGGGTCAGGAAGTCGGCGGCCTCCCAGTCCCAGCGCACTACGGAGGGTTCGACCGCGACGAACTGGACTGGCGCATCCTCAGGATGGTTGGCGAAGATCCCCAGCCATGTCGAGGCTGCGGGTGGTGGCTGGCGAAGCCCCTGACTCTGTCCAGGGCTTCGAGGTGGGCTTGGTGGATGCCAACGGAGTGGAGCAGCGGATGCCGTTGGCGGAGGCGGCCGGGGTGCGGTTCGAGGACTGCCTGCCGGTGCGGTCGTTCCCGTCGTTCAAGGGGCAGCGCAGCTTCCCCGGGCTGTGGCGGTCATCGACCATGGGCCGGCACGTGGGATTCGAGTCATGGCTGGAGCGCGACCACGCCATGCTGCTGGACTTCGACCCGCGCGTGGTCGCGTTCGCGCCGCAGCCGTTCTGGCTGTTCTGGCCGGAGACGTCCATAACCGCGAAGGTGCGTTCGCACGCGCCGGACTGGTTCGCCCGCCTGGATGACGACACCGCCGTGGTCGTGGACTGCCGCCCAGCCGAGCGGCGGGCCCCTCGGGATGTGGCGGCGTTTGCGGCCACCGAGCGGGCGTGCGCTGCGGTGGGCTGGGCCTATCGGCTGGTGGGCGCGCCGGACCCGGTGTTTGCGGCCAATCTGCGGTGGCTGGCCGGCTACCGCCATCCACGCCACCTGGTCCGGCTGGGCGCACGCCGGCTGCTGGAGGTGTTCGCCACGCCCCGGCCGCTGCTGGAGGGTGCACGCTCGGCTGGGGAGCCGATCGCGGTGTTGCCGGTGCTCTACCACCTGCTGTGGCTGCAGCGGCTGGCGGTGGACCTGTCGGTCCGTCTGGACGACGCCTCGCTGGTGTGGCCGGGCGAGGAGCCGTGCCAGTGACCGATGACCGGTTGCGGCTTGGGGTGCTGCGGGTCGGTGACCGGGTGGCCTCCGACGGGGCCGAGCAGCAGGTGGTGGCCCTGTCGGGCAACGCGGTGCGGCTACACAGCCCCTCCGGGCCAGATCAGGTCGTGCTGCTGCCCCACCTGCTCGCCTCGCCGGGGGGCGCGGCTGGTGGACGCTGGTGGCGACCCGGGGCCGAGCCTGTCGGGGCTGGGGCCGCTGGACGGCCTGCCAGGCGAGGTGGTGGAGGCCGCGCGGGCCTGGGAGCGTAACGTGCGCGCCGCCCGGAACGACGCCACGGCCCCAAGTGGAGTCTGGTCGAGCGGGAGCAGGCCAAGGCGGCAGAGCTGACCGCGGCCGGGCAGCCGGTGGGCCTGCGCACTGTGCAGCGGATGCGGCAGCGCTACCACCAGCAGGGACTGTGGGGGCTGGTCGACCAACGAGGCAGAGTATAATCAGCTTGAAGTGTTCTAACCGCGTCTTTAAGACTAGAGAAACATCATCCGCAGGATAGATAATTAGGATAGTGATGGTTGCTTCGAGGGGGCAATGTGAAGCGTGTCTTGATGCATGGCTCTGCAGTGGCGCTGAGCGCTCGCCTCCTTGAAGGCAGGGACTACCCCTCCAACCCGCATACATCGCACAAGTACCGCTATTTCTCCGCCGCGTACTCAGAGAAAGCAGGACACCTAGCGATATCCCAATAGTTGCGTTACAGATTCGGGACTCCGACTCGGCCCGTCGCTTTCGAGAGCATGCGTGCCAACTCCGCAGCAACATTGCAGAAGGACGGATAGACAACGTTCTACGAGAATTTCGCCGTCTTCGTCAGCAGGGCAGGCTGCGGGCAGTGTCCCGCCAGCCGGGTATGCTTGGCCTGTGGAGCCAAGCAAGTGGACCGTCCAGGACCATCTGCGCGGCAAGCCACCTGCTGTCGTCGCGCTCTACCAGCGCTTCGTCGAGCTGGTCGAGGCGTGCGGCCCGTTCGACTACTCGGTTTCCAAGACGGCGATCACGTTCAAGGGCAGCCGGCGTGGGTTCGCCGGCGCCAAGCCCACCAGCGGCAGCCTCGACGGGTACCTGGACCTGCAACGGCGCGTCGAGGACCCGCGGATCCGCACTGCATCGCCCTACACCAAACGCCTGTTCGTGCACCAGTTCCGCGTCACGGCAGCCGACCAGCTCGACGACGAGTTCGCCGGCTGGCTCCGCGAGGCCTACGAGATCGGCCAGGGCGGCCATCTCGAGGGACCGGCCCGCCGCTAGCGATCTTCATGCAACACGTGGGGCGAGCCAGAAGCTGAGCTGCCGGCCCAGCTCGACGAACCCCAGGGACCTGGCGATGCGGCGCGATGCGGTCAGCGTGCAGCGCGCCCGCCACTGCGGCACCAGGCCAGCCTCCAGAGCATGGGCGACGCTCGGGCTGGCCACGCTGGTCGCCAGCCCCTGACCTCGCCACCGCGGGTGCGTGAGCACACCGATATGCGCCAGCGCCGCTGCCCACACCTGGTAGCCGCAGGCGGCGAGCAGCTTTCCGTCGGCCTCGATGACCGACACCGGTGAGGTGGCCAGGGCGATGCCGCTTTCGCCGGCGTCTTGCGGTCCGCAGGCCGCGGTGAGGTCCAGCACGGCATCGTGGCCCGCCGGCAGCGTGGTGGCCGCACCGGTTCCGCGGGGCTGGAAGCAGCCGCCGTCCGCATAGGCGAGGCTCGCCGGTCCCAGGAACCTCGCCACCGGTCCGAGGAGCTCCACCACGCTGGATGGATTGGTCAGGTCACAGCCTGGCTGGCTAGCGATGAGATCGCGGAAGCGGTCGACCAGGGCCGGCGGGACCACGACCACGGTCGCACCGCCAAGCTGCACCACGCTGACTCGCGCGGCTTCGTCGGAGTCTTCGCGAGCCACGATGGTGCAGCCGGAGCCCTGCAGCGCCGTCGGCGCTCCGGCCAGTTCACGCCAGACACGGCAAACCTGCTCGAAGGACGCCGAACTCAGCGTCCCAGGCACGATCGCCCTCCTCTCCGCCAGCCAAGCGCTCCATGGGTCTTTAGCCTGGACGGTCGGCTGCGTCCAGCGCCAGGCATTTGCCGCCTGCGTGCCACACTGGGACGGGAGTCACGACTGGCAATCTCCATGCCTTGACGAGCATATAGCTATGTGGCTATGCTCGCGCGGACTCGACGAGCGACGAGCGACAAAGGAGAACAGCCTGATGCTCGGACGTCTCCACCAGCTTGGTGACCGGTGGCAGCTGGAATTCACCCGCACGCTGCCCCATCCTCCCCAGAAGGTGTGGAAAGCACTCACCGAGCCTGAGGACCTGCGTGCCTGGTTCCCGGCGGTGATCGAGGGGGAACGCAAGGCCGGTGCGCCACTGCGCTTCGTCTTCCCCAACGCCGAGGGCCCGGCCACCGACGGCGAGATGATCATCTACGACCCGCCGTCGCTGCTGGAGTACCGATGGGGTGTCGAGACGCTGCGCTTCGAGCTGCAGCCGGACGGTGACGGCACCCTGCTGACCTTTCTGAACACCTTCGACGAGCTGGGGAAGGCGTCGCGCGACGCCGCGGGCTGGCACACCTGCCTGGATCTGCTCCAGCACCAGCTTGCCGGCCAGGCGCCACCGTGGACCGCCGGCGAGCGCTGGAAGCAGGTGCACGACGCCTACGTCGAGCGCCTCGGACCGGACGCCTCGACCATCGGCCCGCCGCAGCCACCCGCGGACGCGTGAGCCGGCTCCCGTGCGACACTGGGGAGCATGGCTCCCCCACCCGCACCCGCTGAGTGGCCAGCACAGCTGACCCAGGCGGTGCTGCGCGAGCAGATCGCCTACTACCGGGCGCGGGCCGGCGAGTACGACGACTGGTGGGAGCGGCGCTTCGAGTACGACCTGGGCGAGCGGTTCGCCGAGGCGTGGCGGGCCGAGGCGGCGCGCCTGCGCCACGCGCTCGACGCGTTCGCGCCCCGCGGTGACGTGCTGGAGCTGGCGGCAGGCACCGGCATCTGGACCGGCCGGCTGCTGCGCCACGCCGACCAGGTCACCGCGGTCGACGCGGCGCCGGAGGCCCTTGCCATCAACCGGGCCAAGCACGGCGACGGGCGCATCACCTATGTTGCCGCGGACCTGTTCAGCTGGGCGCCGTCGCGGCGGTTCGACGCGGTCTGCTTCGGATTCTGGATCTCGCACGTGCCCGCCGCGCGCTGGAGCCAGTTCTGGGGGCTGGTCGATGTGGCACTGTCGCCCGGCGGGCGCGTGTGGTTCTGCGATAGCGCCTGTCCCGAGCATTCCAACGCCCACGGCCCGCAGACCGTGCGTGGCCGGGGTGACGCGCCGGGCCACCTGGAGCGGCGGCCGCGGCGGCTCCGCGACGGGTGGACCTTCCAGGTCGTCAAGCGCTACTGGTGGCCGGCGCAGCTGGAGGCCGAGCTCGCCGCGATGGGCTGGCGCGCGAGCGCGCGCCACACCGACTGGGCGTTCATCCATGGCACCGCGGCACGGGCCGTCCAGGCGACCTGACGGCTCACGCCGGCGGGACCGCGCGGACCCAGGTCCGGTCCTCGGTCAGGAACCGGTCGAGGGCCGGGCCGCTGGCGGTAAGGTCGGCGGCCAGGTCCGCGTCGTCCACGCTGGCGGTGGTGAACGACTGCGTCCAGACCCGCTCGAGGTAGCATCGGGGGATATGGCCGAGGCGGTCCTGCGGGCACCGCGGGAGGAGGAGCTGTCGGGGCTCGCCGAGCGCCTGGCGCTGGACGGGCTGCTCGAGGTGGCCTGCCCGCTCGACCCGGACGCCGACGCCAGGGTGGCTGAGCTGGGCGGGCAGGTGGCCGGGGCCTGCTGGGTGCGGGTGGTGTCGAGTCTCACGGTCTTCAGCGCCGACGGGACCGAGGCGTACCTGGAGGCTCACGTCGAGCCCGACCATCGCGGCATGGGCATCGGCACGGCGCTGCTGCGCTGGGCCGTGGCTCGGGCCAGGGCCATGGGCACGGTGCGCGAGGTCTTCGCCGACGCCGGCTCCCCCACCGCGGTGCCGCTGCTGGCCGCGGCGGGCTTCCAACCCGGCCCGGTGGTCCAGGTCATGGAGCACGACCACCCGGCGGCGATCGTGGCGCCGACCTGGCCGGCGGGGTTCCGGCTGGCGCGGCCGCGCGGTCGGGGCGAGCTGGTCGACGCGGTCGTGACCGCCTGCGACCGGGCGTTCGCCGACCTGGAGGGCTACCGCGGCGCGACCCGGCCGGTGGTCGCCAGTGTGCTGGCCCACCCGAGCAGCGACCCGGCGCTGTGCCTGCTGGCGGCGCGCGGCCGGGAGGTGGTCGGGCTGTGCTACTGCCGCCTGGAGCGCTCGGCCGGAGCGCTCGCCGGCTGGGTGGAGGACCTCGGCGTGGCGCCGCCGGCGCGTGGTCTTGGCCTTGGCCGGGCGCTGCTGCTGGAGGGCGTGCGCAGGCTGGCCGGTCGTGGAGCCGGCAGCGTGCTCCTTGGTGTCGACGCCGCCAACACCACCGCCCGAAGCCTGTACCAGCGCAGCGGCTTCAGGCTCGCCAGCGAGCTGGCCCGCTACCGGCTGGTCCTGTGATGGCCTGTCATGACCGCTCTCGCTCGGCGGCGCGCTTGACATGCGCGGCTCCAAGCAGCTCAATTGGGCACCTTCACCGTGATCATGGCAGCGTGTTGAGCTTCTGGTGGTGCTGGGGGGTGGGCCGATGAGCGCCGGGTCGGTGCCGTTCGAGTACGAGACCCTGCCGAGCCGGATCGTGTTCGGGCTCGGCGTCGGCGACCGGCTGGCCGGGGAGGTCGACCGGCTCGGCGCCACCAAGGTCCTTGTCGTTGGCACCGGGGACCGTGCCGCGCGCCTGGGCGAGCGGCTCGGCCGCCGCTGCGCTGGGACCTTCGCCGACGTCCGCCAGCACGTCCCCGCCGAGCTCGCCGCCAGCGCGCGCGGGCTCGCGGGCCAGCTCGAGGTCGACTGTGTGGTCGCCTGTGGCGGCGGCTCGGCCATCGGGCTGGCCAAGGCGGTCGCGCTCGACCTCGCCGTGCCGATCGTCGCCATCCCGACCACCTACTCCGGCTCCGAGATGACCCCGATCTGGGGCCTGACCAGCGGGCGGCGCAAGCAGACCGGCCGCCACCCGCGGGCCGCGCCGGCGGTGGTGCTCTACGACCCCGCGCTCACCGTCAGCCTGCCGGCGCGGCTGACCGCCTCCAGCGGGATGAACGCCGTGGCCCACTGCGTCGAGGGGCTGTACGGGCCCAACGCCAACCCGGTCACCGCGCTGCGCGCCGAGGACGGCCTCCGGCGCCTGGCCGCGGGGCTGGTGGCGTCGGTCCGGGAGCCTGGCGACCTGGCGGGCCGCGCCGAGGCCATGCTCGGCGCGCACCTGGCCGGGGCCGTCCTGGCGGTGGCGGGGGTGGCCATCCACCACCAGCTCTGTCACGTCATCGGCGGCGAGCTGGGGTTGGACCACGCGGGCCTCAACGCGGTCCTGCTGCCCCACGCGGTGTGCTTCGTGACCCCGGCGGTCCCCGAGGAGATGCGCAGGGTCGCCCGCGCACTGGGCGGCGGCGACGGCGACGCGGCCGCCGCGCTGTACGCGCTGGCACGGCGGCTGGGCGCGCCGTCGAGCCTGGCGGAGCTTGGCATGCGCGAGGCGGAGCTGGGCCGCATCGCCGAGGCGGCCGCCGCGCGCGTGTCGCCGCAGCCACGGCCCGCCAGCGTCGCGGACCTGTGCGGCCTGCTGGAGGCCGCCTGGGCTGGGCGGCCGCCCGCCGCCGAGCGGCCCACGGCGGCCGCTCCCCATCACGAGGAGGCCAGCGCGGGCTGGTGACGGTTGTCCCGCCGCCGCTGGCGCTGGTTCACTCCGGGTCGCAGCCGGCGATCACCTTGGTCGTGCTGGGATCGGCTGTGCTCCACGCGACCTGGAACGCGATCGCCAAGAGCATCAAGGATCAGCTCGCCGCCTTCACGCTGATCAGTCTCGGCAGCGTCCCGGTGGTGCTGCTGATCCCGTTCGCCGCCCATCCAGCGGCGGCCAGCCGGCCGTTCATCGCGGTGTCGGCGTTGCTGCACGTGGCCTACGGGACGACGCTGATGCTTGCCTACAAGGTTGGCGACCTCGGGCAGATCTATCCGCTCGCCCGGGGGATCTCGCCGTTGCTGGTGGCGGTGGTGGCCGCGGTCACCGTGCACGAGCGTCTGGACCTGCCGCGCCTTGGCGGGGTCCTGCTGGTCTGTGCGGGGTTCGGGAGCTTGGTCCTGGTGGGTGGCCGCCTCCACCTGGAGCGGGCCGCACTGGTCCCCGCGCTCGGCACGGGGCTGCTCATCGCCGCGTATACGGTGATCGACGGTATCGGCGTGCGCCGCTCCGGGACCGCGCTGGGCTACAGTATCTGGCTGTTCACCCTTGAGAGCCCGATGATCCCGCTGTTCGCATTCGCCCGCCGTGGTCGTGGCCTGGCTGCGGAGCTGCGCCCGGTGTGGGGCATCGGCATCCTTGGCGGCATGCTCTCGCTGCTCGCCTATGCCCTGGTGATCTGGGCGCAGAGCCGTGGCGCCCTTGCGGCGGTCGCCGCGCTGCGCGAGACCAGTGTGATCATCGCCGCCGTGATCGGCGCGGTGTTCCTCCACGAGCCCTTCGGCCGTCGCCGGATTGTTGCCGCGGCCCTGGTCGCCGGCGGCATCGTCTTGCTGAACCTTCGCTGAGCCAGTGCAGTGCGCTTTCGTGCCCATCACCGGGGCGGGGCCATGGGCTGGGCGGGATCACCGGGGCGGGGCCATGGGCTGGGCGGGATCACCGGGGCGGGGCCATGGGCTGGGCGGCTCGTGGCCCGGGGCCATCGGGTGGGTGGGGTGGGTTACATGGGGCCGTAGCCGATGTGGATGTGGTGGTGGTGGTCTTCGTTGCTGAAGTAGGGGCGGTGGCCGATGGGGAATGGGGAGCCGACCTCGGTGGGGCGCAGGGGGCCTTGGAGGGCGTCCAGCCAGGCGACCAGGGCGTGGGCGGTGGGGCTGTGGGGGTTGACGGGTTGGCCGTTGACCTGGTCGATGTCGACCGCGCGCCAGACGGTGTGGTTGGAGATGCGCCTGGTGCCGTTGACGTAGACGGAGTGGCCGGTGTGCAGGCAGGAGATGCGCAGCTGGAAGTGTTGGGCCAGGACGGCCAGCAGGGACTGCACGCGCAGGTCGAGGTGGCCGGAGGCCAGGTCGGGGGCGGGTTGGCAGCCGTGGCTGGTGGTGGTGTGCAGGTGGGGGTTGTGGGCCAGGGCGATGACGAAGGGGTCGGTGGCGGGGGGTGGGGGTGGGGTGGTGGTGTAGCGGGCGGCGCGAGGGTGAGGACTTGGTGGACGTACCAGCAGGCGTTGTTGTAGCGCTTGATGGCGTGGTGTTGGGTGGGGGTGCCGGTGACGGTGGGGCAGGGGTCGGTGGGGGGTGGGTGGGGGGTGGCCAGGCCGTCGGCGCAGAGTTTGTGGGCGGCGGCGGGGATGGCGTGGTGGGGGTCGTAGACGTGGGTGGGGGTGCCGTCGCCGTAGCTGTCCCAGGTGGAGGGTGGGCCGTTGCGGGTGTTGAACTGCATGGGGCCGGCGCAGCAGCCGTAGGTGTTGACGCCGCTGTGGACGCCGGGGGCGGTGGAGCGGCCGTGGTTGGTTTCGACCTTGCCGATGCCGGCCAGCAGCTGCCAGGACAGCTGCGGGCAGGCGCGCGCGGCGCGGACGTACAGCGCCAGGTACTCCCCAGGAATATCCCCAAGCGCATAGGCGCTGGCATCGCTCACTCCCTTGGCCTCCGTCACCTGCTTGGCGCGCTCCGGCGCCCGGGAGGCCGCACGGGCCGCACCCAGAGCGTGCTGGATGGTGCGACCGACCGCGTCGCCCACCTCGGCCAGGGGGAAGCCCGGGGAGGCGCGGTCGGTCAGCACGGCGAGCAGCAGCAGGGCCCCGACGACGCCAGCGGCCTTCAGCCTGATACCTGGGGTCACGGCACCTTCCACCCACTGCCATCGCGCCGCACGGTCACGAAGGCAGTGGGGATATCGGAGGAAGTGACCTCGGCCATGACCAGGACACGGGTGACCGCGCTGCTCACCCGCTGCCGCTGCAGGGCTGTGACGCGGTCGGTCGGGACGCGCCGCTGCCGCGCGTACCACACCCGGGCCGCGTCCTCGGGCCGGGCAGCGCCGGCCGCCAAGGGGGTTGCCGCCCGGCCCGCGTGCGCGGAGGCCTCGGCGGCCGGCGCTGGCTTGGCCGCCGAGGCCGGGGCCGCCCGCAGCGCGCGCACCGACGGGCTGGCCGTGCCGTCGGCGTGGTCGTAAAGCGAGCTGACCATCGCGACCAGTACGACCGACAGCACGGCCGCGGCCGCCAGCCGGCGCCCCAGTGGTGTGGCGAGAAGCCGGAACGGCACCAGCACCAGCCGCCCGGCGGCGCGGATCGCGGCATCAGAGGGTGGCGCGGACCATGGCCCCGGAACAGCGGCGCCAAGACGCTTGGCGGCGCGGACGGAGGTTGCCTCAGCGTTCATGGTGTCAGCTCCTCGAGGTAGTGATTCCGCCCCGAGCCCAGACTCGCCTGCGGCGTGCGGACCGCCGCAGCAGCAGCGCGGCGACGACGACCGGCCAGGTCGAGCCGGCGAGGAGCAGGCCGATGTACTCGTCGCTCTTGTGCATCGCCTCCGCCAGGCGCATGACGGCGAACGAGCCCAGTGAGGTCAGGCCCAGCAGCGCCGCACACGCGAGCACGGGCAGCAGCCAGTAGCGGACCAGCGCACCGCGGCGGTGCGGGCCCTCGACCGCGAACGGCAGCACGAACAGCCCAGCCAGACACAGCAGGAACAGCAGCGCCTGAGCGCAGGTGGCCAGCATGGCGAGCAGCCCGAGGGCCACGGCGAACGGGAGCACGTAGCCCAGCGCCGAGGTGGCGATGAAGGCCCGCTCCGGTCCGTGGCGGCCGATCGCCCAGTCGTTGACCGAGGACACGCCCTTGCGCAGGGCGCTCAGCACGCCGGACCTGCTGCCGGGCGGGGCGGTCGCCAGCACCCCGCTGCCCGTCTGGACCCGTGACAGCGGGTGCGCCACGAACGAGGTCCAGTACTGGCCGGACAGCTCCTGGAGTGCCTGCTGCGGCTGGCTGGTGGCCTTCAGCCGCTCGCTCGGCGCCGCGGTCGCGACCACGTCGAGCATCATGTTCGGAATGGCCACGCTGGGCGCCGCGGCGCCGCGCACGCTGGCCTCGGGCTTGGTCACCATGATGGTTCCGGCGATCAGCAGCAGCAGTGCCAGCACCCAGGTGCCACGCGAGCGCCGCAGCACCACCCCGTAGCCCACCAGGATGACCATGAGCACCTCGGTGCCTGCCTCGAGCAGCATGCGGTGGTCGCCACGCCAGGACGCCAGCTTGCCGGCGCTGGCGTCGCCGACGAGAAAGTCGAGCAGGTTGAGCCGGTACACGTCACGCTGGCGCTCGATGGACGAGCGGGCCAGCCAGGCGGTGGCGTGCATCGCCTGGCGCGAGTAGAGGTTGAGCAGGCCGCGCCCCTGCACCTGGATGGTCTCGCGCTGGTAGTCCCAGGGCTTGGAGGCCGGGCCGGCGGAGCCGTCCGGGCGGTGGGGGTTGGCCACCGCGAGCAGCGCCAGCACGATGAAGGCGATCGCCAGGTAGCGGAACAGGATCGCGCCGACCTGCCTGGCGAGACCTCGCTGGCTCCCCGGCACCGCCCACATCCGGGCCGCGGCAGCCGGAAGCCCGGCTCGGCGGCGTTCGGTAGTGCTGTTCACGGCTTCCCCTTCACGTGAACGCGGAGCTTTGCCTCGAACCCGCTCGAACAAATGTTCGAGCAAACATATGTTCGACCCTTCTGCCGCCGTCGTCAAGTTGGGAAACACCATTTGGGCAGCTGGCGGCCTATCTCCATGGCGCCAGTGAAATGCGCGAACTATCTGGAGCCGCGCGAAACGAGGAAGACGAGGACGAAGCGGCAGGTCGGCGGGCAGGTCGGGTGGCTGGAGCTGAGC
>WNFZ01005410.1_pt1 | contig 12542 bp, 8 predicted proteins | sample 5400081 | NCBI WGS metagenome assembly WNFZ01 (sample SAMN13153365, study PRJNA577476) | soil metagenome | isolation source: 80 cm soil or saprolite under grassland replicate 1 | place: USA:California | collected 2016-06-15
CATAATTCCGATCCGCCAGTGCCCGGGGCAGGGAGCGCGATTTTTTTCCATATTCGGCGTGGTGTTAATCGGCCGACCACAGGCTGTACGACGATGGCGAAAGCAGACCTCGTGAAGTTAATCACGTGGTTGCGCGCGCGGCGGCATCCTTGTTACGTGCTGTTACCTACCGCGGAATACGACCAAAAATGGAGCGCCTGGAACCTTCCTTCGCCAAAAACATTCCGGCGCGGCGATGCCTCGACGATGGGTCATTGATTGCCTGAATTATTTAGATAACTTCTCATTAACTGGTTCTTATGCGAAGACGCCCCAACCCTGATTCGGAAGCGAACATCCGGCGCATCGACACAAAACGGCGCGCGAAGAGACAAACGCATGGTTTTCAGGTCCATTTCCTTCGCGGCAATCAGGTGGTTACAAGGATGTTTAGCGACAGCGTCTACGGTGGGAAGGAGGCAGCGAGGCGTGCCGCACGGAAATTCAAGCGCGCGACCTTGCGTCGGCTGCCTCAGCGGAGATTTATCGGGTTCAAGTAGGCTTATCGCTGTTGGCACCCTTTTTTCCCCGATAGGCCTTCCAGCATTCAATAAATCCGGGTGCGAAATCCTCCGGGCGTGCCGAGACCCAACCATCGATGATGGCCGAAGGGAAAAAAGCACCAGTCTCGATTTCGCTCCGGTTGATTATGGGATTGCCGCGAATCTCTCCTCGATAAAGCCAAACAAACTCCTGCTCGGTGCTTGCGGAGGCGGGAAGCTTCAAAAGCTTTTCCAGAGGAACATTTATCCCTAGTTCCTCATCCAACTCGCGTCGGGCCGTTTCTTCATAGCTCTCTCGGGGCGCTACATGACCTGCAGCGCTCGAGTCCCACTTCAGAGAATGTCGATCCTTCCACCGCGAGCGTTGCTGCAAATAAACTTCGCCTGCCTGGTCGAAAATCAGGATGTGGACGGCACGATGGCGCAAGTTATTCCCATGCACATCCGAGCGCGGCGCATATCCTAAAATTCGATCGTTCTGTAATTCGCCAGGCCAATCCACTGAAGGAGCGATAACTTTTCGGCGCGTGTCTTGGGATCGAAGCTCAGAATCGACGCGGCGTGATCCCAATTGATGACACGCATGCCAAGTAGTTTCCTAAGCTGCTTTCTTCTCTGAGAAAAGCCGCTCCGAATCAACTTCGTAAGCAACTCATCATCGCGCGGGGGCAAGTCGAGTGGGTCGCGAGGTAAGATTCGCACGAGTGCCGAATCGACTTCGGGTTCTGGAAAAAAAACAGTTGGCGGAATCGTACGCAGATATTGCACCCGATGATGCAACTGCACGCGCAAAGTCAGGGAGCCGTAATCGCGAGTAGATGGCAACGCTGAAAGGCGGCGCGCCATTTCCTTTTGTAACATACACATCCACAGGGAGATGGGACTAGGATACTCAAGAAACTTCAAGAGCAACTGACTGGAGATGTTGTATGGAAGATTACCGAGCAGTTTCACTCGGCGCTGCGAAAAAAGAACACGTGGATCAAACTTCAGAGCATCTGCATTCTGTACTTCGAGTCGCGGATGACTGAGATGTTCGCGTAGGAAATTCGCGAGGCGCGTGTCCTTCTCGATTGCCAGAACGTTCGCCCCTTTCTCAAGCGTCAGCTTGGTGAGAGCGCCCAAGCCAGGTCCAATTTCGACCACATAATCGTCCGGATTTATCTCCGCTTGTTTCACGATCCAGCGCGCAAGATTTTGGTCGTGCAGAAAATTTTGCCCGAGAGTTTTGACCGGTGAGACACGTATTTTCTGAAGCGTCGTCCTTATCTCGGAGAGCTTCATAAGAGAGCTACGAATGTCTCGCTGGCGTGCAGAAATTAGCGCATTTGTTCACAAAATTGTGTGAACAAAATACGCTGGACATGGGGATCTTATTCACAAGTTATTGGCACATATCCCCGGCTCTGCGCATCGCACGGATTTTTCACTCGTGAGCCGGCAGAGTCAGTTGCGCCCGCTTTTTGCGACTGCTCAGATACGTTCGGCGCGCGTCCTTCAATGAAACACCATCAATAAAGAAAACGGTCGCGGCGCGGCCAATCGCATATGTTCCCGAGCCTGCCACCAGCCCGCATACGACGTTTCCCCAGCCGGGAAAGAATTTCAGGATCGCGCGGGTGCCTTCGCGCAGAAGCATCGCCGCGCCCACGTTCGCACCAAGCGCGCCGATAAATTGGGTCGCGGCGCGCAGGCTCCGCTCGCGCCCGCTTACGTACATGATGCCGGAGATCATCATGACCTGCAAACTCGTCAGAATCGGCAAGTCGGCGAGCGGGATCGGTTGTGCGCCAATTGCCGCACAAATGGCACTGGTGGATTTCACCAAAATCTGCGCCACTTCGTGCTGGGCTGCGCGATCTCGCGATATCCTGATCATCTCCATTCGTGCTTGATTCGGCAACTCACGTGCCAGAATCGACGTGAGCCGCTGGGCTTCGGCATGGGGTAGTTCGACTGCCCGGTCATGACCGGCAGGGGCCAATCTCAAAATATCCAGGAAAGGCCCGGCCGCTGCAGCATTTGATGGAGGCGCAGGTTCCAGTCGAAAGGGAATCAGATTGGCCTGACTGGATGCGTCTCCCTCTGATATCGGTGGAAGGATGATTTCAATGATCTTCGTGCCCGGCTCCGGCGTTTTATTCCAAGTGGGATATCCCAGCCAATCATTCAGGCTGTGCTTTTCAGGCGCCCCTCCGACCTGGCCATCATCGAGAAAAAAGATCACGTCGGCAGCTTGATATTTAAGTTCATCCTGGATGTGAATGGCAGCGGAAGCATCTGTGCACCGAGCGTCGAGAATGCAGATCGTTCCCCGGTCGGGCAGGCTGACATCGTGCCAATGAGGAGTCCGGGCAGGAACATCGTGTGTTCCGGTTGGATGGTCTGACCCAAAGAGGGCAGAAATGATTTCCTCCAGCGGCATTGCGCTCGAGCCTGCAAAAAGAAAACGCGGCGGCCGCTGCTGAAGGAATAATTGCTTGAGCGGTGTCAGCTCGCTTAGAATGGCCTTTCGAATTTTGGCTGGCAGCCTGCCGGCAAGACGTTCGAGTCGCTCGACAATTTGGAGGAGTGATGGCGATCTCACAAGCGCGGCACTCTCTGGAGGTTCGGATATAGCGGCATGCAGCAGGTCAGCAGTAGAAAATAGATTGTCGAACTCGAATGTTCCGCCATATAGAGTTTCGCGCTTTCAATCTTAATCCAAAAATTCAAATCTTCCCTTCTTTTCCATGAGTCTAAATGTCGAAATTCTTTCTCGGGCGGCAAATGAAGCACGGGGTTTGTGCATGGATGCCGTGCAGGCTTCGCAATCGGGCCACCTTGGGCTGCCGCTCGGCTGCGCAGAAATCGGCGCGGTGCTCTACGGCCACGCGCTGAAATATAATCCAGACAAGCCGCGCTGGATCAATCGCGATTATTTCGTTCTGTCGGGCGGTCACGGCAGCATGTTTCTCTACGCATGGTTGCACATGAGCGGGTACGACCTGCCAATGTCGGAAATCAAACGCTTCCGGCAATTACATTCTAAAACGCCGGGACATCCTGAATTTGGCCACACTCCCGGAGTGGAATGCACTACAGGACCACTCGGTCAGGGCGTTGGCAACGCTGTCGGCATTGCCGCGGCCTCGAAAATGGCAGCGGCGCGTTTTAACACGAGCGAGCACACAATTTTTGACAGTCATGTCATCTGTTTGTGCAGCGACGGCGACATGCAGGAGGGGGTTGCATCTGAGGCGAGCGCGCTCGCTGGTCATTGGGGCCTCGATAACTTGATTCTGATCTACGATTCGAATGCTGTTACTCTCGACGCCGCGGCGAAAGAAACTCAAAGCGAAAACACCGCGAAGCGCTTCGAAGCATATGGCTTCGACGTCCAGGAAATCGATGGCAACGACATGCAGCAATTTCTCGATGCGCTCAACATCGCGAAAGAGCGCAACAACGGGAAACCGCAGTTCATCGTTGCGCACACCCTTATCGGCAAAGGCATCCCGGAAGTCGAAGGAACGTACAAGGCGCATGGGGAAGCGGGCGCAAAATTTGTCGATGCGGCGCGCAAAGGGCTTGGATTACCCGAGGAACATTATTTCGTATCGCAGCAGGTGTACGACTACTTCGCCGAGCATAAAAAGAAGCTGCTCGCCGAATACGATCGCTGGGAAAAAACTTACACCGCGTGGCGCAAGGAAAATCCTGACAACGCGAAGCTGCTTGATAATGGGCTCGAGCGAAAAGTTCCCGCCGATCTTCTATCGAAGATTCCTGATTTTCCGAAGGAGGCGAAACTGGCAACGCGCAAAGCCGGTGGCGAAGTGTTGCAGCCGATCGCGGAGGCGATGCCGTTGCTGGTGAGTGGCAGCGCCGATCTCCATGGATCGACGATGAATTACATTAAGGAAGGCGGCGATTTCACGCGCGGCAATCCCAGCGGGCGCAACATCCGTTTCGGCATCCGCGAGCACGGCATGTGCGCGATCGTGAACGGTATCTCATATCACGGGCTGTTCCGCGCATCGGGCGCAACGTTCACGGTCTTCACCGATTATTGTCGCGCTTCCATTCGCCTGGGCGCGCTGGCCGGGCTTCCCAATACTTACATTTTTACCCACGATTCGATTGGCGTTGGTGAAGACGGCCCGACCCATCAACCGGTGGAGACGGTCAGTTCCGTCAGGTTAATGCCTAACATCGACGTGATTCGCCCGGCCGATCCGGAAGAAACCGCGGGCGCATTTGTCGCCGCGATGCAACGGACGGATGGCCCAACGTTCCTCGCGCTCACGCGTCAGGCCATTCCAATGTTAAACGATATCGATCTAAAATTGCGCCGCGAAGGAGTGCTGCGCGGCGCTTACATCGCGCAGAAAGAGAAAGGCAAACTCGATCTGATCATCATGTCGTGCGGAAGCGAATTGCAGCATGCGCTTGCTGCCGCAACGGAGCTCGGCAACGGGGTGCGCGTGGTTTCCATCCCGTGCTTCGAGCGTTTCAATCGCGAATCTGCAGAATATCGCGAAGAGATTCTCCCGAACTCCTGTCGCAAACGTGTCGCAATCGAAGCTGGCGTGACCGAGATTTGGTATCAGTACGTCGGTCTCGATGGCAAAGTTGTTGGGCTGCACGAGTTCGGGTTGAGCGCGCCCGGCGGCGAAGTGATGAAAGAGCGCGGCATCGACGCGCAGCACGTTATCGATGCCGCGAAGTCGCTCTAGAACGCTTCCTCCGGCTCAGCCGCATCTTCCGCCCGATCTTCAAAGCGCGTGAAGTCCTTTAGGAAAGTAAGTTTGACTTGGCCGATCGGACCATTTCTTTGTTTGGCAATAATAAGCTCAGCTTTGCCTTCCAGCTCTGTTCTTTCCTCATCTGAATCGGCGTAATATTCCTCCCGAACAAGCAAACCGACGAGATCGGCATCCTGTTCGATTGAACCTGATTCTCGCAAATCCGCCAGCCGGGGAACTCCTTTGCCGCTGCCTGTTCGGATCTCCGGATTGCGATTCAACTGCGCCACAACGATGATCGGTATCTTTAGTTCCTTGGCCAAGCCTTTAAGCCCCGCTGAAATTTCCGAGATCTCTAATTGCCGATTGTCCTGTGCGCGGCGGGACGTCGATCTTAGCAGTTGAAGATAATCGACGATGATCAGTTGTACATCCTGCTGCGCTTTCAGCCGGCGTGCTTTCGCGCGCAATTCGAGAATGCTCAAGCTAGCACTGTCATCGATGAAAATTTTCGCTTCGGCCAGTTTCGAAGCTGCGTTCGTCAGTTTTGGAAAGTCGGCTTCCGCAAGAAATCCATCTCGTGTTTTCGCCAGGTTGACGCGAGATCGTGAACAAAGCATACGCTGAACAAGCTGTTGCGCGCTCATCTCCAAGCTGAAAATTGCCACGGGCAGCTTCAACTGGATGGCAGCATGCTCCGCAATATTCATTGCCAGCGCGGTTTTCCCCATGCTCGGCCGAGCCGCGATCACAATCATCTCTGAGGAATGCAAACCGCTTGTCAGCCTATCGAGATCGCGAAAACCGGTTGAGACGCCTGTAATTGCGCCTTTGTTTTCAAAGAGCTTCTCGATTGATTCAAGAGTGCTCATCACTTGCTCTTTCATAGAGAGCATCTGGCCTTTGAAACGGTCTTCGCCGACGGCGAAGATTCGTTGTTCTACTTCATCGAGAACATTATTTACTTCGTCCTGTTCCTCGTAGGCCCGTCGAACGCTCTCTGTGGCCACCGCGATGATCTCGCGGAGAATATGTTTGTCTCGGACGATGTCGAGGTAGTACTGCACGTTCGCTGCCGTCGGCACGAACGTGAAGAGGGTAGTGACAAAGGCGGCGCCACCGACCGCATCAAGCAAATTCCGATCACGTAGCACTTGCGTGAAGGTGATCAGATCGATTGCCTGTCCAGCGTTCCAAAGATCGACGAGGACGTTGTAGATGGTCTGGTGCGCCGGGATGTAAAAGTATTCTTCGTTAATTTTCTCGACGCACTCCCCGATTGCTTCGCGCGGTGAGATGAGCATCGAGCCCAGGACTCCTTGTTCGGCTTCCACGCTGTGCGGCGGGGACCGGTGAATATCCTGCGAAGAAGATGTGAGTGACTGCCCGCCGCGCAGGCCGCCATTTTTTTCCGGCCAGCCTCGGCCGGGCCCATTGCCCGATTCTCCACGAGGCTTCTCAGCAGTCCGCGAGGACGGTTGAGTCGCCATTTATTTAGGTCTCTTTTTTTCTTCTGAAAAGCGATCGATGTTTTTTCTCAGGCTGTTCGGCAGGAGTTTCTTCGGCCTTCGGTTTTTCGGCCGATTTCACCTGAAAAATAAATTGGGCCGTTACATCATGATGTAACTTGATCGCGACCTCGTGCTCGCCCGTCTCTTTGATCGGGCGCTCGAGAACAACTTTGTGCCGATCAATCTCTGCGCCCAACTCGTTCTTGAGCCGGTTTACGATGTCCTGTGCGGTAACGGAGCCAAACGCCCTGCCAGTTTCGCCCGTTTCCAGCGTGAAGATAACTCGCGCTTTGCCAATTCGACGGGCGAGTTCTTCGGACTCGTTCAGTTCGCGTGCTTCGCGTTCGGCGCGTTTCGCTTTAAGCGTATCGAGTTGCCGCAAGCTCGCCGGCGTGACTTCATGCGCCTTGCCATGCGGCAATAAATAATTGCGCGCGTAACCGCGCCGCACTTTCACCACGTCGGCTTCCGCACCCAAACCGGGAACATTCTCGGTTAAAATTATTTCAGTCAAAGGCATTGGGAATGATTATCTGGGAGAAAATCGTTGTGTAATAAAAGCGGAGGGAAGCGAGTATAGAAGCCGGGCAAGCTGTGTCAACTGGCGAAAACTTTCGGAGTCAACTCACAAAATTTTTGAGAGTTAATGCGGCGAGAGGACTTAATTGTGTCACGTTTTATTCACGATTTTGCGCGTACCAATCGTCGCGGGCGAGAGGTAGGTTGGCCTGGCCGGACGGACCCAACTTTGCGAGCAGGGTTTGGTAAACGGCAATGTGACCCCTCCGAAATCCGTGCGCCGATCCGGCAATGTAAAGACGCCATACCCGATACGTCTCTTCATCGACGAAGCGGAGCGCTTCATCATGACGGGCTCCTAATCTGCGCAGCCAATGGCGTAAAGTGAGCGCATAATGTTCGCGCAGATTTTCTACATCGCGGATTTCGAAACCGGATGATTCCGCGGCGCGCAGCATGATTGGCAGGGGCGGGATATCGCCATCAGGGAAAACGTATTGTTCGATAAATGAGCCCCGAAGGCTTTCGGGGTTCCCTGGTCGCGCGATAATATCCTCGCCAATTGTCTGGTTTAGAAAAACCCCGCCCGGCTTGAGCGCCCGATGTGCAGCCGCGAAGTAATCCGGCAGCCGCCCACATCCAACGTGTTCGGCCATTCCAACGCTGACGATTGCATCGTAAAGTTCGTGGCCTTCTGCCGCGATCTCGCGATAATCGCGCAGTTCGATCCTGGCCTCGTTTCTCAATCCAGCTTCGGCGATCCGGGAGCATCCCCATTCCGCTTGCGGTTCGCTTAGTGTGATTCCCTCTGCATGTACACCGAAATGTTTCGCAGCGTGAATGACGAGCGCGCCCCAGCCACAGCCAATGTCGAGCAGACGCTGGCCAGCTCGGAGGCGTAACTTGCGGCAGATGTAATCAAGCTTTTGTTCCTGCGCAACGTCGAGAGGATCGCTTGGTGATTTGAAATACGCGCAGGAATAAACCATGCGCCGATCGAGCCACAGTTGGTAGAAGTCATTCGATACATCGTAGTGAAATCTGGCCGCGCGCCGATCACGCTCCGGTGAGTGAGGTTTACCGCGGATCCGTGGCAGTAGTTGCCTCGCGGCACGTTGCATTATTGAGCTTCCATTACCCTCTGGAAGTCTGATCAGCAGACCGCCGAGCTTCAGTTTTTTCTTCCAATCATCGAGGCGGTTGAGCAAGAAATCGCCGGCTTCAAATGCCGCCTCGATATCGCCTTCGATGTCGAAATCGTTTCGCAGATATGCTTCGGCCAATCCAACTTCTGTCCCAGGCAAGAACATGCGGCCGAGCGCGCCGGGATGGTTAAGTACGAGAATGACCGAACGCGGCCGATCATCGGGCCATACAGTGTCGTTCCACAGCCGCACGCCCACGCTCTCTAACGGGCAGCCGGCGAAAATTTCGCTCAGCACATGACGCGTTTTCTTCTCGAGCGTTCCTTCTCGGGACGTCGCATGCACGACCCGAACCTAAAGCGCATCATTGGATCATGCCAAGCTTCATGCCACCGGCTTCGCAATCAGTATCGAGTACCACAGCGTGCTTTTGGTAGCGACGCCTCTTGCCCAGCCGGAAAAAATGCACGTTTCTTCGTCGATTCTAGCGCACCGCAACTAGACGAATGCTAGCTGCGATGCGAAGATCAGACGCGCAATCTTCTAGTGCCGCGTCGAGCCGACACTTGAGATGATTCCTTCCCAGGGAAGGACAAAGGAGGGCGGTATTGTCGTGAAGTCGATTTGCCCGCCCAGCTCAAAATGGCCGGTGGCGTTGGCGAAGCGACCCGTGCCACCCGTCACCTCCGCGGTTTCATGGTTGTCGTACACTCCCGGCGTTTCTGTCGGGCACAGGTACCCCTCGAAAGTGCCGGAGATTTCGTCGCCGTTGGCCGCAAACCAGTGAGAGGTGCCAGTGTAGGGAATATTATTTTCACAAAGATCCGGATCGGGGTCGCAAGGGTGCGTGACGAAGTCCGCCGTCCCAGTGAAGGCTCCCAATTGGTTCGCGTGTCCGAAATTGATAACGTGTGTTGAAGGCTCACACTCCGTGCCGGACTGAGACTCAACGTACCCCGAGACAGTGCCATTGAAGGGCACCATGTCGCGGGCTACTGCCGGAGTGGGTGCCGAGATAAACACTGCCGCAAAGCAGGCGAGCAGCAGCGGGATCAGAACCCCTGCTGTTGATTTGAACTGAATGTTTCGATTTTTCATAATTTGATTTCCTTTTCTGTTTTGGCTTTCTGTAACTTCTCGTCATGAGAGCGGGCAGCTCTTATCCACCTCCGCGGCTCGCCAATCCGAAGAACGTCAGCGAGTCGTAGGGATGCTCGGGCGGGCAGCCGCCGCCGAGTTCGACATGCCAGGAGAACGTTGCCGGAGTTGCATTCGTGTCGAGCGTCGCCGTCGCTGCGTCTCCGAACCCCGCGAACACGTAGACGCCGCCGGAGAACGAGACCAGCATCAACGCGTTGTACCCGAACGCCAGGTGGTGGCTGCCGTTGTAGAAGACGTTGAGCGTAACCTGAGCCGGCGTCGCGGGATCGATGTTCACGTTCCAATCGCCGGTGACCGTGAAGAGGGGAACGGGATTGCCGTCACAGTAGAACGTGCCGCCCGTAAACGTGCCATGGTACGTCTGTGCGGGCGCGGCCAGCGATGAACTCGCCGAGGTCACGAGGATCGAGAACGCGGCGACGATGTAAGTCAGCATATTTTTTCCGTTTTTCATAATGTGATTTTCTTTTCTTGTTTTGGGTTTGTGGCCGTCGTTCCGGTTAATCCGGAGACTCAGACCGTTTCCCATTCCTTCCCGAAAGTTTGCGCCGCGTTGCAAAGAAAGTGACGGGAGCCACAGCGCTCTTGTGTGTTGCGGTGCGATGCAACGCCGCGGCCAAGCGAAGCGGCTACAGCCGGGGAAACTATTTCGGTGCTAGTGAGGCGACGATTTTTTCGAAGCGCGGATCGCCGCGCAGCGGATCCCAGAACGGGTGCAGTTTCAGTTGGCCGTAGGTTACCCCACCCGGAATTTGTGCCGAGATCGCCAGTTGCTGCAAAGCAAGATCCTTTTCGCCGATCCATGCGCAAATGATGGCAAAGCCTTGGATCATGTCCGCACCGCCGAGCGAGTCTCGCGCGACGGGGAGAAGCTCAACGGCCCGTCGTCCTTCGCGCAACGCCTCTTCCTTACGCCCAAGTCCGGCGTCGATCAGGCCGAGCGCGCAAAGCGCCGGAGCGTAATCGGGTTGCGCACGGGTCGCCTCTTCCTGTTGAACGCGAGCAATGGTAAAGGCAGCGCGCGCCGCAGCCGCATCCCCACGGACGCGAGCCACCACGCCTTCACCGAAGGGGCGGTATAGCGGAATGACTTCTGGCCCGAAGGTATTGTCGGAAAGCGCCACCAGCGCTTGAGCAGCGGCGACGGGGTCGCGTTCGCAAAGCGCAAGTACCAGCCAGTGGTTGGCGAGTGTAGCTGCGGCGCCGGGGTCCTCAACGAGAATCGCTTCGATGGTTGTATGCAAAGGCCGCGAATCAGCGCGCCAATCGAGGTCAACCAAGGCGCGTTCAACCCTCATATGCACGTCCTTCGGCGCGATTGCGAGAGCGCGGTCGAGAACGGCGGCCATGTCCGCATAGCGGCGCAGATCCTGATAGTTAAACGAGAGATTCTGAAAAGCGTAAGAATTGCGGGGATCCAGTTCGATCACGCGCTCGAGATTGCGGGTGGATTCTGCCCAGCGCCCCTGGCGCCGGTCCATAATGCCGGCCACGACGAAGATAAACGGGTCATTGGGTAGCGTGCGTTGCGCGATCGCAAGCTCAGCCCGCGCGCGATCATAGTCGAGGTAGCCCTGGTACAGGTGGTGTGCCAAAGCGAGATGCGCTTCGCCCTGGTTTGGGCGCAAACGGAGCGCTGTCTGGACGGCAGCTTCCGCCAAAGCGAGGCGGGTTGCCGTGTGGTCGTGGTCCAAAAAATAAAGCAGATCGTGCGTAATGGCCAACTCGCACCAGGCGAGGAGAAATGTCGGATCGAGTGCCACCGCCTGGTTGAGGAGACCGACGGCTTGCAGGCGATTGTTGGTGCCTAGGACACGGGAGTTGGTCTGCCGTAACATCTTGGCGCGAGTGTAAAGATCGAAGGCCGCGAGATCGGCGGTGGGTCGCTGCTCGATCGCCGCTTTTTCTGTGAGGGAGAGTTTGGCCTGAAGCTGCTCGGCGATAGTTTTGGCGATTTCGCTCTGAATGGCGAACACGTCCGCCAGATCGCGATCGTAAGTTTGCGCCCAGAGATGGGCGTCGGTGCGGGCGTCAATCAACTGGGCGTTGACGCGGACACGCTTGCCAGCTCGTTGCACGCTGCCTTCGAGAAGATGCGCCACGCCGAGCTGTTTCCCGATCTCGCGCAGGTTCCGCTCGGCTCCGGTCGTGTATTGCATGACCGAAGTGCGGCTGATCACTTTCAGATCCGCAATCTTCGCGAGGTCGGTTAGGATTTCGTCTTGGACGCCCACCGCGAAGTTAGCGTTGGCTTGATCGTGGCTGAGATCGTCGAATGGAAGCACAGCGATGCTTTTCTCCGAAACATTCGCAGGCGCCGCGTTCTGGGACATGGCTCGGTTGTGCCACCGAGCGAACAGCACGAAGGCCGCAGCCGCCATCCCGATCAGACCGGCCGTAAGAGCCAATCCGCGCGCCGCTTTCCAGCGATCGAGGATCTGTGCGCGGCAATCTTGCAATTGCGACGTGAGTGCATGGACACCCGGGCGCGCGGCTGGTTCGAGGGCAAGCATCGACACCAGCAGCGACACAAGCCGGCTTGGAACGCGTGCCGCCTTCAGCTGTTCGATTGGCAGAGCTTGAGAGTGCTGGCTCGCGCGAATCTGTTCGATGGTCGCGCCTTCGAAAGGCCTGTGGCCGGTGAGCAGATACCAGAGAGTTGCGCCTACCGAATAGATGTCCGAGCGAACGCCCACCGGCGAATCGGTGAATTGCTCCGGACTCGCGAAAGCCGGCGTGCCGACAAATCCTCCGTGCGTCAAGCCCATCGCATCCGGCTTTTCCACAAGTGCTTTCGCCACGCCGAAGTCGATCACCTTTACGACGGTCTCAGCTTTTTCGGCTTTGCCCGGACTCGAATCGTTCGCATCCGGCGCGGCGGCGACCAACATCAAATTCGCCGGCTTCAAATCCCGGTGCACGAGGCCTTGCTTTTCC
>WNFZ01004747.1_pt1 | contig 12541 bp, 11 predicted proteins | sample 5400081 | NCBI WGS metagenome assembly WNFZ01 (sample SAMN13153365, study PRJNA577476) | soil metagenome | isolation source: 80 cm soil or saprolite under grassland replicate 1 | place: USA:California | collected 2016-06-15
AGCGGTAGGTGATCAGGCTATCACCACCATCGAGGGATTATCGGAAAAAGGGGACCATCCGGTGCAAAAAGCGTGGTTGCAGCATGATGTGTCACAATGCGGCTATTGCCAGGCAGGGCAAATCATGAGTGCTGCCGCTTTGCTCAAATCTAACCCTCATCCGGGCGATGCTGATATCGAAGCAGCAATGAACGGGAACATCTGCCGCTGCGCCACTTATGTTCGCATCAGGGCGGCGATCAAAACCGCCGCGGGTAGTTAGAGTGCGACTATGAAATTGCACTTATGAAAATTACTAAGAGATATTTACCAATAGTTTCTTCTTTCATTACAACCAAATAATCATTACTATGTCAAGTATAAAAACATCTTATAGCAGGCGTTCTTTTTTGAAAGCTACAGCATTAGCTGGCGGAGGCATGATGCTAAGTTTTAGTTGGTTGGCTGGATGTAAGCCTACACCGGAAGAAGTATTGACACTTCCCAAAGAATGGTTTGAGTTGAACAGCTACATCAAAATCGGAGAAAATGGAGTAGTCACCCTCATGGCTCCTAACCCGGAATTCGGGCAGAATGTTAAGACCTCACTGCCGATGATGCTCGCTGAAGAATTGGATATAGACTGGAAAAACGTCATTGTAGAGCAGGCTGATTTCTTTCCTGAACATTTTGATCGCCTCCAGTTTACAGGAGGGAGCACTGCAATGAGCAGGGCTTGGAAACCTTTGCGCACCGCAGGAGCTACAGCCCGGCAAATGCTGATCAATGCCGCCGCACAATCCTGGAAGGTTCCTGCAGGTGAAATAACTACCGAAAGCGGAGTTTTGCATCACAAGCCAAGCGGTAAAAAAGCGGGCTACGGTGAAATGGCTTCTAAAGCGGCAAAACTTCCGGTTCCAAAAGACGTTCCTTTGAAAAAAGTGAGTGATTTCAAAGTTATAGGCAAATCAAAGAAGAACGTAGAGGGATTGAATATTGTGACGGGGAAGCCGTTGTTCACACTGGATTACAAACAGCCCGGAATGTTGATTGCCATGATTGCCCATCCTCCTGCATTCGGCTTGAAAGTGAAATCGGTAGATGATGCCGCAGCGAGAGCTATGCCCGGCATCAAGGATGTGTTTACCGTTAAAACTCTTGACGACAATTATGAAAGAAACTTTTTTGACACTACCTCTTTCGCAGAACTGGTGGTAGTGGTGGGAAATACAACCTGGGAGGTGATGAATGCCAAGAAAGCTTTGAAAGTAGGATGGGAAGAAACACCCGACACCAATATAACAGTAGCCGGTTTTGGGGGAAATAAACAAACAGTGAAGGTTCCAGGAGGTTTGGAGAGCACCGAGCGGCATAAAGCGTTGATGGCACAAATGGCGAAAAAACCCGGGAAGGTGCTTCGTAAAGACGGTAATCCGGAACCAGCCTTTAAAAAGGCTGCAAAAGTGATTGAACGAACCTATACCGCTCCTTTCCTGGCACATAATGCTATGGAACCGCGCAACTGTTTTGCCTATGTTACAGCAGGTAAAGCTGAAATCTACGGACCAACCCAGGCACCTGAGTTTATTACACAAACGCTTGCTGCCCGCCTGGGAATGCCAAAAGAAAAAATCCACATTAAATTAGCGAGAATGGGCGGAGGATTTGGTCAAAGAGCATATTGTCACCATATGCTTGAGGCAGCAGTTATTTCCCAAAGATTGAATGCCCCGGTAAAGTTGGTTTACTCCCGTGAGGACGATATGACTTACGGGATTTATCGCCCAACTTATACTGTGACTTATAAAGCCGCACTGGATGAAAACAACAACCTCATTGCTTATTCTGTAAAAGCTGGCGGTATTCCTGAAAGTCCGCTTGGCTTCTCCCACAATCGCTTTCCTGCGGGTGCGGTGGATAATTACCTGGCAGAAGAATGGAACCTTGATTCTAACATCACTATCGGCGCGTTTCGTGCGCCCAGGTCAAATTTCCTCGGTGGTGCTGAACAGTCGTTCATGGATGAAGTGGCAGAACTGGCGGGTAAGGACCCAATAGAGTTTCGCCTGGAACTTTTTGAGCGTGCGAAGAACAAGCCCGTAGGAAAAGACAATGATTATGATGCGGATCGTTATGCCGGGGTATTAAAATTGGTTAAAGAAAAGTCCAACTGGAACGGGGCTAACAATAATGCTCACCGAGGTGTTGCAGCATATTTCTGTCACAACACATACGTTGCTGAGGTGATCGATCTGACAATGAAGGGAAACAAGCCCGTGATTGAAAAAGTATATGCTGCTGTTGACTGTGGTGTGGTGATAAATCCGGATGCAGCAGCGAACATGGGTCAAGGGGCTATTGTGGACGGTATTGGAAATGCCCTATATGGTGAGATGACGTTTAAGGATGGAGTGCCACAAAAAAATAATTTTGATACCTATCGAATGGTAAGACATAGTGAGGCACCAAAGGCGATTGAGGTACATTTTGTTCAGAATGACCATGATCCAACTGGTCTTGGTGAGCCGCTGTTCCCGCCCATTTTTGGTGCGCTTGCAAACGCGTTACATAAGGCTACCGGAAAGCGTTTATATGAACAACCGTTTGAAAAACAATTGCAGTCAACTTCACCACTTATGTAATAGTAAGTAACTGTTGTTGCAGTGACAAAAAATAAGTCGCTTATGAAAAAGATGTTATTGATCATCGCTATAGCAGCTGTTTTCACGTCTTGCGGAAACGGTAGTGAAAGTTCTACAACTTCAGACACAACTACAAGCTCAGACACTACTAATAGCATTAGTCCTCCACCAACGTCCGATACCGCAACTGCGGTGGCGCCGATGATGGGTGATACATCAAAAACAGAAGCTGACAGTTTAAAAAAGTAGGAATACTTTCAATATTCTTTTGTTTAGCAACAGCTTTCTGTGCATTAATATCGGCGATTGTAAAATAACAAAACAATCAGGCAAAAATAATTGAACGAATGCGCAGCAAAAAGAGTGGGTCGTTACAAGCTAGGTAATGAATCACTGAAATGAAAAACACAATATTTCTCTGGTTATTAATTGCCTTATGTATATCATCCGGTTGCTCAAATGCACAATCTGTTTCATCCAAAAAAATATTGATTGTGTATTTGTCACGAACAAACAACACAAAGGCAATAGCGGAAATCATTCACAACTATGTAGGTGGAACATTGGTAGCGCTTGAATTAGAGAAACCATATCCGAAGAATTACCAGGCTACAGTACAACAGGTAGTGAATGAAAATGAAACAGGCTATTTGCCACCTTTAAAAACAAAAATTGATAGCATTCAAAACTATGATGTTGTGTTTATAGGCTTCCCTACCTGGGCTATGCAGATGCCGCCACCGATGAAGAGCTTTTTACACCAGTATAACCTTAGCGGAAAAACTGTAATTCCATTCAATACAAATGCAGGCTATGGTGTAGGAAGTGGTTTCCAGACGGTAAAGGAGCTTTGTCCGAATAGTAAGGTATTGAAAGGATTTTCTATCAGAGGCGGAGTGGAAAGAGACGGCGTATATTTTGTTATCAAAGGCGAAAAGGCAAAAGAAGCAGAAACGGAAGTAAAGAAATGGTTACACGAAATTAAGTGAATAGAATAGCGAAATTCTGGGTTGATTTTCGTAATAAATAGTTTGAAATGTATAAGAATCAGTAGCACGGCTAAAATACCTTTGAATGAGGCACTGATTTTGACGTAATAAAGCTAACCGGTTCAAAAAAAAAGCGAAAAAATATTCCTCACTTCTTATGTTTCATCAACTATGATCTCATTAAATGTTAATCAGAAAACCTACGAGGTGGATGTAAGTCCGGATACGCCATTATTATGGGTTATAAGAGATGTCATTGGTCTTACCGGAACCAAATATGGTTGTGGCGTAGCCCAATGTGGTGCTTGTGTTGTTCACCTGAACGGAGAAGCTGTGCGTTCCTGTGTTACAAGAGTAAAGCGTGCCGAAGGTCAGAAAATAACAACAATTGAAGGATTATCAAAAAACAATGACCATCCTTTACAACTTGCATGGCAGGAGATTGATGTGCCACAATGTGGTTATTGCCATTCAGGTCAGTTGATGTCAGCAGCGGTGCTTCTTAGAGAAAACCCTAACCCCAGCGACAAGGATATTGATGACGCAATGGCTGGAAATATTTGCCGGTGTGGTACTTATCTCCGTATTCGCAAAGCCATTCATTTGGCAGCCGAAATGCAACGGAAAGAGAAAAAGATCGGGTAATAACGATAATACCCGCTATGATGAATTACAAAGTTTGATACTGTTTAAACTCATACCATTTTATGAAACAGCATTCAGAAACCAAAGCACATCATTTTTTGCCTGTAAAAACGATTACTGTCATATCGGTTATTCTTTTAGTTATTGCAGTGACGACTTCAGCATTTAAAAACAAGAGTGATTTTAGGGATAACAACGCAAAATCTGATGATATCAACAAGGATAGTGTTGAATCAGTTGAAGCCTTTATGAAGGTATATAAAGTTTTGATGAGTCCGAGATGTATGAATTGTCATCCTGCAGGCGATCAGCCTTTACAAGGTGACGATAGTCATATACACACCATGAATGTACAACGTGGTAAAGATGGCACCGGTATATATGCGGTAAAATGTTCCAATTGTCATCAGCCTGAGAATACTCCCGGGATACACACACCTCCGGGCAATCCCAAATGGCATTTACCTCCAGTTGACATGAAGATGGTTTTTGAGGGAAGGACACCGCATCAACTTGCTTTACAAATTATGGACTATGATAAGAATGGTCATAAAAACAAAGAGCAGTTACTGGAACATGCCCGCGATACTTTGGTAAAAGCAGGCTGGAATATGGGTGAAGGACGTATACCACCGCCATTGAGTTATTATGCTTTTCTAACAGCATGGGATACATGGATTGAAAAAGGTGCGTACGCTCCTAAACAATAGAAGCTGTTTTAGAATTATAGAATAATATACTGAGATCGCAGTTGTGCTGTACAAAAGAAATCTTCTTATTTACTTTTTTGTCTTGATCCCGATTTTCATCGGGACTGGCTCCAAAAAGTAACAAAAAAGTCAAGAAAGAAATGATATACAGCCCATTTCTTTCTTCCGCCTTGATTAAGCTTTTGTACTACTGTGAACTCAGCTATTTAACAATGATGAGCAACTAATTGAAGAGATTGTTTACTGATGCCGCAGATGACAATAGATATGCAGATAAAGTGATTGCGACGCAAGGGACGATGCCATAAAATACCATTGCTGGTATCAAAATAAAATTTCAGATAGCTTCCTAAACATATCATTAACTATGAGCACTAAGACGATATCCCGCAGAAACTTCCTCAGAACTTCCAGCTTAACAGGAGCTGTACTTAGCATAGGTTTTTATTTTCCTGCGCTGGCGAAAGAAGCAAAGATCATAAACGCAGGGAATGAAGCAAATGAAGAGATTGAGTTGAATGCGTGGATACATATCAATACATCGGGTAAAGTTACCATTTTCAGTCACCGTGCAGAAATGGGTCAGGGTGTTTACCAGTCCATACCGCAGATCGTTGCTGAAGAACTGGAAGTGAATTTAGATGAGGTGAATATTGTTTTTGCAAAAGGCGATCAAAAAAAATATGGCAACCAGATAACAGGCGGCAGTTCCAGTGTTCGTGGTTCTTATAAAAATTTATTGAACCTTGGTGCAACAGCCCGTGAGATGCTGATAACCGCAGCAGCCACAAAATGGAATGTTCCAAATACAGAATGCTATGCAGAAGCCGGTCATGTTTTTCATAAGCCTTCAGGTAAAAAATTGCATTACGGAGAACTTGTGATGGATGCTTCAAAACTGGAAGCTCCAAAGAATGTGAAACTCAAAAACCGCTCTGAATACAAACTGATTGGCAAGCCACTGCATCGCCAGGACTCAAAATTGAAAACAAATGGTACTGCCATATTTGGTTTGGACAAGAAACTGCCGGGTATGTTGTATGCAGCCGTAGAACGTAATCCGCGGCTGCGTGGTACAGTAAAAAGTTTTGATGATTCGGCAGCACTTAAAATACCTGGAGTAAAGAAAGTATTTAAAGTTAGAATGGGCGTATTCAGCACCTATCGTGAAGGTGTTGCAGTCGTAGCTAATTCAACGTTCGCTGCCATGCAGGGAAAGAAGGCATTAAAAGTTGAATGGGATGATAGTGGATTTGAACATTTAGATACAGCAGAAATATTCAGGCGCCAGGAAGAAGCTTTGAAGACAAGTGAAGGACTTTCTTTCCGCAAACAGGGAGACCCGGACAGCATAATACAAAATGCAGAAAAGAAGATTGACGTGGTTTATCAAACTCCGTATCAATCTCATTATTGTATGGAGCCACTGAATTGTGTTGCACATTACCAGGGAGATAAACTGGAGATATGGGGACCGATACAGGCACTTGACTGGGTGCAGGATTATATCAGTAAAGAAATGGGAATAGCAAGAGACAACGTGATTGTGAACCTGACTTTCTTGGGTGGCGGTTTTGGAAGAAAGGCCTTTATGGATTACCCCCATGAGGCTTCTGTTATTTCAAAAGAGGTAGGCGCACCGGTTCAGGTGGTATGGACAAGAGAAGATGATGCAACACAAGGACCTTATCGCCCGGGCATCACATATCGTTGCGAAGGTGTTGTTACCAATGGTGAGATCAGTGCTTTTAAGTTGAGAATGGCAGGACAAAATAATGATCACTGGAGAGGTGGCGACAAAACGAAGCCAAATCGAAGCACATCGGAAGGATTTCTGAAACCTTATTTTGAGACGATACAAAATCTGAGCATTGCAGACGTGCCTTTTGAGACGCCGATCCCCACGATGTGGTGGCGTTCTGTTTATGCGTCAACCAACGGCTTCGCATACGAAAGCTTCATGGATGAATTAGCCATTGCAGCCGGCAAAGATCCGCTTGAATTCAGGAGGCAGAATTTGAAAGAAGAACGACTACATAAACAGATCGATAAACTGATAGAAGTTTCGGGTTGGAATAACCGGAAGAAAAATGAAGGTTATGGTGTCGCCATCACAGAGTGTTTCGCAAGTACTGTAGGGCAGGTAGTAAAAGTATCAAAAGATGGCAATGGCAAAGTAAAGATCGATCATGTTTGGGCAGTGATGGATTGCGGCTGGTATGTAAATCCTGATACTATCAAAGCACAGGTGGAAGGTGCAATCGTAATGGCGCTGGGTGCAGCTACCATACATGAAATAACATTTAAAGATGGTATGACGGAACAAAAGAATTTCTATGCATATAAAATGCCGCGTATAACAGATATTCCACCTATCGATGTGTACATCATGGAAAATGATGCAGATGCAGGTGGTGTTGGGGAACCGGGTTTGCCGGCATTTGCTCCTGCGCTTACCAATGCTATTTATGATCTCACAGGAAAGCGGATAAGAAGGTTGCCCTTTGATTTATCATCAGTATAATGTATTATTCTATAAACATTTTCTTAAAAAAGCTTCTCTAAAATGGTTAGAAATATCGCAAGCCTGATTAAAATTTGCCAGGCTTGTAACTAATGTTTGAATTTCGTAAGTAGTTATAACAATTAGAATTTTTATTTTGTACTAAGCTGTATTGCTACTATCATCGCCTGTGGAGCCTGCACTGAACTTGTTTCAGTGTCACTCACTTGTACGTTCTGTGCTTTATGCAGCAATATGCAGATTCGTTTACGATTTCTCCGCACGTCTCTCCAAAGGCTTGTGTGATTAGCCGAGGACATTGCGGTATAGTTGGTAAAATTATGCGAATAGAAATTATGGTAACCGAACCGCAACGTCCCATAAGCTGCGCACAAAGCATGCATGGAGACATTGCGGAGAAAGGGATGAAGGAAGATATAGAATTATACAAGAAGGTAAAGGCTGATAAGAACGAAAGCTATATGCCACTTGAAGAATCCATCAAAAAGAGAAAAACAAATATTATACTGTAAAGACTAACACTTCACTTTCTGCCTGTGCTTTTGGTATGCGGATACGTTTCTCTTTTAATCCTTCTATATGAAATTGAATTGCACTAAAAATATTTTTTTCGATAATTGCTTTTGTTTTACCTGTAGCAATCACTCCAGGCAAATCAGGAACATAGGCTGAGTAGCCTGTTTTTGTTTTTTCATATACCACCAAATACTTTCTCATTTCTTATCAGTTTGTGCCTGTTTATAAATGCTGTTTAAAGTGCCAGGGGCAATTTCATCAGTCATTTTATGTGCAGCAATTGTAACCAATCCCTTTTTTACCGGGTGTTTATATTGTTTATGACTTCCTCTCTGCCTCACCATATACCAACCATCGCTTTCAATGATTTTGATATATCCTTGGCTTTCATATTCAAAAATATATAAAGGAATGTTCGACTTGTGTAAGTAGTTATAACAATTAGAATTTTTATTTTGTACTAAACTGTATTGCTACTATCATCGCCGGTTGTGTCACTCACTTGTACGTTCTGAAGTTTATTGTGTCCGTAACAACTTACTGCACAGCTATGCAGATTTATAAGCCTGCAGAATAAACATCACTATTCAATTTTTGTATTGGTGCATTTCGGAGAATTGCTGCTTTAATGGTATTCTTTTCCCATCTTAACGCTTCGTCCGCTTTGCGAAACGATGCGGACTGAAAAAGCATCATTCTTATTCAAAAGCCGGCACAAAAAATATTCTTCTTAGAAATTGCCACTGCATTTTTCAAAAACAAAAAAGTTCTTCCTTGAGAGGCTGACCGCCTTTTTTACTTCATAATGTATTGCCGGAGTAATGAAATTCTATTTCCAGAGATTGTTTGCATTAAGCAAAATAAACAGAAGACATTTTAGTTAATCTGGTTCATTGATAACTTTTGCAATTGAATTTTCATTTTGTTTTTTAAACTCTGTTGGAGTAAGCCCGGTATATTTTTTAAAAGCCCGGTTAAATGAAGCTTTAGAATTAAATCCACAATCTAATGCAATACCAAGCAAAGTATGTTCCTGAAGTTTACCTGCAAGGATTTGTATTTTAACTGCGTTTATTCGATACTTATTTATGTAATCAAAAAAATTTTGATTTTCTTTTTCATTGATCGTTTGTGATAAATGATTGGGCATGACATGTAAAAATTCCGATAAACTGAAAAGACTTAAATCTGGATCAAGATAAGGCGCCTTTGTTTCCATAAATTGCGAAAGTTCATGCCAGATCTTTTCTGCCTTTACTTTATTCAATCCTGACTTTTTATATTTTTCTTCCTGTATAGAAACTTCCTCTTCCTTTATTTGTAGTGGTTCTTCTTTATTGTTTAAAGGATAATTTTCTATTTCATGCTTTACAAAAATCGAGTTCTGACGTACCCCAAAATATCCCATGAGGTAAATAAAAATGCATATAGCAATATTGGGAAACAAGCTAATAGATTCGGGAGTTGAAATATTTGTAAAAACTCCTGCGAACAAACTAATAACAGAAAGTGACCAAATTATTAAAATTCCCCAACATAAAAAGTACAGCCAGTTTAATTGTTTTTCTTCTGTGTTGGAAAAAATGTTTTGAATACTCAGCTGATGTTTTTTTAACTGTAACATTACAGCAACATTATAAATCAAAAGAGACAACATCTTTAACACAATAAGTTCTTTGCGTGAACTGAAACTTATACTGCCTTGATAGATAACTCCCCAGACCAGGAATAAAAAACTCGCAAAAAACAAAACGGTATGCACTAAATGTTTACTCTGTAAAACAAATTTTGGTTTCGTTAGAGCGAGTGTATAAAACCAGAAAAAGGGTCCATGTAAAAAAATTGATGCCTCACTGAACTCGAATAATATTTTTTCTGAGAAGGAATTTGGTGAATAACCATTTTGCTCCAAAAGAAATAACGTAAAAATGTTCGCAAAGAAAACTAATAGCCAAAACATAAGGATATAATCAGACAACGCCTTTCCTTTTTTTCCTCCAATTAAAGAAATAATAAACAAAATGAGGGTGCCGCATCCTATGTAGAGATATGACATGGAGCATTTTTTACAAACTTACAATTAAAGGAGCGCTACAAAAGTTTCATTCCTCACGCAACCTGTCTCATTTATCACGGAAACAGTAGCAGCGGGACTGTTGCAGCGACCTGACGTGATACAGTGTTCATCTTTGTGAAAATGTTTTCCTCATGAAATCTCAAATAATCAAAACAGAAGAATTATCCAAAAGCTTTAAAAATGATGGTGCAGACACAAACGTTATTCGCCGGCTTTGTATATCTGTCTACGAGGGAGAGTTCACCGTTATTATGGGGAACTCAAGTTCAGGTAAATCAACTCTTTTATATTTATTATGCGGACTTGACAAAGCGACTTCAGGTAAAATATGGATTGATGATATTCCGGTTCATGATCGTTCCGAAAAGGACCTTGCCCTTTTACGGAGAAATAAAGTAGGTTTTATTTTCCATGATAACAACCTTGTCTCCAACCTCACAATAAAGGAAAATATTTTGATTGCCGGTTGCCTTCTCAATAAAGAAAAAAAACTCCTAAATCAACGCATAGACCAACTACTTGAAGAGCTCGACATAATCCATCTCGCCCATAGAATGCCTTCGCAGGTTTCAGGAGGTGAGTTGCAACGTTGTGCTATCGCAAGGGCACTCGTTAATAATCCAGTTATACTGTTGGCTGATGAACCAACAGGCAGTTTAAATTCAGAGGCGTCGGAAAGAGTGCTCGATTGCCTTGAGAGCCTTCACAAGGAAGGACAATCAATTATTATGGTCACCCATAATATAAAATCTGCTGTGAGGGGACAACGCATCTTGTTTTTCAGGGATGGAACTGTTATAGATGAATTGCTTTTCGATCCAAATTGTAATGCTACCGCAAAAGAAGAAACATTATTCCATTGGTTAAAAGAACGTGGGTGGTAAGATTCTGCTGCTAGTAGTTCCAAATGTACAAGTGGGTGACACAATAGCGATGCTACAAGCACTGTAGCTGATAACAAAAATTAATACACTATCATGAAGAGTATACTGTTAATGATCAAATCAAATTTGAAACGAAGAAGGGTTCAAAATATCACGATAGGAATTTCTATTGCAATAGTTTCATTGTTATTTAGTACTTCCGTTGGCATTCTAAAAAGTATTCAACAACCTTTTGATAAAGTTTTTAACGATCTCAATGCATCGCATATACTATTGTTATATGATTTCAGGAGTGATAATACAAATGCCTTAAGCGATTGGTTTTCGGAGCAACCTGAAGTGGAACGTGTGAGCAGGTCTACTCCATACTTTAGCTGCAATGGACCTTTATTTTTTAAAGACGAAAAAATAGATGTGCTTGTACAGATCACAGAATATACAGAAGATCATTTGCGACAGGATAAATTAAAAATTATAAATGGTGAAGCCAAAGATCAGCCAGGTTATGGTGAAATATGGTTACCAAATTATCTTGCTGTGCAGCATAATATTTATGTTGGCGATACTATTGCAATACCTGCAAGCGGCGGTATATATAAATTTAAAGTATCGGCAACTGTGTCTGATCCGCTATATGGTAGTGGCATGGTGAACCCTACACGTGCATGGGTAAGAGCGGGTAGCCTTTCTTTCTTTGTTCCTGTTTCACAACTTACAGATGATTGTCTTGGTATACGATTGAGATCACCAGAACTTGTTACAAGTGTCTTGAACAGATTTAATAAGGATTTCAATTTCTCGGGGACCATTCTTAACTATGATCTGTTCAAATCTGCATTCACGAGTACATATCAACTCATTGGAGGAATAATATTTATCTTTTCCATTCTTGCATTGATCATATGTGTGTTTATTATTAACACAGCTATTACGAAAACTATTTATGATGACTATAAGCTTACCGGTATTTTAAAGACATTAGGCTTTACACCTCGCGGTACAACTTCAATTTTCATTATTAACTATTTTTTTCTTGCTATTATTTTTATTCCCATCGGATTTGCAGGAACGTATTTTATTCTTCGCCTGCTTATTCAATCATTAATGAGAACAATAGGCGAGATCGATCTTGATTTGCAATTGCTTTCTGTTTTTTCAGTTACATTCTTTGCATTGCTCGCAATAATCCTGCTTACTTCAATTATTGGTGGCATTAAAGCGGGAAAAATAAAACCTGTAGAAGCTATAAGATTCGGTGCTCCTGAAAAAAATAAACACTCAGGCAAGTTAAGAGGCATAATTGCGCAATCATTTTATTCTTTGTTGATGCTCCTTTCTATAAGATTTATTTTAGAAGATAAAAGAAGAGCGTTAGTATCTTTTAGTGTGTTGTTGTTTACTGTTTTTATTCTTGCATTTTCTGTGAACATCACTTTCTCATTATCAGGTTTAAAATATAATAAAGCGGCGTGGGGATTTGAAAATAGCGACATACAATTAAGCCGTAATGCTACAGTAATTGGGCTTACTCATCAACAGTTCAAAGAGATGTTGCAGAATGAAAAAGGTATTTCA
>WNFZ01006574.1_pt1 | contig 12541 bp, 15 predicted proteins | sample 5400081 | NCBI WGS metagenome assembly WNFZ01 (sample SAMN13153365, study PRJNA577476) | soil metagenome | isolation source: 80 cm soil or saprolite under grassland replicate 1 | place: USA:California | collected 2016-06-15
GGCAGGTCGGTGGTGGCACCGAGCACCAGCAGGCCCGCACCGCGGGCTCGCGCGGCCCGCAAGCCGTCGCGGGCCAGCCCGGCCTCGGCGATCACCCACACCCCGAGCTGGCCGAGCGCGGCGCGAAGCCCGAGCCGGAGCAGCTCCCAATCGTCGACCACCACTGCCGTTGTCCAGGCATCCCTGGGACTTCCGGCTGGCGCGCGTCGCTCGGCCATGCCAGAGGTTTCGGCCGACCGGTCCAAGGCGTTGAGGAACTAGCCCAGGCCAGCGTGACCCCTGGTTCGAACTGGCCCCTTCGGGTAGTCCGACCGGAGGGTCAGGCAGCGGCAAAGATCGGCCTGGTGGCCGATGCGCGCACACCCCGAGTGCCCGAAACCTCGGGGATATGCACGCACGAGGAGTCTCGCCGCACCACTCCGACCAGCGCGCGGTGGAGGGGCGGCTCGTCGACGAGCACCTGCCGCTCGTGCGACAAGCCGTGAGCGAGATGTCCAGACGGCTGCCACGGCACGTCCGCAGGGACGATCTCGAGTCGGCGGCCATGCTGGGCCTTGCTCAGGCTGCCCGCAGCTTCGACCCGGACCGGGGCATCGCCTTCGAGCGCCACGCCTCCAACCGCATCCGCGGTGCCCTGCTCGACGAACTGCGCGGCGCCGACTGGGCCAGCCGCTCGGTGCGGTCCAAGGCGCGGCGGATGCAGCGGACCGCCGACGAGCTGGCCGTCGAGCTCGGGCACGAGCCTACCCGGGACCAGCTGGCCGCCCAGCTGGGTGTCGACACCCAGGCGCTGGACCGGCTCGAAGACGACCTGCACCGCGCCACGGTCCTGAACTATGACTCGATCGTCGAGCAGGGCGAGGAGCTGCTGCCAACCGGCGAGGAGCCGCCCGAGGCGGTGCTGCTGGACCGTGAGCGCCGCGCCTACATGGTCGACGCGGTGCTGGCGCTGCCGGAGCGACTTCGCCAGGTGGTGACGAGCTACTTCTTCGAGGAGCGGCCCATGCACCAGATCGCCGACCAGCTGGGCGTCACCGAGTCGCGCGTGTCGCAGCTGCGCGCTGAGGCGCTGGCACTCGTCCGCGACGGGCTGAACGCCAATCTCGACCCCGAGGCGCTCCCGCCGGAGCCCCGCCCGAACGGGCGGTTGGCCCGCCGCAAGGCCGCCTACTACGCCGCCATCGCCGCCAACTCCGATTTCCGCGCGCGGCTCGCGTCCGAGCCGCGACGGCTCGACGCCGATCCGGAGTCACCTCTGTAGTTTCACGTGGGTAACATTTCTCCCGGTCCCCCGTTTCCGGGTCTTCCCGGTCACTTCGGGACGCTAAGCTCCCTTCACCGACCGGACGCCCGGGGCGAGCGGACGCGGCGGGGGAACAGAGCTTCGCGAGGTCGAAGGGCTGGAGGCTCGCCAGCCTGGTGGGAGGGATTTGTGCATATGGCGGACCCCATGCTCGTCCGGCGGCTGGCGCTCGACCTCCGCAATCTCTCCGATAAGACGTTGTCGCTGCGCGGCGCGGTCGAGGACTACCGGCACGAACTGGTCCGCGTACCCGCCGACGACGGCCCCTTCGACGACACCGAGCTGCTCGCCCTCCAGCGCAGGATCCAGTCGCTGTGGGAGGCCATGGACCGGGTGGAGAACGGCATGCGCGAGGCCACCCAGCGGACCTCCCCGCTGCTGTGGCTGGAGTGACTTGAGTTCGGCGGCAACCTGCCGACTGAGGAGATGGGCCGTACCACCCCCTCCACTCTGGGACGGAGCCATGATCGTCGTGACCCGCCTGCACGGGTCCGTGCTGGCGCTCAACTGCGACCTGATCGAGCGAGTCGAGGCGACCCCGCGCACAGTCCTCACGATGGTCGACGGGTCCAGGTACGTCGTCCGCGAGAGCGTCGCCGAGATCGTCGACAAGGTCCGCACCTTCCGCGCCTCCGTGATCGCCCTGGCGCACGAGCAGGAACGGGAGCGCCTCCTGCTCGGTGACGCCGGTGGGGGGAGCGAGCTCCCCCCAGCCTGAGCCCGCCTAATACAGGAACATGGGCTTGCCGTCGACCTGACGGATCAGCGGGCGGTAGCGCTTGTCGTCGTAGAGCGCCTCGACGTCGACGCGCTTGACGCCCTGCATGATCGTCTCCACCGGCACTGAGGTGTAGGTGCCGCGCCGCAGCACCACCATGCTGGCCGACTGGCCGTGGTCGATCAGGTTCAGGGCCATGTTGGCGTAGTTGACCGCCACCATCAGGTCCAAGGCGTCCGGTGCGCCCGAGCGCATCAGGTAGCCGACCTGCTGGTAGATGATGTCCTCGCCGGTGAGGCGCTTGAGGACGTCGCCGGTGGCCAGGCCGATGCCGCCGAGCTTGCGGTGGCCGTAGGCGTCCGCCTCGCCGCGCTCGTGCAGCTCGCCGCCGATCATCCGGGCGCCCTCGCTGACCGTCACCATCGCGTACTTGGAGGGGTTGCTGGCCTTGTCCTCCAGCAGGTAGTTGGCGAGCAACTCGGGGTCGAACGGCACCTCGCAGATGATCGCCCGGTCCACGCCGGCGAGGTAGGCCGACAGCAGCGAGGTCTCGCCGCAGTTGCGGCCGAACAGCTCCACCACGGCGATGCGCTCGTGTGAGCCGGTCGAGGTGCGGAGCTGGTGGATGAACTGCACGCTGCGGGTCACGGCGGTGGAGAAGCCGATGCAGTAATCGGTGCCGAAGACGTCGTTGTCCATGGTCTTGGGCACCGCGACCACCGGGATCCCCTCGCGGCTCAGCCGCTCCGCGTAGGACAGGGTGTCGTCGCCGCCGATCGGGACCAGCCAGTCGATCCCCAGTCGCTCGACGACCCGGAGCACGTGGTCGGTGAAGTCGAACGGACCGGCGGGGTCGCCCTTGCCCTGACCCTCGAGGAACTCCGGCACGTCCCGCGGCTTGACCCTGCCGGGGTTCGTCCGGCTGGTGTGCAGGAAGGTGCCGCCGGTGCGGTCGATGGTCCGCACGTCGTTCTTGCTCAAGGGCGCGACGTTGTCCACCTGCGACTCCGGGGAGTCGAGGTCGTAGGCGAGCAGGCCCGCCCAGCCTCGGCGGATGCCGACGACCTCGTAGCCGCGGTCGATCGCTCCATAGACCAGGGTCTTGATGCAGGGATTGAGGCCGGGGACGTCACCCCCGCCGGTGAGCACACCGATGCGGGTCATAGAGCAAGCCTCCAGGGAATGGTATCGAAGCTCATTGGGGCTCGGGCAGCCGCCCGGCCGCGGTGCTCACGCTGCCGGCGCCAGCTCGGGGCCGGCGCCGATCGCGTGGACGACATGGTACTGGCCAGGGAGAGCAGGCGGCGAAGTTCGGAATGTCAGGCCAGCTCGGCCGTGATGCGGTAGACGTGGATGGCGCCGGTCGGTCCATAGATGATGTAGTCGTTGGCGGACCGCGGGATGAAGCTGGCGCCCGCCAGCAGCTCGAAGTCCCGCAGCCTGGCGAAGGCGTCGCGCCGAGCCGAGTCGCGGGCGCGTGCCATCTCCTCGATGTCGGGACGGCGCCCTCGGTAGCGGGCGACGCCAGAGAAATTCAAGACCGGCCCCATTCGGTCATGACACGGTTGGTGTCGGGTGGCACGAGAACCTCCGGTGGTGCTTGCTTGCATCGTCCAACACTACCGAGCGCCGAGGGATGAGTCATTTTCGCCCGAATACGCTCGTTGCTCCCGTACCTGGCGGAGCGCCCGGTCGATCCCTCCAGCCGGATCAGAGAGATTTGAGCGTTCCGCAGCATGGACGGTAGCGTGACCGGCATGGACGAGAATCGCTGGCTTCACGCGGGGCCGGGGATGGTGGCGCTGTTCGCGGTGATCGGGCTCATCGTCGGCATCCTGGCCGGCCTGTTCAACCCGGCCGGCACGCAGCGGGAGCCCGGCCAGGACCTCAGCGACCAGCGCAGCGAAGAGACCACGACCACACACGCCGCGACGCTTCCGGACACCTTCTACACGGTGGTGCTGGCGAGTGTCTCGCGCTCCAAGGGGCGCTCGGGGGCGGAGGCTCGCGCCGAGGCGTTCCGCACCGAGGGAGTCAAGGACGCCGGCGTGCTGGATCCTACGCGCTACTCCACGCTGGCGGACGACTTCTGGGCCGTCTACAGCGGGGTCTTCGAGAGCCATCTGGAGGCCACCCAGCACCGCGACAAACTGCGGAACCGCTTCCCGGACCTCGCCGGCGCCTACGTCAAGTTCGTCCGCAACGTGTCTTAGGGAAGGCCGGGCGGTGCCCTGCTACGTCCGCACATACCGGAGTATATTGGGCGCTAATTACGAAACGAGACCGTTGCGTTTCCCTTCGATTGCTGGTACGCTGCGCTCGATTACGGAACGGGACTGTTTCGTACATGTTCTGAGAAGGGAGTCAGCGGATTGGACCCGGACCGGGCCTACCAGCGGCGCTGGTGGACGCTTGCCGTCCTCTGCCTGAGCCTGCTGGTGATCGGCCTCGACAATACGATTCTCAACGTCGCCCTGCCCACGCTCGTCCGTGACCTCGGCGCCGACGCCAGCCAACTCCAGTGGATCGTGGACGCCTACGCGCTGGTGTTCGCGAGCCTGCTGCTCACGGCCGGATCGCTCGGCGACCGCTACGGGCGCCGGCTGGTGCTCGGCAGCGGCCTGCTGGTCTTCGGGATCGGCTCGGTGCTCTCGGCGTTCGCCACCACGCCCGGCAGCCTCATCGGCTTCCGCGCGCTCATGGGCATCGGCGGGGCGCTCATCATGCCCTCGACGCTCTCCATCGTGACCAACGTTTTCCCGGCCGAGGAGCGCGGCCGTGCCATCGGCATCTGGGCCGGCTTCTCCGGCATCGGCATCGCCATCGGCCCGGTCATCGGTGGCTGGTTGCTCGAGAACTTCTGGTGGGGCTCTGTCTTCTTCATCAACGTGCCGGTGATCGCGCTGGCGATCCTGGCCGGGCTGGTGCTGATCCCCGAGTCGCGCGACCCGGCCGCGACGCCGCTGGACCCCATCGGGGCCGTGCTGTCCACGCTCGGGCTCACCGCGCTGGTCTACGCGCTGATCGAGGCGCCGTCGCACGGCTGGACGGACGGCACGATCCTGGCGTCGTTCGCCGCCGCGGCGGTCCTGCTGGGCGGGTTCGTCTTCGCCGAGCTGCGCGCCCCCCACCCGATGATGGACGTGCGCCTGTTCGAGAACCGGCGCTTCACGGCCGCCAGCCTCGGCACCGCGCTGGTGTTCTTCGCCCTGTTCGGCTCGCTGTTCTTCCTGAGCCAGTACCTGCAGTTCGTGCTCGGCTACGGCACGCTCGAGGTCGGGGTTCGGCTCGTCCCGGTTGCCCTGGCGCTGATGGTGGCCGCGCCGCTGTCCGCCCGGCTCACCGAGCGGCTCGGCACCAAGGTGGTGGTGACGGGCGGCCTGACGCTGGTCACCATCGGCCTGCTCATCCTGGCCACCGCATCGACGGCAAGCGGCTACGGCCTGGTCGTCACCTCGCTGGTGATCCTCGGCTTCGGCATGGGCAGCACCATGGCGCCCTCCACCGAGGCGATCATGGGCGCGCTGCCGCGTGCTCGGGCTGGCGTCGGTTCCGCCGTGTCGACCACCGTCCGCCAGGTGGGCGGCGTGTTGGGCGTGGCCGTGCTCGGCAGTCTGCTGTCGTCGGTCTACGGGTCCCGGCTGCTCGACACGGTGCGAGGCCTGCCGGCCGGGCTCACCAACGCCGCCAGCGACTCGGTCGGGGCCGCCGTCCAGATCGCCGGCCGCCTGGGCGGCGCGCCCGGGCGCGCCCTGGCCTCGGAGGCGCACTCGGCCTTCATCCACGGCATGGACGTGGCGCTGCTCGCCGGTGCAGGCGTGGCCCTGCTCGGCGCGCTGGTCGCGCTGCTGTTCCTGCCAGCGCGGGCGACGACCGCACCGGAGCCCGAGGACACCGGCACCGAGAGGACTGAGCTCGGGGTTCGCGTGGGATGATGAATACCATGACCACCATGTCCGATTCACGCCCGGGGCCCGCCAAGGGCCCCGGGCGGCCCCGCAGCGAGCGGGCGCACGAGGCGATCCTGGACGCCACCCTCGACCTGCTGGTCGAGGAGGGCTTCACCAGGATGAGCGTCGAGGCGGTCGCGACCCGGGCGGGCGTGGGCAAGGCCACCATCTACCGGCGGTGGTCGTCCAAGGCCGACCTGGTCGCCGAGGCGGTGGCGTGCATCAAGCATCACGAGCTGCACGATGTCGACAGCGGCAACGTGCGCGAAGACCTGATCCAGCTCGGCATGCAGGCGTCCAGGACCAAGGACACCGCCGAGGTCACCGAGCTGATGATCAAGCTGATGAGCGCCCGGGCGCGCCACCCCGAGATGCAGGAGGCGTTCCTGCGCCACGTGATCGAGCCGCGCCGCGGGATGGTGGCAGGCGCGCTCCGGCGCGGCATGGCGCGGGGGGAGATCCGCGGAGACATCGACGTCGAGCTCGCCATGGACGTGCTCATGGGGCTCGTGTCCTACCGCAGCATGGTGAGCGCGGGCCACGGTGCGCCGCTGGACCGCGCCAGCCTGGAGGGCGTCATCGACCTGGTGCTGGACGGCATCGCGACCCCGGCGGCCAGGGCTGCCCGGGTTGCCTCGGGTGCCACGGGTACCACGGGTACCACGGGTACCACGGGCGGTTCCCCGGGTGGCGTCGCGGACGACCCGGCGGCGGGGGCGCCTCAGTCCGAGACCGAGAGCAGCTCCCGGTAGAGCGCGGCCGTCTGCGCCGCGATCGCGTCCCAGCCGAACTCCTCGACCGCACGCCTCCTGCCGGCCCGGCCGAGCCGCTCGGCCAGCGCGGGATCGGCGAGCACGCGGTTGACCCTGGTGGCGATGTCCCGAGCGAAGGCCTGCGGGTCAGCCGCCATGCCGGCGCGATCGCTCTCGAAGGGGACCAGCAGACCGGTGACCCCGTCGGCGACGACCTCGGGGATGCCGCCGGTCGCGGTCGCCACCACCGCGGTCTCGCAGGCCATCGCCTCCAGGTTCACGATGCCCTGCGGCTCGTAGACCGAGGGGCACACGAACACGGTCGCGTGGGTGAGGAGCTGGATGACCTCGCGCCGCTCCAGCATCTTCTCGATCCAGATCACGCCGCCCCGCTCGGCCTGGAGCTTGGCGACCTTCTCGGCGACCTCGGCGCCGAGCTCTGGCGTGTCGGGCGCTCCCGCGCACAGCACGAGCTGCGCCGCCGGATTGAAGTCGTGCGCCGCGTCCAGCAGGTGCGGGACGCCCTTCTGCCTGGTGATCCGGCCAACGAACACCACGGATGGGCGGTGCGGGTCGACGCCGTAGCGCTCGAGCACGTCGGTGCCTTGGTCGGGCCGGTACTGACTGGCGTCGATGCCGTTGTGGATCACCCGGACGCGGCCGGCCTCGACCCGCGGGTAGCAGGTCAGCACGTCGTCGGCTACACCAGCCGACACCGCCACCACCGCGTCGGCCGACTCCATGGCGATCCGCTCGCACAGCTTGGAGACCTCGTAGCCGCCGCCGAGCTGCTCCCGTTTCCACGGCCGCAGCGGCTCCAGGCTGTGGACCGTCAGTACGTGCGGAATGCCGTAGAGCCGCTGGGCCAGGTGCCCGGCGAGGTTGGCGTACCAGGTGTGGCTGTGGACCAGGTCGACCCCTTCGACCCCGGCGGCCATGGCGAGGTCGGTGGAGACCGTCCGCAGCGCGCTGAGGTGCTTGGCGCTGCCCGCGAGGCGCTCCCAGGGCTGGTAGGCGACCACCTTGGCCGGCCCGGAGGCGAGCGCGGCTCGCGGCTCGCCGAAGCAGTGGATCTCGAGGTCCACCAGCCGGTCGAGCTCGCGAGCCAGGTACTCGACGTGCACCCCAGCACCGCCGTAGACATCGGGCGGGTACTCACGACTCAGCACGGCGACACGCACGGGCACCGACTCCTTGCTCTCGGGATCGTCAGGTTCGTAGGGCCGGTAGGCTCTCGCGTGCCTTCCCCGACAGCAAGCCGGCCTCGTTGACACCGTTTGCTGCGTGGGCCAAACTCATAGCTCGCTTTGTGGACATTGTCCAGATCATGGCCCAGCGACAGACAGGCGAGGCAATGGTGGCGACCGGCCGATCCGCCGTCCTGCGGCGAGCGGGATCGTTTCTCTCCCTGCTCGCCTTCGAGGTCGCCGCGGTCGCGATCCTCACCCGGCTCGGAAGCATACCCGAGCTGCGGATTCCCTGGCACAACCTGACCCCGTGGCTGCTCGACAGCCCGGTCGAGGACGTCCTCGTCGCGATTCTGCGCAGCATCGCGCTGCTGATCGCGTGGTGGCTGCTCGGCAGCAACCTCCTCTACCTGCTCGCCAGCTTGACGCGCGTCCCCAGCGCCATCCGGGCGGTGCGCTGGCTCACCCTCCCGCTCGTCCGCAGGGCGACCGACCACGCCCTCGCGCTGACGCTGGCGACCTCGTTGATGAGCGCAGGCACGGGCACCGGGGTGGCCGGCGCCGCCACAGTGGGCGTCATGGCGCCACAGCGACCGGGGCCGGTGGCCGCCGAGCACCACCGCGACGCCGCGGCCGCCGGCCCGCTCGCCTATGCTCCCAACCCCGCCGGCCCACGCCGCGAGGATGCATCGGTCCACCCCGTGAGCCTGCCCGGGTACCTCCCGCAGCCGGCCGGCATCCGAGCGCAGCAGACCGAGACCACGTCGGGCCAGCCCGGCTACGTCCCCAAACCCGCCGGCAAGCCGCCAGGCGCACAGCCACAGCCGACGTCGACCTCTTCCGGGCCGACCAGCACCACCGAGCGGTCGCCCGCCTCGACCACCGCACCGCCGAGCACCAGACCTCCGACCAGCACGGTCCCGAGCGACGGGACGCGGCCCACGAGCACCTCCCCGCCGAGCACGACGGAGCCCACGAGCACCTCCCCGCCAAGCACGATGCGGCCCACGAGCACCTCCCCGCCAAGCACGACGCGGCCCACGAGCACCTCCCCGCCAAGCACGACGGAGCCCACGAGCACCTCCCCGCCGAGCACGGCAGAGTCGCCGGCCAGCACCGCCCCATCGACCACCGCGCCGCCACCCAGTGCCGGCACGCGCCCGAGCACCACCGGCTACGTGCCGCGCCCGGCCGGCACGCCGTCGACCACGGGGCCCTCCAGGACCACCACGCCTCCACGATCCACCGCTCCGCCGAGGACCTCGGCACCGGGAGCGACCCCGCCCACCACGGCACCGCCCGGAGGCGGTCAGCAACCAGCTCCCAGCCCACAGCCGCCCGGTGGCCAGCCGGCCAGGTCCCACCGCGTGCTGCAGGGCGACAACCTGTGGACGATCTCGAGGGATCACCTCGCCGCGGCCACCAACCGCCGGGCGAGCGACCTGTCGGACCACGAGATCGCCAGCTACTGGCTGCGGGTCATCGCCGTCAATCGCAGCTCACTGCGCTCCGGCAACCCGGATCTGATCTTCCCGGGCGAGTTGATCATGTTCCCGCCCGTGAACGGGTAGCTGAGCCGCCGCGAGCCGGCCGCAGACGGCTCAGCGCTGCGGGCTGTTCGCGACCGTCCACACCCGCCAGCGGCCGCCGGAGGCAGGGTCCTGGCGCATGTAGATGTCCCAACGGAACGAGCGGCTCGGCTGGCCCTGGCGGGTGCTCTTGACCACGCCGCGCACGAGCCGATCGTTGCCGGCCTGCAGAACCGTCACCGGATCCTCCAGCACGAACTGGTAGGCGGGCGGCCCGACCGGACGCTTCTTGAGCCCGGCCGCCTCGCGGGCCAGTTGCTTGTACTGCGGGCCATTGGGCCAGAAGGAGGCCTTTACCCTGTTCAGATCCCCGCTCACGCCAAACCGGCCCCAATCCTGGAGAGCCTGGCGGGAGTCGGCGATCAGCCGCTGCTGCGCGGAAGTACCGACCGGGGGGGTGGTGCCGCCGCCTCCGCCGCGTGGCAGGAGCGCGATGACGAGCCAGACCAGCAGGCCAAGGACCACGGCGGCACCCAACAGCGATACCCATGCACGGCGGCTTCGCTGGCGGCGGGACGAGCGCAACCACTCGCGCTCGTTCTCGTCGAGCGGATCGAATCTATTGAAGGACACTGCGTACCTCGGCGACTGGGTAGGGATGGGTTTCACCGGTCACGGTGACCGGTCCGAGCGGCCCGCTCCCGCTGTCTCCAAAGCCGCTCCAGGTGTAGCGCCCGGTCCAGATCATCGACAGGCTGACCGGGTAGCCTGCGCTCTTGGTCCTGTAGACGTGCTCGGCCGCCGGGGCCGTGGCGCTTCCGGGCGTGGCGCTCGTCAGCACGGATCCATCGCCGGTCGACCACCGGAAGTTGGTGGCCTTGGCGCTCGCCGTGATCGCGAAACCGCCGGCTTCAAAGCCCACCGACACATCGGCGCCGCCCGAGTACCAGTACCACGTCTCCAGGCCCGTCAGCCCTCGCTGGCCCGGGCTCAGCCGAACCACCGGCCTCGGGATGTACTGACTCCGAAAGATGCTCAGTTTAGCTTAGGGTCTCCTTCCGTGCCAAACCAGGGTTGAATTTTTGGCGGAGCCTGGAACGCTTCAGCAAGGCAAGGTGTCTGCGCGCCAAGTCGAACGTAGCGTAACGCCCGACCAGTCGGGATACGGGCGGTGCTCCGACCACCGAGATCTGGCTGTCCGAGCTTCGCGTTTACCCATAGCTTCTGAGAGGAAATTCCGCCCTCGCCGGGACCGCCCTCACCGTTGGCTAGCGTTGGACTGAGCATGGTCAAGGAGAATGCACCGCAAGCTACGAGAAGTAAACGCCCAACGGGGGTACCGGAGCCTAGGTGTCGTGGCACAGTGATGACCTCCCGGAGTCCCGAGTCAGCGAGGAATGACAAAGGACACGCGCCACTTGTGATCCTCGCCTTGCACCAGCTCATACGTCGTCGTCCTCGCAGCCGATCCGGCCTTTTTCTGTACGGGCTTTCCACGCCGATCCGCCAGAACCTGGGGGAAGACACGTTCCACAACATCCAGCGCCACACTTGCCGGTTTGCTGTTCCCGCGACCGAGGAGTCTGGCTGAGAGGACCTTGACGCCTTGGTCGGTGTACTTCCAGCCGCGGCGTTGGAGGTCGGCGAGGGCGTTGCGTTCCTGGGCGAAGCACGGGCAGCGCTTGTCGTAGATCCGGGCGAGGAGGTCGGGCTGGGGGTGCTCGTAGAGGTAATGGCGGTAGCTGAGGATGTCGCTCATGATCGCGAGCCAGTCTTCGCCCGTGGCTTTCGGGGGGTTGGGCTTGTTGGTGGTCGAGGGCGGTGGGATGGACGTGGTCGGGCCGACCGTGGTCGGGGCCGCCTCGCCGGTGGGGTGGCCGCCCTGGAGGAACGTGAAGGCCAGCCCGATGGCGAGCAGGACCGGGATGGCGATGGCCGCTGCGAGGCGGGACCTGGTCACCGGACCTCCCTCGGAGCCGAGACCGCGCGGACACGGATGGTGAGCGGCGGCTGGTCGGGCAGGAGCACGCGCAGCAGGGTGAGCCGGACCTGACCCGTCAGCACCACCTCCACCCGGGGAGGGTCGGGGTCGACCTCGACCGCCGGCGCCGCCACGAGTGGGACCCCGCCCTGGCGCGCCAGGCTGTCGCGCACCCGCTGCGCAGCCACGGCAGGGTCGAGGACGACCTCGCCGGTGTCACGGAACCGGGCCGTGTCGAGCCCGGTCGAGCCGGCGATCGCTGCGGCGTCGGCGGCGTTGGCGAGCAGTTGCCTGGCGCTGATCGCACGCCACAGGTCCAGGCTGAGCCCACCGACGAACAGCAGCATCACCGCGAGCCCGAGCAGCCAGATGGTGATCGACCCGCGCTCGCCGTCGCCGGCTCGAACCACTCCGAATCTCGACGCCATCACGATCACGGTCCCTGGGGGAACGATCGGTAGTCGTCGACCCGCTCGGCGTGCTGGGCGGTCCATGACCAGCTCCCGACGCGACCGACCAGCGGGATCACCATCATCGGCATGCGCACGGTGACCCGGGAGACCACCGTCTGCCCGCCGGCGAGCCCTCCACCGGCCGTGAAGTCAGGGCCGCGCACGTCGTCGAGGGACACGCCGTAATTGCTGGCCACCTGGTCGACCGCCGCCTTGGCCGCCCCAACGCCGGCGCTCCAGGAATCGGCGAGCACAACCTCCCGGGCGCTCTCGTTGGCCGCGCTCTGTGCCATCGCCTGGCGCTCCGACCAGGTCGGCAAGGCTATGACCAGCAAGGTCACCGGCAAAATGATCACGCACACTCCCAAGACGAACTCAGAGGCGATGAACCCCTTCTCCGCGGCCTGCCGGCCCGGGCGGAGGGCATGCCGGCCCCGGAGCGACCCACGGCTCATCGGAGCGCTTCCTCCGAACCGGGGACGGGGATCGTCGTCGGCGCGCTGAAGGGCTCCTTGACCGCGGTGGCGCTGAGGGCGACCGGCCAGTCCGGCACGAGCGGGAGCCAGCCCGGCAGGTAGCCGCTGGCGGTGGCGTGGACCTGGCCGGCGACGAGCCCGCAGCGCAGCGAGACGTGCGCGCCGATGGGGCCGCCGAGCCGCCGGCCCGGCT
>WNFZ01007014.1_pt1 | contig 12538 bp, 8 predicted proteins | sample 5400081 | NCBI WGS metagenome assembly WNFZ01 (sample SAMN13153365, study PRJNA577476) | soil metagenome | isolation source: 80 cm soil or saprolite under grassland replicate 1 | place: USA:California | collected 2016-06-15
GGTTCAGGATGCCGAGTTGTTTCAAAGCGCTTTCACGCTGCTCCGCATCCGCGCCCTTCATTAGTTCTGGCTTCGTCTTCTCAATCAGCCGCTCAAGATTAGCGGCCACAACTAAACCCGCGCCTTCCTGATAAACCTGAGCAATGCGATTGTGGAAAGCAGTTGCGGTGAAGCTGCTGGTTGTGCCCTTCTGCACGATCGTTGCCAGATCCTGAAGTTGCTGGAGCCTGGGGCTTGCCGCAAACAAATCGTTTTGAATCCAAACGTAGAGCTCTTCTGCCTTCCTGCCGGGCTCCGTTGCAGTTGCGGTGGCAGTCAGAGGATCTTGCACGAAGCGAATTGCCGGACGGTGTTGGTTAGCCGGGGCACTTACTGCATACTTCGCGACCTGCTGTTCTACAAACTGTTGGAAGCCGGCGGAGTTCTTCAGTTCCGCCAGTACAAGCGGCGCCACCGGCTCGCCCTTTTCATCGATTGAAACGGAAACCGCGATTTCGTCTCCCAGGTAATCGCCAAATTCACGAATGCTGCCGATGACTTGATCCACGTTAGGACCGCGATGGCCTTCTTCCTTTTCCCACCATTCACGCAGAGCAGCATTCTGGTTGATGCGCTCCTGCATGATCCGGTGCGACTCGACAATGGTCGAGGTCAGGTTAGGCAATGCCGCATAAACAATCGTGTTCTCAGGCATCAAATCAAGCAGGTGCGTTGAATTGCGAAGGCCCAGCTGAGCAACCTTGCCCAATTCCCTGTTAAGCGAAGAGAAGGCGGCCAGAGTCTCGGCATAGTGAGCAGCCTTCCGGCTCCACGCCACTTCATCTTTAACCGGAATCCTCTCAATAGACGCATTCGTGGTGGCCTGCTCGCCGCCGCGCAGCACGCGTTCGCTGCTGGCGTGATCCATGTGAACCTCGCCTTCAATCACTGACACGCGCGAGCCTTTAGTCCCACTGTTAACGGAAAACACCGTGCCCGTAACTGACACATGTGAGTCGCCAGTGTCTACAAACAGATGCTGCTTGCCCTGCTTCGCAGCTTCAACGACTATCGCACCGCGGTTCAGGTGAATCGTTGTGCCGAGCGAATTCTTTGTCAGGAAAAACTCGGAACGGTCCCTCATCTCAATGACTGAGCCATCACCAAGACGAACGAAAGCGTGCGCGTCTTTAGCCGTGCGAATACGATCGCCCTTTTGCAGTTTCTCGCCGGAGGAAATCGGCGCGCTGCGAGTGTCAGCGATTTGATAGACCTGTCCTTCGGCGGCCAGCACCGTTGCTTCCAGCTCTCCACCAAGCAGGGCCCAGCGTTGAATAAAAGGAAGCGCGATGAGTCCGACGCCAATGATCAGGGCTGCTGCTATTCCCCATCGCAGAACAACGGGCTGAATTCTGTAGCGGCGTGTGACAGTCACGCTCTTCCTGGGTGTCATTGTGCGCGCGCGCGCATCCTTGATCGCCTTGCGGCACGGGATGCACTCATGCGTATGATCGACCAGCAGCAATGAACGAGCCTCAGACAAACTGCCATTCAGATAAGCCGGAATGAGCGACTGAAAATCAGCGCAGCTCGCGATTCGTTCACTTGCTACGTTGTCGTTGCTATGTGCCGACCCTTCAACGGCCAGGCGCGCCCAAACACGCTCAGCCGCTTCATTAATTACCGCCGAATCGATCCGTTCGTTCCGCATCTCGCTGGTAGCCTTGTCGAGAATTGCGTCGAAATCATTATTGCTTTTCATGATGTTTCTCCAGAAAGTGCCCTATCTCTTTTCGTAGTTTTGTTCGCGCCCGATGCAGCACGACTCCCACAACCATTTGTGAAGTGTCGAGCATCTTCGCGATTTCCTGATTGTTATGTCCCTCGTAATACCGCAAAACAAACATCTCGCCGGCTGTCTTCCCCAAACGTGCTACCGCCTGGCGAATCAGCATTTGCAGTTCACGATCGGCGTGTTCAGCTTCCGGGCTTTGAAATTTACTTTCCAACGCCTCGGAACCCGCTTCGCTTAGTTCCACAGCTTTTGCTCGGCCGCGGCTGCGCATTAGATCGAGCGAAGTATTAATGGCCGCGCGCGATAGGTAAGCTTCCGCATTTTCCGAAAGGTCGTAAGTCTCTTTGCCCCTGACGAGCCGCAGGAAAACGGTCTGTAGTACGTCCTCAGCGTCAGCCGCGCTGCCAGTGATGCGATAAGCGCTGCGAAAAACGCGGTCGTGGTGTGACTGGAAAAGCGTTTCCAGCTCCGTCTGAGAACTATTGGGAGGTTCGGTAACTAGTCTCAATGTTTTAGCGGCTGCCTGCACTGTGTCCTCCTGAAAATCGTCTCCACCATTAGAAACGAACCCCGGAAGGATTTATTAACAGCCTGTTTGAAGGATAGGTTGAAATTTGCGCCTTTGAAAGGCCTCAGGCCCGCAAGTAATTAGGCAAGTCACATGTCTCGGGGTCAGGAAGGGGCTTGCCCCCGCTGACTCTGAAGGGCTTTCAACCTAGCAAGTAATTAAACAAGTCAAATAGTCTCAGGGTAGGGAAGGCGGGCTTGCTCCGCTCTTGGAAGGGCCTTCAATCCAGCAAGCAATTAAGCAAGTCAAATAGTCTCAGGGTAGGGAAGGCGGGCTTGCCCCCGCTGACTCTGGAGGGCTTTCAACCTAGCAAGTAATTAAGCAAGTCAAATAGTCTCAGGGAAGGCGGGCTTGCCCCCGCTCTTGGAAGGGCCTTCAATCCAGCAAGCAATTAAACAAGTCAAATAGTCTCAGGGTAGGGAAGGCGGGCTTGCCCCCGCTGACTCTGGAGGGCTTTCAACCTAGCAAGTAATTAAGCAAGTCAAATAGTCTCAGGGTTGGGAAGGCGGGCTTGCCCCCGCTCTTTAGTTTCTCTTCTCATAACTCCTCCAACCCAGCTCTTTCATAGCCCTTGACAACTTCTCAGAATCATCAGACCACCACCATTCTTGATCAATTGGCAATGGCTGATCGTCCTCTAAATAGTAAGCTCCGAAGCTAGACCAGCGATAATCCTTGGCCGACGCGACAAGTCTTGCTTTCACCGGATTAGCATGAATGTAATTGATCTTCTGCCAAATCATCCAGGCGCTCCAGAGCGGCACTGCTTTGAAGCTTTCCTGCCACACTTGGTAACCGGAACCGTCAGAATCTAATTTGAAATTTATGCCGCGCGCAGTCTTAACGATAGCTTGCGCGGAGATGCTCTTTAACTTACCGGTAAATTCTCTGATTCGTCCGTCTTGTGGATTAACTATCAAATGGAAATGATCAGGCATAATCACATACGCAATTAATTTGCACGGCCAGTCGTTAAGCAAGGTTCCAAGAGAGTGAATGAAACACTGGCAGCATGATTCCTGCTTAAAGATGGAAATCCTGTTAAGGAAGTTGCCGGTGACAAAATGGAGAGCGCCCGGGAGATTCTGATTGGACCATTTGCGCGCCACGAGGAGTAAGGAAACAAATTTCAAGAGCGGGGGCAAGCCCGCCTTCCCTACCCTGAGACTATTTGACTCGCTTAATTACTTGCAAGGTTGAAAGCCCTCCAGAGTCAGCGGGGGCAAGCCCGCCTTCCCTACCCTGAGACTATTTGACTTGCTTGATTACTTGCTAGGTTGAAAGCCCTCCAGAGTCAGCGGGGGCAAGCCCGCCTTCCCTACCCTGAGACTATTTGACTTGCTTAATTACTTGCCAGGTTGAAAGCCTCAGAGTCAACGGGGGCAAGCCCGCCTTCCCTACCCTGAGACTATTTGACTCGCTTAATTACTGCCAGGTTGAAAGCCTCAGAGTCAACGGGGGCAAGCCCGCCTTCCCTACCCTGAGACTATTTGACTTGCTTAATTACTTGCTAGGTTGAAAGCCTTTAGAGACAGCGGGTGCAAGCCCGCCTTCCCTACCCTGAGACTATTTGACTTGCTTAATTACTTGCCAGGTTGAAAGCCTCAGAGTCAACGGGGGCAAGCCCGCCTTCCCTACCCTGAGACTATTTGACTCGCTTAATTACTTGCCAGGTTGAAAGCCTTTAGAGACAGCGGGTGCAAGCCCCTTCCTCACCCTGAGATTATCTCGCTCGCCATTATCTGGTTAGGTTGAAAGCCTGTCAGGGGCAGGCAGTGGGAAGCTAAAACAACGATCCGGTATCTCCCGGCAGCATCGCCTTTCTCACCAGGGGAATCGGTGGACCACCATACTTCAAGAACTCGTCGTGAAACTGTTGCCAGGCCTGTTTGCCTCCGCGCGAAGCGGTCCAATCCTCTCGCAGCTTTCTTATCATCAGTTTGCCCATCGTGTAGTTGAGATAGGCGGGATCAAACGTGCCGCGGGCAGCCTGCTGGCGGGCGTTGGCCGCATCCTGATAACCCTGCTCGAGAAACATCTTCTCAGACTCTGCGACGGTCATCCTGCCGGTATGCATCTCGATCGCCGAAACAAACCGGACGTTCCGAAGCAACGCTTCGAGTAGTTGGCCAATATGCATCTCCGCCTCGCCATTTCCGAGCCCTGCTTCCCACATCATCTCTTCAGTGTAGTGGGCCCAGCCTTCCGCGAAGGCGTAGCCAACGAACAACTGACCCAGCTTGGAAGACGAACGATTGGCATGCAGGAATTGTAAAAAGTGTCCCGGCCAAACTTCGTGCACGGAAGTGAAAAGCAGACTGCCGACTCCCGGCACGTATGCCTCTTTCTCTTTTTGTGACCAGGAAGGATCAGGCGGCGCAATGTAATAAATCGACGGCAACCCTTTTTCATAAGGTCCGGGGATGTTGATGTAAGCAAAGTTCCAGCGACGATAAGCAGGAGCCTCGGCAACCTTCGCTTCTTCTGTGCCCGGGATTGTGACCATCTTCTTCTCGAGAATGAACGACTTGAGATCGCCGAGTTGTTTGCGCGCCATCTCGACCGAGCCGCCCATTGGCTTATGTGCCTCTGCTTTCGCAACGCATTCGGTAATCGAGACTCCGGGAGCAAAAGTCGCACAAGCTTCCTTCAAGGCCGCGAGATTACGGTCCAGATCTCGCCGTCCGGTTTCTGCAAGTTGGCTGAGCGGCACATCCACGCGCTCGGTCGCCTTCAGCATTTCGCTAAACTTTTCGGCGCCTAGCGCGAAATTGTTGGTGGCACCGGCTTCCTGAGATTTAAACCAGCCATCGATGTCTTTCATAGCTTTGATAGCGCCGTCGTTCGCTTGTTTGAAATCGTGCTGGAGTTGTTCGTCCTTTACGGACGCGAAGATGGCGGGCACGTCTTTCTCGTAAAAGGAGATCAGCCCGCCATAAGTGGTGTGGCCGATATTGACGAAGGTTTTCGGCAAAGGCGTGCGCAGATTTTTGCGAATCTGATCCACCGCCGTTGGAATTACTTTGGCGTAAGCTGTGTAGGCTCTGAGGCGTTGGTCGAGTGGCGCATATTCGCGCGATACGTAAACGTCCGGATCAATAGCATCGGCATAAAACTGCGGGCAGCGAAAAGGCCATTCAGCCGACTCGAGCCAGAAAATATCCGCATCGATGACCGACGCTACATACTCACGTTCAAATCTTTGCCGCTCGTCAAGCGCAGATTCCGCAAACCCTGTGACGCGATCCTTCTCCGCATGTAGCCGTTTAACCTCTTTGGCGAGTCCCTCGGCGCTCCAGTCTGGCAGCTTGCCGTCGAATTCGTGTCTGCCGGCACGCACTGCAAAGTCGGGATGGGCCACGAAATAGGCTTCGAGAAATCCGTTTAGATACGAATCCCACGATCTGGAATCGTCAGCAGTCATTGCCGGTTGGTTGATTGGCGGAGTTGTTTGCTGACAGGCGAACGACGACAAGAGCAACGCAAAGACGCAGGCTGAAACGAGCCTCAACAACAGTTTGGCTGACATTCACTCTAATTCCCTTCATGCGGATCGGAACTTTGAAATCAAGTGTAGATAAGAGCAAACGCGCAGGCAAGCCGTTCGTGAAACAATCATCGCTGCTGAATTTATGAGGAACTTTTCCACATACGGACAAGCATCAGTGCCCATTCTCCATCTGTCCTGGGCCTAGAAGCCGAACCTTCCCCGGTATTCGCCTGAGAGAATAAACGACTTAACCATATCGGCGCGCTTGACGCGATTCAAAGCTACGCTCGGATCGCGCACGTTTTCGCCCGGCACGGTAAACTGATTCATCTTATCGAGCCAGAAGTCGTAGCCAGCGAAGTTGTTGTCGGGCGGTTCATCCGGGTCACGTCGTAAGTAGCCAAAGTATTGCATTAAAACGAAAGCCGAGTTGTACTGCCTGTCAAATACAATGTCACTTTCGACAACGCTCTTCAGCGCGGCTGCGCGCCCCAATGTGTTGCCTGTGCCATAGGCGTTGACGGCGGATTGCCGCTCGCTTGTCGTTGGCACCACACCCTCGTTCGCGAATAGTGTGTCGACATAAGTAAACGCGTTAGTGCCTTGTGGGAAAGCGGAAATGAACTCCGGGCGCGAAACAAACTCTTCAAGGAAAGCCTGCCGGTTAGCCTCAAGAAGGATATCCCAATCCGAATTTCCGACGATCACACCATCGGTAACTCTACGTTGATCACGCAGGAACCTCAGGTACCGCGGATTCGATTTGGCAGTGCCGAACGCTGCTTTGTGAACGCGGATAACGAAGTAGCCGGTTTGCTGAAATTCTATTGAGAGGAAAAAAGCTGCCGAGACATTCGTGCGGCGATCGTCGATGCAAGGCTGGTTGGTTCCGCAGATTGAGATTTGGTTCTCCCAGAATAGTTCCCCGGACTGGTCTGCTTGACGAGCTAAGAAATCGTGGTAGTGCTGGCCGACAAAGATGTCGAAGAAGTCGATGGGATTCGGGCCACTCTCAATCGGATCATCTGCAATCACAACCAACGCCGTCGACAAACTACCGAGCAGGGCCTGACCCGTGCCATTGGCGAGTGTGATAATAAAATTCTCGGTGCCTTCCCGCTTGAGGTCTTCGCTAATAAGGACGTCGAACGATTTGCTCGATTCGTTTGCGGCAAAGCGCAAAGTGCCCATGGCTGCGGTGTAGTCAGAGCGCTGGGACGCGGTGACATCGCCAGTCGTGTAATCGACAGTCGCTGGACCAGAGATGTCAGCGGTGCGTAAAACCGTGATCGTCTTGAAGGTCATGTCTTCGTTCACGTTGTAAGAGCTGGCGCTAAACTGCACCACCGACGGCCCCGCGGCGCGGGCAATGCGCCACGGCTGTAATGCTGCCAGTCCTGACATCAATAAACATGTGGACAGCACAAAGGCAGACCATTTCATTGCAGACTGGTGGGAGTTTGGCCGTTTCGTGTCCCGAGCTGTCATGATTCTTCTTCCTGAGCTTTGGGGTTCTTTGGTCTGGCGCTGGCGGGGGAATAAACGAATATTACCTCTTCGATGGTTGAGGCGCAAAAAAATCGAAGTGGTCATTTGCGAAAGTGAGGCGCCGGCATGTTCACCTGGTAATCAAAAGGCTGGCTGATGCCAGACGTTTGCGCGCTTCAACCGCTTCCGGGCTACGCGGATAGCGATGAACTAGCTCTTGCCAGGCTTCACCGTCATAACGAAACCCCTTTTCCCGAGCGTCGAACACAAAGGTGATCCCTTGCCGGTTATAGCGATCGAGTCCATTGAAGTTGAGGTAATAACTGAAGACCGGAGCGCCGCCGGCGGTCATCTCTTTTTCATCCAGCCTGCGCGAGGCATCGCGCGAGAGGTGGCCCGCAACGTCTTCCGCGGCTTGCGCATAAATCGCCAGCACTTCGGGACGAAGCACTGAAGACCTAAAATTGTCGAGGAAGATCCGCGCGCGCACGATACGATCGAAGTCGTCCGAGCCTCTAATTAGACGCAGTAGCCTGGCATCATCGCCTGCACGCCACGGCGAAACTAGAGCATCGCGTTGTATCCATCCATTCGTGCGGCTATTGACGTTTACCCTGTAGAAGACCACGCCGTTCCGGTTTCTTTTCTCTCCCCTGATGGCCACCAGCGACCCGCGCCCGATTCTCCGCAACAGGACTGCGGAGAGATCGGATCCTGCTCTCAAGGCCGACAGCCGTTCGTCCACAACTATCGCGACACGACCCCCCGCAGGCGCACGACGCCTGGCGAAAATCGCTTCGGGCAAGAAAACCAAAAGTGCGCAAAGGAATATCGTGGACAACTTTCGTAAGCTTTGAACATTCACAGCTTCGCCTCCTCACAATTATGAGGTCAATGAAGGGTGACAGTTTGAAATGCGGTAGGTGTTTTAGCGGGAGACGCGACGGCGGGTTGGGTGTCGAACCGGCGATCGAACTTGAAGACGGGTACCTTTTGGAGTTGCAAGTTTCGCACCTGTTTGCGCGGCCAGTAATCGCTGGGTAAAACACGCGTGATGAAAATGGCAAATTGCCACTGCCAGCGCGTCCGCAGCGTCATGAGGTTCAGGCACGTTCGCAAGCGAAAGCAACGTTTTCACCATTTGCTGTACCTGAAACTTTTCGGCGTTGCCGTGGCCAACTACGGTTTGCTTCACGAGTCTGGGTGAGTATTCGTAAATCTCAAGAGCGGCGCGCTCAGCCACCAGCATCGCCACCCCGCGCACCTGTCCCAGTTTCAAAGTAACTTTGACGTTGGTAGCCAGAAATCCATCTTCTATCGCGCAAGCATCGGGGCGGTGACGCTCAATGATCTCTTCCAGCGCCTTGGCGATTCGCAACAGGCGCGCGGGAAATTTCTGACCCGACAATGCTCGGACCGTGCCGCATTCAACCAAACCGCAGCGCCGGCCATCGCCTTCGATGACGCCCCACCCGGTCGTCTCGCTGCCAGGGTCAATTCCCAGAATGCGCATCATTGGTTCAAATTCGGTCGTTAAGAATACTTGCAGACGGCGGCGAGTATACTACAGCGCTAAGTGCAGGCATTGACTTTATTTTGATCGGCCCGGCGCACTCTTAACAGAATGCTTGCATGGCTGGACGGCTAGTGCGTCAAAGCTACCTCGCGCCAAGGTGCAGCCGAAAGCCGGCGCGCAGAAGTAAGGGCGGTCCAACTGTCGTGACGGGAGTTCGTCCGACTACGTATCGCTGGTTGAGAAGATTTTCCGCGGCCGTGAAGAGTTCCAACCGGGAGTTAAGGCGCCGCGAGACAAACAGATCAATCGTCGAGTATCCGGGGAGGCGAAAGAGATTAAGGTCATCATCAAATTGGGCCGCCACGATTCGACCCTGCAAGCCAAAATTGACCCGGGACGGATTGGTGTACTGCAATTGAAAGCTAAAACTGTGGCGTGCCAACTGCGGAATGGCCAGACCCTCGAGCGAGCGGTTTGCCGGGAACTCGATCACTCGCGCGGCCGCAAAAAGATAACCTGCCGCCGCTGACCAGTTTTTTGCCGGATGTAATTCGCTCTCCAGTTCGATGCCACGCGAACGAGTGCGGCCGAGGTTGCGGCGTTGGCGCGTAATCAAATCGGGAGTGTTGCTGACAGTGACGTTCGCGATGGGGCGATTAATCTCCGACCAGAACAGTGAGCCGCGCACGGACAGTTTTCCGCCGAAAGGATCTAATCCGACGCCGCCTTCCCCGCCTGCAAGTCTTTCAGCAGCGAGCGACTCGTTAGCAAGCGTGAAGACGTTGCCAACGCGGAAGGACCGATAGAGTTCATTAAGCGTGGGCGCGCGAAATGCTCGATACGCGGAAGCAAAGATCGAGAACACTTCACGAGGTTTGTAAAGAATGGAAACCTGCGGGCTCACGGCTGTTTCAGCGCGATCTGAAAATGACTTGACCGTTGCAACTGGGCCTAATGTGAGCGGCCCCGTGTCTGAATGCGCAGCGTAGTTACGCCAGTGATCCAAGCGTGCGCCTCCGACGATAGACAGCCGCGCCGTCACTCGGAAGATGTCTTTGAGAAACACACCGAGATCGCGTTCTCGACCGCCGGCGCCGACCAGCGATGAAGCTCGGCCCTGAACGAAAACAATCTCGTCGCTCGCTCCGTGCACTTCACGCGCGTCGACACCCGACAGCAGAGTGTGTTTACTACCGATCGCGCGCGACCACTGAAATGTTAAACCTGTCACCTGTGCCGGTACACGTTGCACTCGCGTCAGTGTCTCGCTGTTTCGATTGGCGGCGACTTGCAACGGCGTACCATTTCCACGCGACTCACCAAAGTAAGCGGCGCTTAGAAAGAAGCGAGTAGTTTTTGTTTGCTCGTATTGAAGCTTGAAATCGACCCCGGCTCGCCGCGATGTCGCGCGCGTGTCAATCGGCCCACGCTCGTCTTCGGCGACAGTGATGTAGCCGTTAGTCTTAAATTGCTCGGCCGCAAGGGTCACTCCCCATTTGCCACGACGGCCGCCCATGAAGAGCGAAGCATCGGGCGTTCTCTGATTACCGTAGGAGGCTTCAAGCTCGAGGACAGGCGCGCTAACTCTTTTCGTAACGAGTCCGATCACTCCACCCATTGCACCGCTACCGTAGAGATCAGAGGCGCCGCCGCGCAGGACTTCGACCCGGCTCAACGACTCGCGCGGAATTCTTCCCCAATAGACCCAGCCGCCGAAAGGATCATTTAGTGGAATACCATCCGCCAACACCAATGCGCGGCTGGCCCCGCTGGCGCCCACGCCACGCAAACTGATTCCTTGCGAAGTCGGATTTGCTGTACGGCTTCCCGAACGGCGAAACAATTGGAAGCCCGGCACTTGACGAAGTGCGTCATCAAGCGCGAGTGCCCCTGTGCTCGCAAGATCGGCGGACGAAAGCAGGCGTACGCTCGTTGCGGTGTCGGTCACAGGAATCTCCATCCTCGTTGCGATTATCGTGACCTGTTCGCTGATTGGCACCGGAACCAGAATGACCTCGATTTGAATTACGGCGGCGTCTCCACCACTCCATTGCCGGTCGAATTTGGCAAACCCTGGCGCATCAACGATGACCGCTCCCCTTTTGTCCGGCACTGATTCAAATAGAAATCGTCCATCGGCACCGGTAAGAGTCTGAAGATTGGAGTGGTGTGCAAAGCGCAGCACGACGCGCGCATTCGGCACTGGCTTCCGAAATTGATCCAGCACCACGCCCTCCAGCCGGTCTCCTTGCTGCGCAGCCTGAGGAGCAACGCTCATTGATAGAGTGAGGATTACTAACATCAGAACTAAAACGCTCAGCGATCTGACCAGGCAATCCGCGATTCCGCTTAGATATGGCACTTCTCGCGCCTGAAGGCGCACAGACCTGCGATCCAAAAGATTCACACATCTCAGACAACGCTCGCCAAAGGCACGAGCCCACGCTATCACCCGTTTGCAGGCTTGTAGTCTCATGGCTTAATGACAATTCCCCACTGACCGTCACCGGATTTGATCGTTCCGATTATCTTGTTGCGAGCCGTATCGATTATAGAGACGTCGTTGGAGAGTCGGTTAGCTGTGTAGAGCTTGTGATTAGAATCTGTCAGCAGAGATCCGTCAGTCGGCTTTGCAGAATAGTCTGCTTTCCGTTAGCGGTTCAAGCTCGGAGACCTCGCAACCCAAAGCTGGTCAGGCCGAGTAAAGAAACACCGACACGCTGGTGCCTACCAGAAGCAGAATCAGTTTGTAACAACTTCCCCTTGTTCGATTCATCCGTCCGCTCCCGCGGATAGCGGTCGATCGTCAGCACAATTTCTATGGTCTGCAAGTACTTCTTTCCATCGCCCGCGATGCCGGAAACAGATCGGCTAAGGCTGCGCAGGCCAGCGACTCCCACTCGTTTCGTCTTGGTGCCCACTCAAAATTTTCGTAATGCAATTTGCCATTCTGTGGTGGCACGCTGAAGTCGTAAACCAACGGCTGGCGAAACTTCTCCGGGCCGACCGGAGAAACTTCCAGGCTCTCGCGCTGCGTCTCGAAGCATGCAAACATTCGCTGCTTTAACTCCTGAGCTCTTTGGTCCAGCAACAAAGTCGTCGTCTCTCGCCCGGCGCCCGGCAGAAACTCAGGCAACTTCGCTTTGAAGTCCTTGCTCGGGTGAAGCGCCATCTCAAACACCGCTGGCGGCCTGAAACCGTTTTGCTTGATCAATCGGAGAGCGGCATGAGTGGCAAAGGCCGTCGCATCGTGGTCCGGGTGACCGCCCTCATACGGGTGGGTCACGACGATGTCGGCTTCCGACTGCTGCAGGAAAGTAGTTATTTCTTTTGTCAGTCTCGGCAAACACTGCGCGGCACAATGATCAGTGATTGCAAAATCAACTACGCGGTCTTCGGGGACGTGTGCGAGGGCCAACGCCGCGAGGCATTCCACTCGGCGCGCCTCCGCATAATCAGAACGGTTCTCGAATCCGGCGGCAATGGCATCGTGCATGTCACAGGGCGCTCCGTCGGTAATATGAAGGATGGTAACATCGACGAGTTTGGCGATGAGACAGCCCGCGCCCACAACTTCATCGGCGGGGTGGGCAATTATTACCGAGCACCGCATCCGTCGTGTGAGATCGCCCGTCCCAAAAAGCCTGGCATGAGCTGACCGAACTCTCTTTTTCCGCGCTGGTTGAATAGGCTGAGTCATCA
>WNFZ01010131.1_pt1 | contig 12529 bp, 9 predicted proteins | sample 5400081 | NCBI WGS metagenome assembly WNFZ01 (sample SAMN13153365, study PRJNA577476) | soil metagenome | isolation source: 80 cm soil or saprolite under grassland replicate 1 | place: USA:California | collected 2016-06-15
GCGCCGGCCGTGATCTGCGACGCCTTCGACGAGCGCTTCGAGGCCTTCGGAGAATCGAACTGTTCTGCCTCTCTTCGCGTGCCGCCCCGGTTTGGAGAGTGCCTGCCAGCGACGGGAATCTCCGCCGATCGGCCGCAGGAGGAAGACCTCGACGAGCCTCCCTTCTTCGTCCCGACCGTAGAGCCGCGCCCGGCGAACGCGCACGTCGTTGCGGACGAGGAGGTCCCCCCCTGCGAGCAACCCGGGAAAATCGGAGAACCTCCGATGGCGGATGGCTCCTGTGTTTCGATCCAGAACCAGAAGGCGGCTCGTGCCCCGAGGGCGCGCCGTCTGCGCGATCCTGTCCCCCGGAAGGAAATAGTCGAAAAGCTCGACGCGCATCTGTTTACGCCGTCATCCCTTCGCTCTCTTTCTTGTCATCCTGAGCGCAGCGAAGGATCTGCTCTTTCCTGTTTGACACCGGCCCTCCTGCTCAGGGCAAGCTCTGAGCGCAGCGAAGGATCTACTCTCTCCAATTCAGCGAGTAGATTCTTCGTCGCTTCGCTCCTCAGAATGACACAAGGCCGATTGGGTCTGCAGTAATCTGCGGCAGATGACCGGTGACTATCTCGAGGGCCGCGGCCGGGTGCGCGTCAACGCGTCCGGCATCGCGATCGAGGGCGTTTCGATTGCCGGGCGCGAGTCCTTCTACAAGCTCCCGGGTTTCCGGGCGCTCCTGGAATTCGGCCGCGCGCCGGAAGATACCGTCTCCTACGCGACCGTCTGCCTGACTCACGGCCACCTCGACCACGCCGCCGGCCTCGCGCACCACGCTTCACGGCGCAGGCTCGAGAGGCTCCCCGCCGCTCGGGTCTTTGCGCCCGAAGAGGCGGTTCCAGATCTGGAGGCGTGGCTCGCGTTCTCGCAGCGTCTGGAGAACGTGGACTACGGGCTTCACCTCACGCCTGTGCGCCCAGGCAGATCGGTCATGCTTCGCAATGACCTGGAGCTCAAGGTCCTGCCGGGCCGTCACCGGGTTCCCACGGTCGGCTATCTCTTCTCCGAGATCAAGCGGAAACTGAAAGACGAGTTCCTCGGCTTGCCCGGCGAAGAGATCGCCGCCATGAGATCGAAAGGCGTCGAGGTGACGAGACGGGAAGAGACGCCGCTCCTCGCATACCCGGGTGACTGCGGTCCGGCGATCTTCGAGGCCGCGCCGGAGCTGTTCGGCGCCCGCGTGCTCTTGATTGAGTGCTCGTTTCTGAAGCCCGAGGACCGCGACCGCGCGCGCGACTACGAGCACCTCCACCTCCAGGACTTCCTCGAGCGCGCCGCACTCTTCCAGAACGAGGTCATCGTCCTGACGCACTTCTCGCAGCGCGACCGGGTTGCGGAGATCCGCGAGGCCCTCCTTGCCTTGCCCGAGACGCTGGCCCGGCGGGTGATGCCGTTCCTTCCCGACTGAGTCAGTTGTTCGCGAGAAGTCTGGCCGGAGTTGCCACGCGGAGGATGTTGCCTTCGAGGACGTAACCCAGGCCGTTGATCCTCAAGATCACATCGAGCGCCTGGTCCCAGGGCACATCGTGCAACCGGAGAGTGACGGAGCCTCTGACATCGGGGTCGATCGCGATGTTCAGCTTCGTCAGCTCGGCGAAGGTCCGCAGGACGTCCTTCAAGTCGGCGTCTTTCAGATCGAGCGAAATCGGCTCCCCGGCGTACCGCGCACCCGACGTTCGCGGCGCTGTCTTGGGGGCTTCGGCCTTTGCCGCTGCCCGCTTTTGAGTCGGTTTCCCCCGGCGGGCGGACTGCCCGGCGAGCTCCACGGGCACGAGGAAAGCGGCCATTGCAACGAGAACGCCGCAGGCGGCGAGATTCTTCGTCCGGTTCATCGCTTCATCTTCCCGGTATCACTCGGTCCAGTTCTGCCCGGCGTTCTTCGATCGCCCAGACGCCGAGATGGCTCCTCCAGGCGAACGCGGAGAGCGGCGCAAGAACGAACTCGACATCACCGCCGTCCGAGCGTGTTATCCGCAGCATCTCCAGGCGCAGAAGCTTGCGCCCCGACGCCAGCCGCCGGCCGGTCGCGATCTTCTTGATCCGTCGAGTCGGCACGGTCACCGATTCGCCAAAGAGCCCCGTATACACGAGTGCTTCGGGCGTCAACCCCAGCACGCCGGGCACCCGGCGATATCGGCCCGTGACGAGGTCGGCCCTCGTCAGGAGCTTGAAGTTCTCTCCTTCGCGTAGGATGGCCGCCTGCGCCAGCCGGCCCTGGGCGCTTTTCAGGAGAGCGCGCGGCACCAGGACGAGCCCGACGAGCGCGGCGATTGCAACGATGAGCCCCCAGAGCAGGAGTGTCAATGCAGGAACTTCTTCCGGTTGCGGATGTAGTCGGTGAAGAGAAACTCCGCGAGGTTGTACGGGGAGGCGTAGTAGGCGCGCCCCCGGTTGATCTTGGTGAGCTTGTCCACGAAGTCCACCAGGTAGCTGTCGGTGGCGATCATGAAGGTCGTAATCGTGATCCCGTCCCGGCGGCAGGCGTCCGCTTCCTCGAGGGTGCGGTTGACGATCTTCAGGTCCAGGCCGAAGGGGTTCTTATACAGCCTTCCCCGCTCCCAGATCGCGGAGGGCTTGCCGTCGGTGATCAGGAAGACCTGCTTGTTCGGGTTCTTCTTGTGCTGCAGGAGCTTTCGCGCGAGGGCCAGCCCCGCTCGCGTGTTCGTGTGGAACGGCCCGACCTGAGTCTTCGAGATCTCCGAGATGGGGACGCGCTTCGCGTCGTCTCCGAAGAGAAGGACCTCGATCGAGTCCTTGGGGTACTTGGACTGGATGAGCTCGACTAAGGCCAGCGCCACTTTCTTCGCCGGCGTGAAGCGGTCCTCGCCATAGAGGATCATCGAATGAGAGATGTCGATCGCGAGCACCGTGGCGCAGGAGGTCAGGTGCTCCTCCTCGTGAACCTCGAAGTCCTGAGGCTGCAGAGCGATGTTCTCGACGTCGCGGCGCACGGCGTTGCCGATCGTGCGGACGCCGTCGATCGCGGTCGGGTTGTCGCCGAATTCGTACGGGCGCGTCTCCGGCAGAAGCTCGCCTCCCGATCCGGCGCGCGGAATCGAGTGGTAGCCGGCCCCGGATTTGGACAGCGATGAGAAGATCTCCTCCAGGGCGGAGCGGCGGATCTGCCGCTCGCCGGCAGCGGAAAGGGCGAGCTGCCCGTCCCGTTCCTCGACGATCTCGTTCTTCTGGAGGACCTTCGCAAATTCCTCGAGGTCGATCGAGGGGTCGATGATCCCGCGCTCCTGCAGGTACTTCATCCACTTGAGCGCTTCCTCGACGTCTCCGCCCGTCTGAAGAACGAGCTGCAGGAAGAGCTTGACCAGCTCCTGATAGGTGAGGAGCGCCCGCAGCAAATCCACGGGGTAGTCGGAGTACCGGTAACGCACCAGCCCATTCTACGACTCGCGTCGCAGACCCCCGGCCTTCGATCTGGAGGCAGAGCCGGAAAACGGGAAACGGAAAACGAGGATTGGCCCGTCGTTTCTTGCTTCCCGTCTACGGTTTCCCGGGGAGGGACGCGCGCCAGGTGCGCGCGGACTCGAGGATCAGAGTCCGATCGCTTGTCGTGAAGAAGCGGTATCCGAGCTCTCGGAGTGCCGGGATCTGGTCGGCGCGGCCGAGCATGATTCCGGCGGTCTTACCGGCGGTCTTCGCCTGACCGGCGATCCTGGCGAGGGCTTCCCGGTAGCGCGAATCGCTGTACTGTCCGGGGACCCCGAGGGCCTGCGTCAGGTCATTGGGTCCCACGTAGAGCACGTCGAGACCGGGCTCCGCGGCGATCTCGTGAAGCTCGGCGAGCGCACCCGCGGTCTCGATCTGAGCCGCGATCACCGTGCGCTCGTTCGATTCCTTGACGAAGCGATCGAGCGGTTGCGTTCCGTAGCGATTCGCCCGAACGCTCCCGAGGCCGCGCTTTCCCTCCGGCGGGAACTTCGCGCTCTGGATCGCACCGCGCACGGTCGCGCAGCCGTCGCCGCGCGGGAAGAGGATCCCGGCCGCGCCCGCGTCCAGGCTCCGTCCCACCTCCGCCGCCGTGCAGGAGGGGACCCGCACGATCGCCGGAATCCCCGCTCCATCCGCCGCGATCACCATCGCCTCGATCGACTCGATCGAGAAGAATCCATGCTCGGCGTCGAGAACGAGAAAGTCGAAGCCGGCGAGAGCGAGCAACTCCGCCACGCCGGCGGTTGGCCAGGTGAGAAAACAGCCGAGAAGTGGCTCGTTCGCTCGGACGCGTTCCCGAAGGGAAGCAGACCCTTCGGTGGTGTCCATCTTCCTATCGTCTGTCATTCTGAGGCCCGCAGGGCCGAAGAATCTGCCCTGACAGGAGTTGCCACGGGAGCAGATCCTTCGCTTCGCTCAGGATGACACGAACGCGTGGAGGGACGATAGGACCCTCAGCTCGTCCGGCTCCTCACGAGGTTGAACTTCAACATCTCGGTATAGGAGACCTTGGAGTCCAGGTCCTCGCGCGCGATCTTCAGGTGCTGGGTCAGGCCTTCGAGAACCAGCTCCATGCCGACCGAACGTTCTTCCACGGACGCTGGAGCGAAGTGTTCGGGGAAGCGGGCGTCGAACAGCTTCTTGACGGCCGTTCCGATCAGGCGCTTGGCGACGACTTCGGCCCCTTGCTGCTCCCCCTCGTAGACCATCTCGACTTTGCCGGTGATCGCCGGGAGTGTCGCCGGCAGGTCGCAGAGGCGAGGCGCGACGCGGTTCTCGCCGTGCTTCAAGCCGCGCCTCTCGAGATTCGAGACGAGGATCTCGATCGCCGAGATGGGCATGCGCGCCGACACGCCCGAGGACTGATCCACGAACTCGCTCGAACGGGCCGCGAACGCGACCTCTTCGACCAGCTCGCGGAAGAAGTCGGGGATCTCCGCGCGCGGTTCCTGTTCGCGCTCGAGCCACGCCTCCTGCGCCGTGATCTTCGCGGCGGTCTTCACGTCGTCGGGGTAGTGCGTCACGATCTGCGAGGAGATCCGGTCCTTCAGCGGCGTGATGATGTTGCCGCGGTTGGTGTAGTCCTCCGGGTTGGCCGAGAAGACGAGCAGGATATCGAGCGGGATTCGGATCGGGAACCCGCGGATCTGCAGGTCCCGCTCCTCCAGGATGTTGAGTAAGCCGACCTGAATCCGCGGTTGCAGGTCCGGCAGCTCGTTGATCGCGAAGATCCCGCGGTTGGTTCGCGGCACGATGCCGAAGTGGATGACTTCTTCGTCGGAGTAGGAGCGGCGCTCGGTGGCGGCCTTGATCGGGTCCACGTCGCCGATCAGATCCGCGATCGTCACGTCGGGGGTGGCGAGCTTTTCCCGGTAGCGTTCGGAGCGGGGAATCCAGTCGAGCGGAGTGGCGTCCCCCTTCTCGGCCAGGATCCGGCGGCCGTACTTGGTGATCGGCTCGAAGGGATCTTCGTTTAACTCGCTGCCGGCGATGGCCGGGATCTCGGGATCGAGGAGATTGACGAGCATTCGCAGGAGCCGCGTCTTGGCCTGACCGCGCAGACCCAACAGCAGGAAGTCGTGCTTGGAGAGGATCGCGTTGTGAAGGGACGGAAGCACGGTCCTCTCGTATCCATGGATTCCTGCGAACGGGTTCTCGCCGGCGGAGAGCGCGCGCCGGAGATTCTCGCGCAGCTCCTCCTTGACGCCCCGCGGCCGATACCCGCTCTCCTTCAACTCTCCAAACGTTCGAGGTTTGTTCATTTCTCGCCGGATCTTGGTTCCGATCAGCTATCACCTATCACTGATTACCCGCTCTTGGCTAACTGCCCGCATTGCGAGACGTTCAGCCGGGTTTCCACGCCGGCACGTCCTCGCCGGGCGAAAAAAGCGCCGCCGGCGGCCGGCCGGCAAGGCGGGCCGCGAGACCGGCGAACTCTTCCATCTTATCCCGCTGGAATCCCACCGCCGAGTCGCGCAGAACGCCATCGGACCCGACCATCAGAAATGTGGGAACAGCGGCCAGCCCGAGAGTTTCGGAAGCGGTCCACGGCTCGGCATCGTAGAGCGTCGGAATCCGGACGCCGAGCTCTTCGTAGAAGCGCCGGGTCGTCTCCGGCTCGTCCTGCGAGACCGCTCGAATCGACAGGCTTCCTCCCTCACCGATCCTCCGGATGCGATCGAGGTACGGCCAGGCAAGCTCACACGTCGGGCAGGTTGTCTTGAAGAATCCGTAGAGGGTTTCGCCTGGCGGGACCTCGGCGATTTGCCCCTTCTCGTCCCGGAGCGCGATAGGAGGAAACGGCGTTCCGGGATCGATGGCCACTTCGCGATTATAGATGCTCGGACGCGGATGCTGAGCTCCCGAGGCCGAGAGGCCCCGCTCCGGGAGAAGCCCGCTCCTCGTGAGGTTGGCAACGACGGGATTGGCGACTTGACGTCGTAGGTTGGGTGTTGGACTCTTTCGCGAGAGGACATGAGGAAGAGCAAGAGCGACGGCGTGACGCGGCGGGAGTTCCTAAAGGCGACCGGAGTCGCGCTGGCGGCGGGGACCCTGCCGGTCTCCTGCGGGCGGCGCGCGGCGCGACCCAAGACGCTGCGGATCATCCAGTGGAGCCACTACGTGCCGCGCTACGACCGGTGGTTCGATGATGTTTTTACGAAAGAGTGGGGGGCGAAGAACGGGTTCGAGGTCGTCGTCGATCATATGGCCGCCACCGAGGTCGCCGCGCGCGGCGCCGCCGAAGCCGCGGCGGGGAAGGGACATGATCTCTTTCACTTCCTCTCGCCTCCGGCGGCTTACGAGCGGCAGACAATCGACCATCGGGACGTCGTCGGAGAAGTCGAGAAGCGGCACGGGAGCATGATCCCGCTGGCGGACAAATCGACGTTCAACCCCGTCACGGGGAAGTCGTTCGCGTTTTCCGATTCCTATGTTCCGGACCCGGGCAATTACCGGATCGATCTCTGGAGCCAAGTGGGATTCCCGAACGGCCCCGACACCTGGGAGGATCTGCGCGTCGGGGGCCGGAAGATCAAGGAGAAATTCGGCAATCCGGTCGGCATCGGCTTCTCGCAGGAGATGGACTCCAACATGGCGTTGCGCGCCCTTCTCTGGTCCTTCGGCGGCGCGGAGCAGGACGAGCAGGGGCGGCCGATTCTCGCTTCGAAGGAGACGATCGAAGCAGTGAAGTTCGCGCGGGCGTTGTATCGGGAGACCGAAACGCCGGAGGTCTTTACCTGGGACCCTTCCTCCAACAACCGCGCGATGCTCTCCGGGCGCGTGTCCTTCGTCCAGAACGCGATCTCGGTGACGCGCTCCGCCGAGAAGGAGAACCCGGGGATGGCGCGACGGATCGGGCTGACGCCGGCTCTGCGCGGCCCCGTCCGCCGGATCGCGGCCGAGCACCTGATGAGCTGCTACGTCATCTGGAAATTTGCGCAGAACGTCGACGCGGCCAAACAGTTTCTGGTGGACCTCGTGGACAACTTCGCAGCGGTCTTCCGCGAGAGCGAGTTCTACAGCCTGCCTTGCTACCCCTCGACGGTCCCCGATCTCGCCGGGCAGGTTGCCAGCGACCCCGAGGCGCAGCCTCCGGGCAAATACAAGGTTCTCGGAACAGCTCTCGACTGGTCCACGAACATCGGCTTCCCCGGCTACGCCACCGCGGCGACTGACGAGGTCTTCAACACCTTCGTCCTTCCCACGATGTTCGCGCGAGGCGCCCGCGGCGAGGCGACTCCCGAGGACGCCGTCCAGGCCGCGCAAGCCGAGATCGCGCGCATCTTCGAACGCCGCGAGCAGATGGCCTCACTCGAGCAGTTCGCTTCTCGAGTCGGGTAGCGCCTCGGCTCGTGGGGTATCTCACCGCGGGCCCTTACCTGTTTCTGGATCGCCGGGCAGATTGGACTACTCGTAGCGCGTCATATGACGGGTCAGGTAGCAAGTGATTGCCGTCGCACGGTTTGCGTGAACTTGGCCGAGCTCAATGGCTCGACGGGCGATCCGGCCGGTGCCTCGAGCAACGACAAAAGTCGTCACCTGGATAGCGAATATCTATCTTTCGATGTATGGACTTCGGGATTCTCTGAGGTACACGATCTCACAGGAGGTCGGTGTCTCAAACTGACGGAAGAAACATTCGCCCATAATTCGCAGCTGATTTGCCATGTTCTCTTGTCGCCGACGAATAACCCGGGTGAACACCCGCCGCTGAGGGTTTTCCCCCGAGTGGTTCGCCGGGACAATTCGAGAAGCGGGAGGCGACTGCGAGCCTTTCCGCCGCATCTGGGAAGGTAGGAACATGGGGTCGTTGGCCAGGAAGAGTGCCTCTCCAGCGAGAACCAAGAGAGCTGGGCTTGGTATCGCCGTTGCTGCTCAACCCGCTCTTTTCTGCGAAACCCTGTGCCATCGGCTCGACGAGGAGCCGGACTTTATCGTCGTGGGCCGCGCCTGCAACGAAGACGAAATCGGGAAACTGCTGGCGAAAGTGAATCCTCAGGTTCTGGTTTTCGACTATGAGGGGCTTGGACCCAGCGGGGAGAGCACGGTGGGTCGCCTCCGCCGTTCGGCGCCCGGGACACGAATTCTCGTTCTTGCCAGCCGGTCGAGCGACGAGATCGTCGAACGGGTCTTGCGGGCCGGCGCTTCGGGCCTCGTCGCCAAACAGCTCGAATTCGCGGTTCTTGTGAGGGCGATTCGCGCTGTGGTTGCCGGTGAGATCTGGGCCAATCGTCGCGCCACCTCCCTTGCCTTGGATATCCTGACCGGGCCTGGGGTCAGGGTGTCAAATTCCGACCTCACGAAACGGGAGCAGGAGATCGCGGACGCCTGCGGCCAGGGGTTGCGAAATAAGGAAATCGCCTTGCGCTTGAACATCAGCCCGAAAACCGTGAAAGGCCACCTGAACAATATTTTTCGAAAGCTTCACGTCGACAGCCGTTTCGCGCTCGCGCTCCAGGAGCGCACCCAGCAAAGGTTCTAGGCAGCCTTTCCCGCACATCTTAGGGCTCAACTGCCCCGTATCGCCGGGGTGCCCTCGGACACATCTTCACCTCTCACACCTCGCAGACTTTCACACCTGAAGTTGGGGTCGCACACGACAATCCGTGACGCGCTCGGCCTCCAGATCATGGGGCGCATCCAACCAAAGTCCCGGGCCCTTCTCTCATGCTTTTTCAGGCTCAAAGTCTTGATACGGATGACTCTCGCCGGGGTCGCTCAAAACACACAAACATCAAGCACTCAAAGTCACCCAACACACCAAGACTGAATCCGGCTGGGCCTGCGAGGAAAGCTGAATGTACTGGCTTGGTCTTTCCAAGAGGAGACCCATCATGAAGAAGGTAGTCAGAACGGCATCGTCTGCTGCGATTCTCACCGCAGCATTGATCGGCCTCCTGATACAAGAAGGTGGCCGCGCGGACACCGCGGGCACGGCGCTCCAATTCAACGGATCGAATCAATACGTCACGTTCGGGGCGGCACCTGGTCTCGGTGCCGCAACGTTCACCCTCGAGACCTGGTTCAAGCGGACGGGGGCGGGCGTCGGCACATCCACCGGCAGCGGCGGGATTGCCAGTGGCATACCGCTAGTGACCAAGGGTCGCGCCGAGGCCGAAGGCTCCAACGTAGACATGAATTACTTCATGGGGATCGACGCCACCAGCGGAAAACTGGTGGCCGATTTCGAGGAGGGACCCAGCAGCGGCGGCACACTTGGGTTGAACCACCCGGTCTCGGGCTCGACCGTCATCACCAGCAACGTCTGGCACCACGCCGCTGCGACGTACGACGGGCAAACGTGGAAGCTCTATCTGGACGGCGCTCTGGACGGAACCCTCACTCTGTCCGTCCCGCGGCCTCCCCGCTCCGACAGCATCCAGCACGCGGCGCTGGCGACTGCGATGAATTCCACCGGCGTCGCCGCCGGGTTCTTCCAGGGCGTGCTGGACGAGGCGCGGATCTGGAACGTCGCGCGGACGCAGGCGCAGATCCAGTCCACGAAGGATTCCGAAATCACCGGTCCAACTGCGAACCTGATCGGCCGCTGGGGCATGAATGAGGGCGTCGGCATTTCTGTCAACGATTCCTCCAGCAGCAACATCCTGGGCACGGCCGTCGGCGCCCCGATCTGGGTATCGGGCTTTCCATTGCCCGACACGACACCGCCCGGGCCTCCCCAGAATCTCGCTGCGACAGCCGGCAACACACTCGTAACCCTCTATTGGAACGGGAATACGGAAACCGACCTGGCCGGGTACAACGTCTATCGCTCCCTGGCGGGTGTTCCGGTCGGTGGACCGCTCAACGGTGGGACCCTGATCACCGGCACCACTTTCACCGACAACGGATTGACCAACTTCACCACCTACTACTACGTCGTCCGGGCGGTCGATTCGTCTGCGAACGCCTCCTCGCCGTCGAACGAGGCGAGCGCGATGCCCGATCCGGCGGCAGGCGCCGCGCTCTTTTTCGATGGAGCGAACGATTACGTCACGTTCGGAGCGGCGCCCAGCCTGGGGACGGCGACGTTCACACTCGAGACTTGGTTCAAGCGGACAGGGGCCGGAGTTGGAACATCCACCGGCACGGGTGGAGTTACTGCCGTACCGTTGCTGACCAAGGGTCGCGCTGAGGCCGAAGGCTCGAACGTGGACATGAACTACTTCATGGGAATCGACGCGACCACCGGCAAGCTGGTGGCGGATTTCGAGGAGGGACCGAGCGCCGGCGGAACGCTTGGCTTGAATCACCCGGTCTCGGGCACGACCGTCATTCCCGTCAACATCAATCTCTGGCATCACGTGGCCGCGACTTACGACGGGCAGACATGGAAGCTCTATCTGGACGGTGCCCTGGACGGCACGGTCACGCTACCTGTGGCTCGGCCTCCCCGGTCCGACAGCATCCAGCACGCGGCGCTGGCGACGGCAATGAATTCAACCGGCGTCGCCGATGGATTCTTCGCAGGCATCCTGGATGAGGCGCGAATCTGGAACTTCGCCCGCTCGCAGGCGCAGATCCAGGGGACGATGAGCCTCGAGTTGCCGAGTGCCCCTGGCCTGATCGGCCGCTGGGGCATGAACGAAGGCTCGGGCACCGTGGTGGCTGATTCCTCGGGCTTCGGCATCAACGGAACAGCGACGAATGGACCCGCGTGGGTGGCGGGCTACGCCCTTAGCTCAAACCAGCCCCCGTCCGTCAACGCCGGGAGCGATCAGACAATCACTCTTCCAGCCAGTGCGGCATTGTTTGGCATCGTGAGCGATGACGGGCTGCCGAATCCTCCCGGAGCCACGACGAACACCTGGTCGAAGGTGAGTGGGGCGGGCACGGTCACTTTCGCCAATCCGAACGCCGCCAGCACGACCGCTTCTTTCTCAACCAGTGGCACATATGTCCTGCGACTGACGGCGAATGACGGTCTGTCGCAAGCGATCGATGACGTCACCGTCACCGTCAACCCGGAGCCGGTCAATCAGGCACCGGTGGTCAACGCCGGTCCGGATCAGCCCATCACGCTGCCAGCCAGCGCGTCACTGTCCGGCATCGTCACCGACGACGGGTTGCCGAACCCTCCCGGAGTCATCACGATCACGTGGTCGAAGGTCAGCGGCCCCGGCACGGTAACGTTTGGGAACTCCAATGCGGCGAGCACCACGGCGACCTTCTCGGCCCCGGGCAGCTATGTGCTGCGCCTGACGGCCAATGACGGCGCTTTGTCCTCGAGCGACGACGTGGCGATCACCGTCAATCCTGTGCCAGGCAATTACGCGGTCGATTTCGGCGGTACCAATGCGTACGTGACATTTGGTCCGGCGCCGGGCCTCGGCCTCCCGAGCTTCACGATCGAGACGAAGTTCCGGCGGGACGGCGCCGGGGTGGCGACGAGCACCGGAACGGGCGGCGTCAACGCGGTTCCCCTCGTGACCAAGGGCCGCGCTGAAGCCGAAGACGGCAACGTCGACATGAACTACTTCCTCGGAATCCAGGGCAGCTTGCTGGTAGCCGACTTTGAGGAAGCCCACACGGGGCTGGCCGGCAACACACCCGGCCTCAATCACCCCGTCATCGGTGTGACGGCGATTCAGGACAACGTCTGGTATCACGCCGCCGCCACGTACGACGGCACGACCTGGCGCTTGTATTTGAACGGAGCCCTGGAAGCGCAATTGTCGGTGGGGCAGCCGCCCCGGTCCGACAGCATCCAGTACGCGGGCATCGCGACAGCCATGAACTCGACCGGCGTCGCCGCCGGGTTCTTCGACGGTGTCATTGACGAGGTTCGGATCTGGGACCACGCGCGGACTCAGGCAGAGATCCGGGCGGCTCTGAATCAGGAGCTTTCGAGCGGGACGGGCCTAGTGGCGCGCTGGGGGCTGAATGAAGGCATCGGTACCTCGATCGCTGATTCGACTGACAGTCCGGTCAACGGCACGATCATCGGCTCCAACTGGAGCTGGGTCGCCGGAGCGTCTCCGATCAACCTCCCGCCGGTAGTTAACGCCGGGCCTGACCAGAGCATCACGCTGCCAGCAAGCGCCACCCT
>WNFZ01006064.1_pt1 | contig 12528 bp, 3 predicted proteins | sample 5400081 | NCBI WGS metagenome assembly WNFZ01 (sample SAMN13153365, study PRJNA577476) | soil metagenome | isolation source: 80 cm soil or saprolite under grassland replicate 1 | place: USA:California | collected 2016-06-15
GGACGCCTCAGCCTTCAAGCCCAAAACGGCATAAATCAGCGAGAGATAGTAATGCGCCGAGAGATCATCTGGGTTGATCTCCTGTAGTTTTTTGAACTGCTCTTCCGCTGCGCCGAAGTCTTTCTGAAGGTAGTAGATGTACCCCAGTTCTTGGACCCCCTGACGAAATCGCGGAAACTGGGAAGTGACATACTTTTGGTTTGCACCGGCAAGTTGCAATCGATTTGTTAACCTGTAGATTAGTCCCTGATAATAAAGCGCACGAGCGTTTTGACGGCTAATTTTCAACGCTTGCTCAAGGTAGGTCGAGGCAGGCCCGTACTTGTCATACGTGGAGATAACAAATGACATGTTTCCAATGCCATCGGAGCCTTCTTTTTTATTTTCGATCAGCTGCGAAAAGTCAGTCAGAGCAGCATTAACGTACCCGTCTGCATAGCCCGGATCGATCGAAATCACTTTTCGAAAAGCAAGTTCGGCCTGCCTGTATTGAAGTTGGCCCAGCAGAGCAATACCGTAATTATTCCAGCGCTGGAGCTCACTTCTCGAGTCCGTGCTCTGTTTTGAACCATTCAATCCCAAATTGAGAGAAACAGTCCGTGAGGCAATCTCGATCACCGGGAACGCGCGAGAAGCCTGAAAAACGAAATCTGTGTACCCACGCCGGAATCTACGGTAATTCACCTTGGCTGTGAGGGCAAGTGGACCGCGAGAGGTCGCCGGAATGTGAAAGCGATAGCGCACGAGGTCGGAACGCCCCGGCAAAATCGTGTTGTCGTAGCCTTTCACCTTTGTGTCCCACACCTGGTGCAAGTCGAGGAGGCTCCCGGACGGTGAGATTAGCCGATTGGTGTATGTATGCGCCTGCCCTTCCAGATAGCCATTGGGTTCAAGGTACCCACTGTGGTATAAGGCTTTCCCGCTGGAATCTGCCACAACAAATTCTACCCAACACTCGTAGAAATCACGCTGTTCGGGTACGAAACTGTGCCCAGCCTTGCGGTTCTGAATAACAACGTCGACGATTGCGGTTTCACCGGCTGCAAGCGTGAATGAGTCCTCTCCTAACACTGCGACTTTGCTTTTTGAAGGCCCAGGCTCCTTTTCGATCGCAAAAATGTCTATCGCAAGAGCGTCGGTCAAGAATTCCTGGACTTGACGCAACTGCTCGCCATAACCATACAAAGCAGGGATGGCGGTGTTGGCACCGACGAAACGGTGCGAACGGAGTTTCCCTGCTTTGGCGCCATAGTCCTGAGCGCTTTCGACCGAGGGCATGTGACAAGTCTGGCAAATTGACACTGAATCCTTTTTGTAGAAGGGCAGTGGCGTTTCCATCGACCACGAGGACTGTTGCCACTCATCGTAGACGGAAAATGCTCGAAGCCACTTATAGCCGTTCAGGATCCGCGGTATGGAGGCCTTGTGGCAGACAGCGCAGAACTCAGGTGAACGGTAGAAAGGCTTCATGACCGCTTTGCTGTGCCGATCCGGGTGGGCCAATATGTCGTCGAAACTGGCCTCACCGGGGACACGCTTACCATCTGCGGCTACGATGGACGATGGAATACCCATAACATAGCTTCCAGTGCCACCAGTGCTCTGAATCCTCTCAATGGAGTGGCATACCGAGCAAGTGATGCCGTCATCGTCGAAGGAGCGATCCAACTTGGATCCTGGCGTTAATGTGCCTGAAAACAAAGCGATCGGGTTGTGACAACCCTCGCAGTGTCGACTGTACTCAACCCCCTTCTCCTTTATGAGCATCTCCACGCTTTTCGTGTAAAACGGCGCTCGAAATGAGTTGGCATGGGCAGACTCACGCCACTCATGATGTGCATCTTCGTGGCACCGTCCGCAATATGCCGCGCTCGGAAACGTGGTGGCTTCTAGGAACTGGCCCGAACTGGTCAGTGCTTGGCTCGGAAGGAATGGGGCATTGGATCCAAAATTGTATCGATAATTTGTGATAATTGATGCCTGATCGGTTTCATTCAGTTGTGCAGGCAGCGATCGGGTGTAAAACAACATCGTTGTTAAGGCGATCACCGCACCCACTCTGCGGCATTGTTCTCTGCACGTTAATTCGTGGGCCATGCTTAACAGCACGGAGAGACTTTTCAACAAGTTGTTTCCTACTTTGAACCAGAAAGCTTTGAGATATGACTGGCGAACCCTGGCCATTTCAGCTCTTCTCATGCTTTTGGGGAGTACCTGCCGCGCCCGACACCTCTAAACCAAAACTGGTATGGCTATCTGATCGGTTCAGATAATTACTTGAAAGACGACGGCGGATCACCCCATTTAGCGCCGAAGAGGAATACGCCGTAAGTGTTATTGCACCCTAGTTTGCACCCACATCTGCACTCTGCGCTGCATCGAAACCTCGACGAAGCGAGGAGTCCGCCCCTTCCTCTTCGATCACTTTTACGAACGATGCGAGTGGCTGCAACCCGTCGATACGTTGGGTATTTACGAAAAAGACCGGAGTTCCTTCTACCCCCGCGTCGCGGCACTCAACCACTTCGTTTTGGACCTCTCTGAGAAATTTGTGTTGCGCCAAAAGCTCCATGAATTCTCCCGGGTTGAACCCGAGTCGCTGCGCATAGACCGCAAGATTAGCCAATGTCATAGCATTGGGGTTTTCGGCAATCAGCTTCAGCATCTCCCATCCTTTGGCGCGTGCAGCAGCAGCGTGGAGCGCTTCGTACGCCGCCAATGTTTCATTCCGGCTCTGCAATGGGCAACCCTTCATTACGACCCGGAGGGTTGTCGGATAGCGTTCCCGTAATTCCTCAAGTACCTTCCTCGTATCAGGCATGAGATGGCCTTCAAGATCGCTGAACCACACAAGGACTGCGGGCGCCAACTGAGAGCCCACGCTCACGAGAGCATCGTTCGTGGATGGCAATCTAGCCATGGCACTCATTTGGCCTTCGAGTAGCCGTTTAAAAACCGGCCCGTCGGGAACGCCTACAAACTTCTTCCCATTGACGAAGAACGTAGGCGTGGCGTCAACGCCCAGAGTTTCCCCCTCAGCGCGATCACGGTTAACCACTGCCGCGCTTTGCGGGTTGTTAAGCTCTTGTACAAACCGCTTCTCGTCCAAGCCAATTTCCGAGGCGTAATGAATTAAATCAGGTCGCGTGATTTCATCCTGGTGAGCAAAAATAAGATCGTGCATTTCCCAGAACTTCCCTTGCTTACCGGCGGCAACAAGTGCCACATGTGCCAGCATGGAGCCTTGGTGCCCAGGAAGCGGGAAGTGCCTAAATCTCACAGCAATATCGCCGGGGTGCGAGGCAATCACGGCGTTCAAGAGGCCGACGCTACGACCGCAGTAGGGGCACTCAGCATCCGCAAATTCCTCAAGAGTGACCTTGGGATTCTTGGCACCTTTAATCGGCGACTCAATACTCGCGTCCTTCCCTGATTGCTTAGATACAACCTCCCCTGTACCTTTTTGATTCCTCAATGATCTGTCAATCAGTTCTTGAAATTGCTCTAAGGTTCGTGCTCCCACTACCATCTCTCCATTAACGAAGAAAGTAGGCGTTGCCTCAACTCCCTTTTGGTCACCCTCATGAACATCGGCCTGAATAATGGAGTCCAATTGCGAATTGAAATCGCTTTGGAATGTTTTCATGTCAAGCCCGATCTCTTGCGCCAATCCAAGTATGTAGATTCGTGAAATCGACCGTTGATTAGCGAAAATCGCATCGTGCATTTGCCAGAACTTACCCTGCCGGGCGGCAGCCAAGGCCGCCTGGTGAGCCATCATGGAGTTTGGATGAATATTTAAAGGGCGGTTTTTGAAGATTACACGAACCTGTCCCGGATAAGACGATTCCAATTGCGATAGAACGGGCACCATTCGAACGCAGAATGGACAGAGGAAATCTGCAAACTCCGTAATAACTATGGGAGCATTGCTTGGACCTCGCGACAGCACAACTGGGTCACTGGTCATGGAGTTGTGCCCGCCATTGTCCGCAGCAGCATGCCGTTTCTGCTCAGCCGCTCGTGCAAGTGTCGGCAAGCCAGCAACGGCGACGACAGAAATCGACAGCAGAAGCCGACCCCATATCTTCCCAACATAATGTGCTCTGCTGAAATGCCAAAGATGTGGTACTTGCATATGTGATTCGGTCAGGCTCTAAGGCGTCACCCAACTTTTGAAAATAGCCTTTAGTTTTGTGCTATCGCCAGCCGGCACTCCCACGACCGACCAATTCAAAGTGCTGTCCTGCACGCCGAAAATGATAGGGCTTCCCTTTATCTGCAACGGAGGAAGTGCGCTTTGTCCAGGATCTGCGTACCATTGTGCCTGAGCAAGCTCAGGAAACTTCGCGACCAAGGCGTCAAGCTTATCCGGCGGCATCCCACCAACCACTACAACAACATGCGGCGGAAGAGCCGGGTTATCAGCCTTATTAAACACTCTAAGAAACCGCTCGCAACCAGCGCAGTTCTGCTTCAAGTAGACGAACAACCACTTCCCTGATTGGGGAATCTGGGTTGAACTCAATGTTGTGCCGTCACCGCGAGAAATCTGAAAATCAGGCATGGCCATCGGGAAGGAATTGCCGGCACCAACTGAAGTGCAAACCAGGATCACGGACACAAACACCAATGGAATACGCTGCCTAAACTTAGCCATAACACCTTTCCCCATTAGGGAACCACGAAGTTGATGACCTCTGATTGCTCCGCCGCACTCATCCCGGTCAACGCGTTCGGGTCCGTCAGATTTACTAGTGCTTGCGCCTGAGCTACCGCTCCAGCATCGTCTGTGACATCACGTTGGACCCCGAAGTGCATCAGTATGACGGTCTGTCCCGCCGGCACGGTGACATTCCAGGTGTACGAAACGGTTCTATCCTGGTCCACGAAATGGGTTGCAGCTACTGGAGTGGAGGAATTGGGTCCGGCAAAAACAAACCCCAGTACTGGCATGCAGCAAGCACCCGCGTTATCAACGATCGCAAAAGTACCGCTAGTTGTAGACGGCGATGTGAAGACCCTCGGAGATGAATTCACAAAACTTTCGATCTTCACGGTCACGGTCAAGGTGTTGGCAGTCGGATTTGTTAAGGTGTCCAAATATCGAATAAATCCGCCGCTCGCTGGCGAATACAACTTCCGGTTTACCTGTATCCCGCCGAGTCCCGCCGGACCGAATTGCGCGGTAGTGGGATCCACTGGCGTTATTTCGGCAATCGGACACGGGAAGAAGTTGTTGTTGAGCGAGAACAGGAACCCGCCGTACGAGTAGGACGTCAGAGCGCCATCCAGGGTTCCTCCTGAGCCTATCGAACCATCGCAGTAAGCGTCGTAATAGAAGCCGTCAGCACCGTTTAGAAGGAATGTCGGGTCCGGCGTCGCGTTACCTAGGGTGAGATTGACCGTTGCCGGAGCAGAAGGATCGGTCACAACCTTCGCAATGCTCGAAGGTGAACCTGAATACGGGTTTGCCGTAATTCGCACATTTCCCACCGGAATATTACTTGCGACGTAATTCCCATTGCCATCCGCATAGTTGTTGCACGTAGATCGATCGGGGAAATATCCCAATGGTCCCGTACTGTCAAAGTTTTCAACACAAATACTCTCGTAAGAATCGGGGGTCACTCCGTCAGATTGGAATACAGTGCCAAAAATCGATTGAGTCGGCGGCATTGCGAGATTCACAGTCAACACGCTTCCGGCCGTGGTTAACGTTCCGCTGGCCGAGACATACTCAAAAGCAGACCACGTGTCTCCGTCCGCCTGAATTGAAAAGTTTCCGAGCGCCACGTGCCCGAACGCATATTGTCCGTTCGCGTCCGCCGTAGTTTCCAGTGCGGCATAGCCTACCTGGCTCGGCGCAGTCAACGCAACCTTTGCATACGCAAGCGGCAAACCAGTCGAATCCGTTACAGTACCCACGATCTTAGCCGAGGGAGACAGAGTAATGTTCTTGTTTTGCGGCTGTGTCACATCAACGATGTTTCCGTTGACGGTGCCGATTAGACCGGCATCCGAATCCTCTCCCGTCAGCGCATACGAACCGACTTGGCCTCCCACGAGCAAGTAACTCCCGTCCGCGGCAGTCTGGTACGTAAAGTATGCAACCGTATTCCCGCCCGCGCCAGTCTGAGTCAAAAATACTTGCCCATTCCCGACAGGCGTCCCATCAAAATATGACACCGTTCCCCGAATTACGGCGAGCGGGAGTGTGAGATTGACGCTGAGCGACTGGCCTCCTGCCGGGAATGTGCCCGATCTCGATGCCGTAACCGAGCCATTTGAGGGTGCACTCACCGTGACCGTGACGCCCTGTGTGTTAGTTGTAAGCGCCGAATAGCTCTGATAATGTCCAGTTTGGTCAGTGCTAGCACTTCCGATCCAAGAACCAGTTGAGGTATCGCTAAAGGAGACTCCAGCTGCCGCAACAGGCGTCTGCCCGTCAGCGGCAAACACGGTTCCGGTCACTGATCCGGATATAGTCCCCTGCGTGGTTATCGGCACATTGACTGTGGTACCAATCTGTGCTTGCGACACGGTCCCGGTCGCAGTGCCTACGAGTAATGACCCGTTCCTGACCTGCACAACATAATTGCCTTGGTGGATATTGGGTATATTCGCCACTCCGTTAATGTCTGTCGCACCATAAAAATATGCATTGGAACTGTCCGAGGCCTGAACATTTGCCCCTGAATACGGGGCGCCACTTTGGTTGAACACTATGACCTTCAGCGTAGCGGTTCCCGCGCCAGGAGATGGCGCATTTAGAGTGAAATTGAGCGTCAACGTCTGGCCATCGCCCGCAATGCTATTGTTGTTAAAGACGAGCGAGGCTCCTTTCCCGTCGTAAGCATAGGCCTGAAACGTGGTCTGAGCCGGAACTCCAGTAATACTATATGTGCCGGTGAAGTCAGTAGAACCATAGGCGGACACATTAGGATAACTCGCGAACTTGGTCAACGACACCGACCCATTTGGTACCGGCGTTCCATCCGAGTAGGTAACTTTCCCAGTCACTGTTCCTTCCGGCGGGAAGCTGACCGTAATTTGTACGGTGGCCCCATTTGAGGGAATACTGCCACTGGCACTCGCTTGTACGCCATAGTAGAAGTTCAACGGATCGCGCGCCGTTATTGTAAATGGCCCAACGGCAACACCCGATATCGTGCCCCTCCCCGCGGAATCCGTGGTTAACCCTCCGCCTGTGCCAGATCCCCCCGCTATACTGATATTCGCATTTGAAACAGCCGTTCCATTGGCCCGGGTCAACAAGACCTGAACAGTTCCATATCCGGCCAAGCTTAGGTTTCGAGTGACCGTTTGGTTTCCGCTGACAGTGACAAATACCGACGTAATAAGCCCTGTTAGGGGGTCGGTCGCAGTCAGGAGGTAAGTACCGGCGGGCACATCGATGAAGGCGTAGTTGCCAGAAGCATCCGCTTGTATAGAGTAAGCGACATTTCCGAAATCGCTCAAGCTCAGCCGGGCATAAGGCGTTGGCACTTGGCCATTGCCGGTAACTGTTCCAGTAATGACGGATGCTGGAGGTATGACGATATTAGCCACCGTCGTCTGACCTGCAACAACCGAGGCAAAACCCACACCTGTCAGACAGCATCCCTGCGCGCCTCGCGTGGACGACGTTATCAGGAATGTTCCTGGGGGCACTCCAGTTGCGACGTATGAGCCTGAACCATCGGTGGCGATATTGTAGCTGGCAACGCCTAGCACCGTCAGAGTGCCTCCGCTAACTGCTACGCCGTTGCTTCTTTGAACCACTCCGGATAACAATCCCGTGTTTCCGAAAACAATGTTTTGGGCGGTAGTTGTCTGCCCTGTTACAAACGCTCCGTTTACAGTCACTTGAACACGGGTATTGGGGTGCGATGCAGAAAGTGTGAAATTGTCAATCGGGATGGCCATGTTGCGGAAGTTCCCGAAGTTCGACGCAAAACTGAAGTTTCCATTGCCATCACTGACCGTATTCCAAATCCGGTCGAAAAGGACGTTAGTGCTTTGAAACTGAATTCGTGTATTCGGAATGACGGTGGCATTATCGCCAGCAAGTACCTGACCACTAACGGTGCCGGTCAGAGCGGGCAATGGAGTGATCGTGCTGGTGAGGGTCGGAGGAACCGCAAAGTTCCTAATCTCGCTAGCTTCGGTTCCGGTAAGGCCCACCATCGCTTCCTGCGGCAATTGAGTCAGACGCGCCGCCGCAGCCTGGGACGAAGCTTGGCTGGTTTCCTGAACGGCAAAGTGCATGTAGGCGACCGTGGCCCCTGGCTGCACCGTGACATTTTGCCAACCATAAGACAACTGGCCATTCTGGAAGAGTTGGAGATAGCTGGCGCTGCCCACGTGGTCAACCGCATTCGCTCCATCAAACGCAACAGCGACGGCTGGAATCACGCCATTGAAGGGATCCCCACCAGCGAATTGCACCCAGCGATCTGCTGTAGCGGGGTTGGTGACGTCAAGCAGCGCGTCACCGCTCGAAGTCGCCATTAGCTGCGGAGCAAACGCCGAACAAAAGAAATATGCGCAACCATCGAGGTTCGACTCAACATTCACGTCCACAGTTATAGGAGCCCCGGTCGGGTTATTCAATATTTCCAAATATCTCGCAAAATAGCCAAATTGAGGAACATAGATTTTGCGCGTTATGTTCAACCCGGCTATGCTTGGACCCTGCACCACAATTTGTTGCCCGCCCACCTGAGTAGTTCCTACCGGTCCGCCCGTAAACGGGACGGAAACCCCGTTTGAGGTCACATTCAGGAGGAGTCCGCGCGTGTCGAGTCCACGGTCACCAGTGAACACGTTGTTCGTGCCAGTGGCCAGCGAGCCGTCTTGTTGAATATCAAAGGACATGCCGTTCGCATCAAACAAGGGAGGCTGCAGGGGAAGGTTGATCGCGGCATTCTGAAGGTTGATATCAGCCGTGACTGTCTGCCCAGGTTGCGTAATTTGGCCGAACGCTTCGCCCTCCAATGCCTGCGAGCTCGAACTCGCGGTAAATGTGGATACCGGCACCCCGGGGATTGTGTACACGCCTGCCGTGTCAGTGCCGCCGTTGAATGCGCGCCCGAATCCTAGCCCACTGGTAATACTGACGGGAACATTCGCCGCAATGCTGCTATCCGGGTTATACACGTGGCCCGTTACCGTGCCCTGTGCGACAAGCGTGAGATTCGCGGTGGCGATATCGCCGTTTTGCGCGATGTTCACTTGGAGCTGCGCACGTACGTATCCAGCGAAATCAATCGCTTGAACTTGATATTTGCCTATGGTCACAAAATCGAAACGGAATGAACCGTCCGGAGCGGTCGTGACCCTTCGTCCAGACATCTGGATAGTGTATGCCGCAACGGGCGAAACTCCGTCGGAAGCCAGCAATCTGCCCACAACCGTTCCGGATGCAGCGAGAGTAATGGTCGCGCTCGCTGCTGCACCGCTGGAAACAGTTACATAACTAGCTGAACTGTAAAGTCCTGTAGCAGGGTCGTTGGCACTGATCTGATACTGGCTAGGAGGCAGATTCACGAACGTAACCCTGCCACTCCCGTCTGTGCTTGCCGTTTGAGAGATGTTCGCAACGCCGTTGTAAATCCCTACTTGAGCGCCTGACACCGGACCGCCACCAGCACTTTGCACAGCAATGGTTAAGCTTCCTCGTGCGGTCAACATCACATTTACGGTGCGAAGCTCATTATTCGAATTAACCTGGTTGATCACGAGTGCTGTGTTTCCACTCGCTAAATCGGCCACGCTGAGTGCAAAACTCCCGACGGGAATGCCGTGAATGTGAATTGACCTTGTCCATCGGCACTCATTGCGGCCCACGAACAACCGTAGTAGTACTGATAAACATAACTGGATGGGCAGATCGACACCTGCGCGCCCGGAACTGTGGTAATACCATCCGTAGCAAATACCGTTCCGGTCACCGTTCCTGATGCCAATACTTGTACATTTACAGTAATGGTCTGTCCCGCAACGGTCAGGTTGCCACTCGCTGTGCCATGGAAACCGCTGATAGTATCCGTAGCCGTTACCTGGACGTTGCCAGCGGGGACCTGAGGAACGCTATAGCTGCCGTCTGCAGCAGTTGTCGTGCTAAACGTTGCGCCGCCTGCGACCACAACCACTGGAGCTCCGGGCACGGGTTGATTCGCCTTGTTTGTTACCACGCCTTGCACAGTCCCCCCCTGAGACAGCGCAAGATTTTGCGTTGTTACTTGGGCAGCAGTTACGGTCAATTGAGCGTTGGCAGCTGCATTCGTGGTCGGGTCAAAGCTTTCGACGACAGCGGCACCGATGGGTATGCTGCTGAACGAATAATTCCCCGCCGTGTCGGTTGTGGTGGTCCGAGAAAAAGCCGAGCCTTGGTGAAGTGTAACGGACACATTGACTGCCGGAACCGAATTTGGTTCGGACACCATACCCGAGACTCCGCCGACGGGCTGAATGGTGATATTCGCGATTTGGGATTGACCAGCTGTTAATGCTATCGACGTGCTGCCTGTCAAAGGCGAGCCTTGAGGATCGGGCACGCTTGCGAACAGAAGGTAGGTACCGGACGGGAGACCTGTGAGCATGAAACTCCCATCAGGGGCTATCGGTATCGAAACCGGACTCAACAAGGCACTGGAACTAAATTGAACCGTTCCCGAGGTAACTGCCGTACCATCAGAGAATCTCACACTCCCATTCACCAGGGCACTGTTACTGAAGAGGATATTTTGCACTGCGGAGCCCTGCCCGGAAGCAAAGCTGCCGACTGTAAGCGGAGACTGCGCTCCCGTCGATTGGTCGGTCGCCTGAAGGGTGAAGTTGTCGATTGGAACAGCGATGGAGGTCGCGGTTCCAAGTGCAGTTCCGGTAATCGTGAACGCGCCATTGTTGCCGCTAGTGAGGGAATATGTACGACCGTAGAAAGGATTATTGCTTCGTACTGTGACGGCGGAAGGAATTGGGGTCACCTGCGCAGATGCGACAGACGATTCTGCTGTCACCTGTTGCGTGGCAAAGTGCAAGAACTCAACCGTGCCACCTGGTGGAATGGTGACGCTATCCCATTGTTCCACTAGCTGACCGAAAAGATTGGTGAAGTCAATGTTATAGGTTACGCGGCTTACACTCTGCGCCGCGCCTGGACCGTCAAAAATGTGTGCCGTTGCGGGTATGCTGTTGTTCAGGAACGGATCAACGTCCTGGTTGTCATCAATCGTCAACCAATGATCTCGAGTACTCGGGTTGCTTATATCCAGCACCGTATCGCCGCTGGACGTGCTTACAATGCGGGGCTCAATCTGGAAAATCGTCGGGTTGAATGTTGTGCCTCGGACAATTGTAGATTCAAATCGGAAATTGCTTGTTTCCCGCACGCCGACCGTAACTGGTGATCCAGTAGGATTGTTGAGAATCTCCATGTACCTAGCAAAGTAACCACTTTGTGGAATAAATATCTTTCGAGTAACATTCAGTCCCGCAAGTCCAGGTTGCTGGATAATGATCTGGCGTCCGTTTTGGTCGGATGTAATAGCTGATTGTGGAGTAAAGCGATTTGCGGTACTGCCTGAGACAATATCCAGTAAGAATGCGCCGGAGTTGGTGGCGCCATCGCCACTGAAGATTTGCAATAGGCCGTTCGCAACGGAGCCGTCTTGCTGCACATCGAAGTTAAACGCGTTGGCGTCATACAGCGTCGTTGCAACCGTCCGACCTGTGAGCTGAATGTTGGCTGTGACTATCTGTAAATCAGCGGCAATGCTACCCGACGTACTTCCCACAAGGTGATTCGCCCCAGAAACAATTTGGTCAACCGATGCAGTAAAGGTTCCGATGGGGACTGCTGGAACCGTATAGTTGCCCGTCGCATTCGTGGTTGTGCCAAGAGTGCCCACTGGCACCTGAGATGGCGTCTGAATTGTTACGAGCACTCCGTGCGCGAGACTGCCATCGGGATTTGTGACAGTGCCAGTAACTGTACCAAGACCGCTCAAAACCAAGTTTTGGCTTACTTGCTGCCCAGCGGTAGCAACAACTATCCCAACCACCCTGGCACGCGGAAACCCTCGGCTATCTACAGCATCAAGTTCGCACGAGCCCAAGGGAACGTTGCCGAATTGGAAATTCCCAGCGCCGTCACTCAATATCTGACGCGTGGTTGAGCCGATTAGCTTCACCGTTACGTTTGGCGCCGGTGTGACTCCGTCCGAACCCAGCACCGTCCCCCTAATGCTGCCAGCGGCTTGCAGACTCACCGTAACCGTCGTAGTTCCGCCAGGGGTAACACTGCCGGAGGCGGAGCCGGTCAGCTGCGACACTGGATCCGAGGCAGAAATGCTGAACGGGCCCGCCAAAACATGGACGAAAGTGAATGCTGCGTTCGCCTGAGTAGCGCCATTCTGGGTTCCCCCAAAGCTGGTCTGGCTTGTCAGCGTCACCTGCGCCCCAGTAATGGGGTTCCCGAGAGCATCTGCTACCTTCACGGTAACAGCACCAATCCCGTTCATG
>WNFZ01011946.1_pt1 | contig 12528 bp, 10 predicted proteins | sample 5400081 | NCBI WGS metagenome assembly WNFZ01 (sample SAMN13153365, study PRJNA577476) | soil metagenome | isolation source: 80 cm soil or saprolite under grassland replicate 1 | place: USA:California | collected 2016-06-15
TGGAAAGGCGTTGCTTCTCGAATGCTGTTGGCAATGCTGCGAAGCGATTGATCGAGAGGCTGGTCAAGATTCAGGATCGAACTGACCTCGGTTAATTTGGTCAGCGTTTCAGCACGGCGGCGTAAAAGTTCATTGCGCTGACGTTGCTCTTGATAACGTTGAACATTGCTAAGTGCAACCGCAGCCTGTGAAGCCAGAGTCTGTGTGACCTCCAGGGAAGCCTCATCAAAAAAACCAGGGAGCCCAGAGTGCAAGTGAATTAATCCGGCTGTTTTTCCCTGACTGATAATGGGGACAATCAAGGCAGAGCGAACACCCTCATGGATCGGTGTTTCATCAATGAGTGCATAATCAGAAACAAGTTGTGGATCGCCGGTCTCAATCACCTTTTGATCGAGCAGTGAGAAAGTTTCAGGGAGGGGACAGCCTAATGAAAGGGTAACAGGTGGCGAGCCTGCCTTGAGCATTGTCGAAGGGTTGGATGAAACATTCGTATCGAATAGGAGGATCGATCCACATTCTGCGCGTGTTGTCCGCAGGCTTTCATCAAGCACCACTTCCAGCAGAGATTTCAAGTCAACCATCGAGTTCAATTCGCGGCTGACGCGCGCAATGGACGTAAGTTGTTCAACACGGCGGCGGAGTTTCTCGTCTGTTTGAGTGGAACGTGCAGCATCTTCTATCGCTGAAGCGAGTTGACCTGCCGCAGTCAAAATGACCTGGAGATCATAATTGTTAAAGAATTCGGCTTTGCCGCTTCCAAGCATTAGTTCACCGAGGCTTCGGTCATGAACAAGAAGTGGCACAATCATCACTGATTCCACTTGAAGAATATTTACCAACGGACGGTAAACAGGCAGTAGGCGACGATCAGAACTCAAGTGTCCCGAAAGAAATGATTTTTGACTACCGGAAACTGTTTGACGGTATTGAGGATCATCTACATGTAGACGCGCTAATGTTTCAACCGAATCGAGAGAGACACCATTCATCGAATCATGATGCAAGCGCAGTTCACCAATTTGTTCGTCAAGGAGGAAAATTGCCGCCAAATCACTTTGGAAGAGGTGAGCAAGTTCCTGTATTGAAAAGCGAAGTATCTCATCCAGGGTTGCGGTGGAGGCGGCTAGGCTTGCTATGCGACGTAATGCGTCAGAGCGTAGCGCGCGCTGGCGAGTTCTTTCAACAACAAAAGAACTTTCGATGATGCCCGCAGCTTGATCAGCAACTATTTTAACTAAGCGCAATTCAGCTTCGGAGAACTCAGTTGCGGATTGACGATGATTTGAAAGCTGAAGATAACCTACAAATAGCTCTCCCGAGACAAGAGGCGCAAGTACAGATTCCCGCAAGCTGGCTGCCTGTGCAAGATTTTGTAAACCGAGATCATGCCAGAATTGATCCTCAGCAGCATTACGCGTAACGATAAGGTTTCGATCAGACAATAATTTCTCAGCCACGCTTTCAGACTGAATAGCAGTGCGATAAATCTCAACAATATGTTTCGGTAAACCCTGAAATGGGATTTGCGCCTCAAGGGTGCGTTTGTTTTCATCATACAAAAGAAACCCAAGAATTTCCACTGAAAACAGCGGTGCAATCGTTTCCACCAGACGGCTGATAAGATCTGTGTAATCTTGAGAAGCGCTAAAGACTTGAGCAAGAGTAGCAAGACTGCTCAACTCTGCCGCGCGATTTTGTTCACTGGCATACACCATGGCATTGCGCAAACTGTAGGCGGCCTGTGCAGAAACAAGCTGAAGCAGATCATAGTCATGTTGACCAAGTACACCGGGAGAGCGATGACCCATCTCTAAAGTACCAACCAACTGTCGGTCAGCAACGAGTGGTAGCCCTAAATAGGATTGCACGGGGGAACTACCATTCAATTCAGGCAGACCGGAATCGGGGACGCGGGTATCAGGAATTAGAAGAGATCGCTGCCGGCCACGCAGCGCGTCAGTTAGCTTGCCAAATTGAGAATGCGAGGCGCGTACAGCACCGGAAGAATCGGAAGCTTCCAATGTATATGGAACAAAGGCCTGTCCTGACTCATTCCAGACTTTTACCTCTATCACATCCGCCGGGACAAGATGAGATACATTCAACAGAATGGCATATAACGTATCCTCAAGGTTGAGGCTTGCAGAGACATTTTTACCAAAATCCGAAACCATCTTGAGGATGGATGAATCAGCACCGGTTTCGCCCAGACCCGTTGAGAGTTCCACGCTCCGCATCGTGACAAGCATAACTGGATAGGGTCCTGGCACCTGATAAGATGTTGCATCAACCAGCCGTCCCCCCACCAACAGTCTTTTTTGTCCCTGCTGCGCGCAGAGATTTAGAATATCTTCAGTTGGACGCACTTTGCGAATCAAACGTTCGAGGTCGGCATGTTCACTTTCACGCAAATCAAACCATTCGCGCGCCAAATCATTAATATACTCAACGCGTCCACCGAACTGGAGAACAAATATCGCTTCGTTTAAATTCGAAGAATCGGGGGAGACAAAAGTTGAAGTGGTTTCATGCGCAACCGATGCGTTACGCGGCAATCGACGCAGCATGATTACGATCAGCACCGGAATGACCAGCACTGCTGCAAGGAGGATCAACGCAAGGCCCACTTCCAGCCCGGCTAACATTCTCTGATATCACCTTATCCGCCAGATGCGGTATCCTGACGGCGAGCTTCTGCCGCAAGTTCAGTGATCTCACGTATGTCGGAAAACGATTGCATACTAGGCGATACGATACCGACAGACATGGTCATGAATGGAACCTTGACGGTTGTACCATCTGCCGAAGGCGCTTGCACAAATCCCTGCTGGCGATCTATGAAGTTATAGTGCGTTTGCACCTCATTATCGAATCTTTCTTTGAGGCGGTTTTTTATGGCTTCAGCCTTTTCTTCTTTCGTGATGATAATAAAGTTGTCTCCACCTGCGTGACCGATGAAATCAGACGTTGTTCCAAGCTCATCTACCACCTCGCCGATTAACATCGCAGTGAATCGAAGCATATCATCGCTAGCCACAAAGCCATATACATCTTTGAAAGGCTCGAAATTGTTGACACGCGCATCGAGCAGGGCCCAGCCTTTTTGCCGAATGATATGGCGCAGTTGGTCCTCAATGAGGCGTCCAGCCGGGAGTCCGGAACGAGGATCAGTTAAGCTCTCCCGTTCAGAACGTTTGATCGCACCCTGTACGCGCAGTTTGAGTTCCTCAATATCGAATGGTTTGGTGATGTAATCATCCGCGCCCAGTTCAAGCCCCTGCAGCTTGTCGCTGCGCTCATCCTTCTGCGTAAGGAAAATCACGGGGATGTGACTGGTACGCATGTTGGTACGCAACGTACGACATACCTCATAGCCATCGATATCGGGCAGCATAATATCAAGCACGATCAGATGTGGCAGCACTTGTTTCGTCTTCTCCAACGCTTCTGCGCCGCGCACGGCAACATCGACATCGAACTCCATACCGCTGAAATAGATCTTCAGCATATTTCCGATATCAATATCGTCTTCTACAACTAACAGGCGGGCTTTTGCCATAAGCAGCCTCCAATTACATGTGCGCCACTCGCAGATTGCGAGCATTCTTCGCATTACGGCGCACTGTTTCAATATGTTGTGGTGTCACCTCTCGCTCGAACGAACGGAACCCGCTCAAGCGAAATCCATGTTTCTTTGCTATTGCACTAATCTCTTCGACGCGCTCTCTCGTCAGGTGTTTGCCCAGCGTATAATCTTCAAAACGTCCTTCCAACGCCAGGGCAATCGTTTCAGCCATACAGGCGTAAGCCTTGCCAGGCGGAAAACCAAAGTTAAAATGGAAATCAACGGTGCCTGGAACATCAACCATTCCGCCGTCAATCACTAATATATCATCTCTCACCGCTGCTACCATTGCAGAAACATCACGGGGGCGGGCTACATCGCAGACTACACTACCAGGCTGTAAATGCTCAGGGCGGATAATATCGTGGAGTGCACTGGTTACCGTCAAAATCAGTTGGGCATTTGCCAGGACATCCATTTTTGTACTAGCCAGTAACTCAGCTCTTGCCCGGACCTTGAGCCTGTCGCGGAGTTCCTCAAGCACTGCCTGTCTTCGGCCGATCAAATACAGCCGCTCTACATCATCTGCTAGCAGTTCTGCACAGACTTGCCCAATGGCACCCGTTGCACCAACGACCGCAGCCGTAGCACCGCTTAGAGAAATATTCATCTCACAGGCCGCTTCTCGAAGGGCATCTATTGCAACCGTGACCGTATAGGAATCTCCAGTGGTCACCGGCATATCGAGGGCATTTGCGATTGTAACACCGGCATCTCCAACTACTGAGGTGAACGCGCCCAATCCCAAGATTTGTGCGCCAAGTTTTTCAGCCATACGACCTGTTTGAATGATCTTATGATATACCGTCTGCTCTGGCAACTCCATCATGCGTTTCGGTGTATAGGGACAAGCAATAAACCAGCCTTTTATTTCCTTACCTGTCGCCTGAGAGGTAATTCCTTCAATCTCTGAAATAAATACCGGCGGAAAGAACGTAGAGAAAAAATCAATCTGTCTCTCATTCAGCACACGTCCGAGCAATGGAAACTTGCGACTCACATCCCGTTTTGGGTCGATGGGATGGATAATAAAAGCAAACGTATCCACGTGTTACCATGTTTCCAGTTCGCGTTCGCCGGGGCGAGGATATAAGCGTCGATGCAAGCCCGCAGCTTTGAGCTTGTGATGATCGCTATCTTCATAGCGGACATCCCTATCGATCACACGGCGATCTTGGGAGGCAGTGAGGACGACATCTGACTCAATTGTGCGGGCCGGATATACGATCATCCCTGACCCTAAACGACAATTGTGTCCAACCGCGCTTCCGATTACTGGACGATTGGAAAAGTTCAATCTGCCGTGACCATCCAAAGCGCGGATTGGGGAAGGGATCAGGTTGTAATCTGTAAATGTTGAGCCAGCGCCAACAAAGGTATTTCGCCCTATCACGCACATTTGCAAACAGGTATTTTGGGCGATCATGCTGTTTTCCATTACAGTGGTCATGAACAGTGCAGCGCGAAACGGGAGGAAAGCCCCGTCCCCCACCACCGATAACATCAACTGAACATCTTGGGAAATATTGACGTTGTTTCCAATGATACAGTTCTCGATTACCGAGCCCGCGTTGATCGTAACATTATCTCCAATCGTCGTGGGCCCATGGATGACCGCGCGTGGATCGATGATGCAATTCTTGCCAACCTTGACCAGTTCTGAACACTCCAGGATCTGTTGCCCTTCATATAAAGCCCTGGCAAGGATTTTTAGCTTGTCAACATCTGCAACGGGCCCGTTGGGGTAGTACCACAAATCCGCAAGAAAGAATCCACCGGCTGGAGTGTAGGAAGAGGAAAGTGGTAAGGCATGTTCTTTAAACGCGGAGTCGTCCGCAGAAAATGCCGCACGGCAGGCGCGTTTTCGGTTACGAGCTAGAGCAATAAACATGTTGATATATTCTTCATCAAAGAATATATTATCCCGGTATACGATCATCTCGTCGCGTTCCTGCGGGAAACGCTGACCCGGCTTCAACTCAACTTCACGGGTCGTATAGGGCGTAAGAACGTTTCGCTGATGTAACCAGAGAGGTGTGTTTTGTATGCGTAAATCCCGCGCAGGTTCATTAAACGGTGTGATCAGATGAGGTGCGTTGAGGATGACCTTGAGCATATCAATAAGCAATTATTCCACAAAATCAACAAAACAGGGAAAACAAGTGCCCTGCTACGCACCCATTGCATCTACAAATTTGTTTGGTTAGACGTTGTGATTAACAGTACATTCAAGACGCGCATCCTACGCACGTGTGGTGTTGCCAAACCTAACAGTTCTCTAAGGCTCTCCAAGTTTCCGGTCATTAGACCAGCAACTCGTTTATTGAATTGTTAGAAAATCGGTGATTGGTCAATCACCATAGTACAATCTTTATCCCCTGCGGCAATACACGTTTTTTCTTCAACATTGAAGACCTTGCCGCCACTCACCCAGTACAACGCTTCCTGTAACAGTCCTACAGCGAGATGACAGACCGGATCGTGAGTCTTGCGCTCCCAACAAAGCGGGCAACGCTCAATATGCCAAAGCAGTTTTCCATCCTCTTCTTCTACGCGGACTTGTTGATCCGTAAACCTGTTGAACAACTCAGCAAAGGCTTGTGCCCCCGCGTGGAGTTTCGCAGGAATAGGTAGCAAACGAAAAGCCATTTCAGTCAGCCCCATTTGCATCCCATATTGCCGCACCCCATAGTTGAAGCAAGCCCGCCCAACTCGCAGAGCAAGTCCACGGCCGCCATGCGGACCGTAAACCTGTTCCAGCGTTTCTGTGAGATTGCTCAACGTTGAAAAGGGAAATTCAAGGCTTGTGTTATCTGGAGGATAGTTCTCAATGAGAGAGTGAAGGGTCGCAAGGTTTAGTACAGCATTGACCCCGTTACGCCCCATCACCTCTTCCATCGATAAGAGGATGATCCTCCCCATTCGGTTTGGATAGTGATATTGAACAGTATTTATCATAAGGTCACCGAGGGTGTTGGAGATAGAGACGTGGATGTCTGCGGAGCAGGAACTGTCTCTTTCATATCAAGGAATGACTTAAGTCGTTCCGCGAAGTTTTGAGGCTCTTCCAGCATCGGAAAATGTCCGGCAGCCGGGAATCGCTCGATACGTGCGTGAGCGATTCCATTTTTCATCGGCTCCCATTGCCGCGGATGGACGATCACGTCGCGGTCCCCATACATCCCCATGGCAGGAACTTTGACCTGACCAAGCATTGGGCGCAGATCTGTGCGGCGAAGCGATGCAATCGAAAGCAAGAAGGATTCGAGGGTGGTGCGGGAGAGATCACGATCCATCATATCCGCAAAACGTTCGTCACGGCAAATAATTGGAGAAGCCACTTTTATGCCAAAGCGAAACGCACCCATCATATTAAACAACATAAACGCAATCGGGCGATAACCTGCCCATTTTAACGGCAACGCCAGTGATGAGCCCACAATCGGTGAACCCACCACTACCACTTTGTTGACGCGCTGAGGATATTTGATTGCAACCGAAAGGCTGACCGTCCCACCCATACTATGACCAACCAACGGCGCATTCTCGATGCCCAACTGTTCCATAAACTGGTCTACAAGGCTGACAAAATCTTGAACGGCATAGGTTTCGCGCTTCTTGCCCGATTCGCCAAACCCCCAAAAATCAAGTGCATAGGTACGATAATACCGACCCAGAAAGCTCATGGTGTCTTGCCACAACCCCCACGAACCCAGCCAACCATGCAAGAGAATTACAGGTCTGCCGCGCCCGTAAACTTCGTAATGAACAATTCCTTGATCAGTAGTAATTGACGACACGATTTCTTACCAACGGAAGCCCCTATCCTTCCGACTCCATTTCAGCCAAAATACTGTAGAGCAATTCGAGTAGGACAGATTTCACAGTAGCCTTGTCTGTAGCAACGCATGGAAGAAATTTGACCTTACTATCCAGTCGCAAAGCGTGACGCATATCTTCAAGATCCCACGCATCTTCGCGGTCCTGCTTGTTGGCGGCGACAACATAAGGTGTGGGCGCATAGGCTCGGAAGGTCTCAAGGATCGAGCGCGCCTCACGAAAGGTCTCGGGGCGAGTGCTATCTACCATGACAATAAAACCCAACATGCCTTCTGAAAGGATTTCCCACATGAAATCAAAACGCTTCTGACCGGGCGTACCGAATAAATAAAGGACAAGATCATCATCCACGGTAATACGACCAAAATCCATGGCAACCGTTGTCTGGTCTTTCACAGAACGTTCTACGGCACTGGAAATCTTGCGTTCAGTAGAGACGACATCAATTTCACTGACCGACTGAATAAATTCAGTTTTGCCAGCGCTGAAAGGACCTGTGACCACCATTTTTACTGTTTGCATAAATGCTTATCCTTCTACCTCAACGATTACAGCGAGCGTATACGTCCAATCAATCTATTGACCAATGATTTCTGTTCTTCCTTGTTTTGCGTTGGGAACGTCTTTGGACTCATTGGGATCACCATGCCCTCGGGGCGGATAATTTCAACCAGACCAGCCTGCAAAAGTCCATACACGATACGGCGAACCTCAATGTCATTCATTTTGTTCGTCTGCGCAATCTGCTTCATTGTATTTCTGGGGTTAATATATGAAACGACGCGCCACTCTTCCACACTGAGGTTCACATTTTTTAAAGGACGATCAGTAAATTTGAGAGCCATCTCAAGGTTGGGAATTTCGTCTTGTAATTGTTCCCATTCACGTAACTGACGGGAACCCTCAATAATAATATTTTCCAGGTCGAGCCGCACATTGATACGGTCATCGGGTGGGAGCATTTCGCCTTCAAAACGGAAGAAGCCTTCCACCCACGTAAAGAGTCTACGAATGATCTCTGTAAAATAACTTTGCAAGTTAAGAAGAATCTCTTCCTGCGTCAAATAACCTGCATTGATCAACAATAACCCCAATTCTTTATCTGAAATCCTTCCTGCTCGTTCCACAATGGCACGATACTGATTCACGGTCAACTTGTTGGCTTTGTGCAAAACAGCCGCGAGACTTCCATCATCCTGGCCCACGCGCGCATATGCTAATTTTCCCTCGCGAAACGAAATAAAAGCCTGCTCACTCGGGCCATCTACCACGAGAGTACCAGTCTTTTGCGCCAGATTGACCAAGTTGAGTAATTGTGTAATTGTAAAATCTCGGAGATTGCCGCGTAACGCCATAGATACCTCAACAAAATCCCCCGCATGGGAGATTAAAAAAGATTATACATGCAAAAGGATACATGCGTCAAACGGCGTACTCTTGATTGAAAAGGAATTGGAAGGTGAGATATTCACTCTCGCGGTGATACACTTGCTGAAATTACATAGGAGCCTCATGCGGAAATTCATCATTGCACTCATTGTCAGCCTTCTGCTAAGTGGTCGAGCCGAAGCACTCAGCCTGCGAATCGTTACACCAGCCTCTGCCTCTCCCCTTCTCAGCGTAGAGAACAACGAGATCATACTCAATTTCCCTGAATCTGCTACTTTCCGCGCCACAATCATGAGCGATGTGGATATTACATCTGTTGTATTGGAATATGGGGATCAACAGCAAACTTGCGGCGAAGTAATCGCCAAAGCCTTCCCAAAATTCACCCCAGGCAAAATAGTTAACGCGGAATGGACTTGGGAAATGCGTCAAAGTGGATCATTACCTCCAGGTGCACAACTCTGGTGGCGCTGGCGCGTGACAGATGCAAATGGCAATGAAACTGTCACAGAAACAAAACCCGCAACCTGGCTTGATAACACTCATCAATGGCAAACAATGAACAATGGCGATATCCTTCGCCTCCATTGGTATGAAGGAGATCAGAACTTTGCCAGCGATCTTGTCCAGGCCGCCAACAATGGTTTGCAGTTTAATGAAACACAATCGGGCCTCAAAGCCGATGCACCTATCGATATTTATATCTACGCCAACACGGATGATTTAAAAGAAGCCATCCTCTACGAGCCCTCATGGACCGGCGGACAAGCCTTCCCTGAGCAGGATATCGTCATTCTCGGCATCTCGCCATATGATCTCGATTGGGGACGCCATGCCATCGCACATGAGCTGACTCATGTGCTCGTTGGTCATCTTACTTTTTCATGCCTCAGTGATGTACCGACATGGCTCAATGAGGGTCTTGCAGTTTATAGTGAAGGGGAGCTCGACTCAGCCTCTCAGCAACAACTTGAAAGCGCCATACGTGATGATACTTTGCTCTCGGTCCGCTCACTAAGCGGTGGATTCTCTGAAGTTGATGATAAAGCCTATCTCTCTTATAGTGAATCGTATAGCCTCACAAAATTCCTGGTCGAGACCTACGGCCAAGGTAAAATGACTACTTTGCTAGTAGGATTACGAGACGGATTAACCATTGACGAAGTGCTCATGCAAGTTTACGGTTTCAATATTGACGGACTTGAAGACGCATGGAGAAGAGGGATCGGCGCACAGCCGCGACCCGTTACCGCGCAAGCAACTACACAGCCAACTCCAACGTTTGTTCCTACGATTGTTCCTGTGGGTGGTGTGCCAGCAATTGTTCAAGTGACTCCAACTGCCATCCCGACATCTTCTGTCAATGGACAGCCTACTGAAACACCACGAGGCAGACCACCTCTTGCATTGACACTTATTTTGCTGGGGATGTGTTGTCTTATGCTGCTCGTGGTCGGAGTATTTGTAGTTGCTATCATCGCACGCAACCAAAACCGCAAGGGAGGGCATAATGGATAGAAAAACAGTAGTAGCGACTTTAGTCGCCCACCGGATGACTAAAGTCATCACTATATTTACTACGTTAATTTTGATTCTTTCAACAACGACTGCCGCACCGAATCCCGCGTCAGCGTTGCAAGTAGATGTTCCGCTGGATCAGGCATTGGTTCTAGCGGGAGGCGAGTCCACAAATCCGCGATCCTTTGATCCTGCAACGACACTTAGCGGAGGCGATAAACGTGTCTTCAGCGGACTGGTATCCTTTGACCCCAAATTAAATCTCACTCCTGATCTTGCAGAAAAGTGGAACGTGAGTTCAGATGGCACCATCTATACATTCTACCTACGCCAAAATGCCAAATTCCATGATGGACGTCCGGTCATTGCGCAGGATGTCGTTTATTCATGGGAACGCGCTGCCAGCCCCGCGCTTGCCTCAGATACCGTTTTGACTTATCTCGGCGATATTGTTGGCGTCAGTGAAATAACTCAAGGTCAATCCGATCACATCAGCGGACTCAAAATCATCGATGATCACACGTTGCAGGTCACCATTGACGCGCCCAAGCCATACTTCCTCTTGAAGCTTACTTTTGCAACTGCTTTTATTGTGGACAAAGCAAACGTGGAGAGCGGAGAGGAATGGTATCGTACCCCGAATGGCACCGGCCCGTATAAGCTTGTGGAATGGACACGCTTTGAACGTAAGGTTTATGAAGCCAACAAAGATTTTTATCTCGGTGCACCGAGCATTCCATACATCGTAGTTCAGTTGTACGCTGGAGAAGATGAACGACTTTATGAATCGGGTGAGATCGATATTGCGGGCGCTTATTCGATTGAGCGTTTTACAGATCCATCTGAGCCGTTGCATAACGAACTCCTGACAGGAGTCGATTTATGTACAGGCTATATTGTCTTCGATACCACGCGCCCTCCCTTCGATGATGTGAATGTACGGAAAGCCTTCAGCATGGCATTCGACAGACAAAAATACATTGATGTTGTTCTCAACGGACACGCTCTCCCTGCCAATGGTTTGTATCCACCAGGCTTGCCTGGCTTCAACCTCGCGCTTAAAGGGTTGCCTTACGATCCCGTGCAGGCACGTCAATTGCTTGTGCAATCAAAATATGGCGGTCCCGATGGCTTGCCGCGTATTGTCTTTAGTAATATTGGTATTGGCAGTACCATCAGCGCAGATATTGCCGCGCTCGCTGAGATGTGGCAACAAAATCTTGGCGTAACAATCACCGTTGAAAACCTTGAACCAAATTACTATTACGAAGAAATCTATTCGGGCAATCATGGTCAATTATTCAGCAGCGGATGGTGTGCGGATTATCCCGACCCTGAGAACTTTGCCGATGTGCTCTTTCATACGGGCTCATCGCAAAACAATGGCGGTTATTCCAATCCCCAACTCGATGCACTGCTCGAAGCTGCACGCGTTGAACAAAATGTGATCAAACGTATCGGGATGTATCAACAAGCGGAGCAGATCATTGTTGAGGATGCCGCGGCATTATTCACGACTTATTCGCTTTCGTATCAATTGGTCAAGCCGTATGTGAAAGGTTATGTCTTCACCCCGATCGATATTCCGATTGAAAGATATATGTGGCTGGATGGGAAGTGACCCACCCCCTCCGCCCGCTTCGCGGAGCACCTCCCCCAAATTCGACACGAGAAGTTCGTATGCCAACTAAAATTCTGGCATCGAATTTGGGGGAGGTTGGGTGAGGGCAGGATCAAGGTCTTGCTTCCACTGCAAATTCCACTTGCGCGATCGTTCCTCCAATGCTGGATATCGTAAATTCAAATGGAAGACTCCCACCTGGAGCGAGTCCATTCTCCCATTCCCATCTGCGGACACCAACGATGTGTCCCGCGTCATCATAAGATGTTCCCACTACCCACACCTGACGCGCCGCCTGCGCCTGACTCGGCAACAACACCATCCCACTGATGTGCGCGCTATGCCCATCTGCATTAACTTGCACCAATGTGTTGTTGATCGTCGCGAGCAAATATCTTTCATCGTTTGGCAATAAACGGATCGCGGTCAACACCTGGACTTGCGGCTTCGCATCAAACGGAATCTCTGGAGGGAAAAATACAGTAAGAGGTAAAGAAGTGTTTGGCGGAAGGATGTTCAAGGGCAGCCATGC
>WNFZ01013832.1_pt1 | contig 12528 bp, 8 predicted proteins | sample 5400081 | NCBI WGS metagenome assembly WNFZ01 (sample SAMN13153365, study PRJNA577476) | soil metagenome | isolation source: 80 cm soil or saprolite under grassland replicate 1 | place: USA:California | collected 2016-06-15
CCTCGTTGACCACGCGGCCTTTCCCACAGATCACTATTCAGGTTGTGGGCGCGCGCAAGGCGCGTCAGCGAGTCGAGGATGATGATCACGTCTTGTCCCTGTTCGGCCAGCCGTTTCGCATCAACCAGGGCCTGCTCGACGATGCGTCCATGGCGAGCGGACTCCTGGTCAAAGCTGGAGGCATAGAGCTTCACATTTGGACCCTTCACTTCCATACGCCATTCGGTGACTTCTTCGGGTCGTTCATCCACAAGGCAGAGGAATAGGCTGGCATCAGGATGGTTCTTCAGGATGGCGGCGGAAATCTGGCGCAGAATGGTGGTTTTGCCGGCCTGAGGTGGCGCAACTACGAGGGCACGTTGGCCAAAGCCGAGAGGCACAAAGAGGTCCATCAGGCGCATGGAGACGGGAGTTGGGCCGGTCTCCAGGGTAATACGGCGGTTGGGATGGATGGCGGTCAGTTTTTCGAAGGGGGTACGCGTTGTTGGCACTGATGGTTCCTCGTTCTTTTTGAATGATGGTTGATGATTGGTAGTTGGCGTATTGGTGTTTTGGATAGTGTATCATATGGGGGATAGGGGGGTAGTGAATTTATGCTCAAGTTGCTAATTTCGTATTGATTCCAAATCACAGATAGTATTAACAAATTGGTGAATCCAGGCAGTAGAGTCCTGGAGCGAACAATTATTGTCAATGATCTTGACTTTCTGCTTATCAACAACGTAATCTCGTTCGAGAATTTGAGGTAGATATTGCCCATTATCCTTGTTATAGTAAGCACTAAAGATATATTCGGAGACAAAAAAATCATCCTCCGAAATTGGGTTGGAGACGCGCTGGTGAATACGTATTTTGCAGATCTCTAGATCAACACTGAGGTAAAGGAAATAAGCATCCCGTAGGAATTCTTGACTGAATTGCCGGAAAGCTTCCTCATAATCATTGCGCGCAAATTCAATTAATACTATCTCATCAGACTTTGCGTTCCAGATGTGCTTATTTACTTCTTGTTCCAGTTTCTGAAGAGCTATACTAAGCGCTATGGGATTGAGTACATCGAAGCCATTGTATTCCGGGATAGAACGAAAGTACTTACCTTCAGTATCTTCCTCAGACATTTTGTATAGAATGTGATAGTCGTTGATGCGAATAGCGCTCCAACCAGGATAAACTGTTATATATTCTTTGATATGACGACATACTGTTGATTTTCCACTCCCCGGTAGACCTAAGACAAATATTTTCACAGCCATTAGAGACACTTTCCGGTTTTTCAGCATGACAGCACATTCTGTAATATTAACATAAGAAGAGCTGAAATGGAATGTCCTGATGCATTTTGAAGTTGTTCGCAAACTCTCATAATGAATTTCTAATAGCTTATGGTTTTGTTGTCGAGACTCTATTGGCGTATGCAATTGTAAGCATACGCCAATATTGGAGAATAATATTATCGGGGTCCAATAGATACTCGTGGCTTCGGTTTGACAAGAGACTACCGCGAGTATGAAGTAAAGAGAGCGTTTCGTAACTCAGATTAACAGAACAGTTCTAGGCGTGAAAGTACGCTATTCAGGTAACAAACATTTTAGAGGAATGAACTAATAGGTGGATTGTGCTGCTTTCTCGCGATCCAAAAATATATTAAGTAAACAGTGAGCTTGCAAATTCTGCAAAAGGGAAGCAAGAGCTTGGCCTCAAACAAAAAAAACCAAACGAGGACATTATCAAAAATTTAGATAAGAATAGGCGCTTTCCTGACAAATGTTTTAATAAGTTCATTAACATCATTCCAAAAAGATCTTTTAGGACCTCTATTATCTACAATCTTGATGTGACGAGGATTTATCCCATATTTGATGACGAGTTGTTTAACTACCGATGATAGATATTTTGCATTATCTTTTTGACGATAAAATTCAAAGGTGAATTTGGAAACAAAGTGATCATCTCTGGAAGTAGGATCAGGATGTTTGATTCTGTCTCTGACTCGTTTCATACCAGTTTCAATATCTACATCAAGGAAAAGAAAGTAGGCATTCTGTAAAAAGGATTCACTGAAATTCTGAAATGCATGTAAGTAGTCATTGCGAGCGAATTCGATTATGACAATTTCATTTTTGGCAACATCATATTTTTCTACTTCTTGCTCTAATTTCTTTAAAGCTGCGTCATATTTAGAAGGATTTTTTACATAAAAGCCATTATGTTCTGTAGGATAAAAATGTTTATGATCGCTGTCCTCGAGGAACATCTCGTATAAGATGTCATAGTCACAGATACGCTTTGCCAAAAAGCCATAATAATATCGCTTGATATAATCAACGATATACCGAGAAACGGTCGACTTTCCACTACCTGGGAGGCCCAGAACGAATAGTTTTTGTGACATATACGCACTCCGTGCAGCCTTCACCACTTTTTCATCTTTTGATTGGTGTAGCTTTTGGATAATACCTCTTTACTCACGGTTCGCTCTTTTTTTGGGCATAAAATGAATTGTTTTCCCCACTTGGGGGCAAAAAACGGCGAAATAACAGTGCTTTATAAACTCATCTTTGCAAAAAAATGAAACGCACCCAATAAGCAATTGCTAACTTATTACAGTATCACGAACATGAGACGTAGGTAGTAACATGTTATCAAGAAAATAGAGTTCTGGAGTCTTTTCAAAGTCCTATCTACCTGGAGACCAGCGTGTATACCCATGCAAGTCATGATCCCAGCTAATGATAACATTCCCACTTTCTTGACGACCTATGCTAAGTACTTCATTAAGAGAGCCTGTAATCAATGCTCCTACTTCAGCTACAGAGTCGAAGGAATAACGTTGCAAAACTTCTTTTAGTTTTTCAAACTTGTAAGAAGTTACTCCTAAACGCACTGTTACTTTAGACAGTTCCAACATGCTGTCCGGTAGCTTAGGTCTTCCATCTGAGGTTCTTTGTTGGTCTACACGATACTCTCTTCTTAATGCTAACCTTATCTGCTCTGCATTGGTTCGTGCTTCTTCAAGAGACATGTCTTCTAAAATCATGTAGTATCTATCTGCATACACATGATATAGGCGTCTATTAGCAAGTTTCGCAAAAAGTTTAAGGTGTCTATTTATCCTCTCCCCGACCTCTTTACTTAGATTCCTTGCCACTCGATCGCCATACTTAGTAGCAAGAATACTTTGATTGTCTATATCAATAGCAATGAAAGATACTTCTTTTTCAGGCGAAAACTTGTTCTTCTCATTTCTTTGAATATCTATAAGGAGTGTTTCCAGGTCATGAATAAACTCATTCTCTGAATAAAAATTTTTAAAGGCAGCATCGACGACATCAGGTGTATTGATTAGATCTACGAATCTACCTGTGGCTTGTTGACGTGCGTTGTATGTCAGAAGAAGCTCTTCCGCCATTTTTCCGATAAATCGCAATACTCGTTGGTCTTTTACAGAAAACGCATTGACTTCATCGGAGGCAATATAGAGTACAGCTATTGAGAGACCATCTTCTCTAGCGATGGGGATAGCAATGGCAGAACGAGTTGATTTCTCCTTATCTGGGTAAGCTATCACGAAGTCTTTCACGGACATGTCAGGGCGATAAATCACGTGTCCACTCTGATAAGCTCTCAGACTCAAACCTGGAAATTCACTTGAAACGGTGCTTGTACCTACAATATACGGTGATCTTTCACTCTGCGCACGAACTATCAGTTCGCGCTGCTGAATAGGTAATGTATCATCATCTGGAAGAAGTAGGCAACAGAAACGCCAATGATCCTCGTGAAGAGCTGTTTTGCCTCCCATTTGGATAATCATGTCCGACAGATTATTAAGCACATCATCTGTAGGATCGATACTATTCGCAAAATCAGTGGCCTGGTAGAGCCAGTCCCTCATTCCATAGTCAAAAGCAGGTTTACAATGTTCGATATTCTCGTAGATTGGCTTTAGAAGGGATCGAATTGTTTCTACGGCTGGAACACTTAGATTGAGGGGTTTAGCTTTCCTCTGTACTACAATCAAAGTGTTATCTTGGGAGATATCTTCTTCTTCTGCAACTAACGGCTGTATTCTAAAATCGGTAGGGACCTCAAATGAGGGCACAGGGTCAAGGAACGTGTAGAAAGAGCCATTGAGATCAAGCCAGCCAATCAAACATTCACCGATCTCAGGTAAACGATGGGGTTCACGAACTATTGAAGAGGAAGTATTTGGTTGTAGTGGCAGTACCAAACCTGCCACAGTTTCGGGGATGTTCTCACAAGCTAGGATAAGCGAGAGTCTTAAAGCCTGCGAGGTAAAGTATCTCCAGAAGACTTCTTTTTCGGCTTGTTCAACACGTTTATCAATTGGAATATGTCTGGTTGTAGTTTGTTGAGTTTGTATAGCAACGCTCTGTGGTGCAGTGTTTTGATGATCGTGAACTGTCTGATCCCAGATACTGTCCACATTTTGTGGGATGGCTCCTAGTGAATAGCCGCCGTTATCTTTAAGCTCTTTAATAATAGCAAGCTTATTCAATACATCTGGAGAAAACTGACGATGTCCTTTGCTTTCCTCGGTTGATAATGACCTTTCCGTACTAAGCAGACCTCGCTTCTCCCAATCCCGAAGCTGGCTTTCAGTTAAATCAAACAGTTTAGCAGCCTGGCTAATCGTGACAGTTGCTTTTGCACGGGCCTCTTGCATACTCTTCTGAATACGCTCCTGCACGTCTCTCTGCTGCAGATATTCTTTTATAACCGGGACATCCTGCTCGATCATCTTAATCTCCTAAAATGGGCAAAGGGTAATGAACCAAATGTACATGATGCGTATCACAAGTAATAACGTATGAATATTACTTTTTTTAACAATGAATTTCTAAGAATACTTATAAAATGTAATGTGCCAGCAAAATTAACATAACTTATAAATAAGAAACGATAGTGGGCCTAAGAAAGTCTCAGCATCATTCTATTCCTCTGTTGTTAGGATGTCAAGCGGTGATTTCTCGTGCTGAGTTTTCCTAAAGAACTGTGAATAAATTGTAATCTTATTCGCTGCTTCTTTTCAAGATGCTCATTTTTGGGACATGTTTGAAAGTCACTTAAGTAGTGTCCAATCCACATTATGGGCGGTCACTTTCACCTGGTTAGATGCTGCTGATTTAATAACATATCAGGTTAATTGAAGCGAAGTATAAGAACATAAAATCTAATATTCCCTAAAAATTATTTAAGACAATTGCTTCATAAGCATTTATTATGATAATTTCTAATGATAACCGAATGGTTATGTATCATATAAAATAATATAAGTCTGATGTTTTCCTACAATTTACTAGGTTTTCTGTGTGTGATATGTTTTCTCCTTGATTTTACAGAAAATCTGTGGTACTGTTGCTAGTAAGTATAGATGTATTACTGCTTTGCACGAAGAAAAAGCATAAGATAATTTAAAAACTTAATTAAGTTGAAGCAATTACCAGAGTGATTGATATTTTAACACATTTCTTAGCATATTTGCTGAGAAAATCTGAAGCTGAAGACTGTTTCGTACAGTGGAACCTGACAGTTTCTGAAGGAGAGTCGCTCATGGCCAGTTGCTTCTATGCTCCAGTTGCTCTTGAATGTGACCTGAGTAATAGTGATTCTTGGGACGACTTGTATCGCTTACTTTGTAGTCAGGTAAAAGTATGGGTCTACTCCGCTCATATACCCTTGTGGCTTGGGCAGGAGAAAGATGTAACTGATGAGATTGTACAGGAGGCTGTCTGCCGCACCTTTGAGCGCATACGTAAAGCTGAAAGGCAAGAGGCAGAACCGGTTAAATCTGTACAGTCTCTGTGCAAAATAATTGCACGAAACTACTTTATTGATCTGATACGAAAAGATGGCAGGATTGTACATCTCTCACAGATCAATGATTCCTCTACAGAAGATTATGTCATCGTAGATGAACTGGCTGATCCTACTGAGGAAGTTCACAATGAACTTTTCCAGGAGTCGCTCTTCGATCGACTGGCTCCTGAAATCATCAACTTTCCGAAAAAGCAGTCGCAGGCAATTATGTCGGACCTGGCCAGGCTTTCACATTTTGATGGACCTCTTTCGCCCTTACTTCGGGCATTCTTAAGATATGGCGTATGTTTGCAGGATTATCAAAGGAGCAGGCCTGACAGCGCACTGGAGCGCAGCCGGCATGCCTCGCTGGTTTCACTTGCATATCGTCGTGTATCGAAGCTTAGCAGCATGAAACCGTATGTTATGTGATGTAAGCCGTTATTCGTGGTTTAGGATCACTGATTTGTCCCTTTAGAGTAGAGCGGCTAGTGACGACGTGGTCATTAGAGATAGACTGCTCCTTGCAGTGTTGCAGGGGTAATCAATGCCGGACACATAAGTGCCATATGTGTCTTTGCCAGTTAGCTGAAGGGAGATGACCTATGGGTAGGCCAGATAAAGGTTCATTTTTGTCGCCCCTCATCGTTTTGAGTATTGCTGCTGCATTCGCGTTCTTCTTAATGTCCATTCTGTATCAGCCGGGATTGGCGTCTCTGTTAGTTACACTGGCGTTGGCAATTCTGACCCTGCTGTTTTTCGCTGTGCTCACACTGGTTGGTATTGTGCTGATGATCGAAATGATGATCGATAGGCTACAGCACTACGCGTTGTTGCGAGAACAGCGTGAATTGCAGAGGCAAGAGGTGCTGGCTCGGCGCAATAAGATTGCCAGGACTGGTTACAGGTATATTCCGCGAAATCCACCAAAGATCAGGCGGATTCCCCTGGATAGCCAGAAAGAAAATGGGTGTTAGGAGAGGAGTGCCGTTTGAAGAATGTATGCTTAATAAATTCTAGCATTCACGAATGTGACATAGATCGACACCTGGTTCCTGGAATGGAACTAAAAGGAGGCCAAAATGTTTTACATTGACCCCCAAACGCTGATCATTATTGTTCTGGTAACCCTCATAGTTGGCCTGGTCATAGGAGTATACCTGTCACATCCCAGGAGGTACTTCTAACGGGGTGGTAAGCAGGCAGAGTAGGGACATACTATTGTGTTTCTACTCTGGCTGCTTTTTTCTTTTTGAGGCCTGCGTAACTGGTTACGGGGGCGACGCAAGCGTCCCCACTCCACTCTGCACCACCCCCGCCCCTACGGAACGAGGGGCACCCCCACGGAACGAGAGGCGCCCCTACGGAACGAGGGGCACGGTGCTTTGCTCTTGGTCTGGTTTCTGCTGTGATAGAATAAAGGGATACACAACTGTTTCACCGGGTTTACACCACTAGAGGGCTTTTTCTATATGCAAACCTACTCCCAACATTTTCTGCCGAAACTGCAGGGCTACCAGGCTGAATTGCTTGAACGGTTGGAACTGCTCGTTAATATAGATTCGGGAACAGGGCAGAGGGAGGGTATTAACGAGATTATGGCGTACCTGGCGCTGTGGTTGGGTGAGATTGGATGTAGTGTTAGTCTGCATGATTCTGAAGGGTTTGGGCAGAACCTGGTGGCGAGACTGTGGGGTATTGGGGGAGTGCGGTTGCTGCTGGTCGGACATCTGGATACCGTGTATGGCGCGGGAGCTGCGACTGCCAGGCCTTTTCACGTGGCCGATGGTCTTGCTTTTGGTCCGGGTGTGATCGATATGAAATCGGGCGTGTTGATGGGTTTGTATAGCTTACGCGCTCTTTTGGAGTCGGGCTTCGATCAGTTTGGTGAGATCATTGTGGTCTTTAATAATGATGAAGAGGTGGGTTCTGCTGGAAGCGCTCCTCTTTTACGTGAAATTGCCCAGCAAGTAGATCTGGGGCTGGTGTTGGAGGCTTCTCGCGCGGCGGAGGTGATCACGAAGTCGCGCAAGGGGGCAGATAAGTACATGATGGAGATTATGGGTATTCCAGCGCACTCGGGGGCGGAGCCACATAAAGGTCGCTCAGCGGTGATTGAACTGGCACATAAGATGATAGCTGTCCATAACTTAAATATGCTCTATCCCGGTGTAACGTTCAATGTGACGCGCTTGAGCAGCAGTGAGCCGCTTAACATCGTACCCGAGGTTGCGCGCTGTCACATCTCTGTACGGGCGTATAATGAACAGGGCTTGAGCTTAGCAGCAAAGGCATTGGAGCAGGTCGCCTCGGGATGTAGCGTTCCGGATACGCGTACAAAGCTGACGTGTATACGTGGTCGCGCACCGTATGCGGCCACGTCTGAAATTTTGCGGCTGGTGGAAATGGCTCAGGAAGAGGGGAAGGCGCTGGGGCTTTCTATTGTTGCCGAGGGCAAAGGAGGGCTCTCCGATGCGAATCTACTGATGGAGGCGGGAATCCCGGTACTTGATAGCCTTGGTCCGATTGGTGGTGGGATGCACGATCTCAACCGCGAATATTTGCGCGTGGATACTATTCCATTGCGTGGCGCTTTGCTGGCAGGGTTGATTTCTCGCCTCTGCCTGTCAAAACTTACAGGTGTATAACAGTACGCATGGCCAGTGTGTTTAGAGTGATCACCGGATATACTTATAAAAAGTAATTAACTTGTAATGGACTGCATTGCGCCGTTCGCACTTGTGGCGACTGATGGTGATGTGGTTTATATATTAGGAGATACTATAAATGGGATTTCATGGAATGGGCGGTGGTATGGCCGCTTATGCAGAGGAACAAAAAAAACGGGGGCGAAAGACCGATACACGAACATTGCGACGGGTTGCCAAGGCTTTCAGCCCATATAAATTTCAGGTTGTATTGGTGCTCATCGCTATCATCCTCACAACTGTTTTGGGCCTGGTTAACCCGCTACTGATCCGTTATGTCTTCGATGACGCGATCGGCAAAGGGAACTTAAAACTGTTGATCATTTTAGTGATCATTATGATTGTGACACCGATCGTCACTGGCGTTATTGGCGTTGGGCAGAGCTATCTCAATAATGTGATAGGTCAGCGCGTGATGCGTGACTTTCGTAATAAACTCTACCATCACTTGCAGAGTATGTCGATGCGCTTCTTTACCTCGACGCGTACAGGTGAGATCCAGTCACGCCTCTCAAACGACGTGGGGGGTGTACAGGGCGTTGTCACCGATACGGCTACGAGCGTCGTCTCAAACATATCGACAGTGGTAAGTACAGTCATCGCTATGTTTATCCTTAGTCCCTTGCTCACCCTCATATCATTAGGGCTTCTCCCTATCTTTCTTTGGATCACCTACAAAGTAGGAAACGTCAGGCGAGCGACGAGCAAGGAGACGCAGCAAAGTATGGCTGCACTGACCGCGAAGATGCAGGAAACGCTCTCAGTGAGTGGCATTCTGCTGATAAAAACATTTGGTCGCCAGAAATATGCGGAGGATCAGTTCAGAGAAGAGAATCAGAAGTTAGCTGACCTGCAAGTACGCCAGCAAATGATTGGACGCTGGTTCTTCATGTTGATTGGTACGTTCTTTTCAATTATGCCGGCCATTATCTACCTCGTAGCCGGTTGGCAAATCATTAATAATGTGCCTGGCGTCTCCCTGGGTACTATCGTGGCCTTCACTACCTTACAAAGCAGGATATTCTTCCCCATTGGCCAGTTACTGAATGTCCAGGTTGAGATCCAGGGTTCACTGGCGCTGTTTGACCGCATTTTCGAGTATCTTGATCTCCCGATTGAGATTCAGAATAGGCCTGGTGCGCTCAAGCTTTCATCGAATGATGTACAGGGAGATGTGACGTTTAGAGATGTCACCTTTACATATAAGCGCGACGAGTCCAGTGTGCTTAACGGCTTGAACGAGAAAGAGGGCAATGGGAATCGTCCTGTCTCGCCAGAGGCTGTGACCGTCCCTGTTGTGACGCCAGCCGAGGAAGCGATACCGCGTATAACGCTCAACGATGTCTCGTTCGAGATCAAGCCCGGGCAACTGGCGGCCCTCGTCGGACCGAGCGGCGCGGGTAAGACAACCATTACGTACCTTGTGCCACGACTCTACGATGTGGATAGCGGCGCGGTTGAGATCGATGGGCACAATGTTAAGGATATTGCCCTGGAATCGCTGGGCGAGTTAATTGGGGTTGTCACACAGGAGACGTATCTGTTTCATGCGTCGATCAAAGAGAATCTACTGTATGCGCGCATGGATGCCTCGGAAGAGGATATGATTGCGGCGGCAAAGGCGGCTGCTATCCATGATCGTATTATGGAGCTTGAGGATGGCTATGACACCCTGGTTGGTGAGCGGGGCTACAAGCTCTCAGGCGGCGAAAAACAGCGCATGGCGATTGCGCGTGTGATTTTAAAGAATCCTCGGGTACTCATCCTGGATGAGGCTACCAGCGCGCTGGATACACATTCTGAACGCTTGATCCAGGCGGCATTGGAGCCATTGATGAAGAATCGCACCACGCTGGCTATTGCTCACCGTCTTTCGACTATCCTGGCGGCGGACGTGATCCTGGTGGTTGATCATGGCGAGATCGTGGAGCGCGGTACGCATCACGAATTGCTGGAAAAGAATGGCTTGTATGCGAGATTGTATAACGAACAGTTCTCGCAGATCGAGCAAGAAGAGATGGCTGTGTAACTTCCCATATAACTAGCCTCAATAGACTTCATCGACACGAATCATGGTTGGGCTACAGATAATAGCGGTATGTGGGCTATTAACTCAGCGTGACTAATCTCTCATTTTTGTGCGCAAAGAGCTTTTGTTTGTTATACTTTCTAGTGTCGAACATGCAGAAAATACCCGAAATTTCGTATAGGAGGTTTTGCTTTATGCCTGATGACGTTATTACAACCGCGAGGGTAGTTACTCCTGCCTCGTCCCGCATAACGAAGCCGTATAGCTCACTCGACGCCGACATCATCATCAAGAACGCCCCCGACCCGGTATTTGTCTCCGACCTGGAAGGGAAGATCCTCACTGCTAATGATGCGGTCTATGAACTGCTCGGTTTTCGAACAGACGAAGTGCTGGAACAATCGCTTTCGCGCTTTATCAGTCCTGAAGAGACGCGCGAATTTACCGCAGCATTGCGCGAAGTGATCGAGCGCGGCGCAACGCGCAATGCACGCCTCAATCCACGCAGCTCATCTGGCGAAATTATTTCCACGACCCTCAATGCGTCCGCGCTGCGTGACACGGATGGCAAAGTCATCGGCGCCATTGGTATCCTGCGCGATATGCGCGAACTGGATAAGGCGCGTGCCTATGCTGACAGCCTGATTAAGAACGCACCGGACCCGGTATTTGTCTCCGATCTGGAAGCCAAGATTTTACAGGCCAATGATGCGGTCTACGAACTGCTTGGCTTCCGGCCAGACGAAGTGCTGGAGCAGTCGCTTTCGCGCTTTATCAGCTCTCAAGAAACCGGTGAGTTCCTGGCTGCCTTACGCGAGGTGATCGAACGAGGAGTAACACGCAATTCTCGTCTCAATCCGCGCAGCGCCTCTGGTGAGGTGATTCCAACCAGCTTGAATGCCTCGGCATTACGTGACACGGATGGCAAAGTCATCGGCGCCATCGGTATCCTGCGCGATATGCGCGAACTGGATAAGGCGCTGGCCTATTCAGATAGCTTGATTAAGAACGCCCCCGACCCGGTGTTCGTTTCCGACCTGGAAGGCAAGATTTTACAGGCCAATGACGCTGTTTACGAATTGCTTGGCTTCCGGCCAGACGAAGTGCTGGAGCAGTCGCTCTCGCGCTTTATCAGCCCCGAAGAAACCCGAGAGTTCCTGTCTGCTCTGCGCGAAGTGATCGAGCGTGGCGCGACGCGCAATGCGCGCCTCAATCCGCGTAGTGCCTCTGGTGAGATTATTCCCACGACCCTCAATGCGTCCGCGCTGCGTGACGCGGATGGCAAAGTCATCGGCGCCATTGGTATCCTGCGCGATATGCGCGCCTATGAAAAGGTCGTGCGAGATTTACAGGAATCAAAATCCGAATTGCAGGAAAAGATTCTCGACCTGGAAAAGTTCGAAGAGGTAGTGGTCGGGCGCGAACTCAAAATGATCGCACTGGAAAAAGAAGTGGAGAATTTAAAGCGTGAGTTAGAGAGAGCTCGCCAGGGTCTTGCTCAATGAATGAGCTAGCAGAATATACAACTCAGGCTGTTTCAGCGGAAGAGATGGACCTGGAGACAGCCAGGCGGGAAAATAAAAAGCTGCTTGAGCAGAAAAATGCGCTGGAAATGCATTTGCACAAAAGCGAGGAGCGCCGCCGCGCCTTCATACATATCCTGAGTGACCTGAACACGGTTAATCGCAAGCTGGCCGATCAGCGCAAGGCCATGATCCATATTCTTGCCGACTATGAACAGGATCGCAGCCGCCTGGCCGGGCAGACGGAGCGCCTGCATAATTCGCGCCGCGCACTTATGCATATCCTGCAAGACTCGCATCGTTCCAATCTCCGTTTAGAGGATAGCCGCAAAGCGATGATCCACATCATGAGCGATCTTCGCGAAACGACGGAGGCGGTGCAGCGCCGGGAACAGGAATTACGCGAAAAGCAGGAACAGCTTGTGCAGGCGGCCAAATTAGCCACGCT
>WNFZ01010907.1_pt1 | contig 12525 bp, 9 predicted proteins | sample 5400081 | NCBI WGS metagenome assembly WNFZ01 (sample SAMN13153365, study PRJNA577476) | soil metagenome | isolation source: 80 cm soil or saprolite under grassland replicate 1 | place: USA:California | collected 2016-06-15
TGTTCGACACCCAGCGCCCCGAGTGGCAGGCACTCTTCAACCCGATCAACAACCTCGTCTACAGCGCCGACGGCCGTAGCGTGCACACCGTCATCGTCGACGGCCGCGTGGTGGTGGACGACTACCGGCAGTCGTTCGTGGACGAGGGGCGCCTCTTCGCCAAGGTCCAGGAGATCGGCGAGCACCTCCAGGCACGGACCGGCATCACCTTCCCCCGCTCGCGCTGGCCGATCGTCTGAGCGCCTTGCACCATCTCCGAGCCTGGCCACAGGCCATGCACTGAAGGAGTGCGCAGCTCAGTCGAGGCCAGCGGAGAACACGCGGAAAAGACGGTAGAGTTCCTGCCGACGTATGCCGGCGTCAAAGCGCCGCCGCTCTTCGCCCAGGATCTGCTGGATGGACCCCGCGTATCCATCCTGGATCGAGGCGAGTACGCGATGGACGGCGGCGAGGGACTCGGGGCGAGCGAGGCCGGCAACGTCTTGATCTCTCGCTCAGCCGGCACGCGTTCACCTATATCACGTAGTTCACTCTCACTGAACTGAAAATCTCACTGAACACTCGCCGGGCCGCACAGCTGCCGCCACCCGGCGTCTACCCCGGACCGGCGTCGCTACAAGTTCCGGCTGCGCCCTTGTCGATTCAGATCGCGCCCGCCGGCCGGTGCACCGGCGCCGGCATGTGCACGTACAGCTCCGCCTTGGTCGGCTTCGCCGCCGCGAGGGGCCGGGGAGGCCGGATCTCGTACTCGACGGGCCGCTGGTGATCGGCGTACTGCCGGTCGGGATTGTAGACCGAGCTCCACTTCCACAGCATGCGCGGGTAGTTCGTCTGGCCGCGCAGCAGGGACCGGATCGCCAGGCTCGAGGCCTTGCGGATGGCGCCCCAGCCCAGGTGCTTCCGGTTGAGGACCCCCTGGGTCTTCACCAGCTCCTCGTAGAAGCGCTTGAGCGGTAGCCGGGTCGGCAGCACCGCGTGCTGGACGTCGAAGAGCCGGTAGTCCCGCGTCGCCAGCTTGCGCGACTCGGTGAGCCACGTCTCGGTGCCCGGGTAGGGTGTGCTCACCGTCAGGTGGACGACCTCGGGGACGCTCAGCGCCCACTCCCGGACCACCGCGAAGCGGCGCTCGTCCCAGTCCGGGTCGGCGATGATGTTGATGGCGACGGTGAAGCCGAGCTTGCGCGCGATCTCGAGCGCCTTGAAGTTCTCGTTTGGAGTCACCCGCTTCCGCAGCAGCTTGAGCCCCTCCTCGTCGAGCGCCTCGACGCCGAGGAACATGTAGTGCAAGCCGAGCCGACGCCAGTACGCGAACACCTCCTCGTTCTTGATGAGGACATCGCAGCGCGTCTCGAGGTAGTACTCCTTCCGGATCCGCCGGCGCTCGATCTCGCGGCCGATGGCGAAGCCGTGCTCGGCCTGGATGAAGGCGACGTCGTCGACGAGGAAGACGTTGGGCTCGCGGACACGCGCCAGATCCTCGGCCGCCGCCTCCGCCGACGCCTTGCGGTAGCTCCGGCCGTAGAAGGTCCAGGCGCTGCAGAAGGAGCAGTCCCAGGGACAGCCGCGCGTGAACTCGGCGGAGGCGCAGGGATCGAGGACGCCGATGAAGTACTTGTGGCGCCGGCGGACGAGGTCGCGCGCGGGCGGATAGCGGTCGAGGTCGTCGAGGAGCGTCGGGCTCGGCCCCGCCCCGTGGCGCGTCACCACGCCCGGCAGCGTCTCGAGCCGCGGATCGCCGACCGCGTCGAGCACGCGCGGGACGATCACCTCGCCCTCGCCGCGGACGACGCAGTCGATGGCGCCCCGCGCGTGCTCGAGGAACTCGGAGGCGATGAACGAGGCGCTGTGGCCGCCGACGAGGACGAAGCAGTCGCGGAGCCGGCTCTTGGTCGCCTTCGCCAGATCGACGACCTCGGGCACATTGGCGAGGTAATTCACCGAGAAGCCGACGACCTCGGGCCTGAAGCTCTCGAGCTCCCGCGCGTAATCCCTGGGCGTGAAGATCTGCAGGTCGAGGAGCCGGACATCGTGCCCGGCCGATCGGACGGCGGCCGCCACCCGCTCCAGCCCCAGCGGCTCGAGACGCAGGTACAGCTCCGAGTACATCAACGGACTGGGATGCACGAGCAGCACTCGCATGGGGTTCTCCCACGTAAAGGCCCGGGCTCCGGCCTGTATGATGTGCGATGCGGTGTCTGGTGTCCGAGGGATCGTTCTCTATGATAGAGAACCGCCGCCGTCAATGCCACCCGGAGCGGGGTGGGTCGATCAGCGGAGCCGGGACGAGCCTCGAACGCCGCGCGCGCCGGTGGTGGCTCCGCGAGACCCGCCGGGAGCGCCGACGTCAGCGGCTACTTCAGGGCGCCGGCGGTGAGTCCGGAGACGTAGTAGTCGAGGAAGAAGACGTAGAGGATGACGATGGGCACCGAGCCGAGCATGGCGCCCGCCATCAACGGCCCCCAGAAGTAGATGTCGCCCCGGACCAGGTCGCTGGTCACGCCGACGCTGGCCGTGATCTGGTCCGACGAGGAGGTGAACGTGAGCGCGTAGATGAACTCGTTCCAGGAGAGCGTGAAGGCAAAGAGGGCCGCGCAGACGAGCCCCGGCACCGCGATGGGCAGGACGATCCGCCAGAGCGCCTGGATCCGGGTGGCGCCGTCCACGAGCGCGCACTCCTCCACCTCCTTGGGCACCGTGCGGAAGTAGCCCATGAGGAGCCAGGTGCAGAAGGGCACCAGGAAGGTCGGGTAGGTCACCACGAGCGCCCACTTCGAGTCGCCGAGGCCGAGCCAGTTCACGACCTGGGCCAGCGGCAAGAACAGGAGCGAGGTGGGCACGAGGTAGGTCACGAAGATGCCGGTGCCGAAGCCGTTCACCGCGAAGAACTTGAGTCGCGCGAGGGCATAGGCGGCCACGGTCCCGATGACGAGCGACACCGCCGTCGCCAGGAACGTGACGAGCAGGCTGTTCTTGGTCCAGGTCAGGAACTCGGTTTCCCACAGGAGCTTGGCGTAGTGCTCGAGCGTGGGCCCCTGGCGGATCAGGAGCGGCACCGCCTGCCGGTCGTACAGCTCGCGGTCCTGCTTCAGCGAGGTGAGCGCCATGTGGTAGAAGGGGAAGAGCGCGAAGACCAGGAACGGCACCAGCAACACATGGCTCGCGATCTTCCACGCGCGCCGCCGCGTCTGCGCCCGCGCCATCAGTAGACTTCCCGCCTCACGAACTTGAGCTGCGCGTACACCACGAAGGCGAGCACGGGGAAGAGATAGAGGGAGATGGCTGCGCCCTCGCCGATCCGGCCGGTGTCGAGTCCCACCTGGCGGGCCAGCGTGGCGAAGAGGTGCGTGGAGTTGATGGGGCCGCCGTGGGTGAGGACGTAGACGATGTTGAAGTCGCTGAACGTGATGATGGTCGAGAAGAGCAGCACGATGGCGAGGACCCCCTTGAGCAGGGGCAGCGTGACGTACCAGAACCGGGCCACGGGGCCGGCGCCGTCGGCCTCGGCCGCCTCGTAGAGCTCCTTGGGGATCGAGACCAGCCCGGCCAGGATCGTGATCGCGAAGAACGGCAGGCCGCGCCAGACGTTCACCGTCACCACCGCGGTCATCGCGTAGTACCTCTGCCCGAGCCAGTTGGGCCCGGGCGGGTCCATGAGCCCGAGCGCGATGCCCGTCCAGTTGACCACGCTGTAGAGGGAGTTGAACATCCACGACCAGCCGAGCGTGGAGAGCGCCGTCGGGATCACCCACGGCAGCAGCACCGCGCCCCGGATCATCCGCTTGAACCAGATCTGCTGGTTGAGCAAGAGCGCCAGCGAGATCCCGAGGACCAGCTTGCAGGCGACGGCGGCGCCGGTGAAGACGAAGGCGTTCTGGAAGGTCTGCCGGAAGGCGTCGCTCTGCCAGAGGTGCAGGAAGTTGCGGAGCCCGACCCAGTGGCTCGGCCGGCCGATGAAGGCGTCGGACAGCGCGAAGTAGAGCGCCATGCAGAACGGGTAGGCCACGAGGACGAGGAGGAGCAGCAGGGCCGGGGTGACGAACAGCGGGCCCAGGAACTCCTCGCGGTCGAGCCGCTCCCGGAGCCGCGCTCCGAGGCGCGGCCGGCCGGTCGCCGGGATGGCGCGCGCGCCTCCGATCGCCATTCGCCTACCCGGCCATGATCTTCTTCATCTCGTTCTCGGCCCAGCCGATGGCCTCCTTGGTGGGGGTGCCGGTCACCGCCTTGGCGAACATGTTGGGCATGATGAAGGAGTTCGTGATGAGCTGCACCTTGTCGCTCGGGGGCGCCGGCCAGCCGTAGATGTGATACTGCACGCCCTCGCCCCGGAGGGCCGCGAACTTCGGGTCGGTCTTCAGCACGGGGTGGTCCTGCAGGTTCGTGTACGCCGGCAGGTTGAAGGCGGAGCCCGACATGATGTACTCGTCGTAGACCTCCCGCTTCCCGATCAGGTAGCGGATCCACTCCTTGGCCGGCTCGACGTTCTTGGAGAACTTCCAGATCCCGATGGAGCGGGGCACATCGGTCTCGTGGCGGCCGGCAGGGCCGGCCAGGCTCCGGTGGTGGTTGATCCCATCGGCGCTCACCAGCTTCTTGTCGCGCGCCACGATGTAGGCGCTCACCGGGTTGTGGATCCAGCCCGCCTTGCCCTGCTGGAGCGACTCGTTGTTGCTGGCGTCCGTCCACGACAGCACCTCCGGCTCCATGCAGTCCCGGTACATCTTCTTGAACCACTCCACGACCTCCACCGTCTGGGGCGAGTTGATGGTGACGGTCTTGCCGTCCTTGTCGACCTCCTTGGCGCCGTAGCACCAGAGCACCGCCGAGCCGGTGGAGACGGTGTCGTAGTTCTGGCTGATGGGGATCCCGACCGGGTTGCCCATCTTCTTCAGCTCCTTGCCGGCCGTGTAGAGTTCCTCCCAGGTGTCGGGGACCTTGAGCCCGGCCTTCTTGAAGAGGTCCTCCCGGTAGGCGGCCACGAAGATCCCGTGGTACTGCGGCACGGCGCGCCAGACACCCTTGACGTGGGCCGCCTCGTAGCCCGAGGACAGCACCTTGCCGTGCTTCTTCTCCAGCTCGCCGACCACGTCGGAGACGTCCACGAGCTGCGGCTCGTAGAGCCACGGGAAGTGCATCCGCATCTCGACGAGGTCGTGGCCGGCCTGGGTCTGGACCTCGGAGGCGTACTTGGCCGGCTGCTGCGGATGGGCGATGTGATCGATCCGGATCTTGATGCCGGTATCCTTGGTGAACCGCTGGGCGATCTCGGTCAGCTTCTTGTCCGAGGCGGGGGCGAAGTTGTTCCAGCAGAGGTAGGAGATCTCGCGCTGCTGGCCCCGGGCGGGCGGGATTCCCGTCGCGAGCACGCCGGCCACGCCGGCGGTGGTGGTCAGGAATCGGCGGCGGCTGATCGTATCCATGGGCTCTTCCTCCTGGGGAGCGGGCTTTCGCTCGAAGCGATCGCGGCGCGGAGACAGGCACACCCCCGCCTGCCATGAGCATGGCCAGCGAGGGCGGCGAAGAGGTGTCCGGGAACTCGAGCCTGGGGCATCATGCCTCTCGCGGGATGGACGGGTCGATCACCGGAGTCTAGGTCGGCCAGGGGGGAGGTGTCAAGGTATCATGGTGTCAAAGTATCATGTACGAGCGGATGGGATTCGTCCGCGTGCCGGAGCTCGACTTCCGGCCGATCCGCGAGATCCACGTGATGGCCTACCGGCTGAGCCTGTAGGAGCGGCCGGGAACCCTGCCGCCTCATGTCCGCCGCCTCACGATGAACGAGCGCCGGGCGGCCGCCCAGCGATGGCGAGCACGGCTGCGACTCTGGTCCGGCTGCGTCCTGTTCCTCTATGTGACGCTGCACCTGTCGAATCACGCCCTCGGCCTGATCTCGCTCGACGCCATGGAGGCCGGCCGGGTCTGGTTCCTCCGCCTCTGGCGCAATCCACTGGGGACGGCGGCGCTCTACACCGCGCTGCTCGTCCATCCCCTCCTGGCGTTCTGGTCCATCTACCGGCGCCGCACGTTGCGGATGCCGGCGTGGGAGGCGACCCAGCTCGTGCTCGGCCTCCTGATTCCTCCGCTCCTCGCCGGCCACATCGTCGGGACGCGCCTCGCCCACGAGTGGTACGGGCAGACCGACTCCTACGGCCGCGTGGCGCTCTCGCTCTGGCAGCTCCGCCCGGCGCTGGGCGCCCGGCAGGTCACCGTCCTCACCGTCGCCTGGCTCCACGGCTGCGTCGGGCTCCACTTCTGGCTCCGCCTGCGTCCGTGGTATCCGCGAGCCGTCGCCCTGCTCTTCGCGGGGGCCCTGCTCCTGCCCGTGCTGGCGCTGCTCGGCTTCGCTCATGCCGGCCGCGAGGCCGCGGCGCTCGCCCGTGCGCCCGGAGGCACGGCCCGGCTCCTCCAGCAGAGTCCCCGCCTTGGCCCCGCCGAGCGCGCGACGCTCGGGCGGGCCGAGTGGACCATCTACTTCAGCTTCGCCGGGGCGCTCGCGCTCGCCCTGCTCGCCCGCGCCGGCCGCCGCGCCTACACGCGCCGGTGGCGCGCCATCCGCATCCGGTATCCGGGCGGACGCGAGGTCCTCGTGCCCACCGGCTTCTCCATCCTCGAAGCCAGCCGATTCGCCCGGCTCCCGCACGCCTCCGTGTGCGGCGGGCGCGGCCGGTGCTCGACCTGCCGCGTGCAGGTCCTGCTCGGGGGCGAGGCCATCCCGGCGCCCAGCGCCGAGGAGCTGCGGGTCCTCGAGCGGGTCGGGGCCCCGCCCGGCGTCCGCCTCGCCTGCCAGGCGCGGCCCACGGGCGATGTGGCGGTGAGGCCGCTGCTCCCGGCGACGGCCCGCGCCAGCGACGGCTTCGCCCGCCCCCGATCGCTCGCGGGCCTCGAGCAGGAGATCACGGTGCTCTTCGCCGATCTCCGGAAGTTCACGACCCTCGCCGAGCACCGGCTGCCCTACGACGTGGTGTTCTTCCTGAACCGCTACTTCGAGGCGGTCGGGCGCGCCATCGAGGGGGCCGGAGGCGTCACCAACCAGTTCACCGGCGACGGCGTGATGGCCCTCTTCGGAGTCGACACGGATCCCGGCGACGGCTGCCGGCGGGCGCTGATGGGCGCCCGCGCGATGGTCGAGGGGGTGGCCCACCTCAGCGCGACGATGGCGGACGAGCTGGACGAGCCGCTCCGGATCGGGATCGGCATCCACACCGGACCGGCCGTGGTCGGCCGCATGGGCTACGGCGCCACCGTGTACCTCACCGCCGTCGGCGACACGGTGCACGTCGCGAGCCGGTTCCAGGACCTGACCAAGCAGTACCAGGCGCAGCTCGTGATCTCGGAACAGGTGGCCGAGCGGGCGGGCGTCGACGTCTCGGCGTTCCCGCGGCACGAGATCACGGTGCGCAACCGGCGCGAGCCGCTCGCCATCCGCGTCATCGACGACACGCGCGCCCTCGACGCCGCCGGTCGCGGACTCCCTGAGTAAACTCCGTCATGCGCTGTGCGTCTTGACATCGCCCGGCAGCCCCACCAGAATCCTCCCGGGGGCGGCCACGCGCGGCCGCACGTGCCCCGACGGCGGTGTGGGGGGGTGTCATCATGGACCAGGGGCTCGAGAGCGGATCGCCGCTGAATCACGGGGAAGGCCGCCGTGCGGTACTGCGAGCGGCACTCGGCGTCGGGCTGGGCCTTCCTCTCCTCGCGCTCTGCCCCCGCCTCTCGCGCGTGGCAGCGGCTCAAGGGGGCGATCCCAAGAGCCAGCGCCCGCAGGCCTCCAGGCGGCGGAAAGGAGCGGACGGCTCATCACGGCCGCGGACCTTCCCCTGGGCGGCCCGTCCGTCACCGCCTACCCCATGGATCCCGCCACCGGCGTGGTCCGCGACGGGTCCCGTCTCAACCAGATCCTGCTCGTTCGCCTCGCTGCCGCCGACCTGGCCGAGGAGACGCGTGGCCACTCCGCCGACGGGATCGTCGCCTACTCCGGCGTGTGCACGCACGCGGGCTGCGACGTCACCCTCTGGACGCCCGAGACGAAACGGTTCCGGTGCCCGTGCCACGAGTCCGAGTTCGACCCCAGGGACGGCGGCCGCGTCGTCGGCGGACCCGCGCCACGGCGACTTCCGACGCTGCCCGTGAAGGTCGTCGACGGGGTGCCGGCGGCCAGCGGCGGCTTCATGGGCCGGCCCGGCTTCCAGAGCGGATGAGCCACTGGCCCAGCGCTTCACCGACCGGACAGAAAGGAGAACGATCGTGAGAACAAGAACGCTCCTGGCAACGGGCGGTCTTCTCATGGCGGTCGCGACGCCCGCGGTCCTCGCCGGTGGCTGCACCATGCCGAGCGCGGGATCGAAGGGCGCCATGATGCAGCCGGCGCCTCGCGCGCGAGCGACGGCGGCGCCGACCAGCTACGTGTCGGTGACGGACCAGCGCCTGGTCAATCCCGAGCCCGAGAACTGGCTGATGTTCCGGCGGACGTACGACGGGTGGGGCTACAGCCCCCTCGAGCAGGTCACGACCGCGAACGCGGGGACGCTGGTTCCGGTGTGGACGTTCTCGACGGGCGTGGCCGAGGGCCATCAGGCGCCCCCGATCGTGAACAACGGGGTCATGTTCGTGAGCACGCCGCAGAATCAGGTCCTCGCCCTCGACGCCAAGAACGGTGAGCTCCTGTGGCGCTACAAGCGGGAGCTCCCGGAGGATCTCTTCCAGCTCCATCCGACGAACCGCGGGGTCGGGCTCTACGAGGACAAGGTATACCTCGCCACGCTCGACGCGCACGTGGTGGCGCTCGACGCCAAGACGGGCAAGGTGGTCTGGGACCAGAGGGTCGAGGACTACAAGAAGGGGTACTACATGACCCTGGCGCCGCTCGTCGCGAAGGGGAAGGTCATCGTCGGCGTCTCCGGCGGCGAGCTCGGAATCCGCGGCTTCGTCCAGGCCCTCGACGCCGCCACCGGCCGCTCGGCGTGGAAGACGTTCACCATTCCCGCTCCCGGCGAGCCCGGGTCGGAGACCTGGAAGGGCGACGCCTGGCGCACGGGCGGGGTGTCCATCTGGATCACCGGCACCTACGACCCCCAGCTCAACCTCACCTACTGGGGGACCGGCAACGCCGCCCAGTGGATCGGCGACCAGCGGCCCGGCGACAACCTCTACTCCTCCTCGGTGCTTGCCCTCGACGCCGACTCCGGCAAGCTGCGCGGATACCACCAGTACCACTGGAACGACTCGTGGGACTGGGACGAGGTCTCCGCTCCCATCCTGATGGACGTCAAGCGAGGCGACCGCACCATCAAGAGCCTCGTGCACCCCGCCCGGAACGGATACCTCTGGGTTCTCGAGCGGCGCGCCGACGCCATCGGCTTCGTCGACGCCAAGCCCTACGTCAACCAGACGGCCTTCAAGAGCATCGATGCTCGCACCGGGCGCCCCGTGTACGACGAGACCAAGAAGCCCGTCACCGGCAAGAAGGTCGCCTTCTGCCCCTCGCTGTGGGGCGGCAAGGACTGGGTGCCGGCGGCCTACAGCCCGAAGACCGGATACCTCTACATCCCCGCGAACGAGAACCTGTGCGGGTCCCTCATCGGCGCCGAGCAGAAGTACGAGGCCGGCAAGCTGTGGCTCGGCACCGAGATCAAGGACATCGGCCTGAGCCTCGTGCAGAACACGGGACACATCGGTGAGATCCAGGCCTGGGACATGAACACCGGGCAGAAGGTGTGGACTCGCACCTTCGAGTCGCACAACTGGGGCCCGGTGCTCACCACCGGCGGCGGCCTCGTCTTCGCCGGCGGGACCAACGACCGCTACTTCCGGGCGTTCGACGCGAAGACCGGCGATCTCCTCTGGCAGTGGCGCACGAACTCCGGCATCACCGGCGTTCCGACTTCGTTCGCGGTGGACGGGGTGCAATACATCGCCGTCCAGTCCGGCTGGGGCGTCGACGCGCAGCGCATGCAGGGCGCCCTCGACGACATCCGGGGCACGAAGACCGACGTGCCGCAGGGCGGCGTCATCTGGGTGTTCGCGCTGAAGAAGTAGCTTCCGATGCCGGGCGCCGCGGTGAGGCGCCTCACGCCCTCACTGACGGCGCGCGGGTTGACGAGCTTGGGTCCTTGACATCGACACGATGAGAGGAGAATCGCGATGACGCCAGTCACCATCAACGGCAGGCGCTACAACGTCGATCTGCCCGAGGATACCCCCCTCCTGTGGACCCTGCGTGACCACCTGGGACTCACCGGCACCAAGTTCGGCTGCGGGATGGCGCTGTGCGGCGCCTGCACCGTGCACGTCGACGGCCAGCCCGTGCGCTCGTGCAGCACACCGATCTCCGCGGTGGCGAACAAGAAGATCACCACCATCGAGGCGGTCGGCGCCGACAAGGTCGGCAAGGCGGTGCAGGCGGCGTGGGTCGACATGGGTGTGCCGCAGTGCGGCTACTGTCAGGCCGGGCAGGTCATGTCCGCGACGGCGCTGCTCAAGCGCACGCCAAAGCCGACCGACGCCGAGATCGACGAGGCCATGAGCGGCAACATCTGCCGCTGTGGCACCTACGTGCGGATCCGCGCCGCCATCCAGCGGGCGGCCCGGCAAGGAGCGACATCATGAGCGCGCCAGTCGATCGTATCCCGAGTACGGCGGACCGCCCCTCGTCCGACGGACCGCTGATCATCGCCAACGTGAGCCGGCGCCGGTTTCTCCAGGGAGTGTCCGCGCTCGGCGGGCTGGTGCTCGCCGTCGGATTTCCGTCAGCGCTGCGCGCCGCCGACCCGCCCAAGTACGGGGCGGACGGCATGCCCAATGGCTGGGTGGATGACCCGCTGGCGTTCGTCTCCATCGCGGAGGACGGCACCGTCACGATCGTGTGCCACCGCTCCGAGATGGGGCAAGGCGTCCGCACCGGCATGCCGATGATCGTGGCCGACGAGCTGGAAGCCGACTGGAAGCGGGTGCGCGTCGTGCAGGCCACCGGTGACGAGAAGCGCTTCGGCAACCAGGACACCGACGGCTCGCGCAGCACGCGGCATTTCTTCGACCCGATGCGGCGCTGTGGCGCGGCCGCTCGCACCATGCTCGAAGCCGCGGCCGCCGCGCGCTGGAAGGTGCCCGTGGACCAGGTGGAAGCGAAGAACCACGAGGTCGTGCATCGGGCGACGGGCCGGCGCGCCGGCTACGGGTCGCTCGCCAAGGCCGCCGCCGGCCAGCCCGTCCCCGCGCGGGAGACGGTGCGCCTCAAGGACCCGGCCCAGTTCCGCTACATCGGCAAGGGCGAGCTGAAGCTGGTCGACGGCCGCGACATCGTGACCGGCAAGGCCCACTACGGCATCGACACGCGATTGGACGGCATGCTCTACGCGGTCGTGGCGCGTCCGCCGGTGTATGGCGGCAAGGTGGCGAGCTATGACGGTGCCGAGGCGCTCAAGGTGCCGGGCGTGGTGCGCGTGGTGGACATCGAGAGCAGTCCGGCGCCCGCCGAGTTCAATCCGCTGGGCGGTGTCGCGGTCATCGGGCGCAACACCTGGGCCGCGATGCAGGGCCGCAAGGCGCTCAAGATCGTGTGGGACGACGGCCCGAACGCGGCGTACGATTCGGCGGCCTTCAAGGTGACGCTCGAGGACGCCGCCCACAAGCCCGGGAAGGTCGTACGCAACGATGGAGACTTCGATGCCGGAATGGGCGCTGCCGCGCGCCGTCTCGACGCCGAGTACTACGTACCGCACCTCGCGCACGCCACCATGGAACCGCCGGCCGCGACCGCGCGCATCGTGCAGGGCAAGTGCGAGGTGTGGGCCTGCGTCCAGTCTCCCCAGGGCACGCGTGACCGGGTGGCGAAGCGGCTGGGCATACCGGCGGCGGACGTGACCGTGCACGTCACCCTGCTCGGCGGGGGCTTCGGGCGCAAGTCCAAGCCCGATTTCGTCCTCGAGGCGGCCGTCCTGTCCAAGGCGATGGACGGCAAGCCGGTCAAGGTGACCTGGACGCGCGAGGACGACCTGCACCATTGCTACTTCCACACGGTGTCGGTGGAGCACCTCGAGGCGGGAGTCGACGCGCAAGGCAAGCCGGTCGCCTGGCTGCACCGCAGCGTCGCGCCGACCATCATCTCCACCTTCAATCCGGCGGCGAAGCAGGAGGCGGCGTTCGAGCTCGGCATGGGCGTCATCAACGTCCCGTTCGCGATTCCCAACGTGCGCATCGAGAACCCGGAGGCCACCGCCCACACGCGCATCGGCTGGTTCCGATCGGTCTCGAACATCCCCCACGCGTTCGCGGTCCAGTCGTTCGTCGCCGAGCTGGCCGCGACGGCGGGCCGTGACCAGAAGGACTTTCTGCTGGACGTGATCGGCCCCGCCCGCCGGGTGAGTCCGCAGACCTTGTCCGATACCTGGAACCACGGCGAGTCCCCCGAGCGTTATCCCGTGGACACCGGCCGCCTGCGCGGCGTCGTGGAGACCGTAGCGCGCGAAGCGGGGTGGGGCCGGCCATTGCCCAAGGGCCGCGGACTGGGCATCGCCGCGCATTACAGCTTCG
>WNFZ01004760.1_pt1 | contig 12520 bp, 6 predicted proteins | sample 5400081 | NCBI WGS metagenome assembly WNFZ01 (sample SAMN13153365, study PRJNA577476) | soil metagenome | isolation source: 80 cm soil or saprolite under grassland replicate 1 | place: USA:California | collected 2016-06-15
CGTCAGATCGGGCGGAAGGTTGTCGGTGATTGAGAAGTCGGTCAAATCGGTGTCCGCAGGAGCGGTAATATTGATTCGCAAACGCGAATTCTCGCCTGGGACGATCGTCGCTGGTGAAAATGACTTGTTGGCTGCAATACCAGTCCCAGCGGTATACACGCGAACTTGCGCCGAGGCTGCGATGCCGTTCGTGATATTTTGATCAGTCCTCAATGTTCCTTCGGGAATTGTGTTCGTAAATGTAGCGCTGCTTGCGTTCGCCGGGGCAGTAACCTTAACAGATATTGTGCATGTTCCAGGCGCGGAAGGCGAACCAGCAGGTACGGTACCGTTTGTCAAACTCACTGTACGCGGCAACGTGGTCGAAGCTGTTCCCCCACAAGTTGTGGCGGCAGATCCCGGAACGACTGTTAGAACATTACCGGGCAACGTGTCAGATAATTCCACACCCGTATAAGCTGAACCAGTTGGATTGCGCAGTGTTATTGTCAGAGTAGTTGTCCCGCCGGCTTGGAAGTTGGGAGGTAAAAAAGATTTGGACAGCCCAATATCCTGAACATTCAAATTGGCGGAAGCAGGCGAGCTATTTGTAACTCCTTGTTGCGTTTCTAAGGAGGTTGCAGGAATAGTATTCGTATAAACTCCCGATACAGTGGAGGTTACGTTGACCCGAATCGTGCATGTCGAGTTCGCCGCGATCGTAGAATCGCTCAACGTCACTGACGAGCCGCCGCTGGTGGCGGTCACTGAGGCAGAACTACCACAATTGGACAAGGAAGCTGAAACAGGGTTCGCTAGGATAACATTTGCAGGCAATTGATCGGTCAGCGACGCTTGGGCGAGTGCGGCATCCAGATCGTTGTTTCTGATCCGGATTGTTAATTGACTCGTTTGTCCGACCAACATCGTATTTGGTGAGAAACTTTTGCTCAACGTGGGAGGTTGAATCAAGTCCACGTGTAACGTGGCGCTAGCTGGCGTGGTGTTGGTAACAGTTCCTCCATCCCCTGAAGAGCTCAATGCACCGGCCGGAATTGTATTAATCAAATTTCCCATTGTTATGGAGCTCACGTCCACCGCAACCGTGCAGGAACCTGGTGTAACTCCAGACTGAGGAGGAACTGTGCCTCCACTCAATGATAAAGTTGTTGCACCGGGCGCAGCTGTTATTGAGCCCCCGCACGTATTCGAAACATTTGCTGGGTTGGCGATGAAGATACCCGGTTGAATACTTGTTAAATTATCGCTCCATGCGGCGCCCGTTAGTTGGAACACATTAGGATTGAATATCGTGACCTCAAGACGCGATGTCCCTCCGGGTTCGATGGTCAGCGGTGTAAAGCTTTTATTCATTTGGGCTGGAAAAGAAAGGCCTTGCGCCTGAACGGTTTGCCCCGTTGTGAACGTTGAAAAAATCAATCCCCCAACGATCAGAAGAGATAAAACTGATTTATTCATTTTTCATCCTGTACAAGTCCGGTGGTTTCATCCAAAAAAAAACGAAACCAGCCCTACGCGGTCGGTTTCGCAATTCGCTCACCACGGCCTGTCCCTAGATAATGGATCAGCGACCAAACCAGGCCATGGGTCAAAGCACCCGCAAAAGATTAGAAAATGTTATAGATATTTTATTGTCTCTCATCTGTGTGTCAAGGTATATTCTCATTATTCAGATTAGACTTTTCCTTGACGTGAGGAAAAGGTATTCGAGCTAGGAGTGATAAAATACCTTAAGAATCCCATGCTTCCCGATTTTCGCGTTCGCCAACGAGATTATCTGCTCGAAATATCACGTGCCCTCACCCAGGAACTGGATCTGGAGAAACTCCTCGCGCGCATTTTGAGGATTGCGATCGAAATGCTCGCCGGCCAGGCCGGAATTATTGCTCTTAAAGAAGATGGCTGGCGCGTTGCAGCCGCCCATGGAATTGTTGCCGCTTTTCTGAGTTATCTAACCCCGCTGTTGGCGGAGGAAAACGTCCGTGAGTTGGATGTGAGCGAGCTCAATCGCATGTTGAAGGAACTCACCTACACTGCCAGCATGGGAATTCTGAATGGCACTGCTCTGCCACTGGCCGCGCACGGACAGGTCATCGGAGTCATTTTCATCTTTCGAAATTATCAGGATCTATTTACTCCCAATGACCGCGTCATTCTTCAGTCGTTCGCGGATCAAGCAGCAATTGCGGTCTATAACGCTCGTTTATATGGACAGGTCTCTTATGAAAAACAGCGCTTGGACGCGCTTCTGGATTCTGCCGCAGATGGGATCTTGATTCTCAACGGAGACCTCACGATCGAGCGTGTGAATGACGCGTTTGAACGGATTTACGGCAAAACTCACGATGAACTGGTGAATCTTTCACACGACAAAGTCATATGCTGGGTCCATGAACCACAGGGTTCTACTCTGAATGAGGCAATTGCAAGCGGATGGCCTCTTACACCGAATGCAACCCTCTATGTGGAAGGTGATCTCAAAAGACCTTCACCTCCCCCTGTACCGATCGGTGTGACATATGCGCCATTGCTATCGCCGGATGGCAAATTGCGCAACATCATCGCCTCCGTGCGCGATATTACCCACTTCCGTACGGCTGACGAGATGAAGTCAACATTCATTTCGATTGTGAGTCATGAACTGCGCACGCCTGTTGCGCTCATCAAAGGCTATGCCTCTACATTGCGACGCGATGACGCGAAATGGGATAAGTCCACGATCAGTGACTCGCTCGCGGTGATTGAAGAAGAGGCAGACCGCCTCAGCAAAATGATCGACGACCTGCTCGACGCATCCCGTTTGCAAGCGGGGGGAATGAACCTCAATCGTGCGGATGTTTCGCTTCCGTTGCTTGCCAAGCGGGTTGCAGAACGTTTTTCTACACAATCCAATAAGCATAAAATTGTTGCGGAATTTCCGGAGAAATTCCCCATTGTCCTGGCCGACGAAACGCGTGTGGAGCAGGTAGTGAGCAATCTTGTTTCCAATGCGCTGAAGTACGCGCCGAAAGGGGAGATCAAAATAATCGGCACGGTGCGTCCCGAACAGGTTATTGTTTGTGTCAGCGATGAAGGGCCTGGAATCGAAGCCAAGGATTTGCCTCATGTCTTCGATCGCTTCTATCGTTCTACAGCTGCTGTCAAACAGACAAAAGGCGCGGGATTGGGACTTTATCTCGCACGAGCGATTGTCGAAGCCCACGGCGGGCACATCTGGGTAGACCCGAAACCGGATTCAGGGGCAAGGATCTGTTTCTCTCTTCCACGCTAATTGGATGAGCAAATCTGACGGTCTATGAAACCGGCCAGGTCAGGTCCTTTGTATCAGAATGGTAAAATCAAATTAAACGAGACCAACTTCTCGTGAGTCTGAAGCGGAAATTTATTCTAAGGAAAATCAGAATGGCAAATACAGTCCCTCTGCGAAGTAAGATTAAACAAAAATTTACATGGAATTCTGAAAGTGTTTTCAAGTCTCCACAGGTATGGGAAAAAGAACTCGCCCAAATCACAAAAGATATTTCGAAGATCAAACCTTATCAGGGACGGCTGGCTGAAAGTCCGTCAGTGCTGCTTGAAGCATTAGGCGTTGCACATGATCTTGTATCGCGCATCCAGATCGCGTTTATGTATGCAGGCTTTTCGTACGCTGTGGACACCACCAACCAAAAAGCGGCAGGGATGCGCGGTCGCGCTCAAGGTCTCTACGGTCAGGTTCTATCGGCTGTTTCCTTTTTACAACCTGAAATCTTGGCAATTGGAAGAGACAAGCTGGATGAATGGATGAGCCACCCTTCGGGCGAAAAGCTGACGCCGTACAGACACAGCTTTGACGATCTCTTCCGCAAGCAGGCACATGTGCGTTCGGCAGAGGTCGAGGAATTGCTTGGGCTGGTGACCGATCCGTTGCAGGGACCCTCTGCCTCCACTAGTATGTTGACGAACGCAGACTTTAAATTCAATCCTGTGAAAGCAGGTGTTCGAAAGACCCTTGACCTTACGCAAGGCACACTTAGCAATTTGTTGCACAATCCTGACCGTAAGGTGCGGCGCACTGCGTATGAAAACTACATGGATAAATACATCGAACACAAGAACACTCTGGCGACCAATCTTGATACTTCCATTAAAGCTAATGTGTTTTACATGCGCGCCCGCAAACATGACTCATCACTCGCCGCGTCCTTGTTTGACCTGAACATTCCAACGGATGTGTTCTACAATTTGATTGACACGTTCAAAAAGAATTTACCGGTATGGCATCGCTATTTTGAGATTCGGCGCAAGGCACTCGGACTCAAGAAGCTTGCTTATTACGATATGTGGGCTCCGATCACAAAGAAGAACGTCAAAGTACCCTTTGAAAAAGGTGTGGAATTGATTAGCAAGAGTCTCGCACCAATGGGCAAAGAGTATGTCGAAACATTGCGGAAGGGTGTGCTCAAAGAACGTTGGGTGGATGTATATCCAAATCAAGGCAAGGCAGAAGGCGCGTTCTCGTGGGGCTCGCAGGGCACTCATCCCTTCATCAACATGAGTTACACGGATGAAGTAACCAGCATGAGCACGCTTGCGCATGAACTAGGTCATTCCATGCATTCCTATCTCACGTGGAAGAACCAGCCGTTTCTATACACTGATTATTCGCTGTTCGTTGCTGAGGTCGCATCGAACTTCCACCAAGCAATGATGCGAGGTCATTTGCTCAACACGGTGAAAGATAAAAACTTTCAACTGGCATTGATCGAGGAAGCTGTAGGCGGGAATTTCTTCCGTTATTTCTTCCAGATGCCGACTCTGGCGCGCTTTGAATTGGAGACGCATCAGAGGATCGAGCGTGGTGAGTCCCTGACCGCCGATTCCATGATTGACCTGATGGCAGATCTCTTCGCCGAGGGATTCGGTCCCAATTTTGATATGGATCGCGAACGCGTCGGCATGACATGGTCTACATTCGGACATTTATTCGCAGATTATTATGTCTACGCATACGCGACAGGCATCTCTGCCGCTCATTCGCTTGCCGGTGGAATTTTGCGCGGCGAACCCAACGTAGTGGAAAATTATCTTGGCTTTCTGAAATCAGGTTCATCAGATTATTCACTGAATGTCCTCAAGAAAGCTGGGGTTGATATGACCTCTCCGAAGGCTGTAGAAGATACGTTCGCAGTCATGGAAGGGTATATTGATCGGTTGGAAAAATTATTAGGCTAAAGCGCTGGTTGAGTAGGTCGAATGTTTTTCTCGACGGTATCGAAACCAGCAATAGGAAGCAAATATGAAATTAGTGGTTTCGATACACCCTGAAAAGCACAGGGCTACTCGACCACCGAATAAACCAAAATCTAAAATCGTAAATCGGAAATCATATAATGCCTCAAACACAAATTGCATGTCCCCGCTGCCGCCAGATGATCGCGGCAAATGTTGAACAACTCTTTGACGTTACACAAGACCCGCCGGCCAAGCAGAGACTTCTCGGCGGTGTTTCCAATGTGGCGCGCTGTCCGCATTGTGGATATCAAGGTCGTCTTGCCACACCAATCGTCTATCATGACAATGACAAGGAATTGTTACTTACGTTTTTCCCGCCTGAACTGAGTGTTCCGCTCAATGAGCAGGAAAAGATTATTGGACCGCTGATTAAACAGGTCATGGATCGTTTGCCCGCCGAAAAGCGTAAAGGTTATCTCTTGAAACCGGTTCCGAATTTGACCTATGAGTCCATGATTCAAACCATTCTTAGTAAAGATGGAATCTCGCCAGAGATGCTCAAGGAGCAACAAGACCGTGTGGCAATTGTCGAGCGACTACTTCAAGCCAGTTCCAATGAGGTCCGTAGCGAGATCATCAAGCAAAATATCAACTTGTTCGATGAACAATTCTTTTCCCTCTTCAGCCGACTCGCGCAAAGTGCCGCGGCGAGTGGGCAAGAACCTGTTGCCCGCGCCATGGTGGACCTTCAGAAACAACTCCTCGATGAGACCGAATTCGGCCGCGGGCTGAAGGAATCCGTCGGGGAACTGGAGGCCGCCTCAAAAGCCCTGCAAGATGCGGGACAAGGCCTCACCCGCGAAAAATTACTCGATCTGGTCATCACCTCTCCGAATGACGCGCGTGTACGAGCGTACGTCAGCCTGGCGCGCAATGGCATGGATTATCAATTTTTCCAATTGCTGACGGAAAAAATTGAAAAAGCCTCGGCGGATGAAAAGACAAAACTCGAATCGATCCGCGATAAACTGCTGGACTTCACCAACGAAGCAGATAAGCAAATGGAAGCGCGTTACAAACAGGCACAGGAATTCATTGAGTCCCTGTTGGCGCAGAACGATGTAGTTAAAGCTGTGCAAGATAACCTAGATGGGTTTTCCCAAGACGCCGTGGATGTGGTCAACCAAATGTTGCGGCAGGCTTCTGAAAAGAATGACTACACGCGCATGGGCAAACTACAAAAGATGGTGGAAGTATTACGCCAGGCCTCCACTCCACCTGAAGTGGAATTCATTGAACATTTACTCGACGCGCCCGATGATGCAAGCCTGGAGAAAATGATGAATGATAATGCGGAGATGATTAACGATCAATTTATGGAAGCGCTGATCGGTCTGGTGGCTCAGGTGGATCAGGCAGCCGAGCAAGGCAACCCTGAAGCCAAAGCATTGAGCGAAAAACTGAACAAGGTATATAAAACTGGTTTGAAATTCTCAATGAAGAAAAATATATAAGAAAAAATGGGTTCCGTTTGGAACCCATTTTTGTAAAATCTGACTCTGCGATCAGGCTACTTTAACAACGTGCACGATACGGTACCGTCATCAAATGTATAACCATCATTTTGTGGAATTCTTGTCGTAGTGCAAGTGAATGCATACGTCGCCACCGTTATATGCGTAATTGGGTCAATCACAGAGAGTATCGCTCCATCCCAGTACACAAAATCAATCTTTGCCGACCAATTGGAATTGGGGCAACCACCCTCCTCCCAAGAAATGTTAGGATTGATCTCCTCCAGAGGTTTCGCGGTGACGCTGTAGACAGACTTGCCATTCTTCCTGAGTTGTGAATCAGCCGGCAATCCCTGTGTACCCTGACCATCAACATGCGGAGAGCTCTGACCACGAACATCGTTATTACCATAGTTGATACAGACCACGGCAGCATGGCCATTTGCATCCAGCCCAATGATCCAATCCGTGTTGCCAAGCCCGCTCAATATTCCGTTTGCAATCAGCGAACCCAAGCTAAAGCCAGGACTCGACAACTTGACCGAGCCGCCCGCCAGAGCAGATGTTGTGAACAATACAGCGGCCATAAAGGCATAGAAAACAGAGATAACTTTCTTCATATCGTCTCCTCTTTGCTTTTTCTTATTTTATTTTGTAACGTAGGGATGAGGTCTACGCAATAGGGTACCTCTCAATAGTGGTCGCTGCGCAAGCGTTGGAAAAGCGAATTGCACAAATCTTGGAAAAGAGCGATAATGGACAAACCTTATCACCTTTAGCAGTATAGCATTTTATCCCAACGCTTGGTTTAAAATCTCATTCTCATTTGGTTACAATTTTTGTGTCATGAATTCAATTACGGATCGGTTCTCCTCATCGGAGCAGGCTAAGTAGCACATGAATGAAGTTAAATTGTTGCAGGAAGCCATCGCCTGGCTTGAAGGCCAAAGCAAAGACCTCCAAAATGCAGATTTTATAGATTCAGCCCTAGCTGCCATGCGCGAAAAACTGGTTACATTGCAAGTACGGGCAACAGACGCCGCGGATCGACAACAGCGCAAGCAAGTGACCGTGCTATTTGCGGATGTGTCTAACTTCACTTCGATGGCAGAAATGATGGACCCCGAGGAAGTTTCGGGCGTGATCGATGGACTCTGGTCACGTTTAGATAAGGCGATACTCGATTACGGCGGACGGATCGATAAGCACATCGGTGATGCGGTCATGGCGCTGTTTGGTGCACCGACTGCCCAAGAAGATGATCCGGAACGGGCGATTCGCGCGGCGCTGAAATTGCAATCTCAGCTCCATACCTGGAAGGAGGAATTTCAAGCCACAGTCTCTGAACAGGCTCGAATAGCCGCGCAAAAGATTGAGATGCGCGTTGGCATCAATACCGGACCGGTTCTGCTCGGCAAGGTTGGAACCACCCGCGAATATACAGCGATTGGAGATACGGTCAATCTGGCCAGCCGCCTTGAACATGCAGCACCCTTGGGAGGTGTCCTCATCTCTCATGATACCTACCGTCATGTTCGCGGCATTTTTGAAGCAAGTGCTTTGGATCCAATTTTAGTGAAGGGGAAGAGTGAACCAATCAAGGTCTATGTTGTGCGTTCAGCGAAGCCGCGCTCTTTTAAAGTGCCTACGCGTGGCGTCGAGGGCATTGAGACACAGATGATTGGACGGGAAGCCGAGCTGGCAAAAATCCAGGCCGCACTTAAAACAGCTACGGATGAGAAACAGACAAACCTTGTGAGCATTGTCGCAGAGGCAGGCACGGGGAAATCTCGCCTCCTGTATGAATTCAACAACTGGTTGGAAACTCAACGACATCCTCTGCGCGTGTTCAGGGGACGGGCCTCGCTGGAGATTTCGAATATTCCTTATGCTTTGATCAGAGACCTGCTTGCCACAAGCTTCAAAATTCAAGACAGCGATCATGCAGCCATCGCACGAGAAAAAATCGAACTGGGTACGAGCGAAATCATGAACGGGGAAGAAGCCCTAAAGTGCGCCCATTTTATGGGACATCTGATTGGAATTGATTATTCCACCAGTCCCTACCTGCAAGGCATTTTAGGGGACGCACGGCAAATCCGTGATCTTGCTTTTCATTATATTGCGCAGTTTTTTGCCGAGATGTTACGCGATCAAACTGGCGTAATTCTTCTGGAAGATATTCACTGGGCCGACAGCGACTCATTGGATTTCATTGAATACCTGATGCAGACGCACTGTGATCTTCCCTTGCTGGTGATTGAATTGACACGCCCTTCGTTTTTCGAGCAACATCCGGATTGGGGGAAAGAGCCGCTTCCCCATTTACGTGTTGATCTGCTCCCGCTTACTGAGCAGGATTCTCGTCGATTGGTTGCCGAGATCCTGCGCAAAATCCCCGTAATTCCAGACGAGTTAACGGAACTCATCGTCTCTCGGGCGGAGGGAAGTCCCTTCTATGTAGAAGAATTAATTAAAGTATTAATTGAGGGAGATGTAATCATCACAACCGACATCCAATGGTCGGTTAATATGAAGCGTCTGTCCAGTCTGAAAGTACCAGCGACATTAACAGGTCTTTTGCAAGCCCGGCTCGACAGTCTCTCTGCACATGACCGCGAGATTTTGCAACAAGCTTCTGTCGTCGGGCGAGTCTTTTGGACAGATATTGTCGAGCATATGCATAGTTCTGAATCCCCTAAGGGAGATTCATCCGTCAGCGATAGCCTTGGCTCACTACGCAAAAAGGAATTGATCTTTAACAATGAAGAGTCCGCTTTTGCGGAAACACCCGAGTATATGTTCAAGCATACTATGCTGCACGATGTTGCTTATGAGAGTGTTTTACTTAAGTTACGAAAGGTCTTTCATGCGCAGGCAGCGGAAGGTTTGATCTGGCTGAGTGGTGAGCGCGTGAATGAATTTGCCGGACGCATCGGCGAACATTATGAAAAAGCCGGCGAGCTACTCAAAGCTGCTGCCTGGTACTCGCGGGCGGGGCGTCGTGCGCAAGATACTTATGCTCCCGTCTCGGCGATTAGCTATTATCGAAAGGCGCTAAATTTTCTTTCAGAGTATTCTGAGACGCAGTCTGTTTCAGAAATGCTGGAAATCTGTGAACAACTTGGAGAAGTATTAATCTGGCAGGCGAATTATTCTGAAGCGATTGAAATTTATCAACGCATGAAACAACTTGCCCAAGAGTGTGGAGATCAGATCAAGCTTTCGAGAGCACTGCAGGGATTAGCCACATCTCACGGTTATATTGGCGAGCACAACCTTACACTAAAATACTCGGCCGATGCTCAGGAAGTAGCATCCGCTGCAAATGCCCGCTTGGAACTGGCTAAGGCATTATGGACAGAAGGCCTGGCAAATTACAGACTCGGAGATGCTCAAAAGACGCTCTCCATTGCTAAAAAGGCTCTTGCTATTACGACCGAGCTAAACGACCGCAACGAAATGGGACGCTGCCTGAATCTAATGGCTGCATCGCTTTATACGCTTGGACAATACCAACAAGCGGAATCCAACTGGGAGAATGCTCTTAAGATCTTTGAGGAACTCGGTAATCGCAGGCTCGGAATGGATACATGGAGCAATCTTGGAGTTATCGCAGACGCGCGCGGAGATTATGAAACAGCGTTTCAACGCTATCACAGCGCGCTGGAAATCGCCCGGGAGGTTGGTTATCGAGACGGAGAAATTGTATTCCTCACAAATCGGGGCGGTGAACAAGTCGCTTTGAAAAACTACGCAGCCGCAGAAGTCGACTTGCGAAAAGCGATTGAGCTGGCTGGCACGGGTGGTTCCTGGTGTCTTCCAAATACATACTACTATCATGCTGAAGCATTGCTTGGCCTGGGAAATTATGAGGCAGCTCTTTATTCCGCGCGTCAGGCGCTCGCGCTAGGTCAGGAAGATCAAGTGCCCGAAAACATCGGCGCGGCATGGCGAGTGCTGGGTATGATCAGCGAAAAGGTGGGCAAACCCATCCGTCTTAGGCAAACAGGACTGGGCGAAGAAATTGAGTATACCGCCGAGGATTGTTTTAACAAAAGCGCAGAAACCTTTGCAGAAGCAGATATCGAGGGCGAACGCGCACGTACACTACGGGAATGGGCAAAATATGAATTGAGAAGTAACAAGAGAGAATACGGGGAAAAATTATGGACGGAAGCACGTGCCATCTTTGAAAAATTGGGCGCCCATTTGGAAGTGGAACGGATGGCAGACCTGCCGACTTAATCGCCCTTATGGAATTCCGTAACTGATGCGATAGATCACATTGTTGATGTAGTCTCCCACATACAGCGCATCGTCTGGACCGAAAGCGACGGGCAAAGGCATTACTCCGGAGGGAAAAAGCACAAACCAGCTTGTTTCGCTCGTAATGCTGTTTCCATTTTGGGAGAATACCACTCGTTGAATCCCGGTCTGCACGTTTGGCTTGAGCCACGATCCAAAAATGGATAAGAATGCGTTGCCGCGATATTCAGCAGGAAAATTTTGGCCGTTATAGAAATCCAAGCCATCTGCAGAGGAATGAGCCTCAAAGAACGCCACCGCAGGGATGGTATTCTCACAACCCGTTTGGTCCTGTTCATTCCAGCAGTCAGGATAACCGTAATCTCCACCTTGAACAATATGATTCAATTCCTCAAAGGGAGAATCCATGCCGAGGTCATCACGTCCATTATCGGTGGCAAATAAATTTCCCGTGTCTGGTTGAAACGCAATGTCATAGGGATTTCGCAGACCCGTCGCAAAAATTTCCTTTTCGCCGGTCTCAACATTGATGCGGAGAATCGTTGCGGCAAGCGGATTGGAATCATTACAAGCATTACAGGTCGAGCCAACTCCAATATATAGCCAACCATCCGGACCAAATTTCAGATTGTCGTTCTGATGTTCGCCAAAGGGAAGATCACCAGCAAGGATTATTTCCTGATCTGCTGTGTCGTCACCGTTATGATCGCGTAAAACAGAGATTACACCCTGATGAGATACATATACGTCACCAGTTGCGTTACGCACAACGATTCCCAAGGGGAAAACATAACCGGATGCAAAAATAGAAGTTTTATCCGCGCGCCCATCTTTATCTGCATCAGTTAGCAAATAAATATTCCCCTCTTGAGAGGTGACGTACATCCTTCCTTGCGAATCAAAGGCGAAGGCTGTTGGGCGAGGCAGATCAGCGAACTTGATCAGAGAAAAGCCAGGCTGAACCTCCGCCCCATTCAATTCCACAATCGAGGCTGGAATGGTTGGCGCCAGTGTCGGTGTATCCATCATGATCGTTGGTTGTGGAATTTGAGTTTCCGTGGGAGTCGTGATAATTAACGTAGCAGTTGCTGTACTTGGAATAGGTTGACAGGCAACAAGCCAAAAACAGGCCAAGATTAAAATCTTTTTCAAGGAAGTGTTCGTTTATCTTTTTTTATGGATAACGCAGTATTGAGTTTCCATCTTATTTTAACTTAGCGTAGTCCCTCAAAAAGATCTGTTTCCATCTTCCTCCCACCATTTACGAGACTGAACGTTCGGTAGAAGTGTCCAATGCCAAAAAACTTTGCAACGTCCTCTAGCGGCCATTCGCCAATTGGACCATATCCTGGAAGTTGTGATTTGTGACAATGAATTGCATCACGCACTCGATCGACGTGCTTTTTGTTGTCGAGCCAAGTGGTGATCTGCCAATCCGGCCAGCTAACGTGGTGCCGCGTCACCCCGTCCACATCCATGCTGATGCCGCCAAAGGCTTCGTTCGCGGCATGGACTACATCCAT